>Ga0209415_10008761_pt1 | contig 17492 bp, 16 predicted proteins | sample PeaSoiSIISIP2007_FD_187696 | JGI IMG/M metagenome (GOLD analysis project Ga0209415, IMG submission 187696) | Peat soil microbial communities from Weissenstadt, Germany - SII-SIP-2007 (SPAdes) (version 2) | ecosystem: Environmental > Terrestrial > Soil > Wetlands > Peat | place: Germany... | reverse complement strand
CTTGGTGGCCAATCACCAGAACGGGTTGGTGGACGGCCTGCTGCTCATGGCGACGCTGCAGCGTTACCCGCGGTTCTTGGGCAAGTCGACGTTGTTCCGGATCCTGCCGCTCTGGCCGTTCCTGAAACTGGCCGGCGTGGTCCCGGTTTACCGGGCCAAGGACGGCGGGTCAACGAGCCGCAACACGGCAACGTTCCGGACCTGTCAAGAGATGTTGGCGCGGGGTGGGCTGGTGGCGCTCTTCCCCGAAGGCGTCAGCCACGACGAGCCCGAGCTCCAACCTCTAAAGACGGGCGCCGCGCGTATCGCTTTGGCCGCGTGCGTCGACGACGGCACCGACGGGGTCGTATTCTTGCCAGTCGGCCTGGTCTATGACGCCAAGGCTCGTTTCCGGTCCCGTGCGCTCGTCCGGATGGGCACTCCCATACCGGTGGCGCGCTGGGCGGACGAGTATCGACGCGACGATCAGCAAGCGGTCCATAACCTGACGGGGGCGATGGCGGAAGAGATCAGGGCGCTCAGCCCGGTCTACGCCTCCTGGCTCGAGGCCTGGACGCTGGGTGAAATCGCCGAGGTGATCGCGCGACCCATGGAAACCGCGTCACCGAAGGAAGTGAGGCTGGCCGAGCGCGAGCAGCTGGCCAAGGAGCTAGCAGCGGCCGAGGCAACGGGGGATCCGGTCGCGGCGGCCGCACTCCGCGGATCATTCGCTCGGTACTCCCACGAGCTTGGTGTCGTGGGACTCACGGACGCGCAGTTGGCCGCCAACTATCAGGGAGGACGACTGGGCCTGCTCTTGGTGTGGTCGGTCGCGAAGGTCATGGTCGGGGCGCCGTTTGCCATGGTGGGCGCGGTGGTCCACGCGATCCCGTACCAGGTCATCAAGCGAGTGGCCAAGATCCCGAGCAACGAGGGCATGAAGGCGACGGTCAAGTTGCTTGGCTGCTTTGCCGCGTTCAGCCTGCTTTATGCGGGACTCGCTGTCGCCGCCGCCGAGTCGATCGGGCCGGTTCCAGGGCTGGCGGTCGGGCTCGGCTCTCCGCTCTGCGGCTACGTCGCCGTTCGGTTCTCCGAGCGGGTAAAGAGCCTCGGAGGAGCCGTGGCCGGTTACCGCATGGCTCGGCATGCCAGCTTGTCGACGGTCCGTCAGCACCGCCTCGCCGTCGTGACCTCGGGTATGGCGTTGCGGCTGAAGACGAGCCCGTTGAAGTCACCCTCGTCCGGCTCGTGAGCCAATAGCAGAAAAGGCCGGTCACGAAGCTGGGCATCTCCGGCTTTACCCGACGGGTGACCCGTCGGGATTCTGTCCGCAGAACGCGTCCACGTCCGCGCCGGCCTTCATGATCGCCTCGGTGGTGAAGGCATTGGCGTTCCCGGTGTTGATCGCCTTCCTCGCTGCTTGGACGAGCTTGGCTGCGTCCACAACGATCTTGGACGGCGCCGTGGCCTGAAAATCGATGATGGTGTTTTCGTTGGCCTCGAAGATGGGAACCAGGGCCGACGGCGTCTGAGCCACCGATGTCGCTTGATCGAGGATGGCATTGTCCTTGCAGAACTCGGTCTTGTTCGCTGCGCCGATTGCCTGGCCGACCTGAACGTAGAAGTGCGCGGTGCCCCCGTGTATCGAGCGGACCGTCACGGTGACCGGATACTTCGCGGTTGAGCCCTTGGGTGTCAACGTGCATTTGATCGAAGCACCGACCCGGCCCTGCAGTCCCCCTGGGCATGTGACGCGCGGAAGCGGCTGTCCCGTCTGAGCCGCGAGGACCTTGGCCGCTTGGGACTCGACCACACTCTTGGGGACCTGGCCCGTAACCGCGGCAGCCGATGCGCTATAGGCGCCTAGGAGGGCGGCGAACACAAGCCCGGCGGTGACGAGGCGAAAGACACGTGAGGAATTCATGGCGGCAGGAAATCACAGTTGTGCGGTGCGCGCCACCCACCGTGGATGCGCACAAGCTGGGCCTGGGCACGCTGACCCGACGGAGCATCTGAGGACTCGCGGGCTGACTTCAGCCAGACAACCTATCGATCTGGGACCTCGTTTGGGCCTCCGGATCCGTCGCGAGACACCCAGCACGCCGGGAGGGGGCTCCGGCGAGTCCCAGCGTGACTACCGACGGCGACGCCGGCCGAGCACCCACAACAGGCCGCCGACCACACCGACGATGAGCACGATCTTCACCAGCTCCCAGACGAAGCCGACCACGAAGTGGAGGACGGCGAACGCGACCACGATGCCGACCACACCCGCCACGACCACGAGCGCCCCGTCGAGAACCCGGAGACCCGAACTCTTGGATTTCACTGGTTTGTTGGACATACCGCTCTCCCGTTCACCGCTGCTACGTTCCCGCCATGGCCGAGGTCTCCCTGCGGGAACGTCGCCAACGACTGGTCGAACGCTCTGATCTGCGCGGAATGGCGTTTTGCCGAGCTTACGCCCGCCAGGCGGACGAATGGTTGGCGGCCGTGGCCGACCGGGCGGTCGACGGGAACCCCAGGTCGTTGGCCCTTCTGGCCGTGGGTGGCTACGGCCGCGGGGAGCTGTGCCCCTACAGCGACCTCGACGTGGTGCTCGTGCACGACGGGCACCGCAACGTCAGCGCGGTGGCCGACGCGATCTGGTACCCCGTCTGGGACCAGGGAGTGCACCTGGACCACAGCGTCCGGCGGCCCGCAGAGGTCCTGGCGGCCGCCGAGAACGACCTGCGGGTCGCCCTGGGGCTCCTCGACGCGAGGTTGGTGTGGGGCGAACCGCGCGTCGCCGGTCCGCTGTCGTCCGAGGCCGTCTCGCTGTGGCGTTCCAAGCTCGGGGCGCAATGGCTCCCGGCGCTCTCCGCACAGATGGCCGAGCGGCACCGGACCCAGGGCGAACTCGCCTTCTTGCTCGAGCCCGATCTGAAGGAGGCCCACGGCGGGCTGCGCGACGCCAGCGTGTTACGAGCCATGGCCGTCTACGCGCCCAAGCTGGCCGGCTACGTGGACCTCGAGTCGATCGAACCGGCCGTCTCCACGCTGACCGAGATTCGGGTCGAACTGCACCGCCGCGCCGGTAGGGCCCTCGACAGGCTCCTCCTCCAAGAGCAGGACCAGGTCGCGTCGCTCCTCTCCTACGGAGACGCCGACGAGCTGATGGCGTCGGTGTCCCGAGTCGGGCGCACCATCGCGTGGGCCGTCGACGACGCCTGGCGGCGGCGACCTTCATGGCAGCCGGTCCGGGAGCCACGATTCGCGCTCCGATGGTCTCGCCATACCATCGAGCCCGGACCGGCAGAGGTCGAGCCGGGAGTTCTCATCGTCGGCCACGAGGTCGCATTGTCCGACGACGCCGCGATCGTCGACGACTCGTCGTTGCCGCTGCGTCTCGCCGCGGTGGCCGCCGAGCGGGACCTTCCGATCGCCCGCTCGGCGCTGCGCCGTCTGGCCGACCGGATGGGTCCGGCGCCGGACCCGTGGCCGCTCGAGACCCGTGAGGCGTTGGTCCGGGTGTTGCTTGCCGGCCGTCCCGCCATCGCCGCGCTCGAGTCGCTCGACCAAGAGGACCTCATCTCTCGCCTCTTACCCGAGTGGTCGGCGGTGCGCTCGCGGCCCCAGCGCAACGCGTACCACCGGTTCACGGTCGACCGTCATCTGCTCGAGGCGGCCGTCAACGCGGCTGCGCTCTCCGGCCGGGTCGATCGACCCGACCTGTTGGTCGTCGGCGCGCTGCTGCACGACATCGGCAAGGGCTATCCCGGTGACCACACCAAGGTCGGTGTGGAGCTCGTCGGCCGCATCAGCGCGCGCATGGGGTTCGCGCGAAAGGACGTTGACGTCTTGGTGGCCATGGTGCGCCACCACCTGCTTCTCCCCGACGCCGCCACCCGCCGCGACCTCGACGACCCGGTCACCGTCCAGAAGGTGGCCGAGGCCGTCGGCGACCGGCTCACCCTCACCCTCCTCGGTGCGCTCGCCGAAGCCGACGGCCTGGCCACCGGCTCCTCGGCCTGGGGGCCATGGAAGGCCGGGCTGGTGGCCGAGCTCGTCGACCGCACCGTCGCGCACCTGGAGGGCCGGCCACTCGCGAAGGGATCGGGCTGGGTGACCGAGGGTCACCACCGCCTGATGGAAGAGGTGCGCGAGAGCGGGCGGCCGGCGGTCGTGCTCGATCCTCCCCAGGTGACCGTCGCCGCGGCCGACCGCCCCGGACTCTTGGCCTCGGTCGCCGGGATCCTGGCGCTGCACGGGCTCGATGTCCGGAGCGCCGATGCCACCAGCAGGGACGGCGTGGCGGTCGAGGTGTTCACCGTCGAGGTGCCCCGAGGGTCCTGGCCCGACTCGACCCGGCTCCGCGAGGACCTCGATGCGGTGCTGGCCGACCGGCTCCAGCTCGGCGCACGGCTGGCCGCCCGGGCCGAGGCCTACGCGGGCGAGCGGCGCCCGTGGTCGGCCCGGACCATCACCCCCCATGTCGTGGCCGACAACGATGCGTCGGCCTCCTCCACGGTCCTCGAGCTGCGGGCCCCCGACGAGCTGGGGCTGCTGCACCGGGTCACCCAGGCCCTGTTCGACTGCGCCCTCGATGTCGTTTCGGCCCGGGTCTCGACCATCGGCGCCGAGGTGGTCGACGCCTTCTACGTCCGGACCGCGGCGGGCGAGAAGGTGACCGACCCGACCTACTTGAAGTCGGTGGAGGAGGCCGTCCGCGCCGCGGCCGACTGAGCGCCGGCCGGCACCGGCGGCCGCGGCCGGCCAACCACTTCCCCCAGGTCAGCAACGGCAAAAATGGGCGAAACAATCCTCCTGCCGTGAGCACGAAGGGCGCGCCCGTGCGGCTACGATTTGCACGCAATGCAGCCCCAACCCGCCCACAGCCGAAAATCTGCGCGCCGCTGGCCGATCGTGGTGGCGGCCCTCGCCGCCCTCCTGGTCGTTGGCGGCGGGGCCACGGCCGTGGTCTGGGTTGCCCGGAGCAACCACGTCAAGGTGGCCACCGCGGCCCCCCGGCCCGTGACGCCGTTCAACGTGATCGCCACCACCCCCAGCGCGAGCGCCAAGCTCGTCCCCTCGGCGACCACGATCACGGTCTCGTTCAGTGCGCCGATCGCGCCGGACAGCGCGAGGCCGACCCTCGCACCGCCGATTCCCGGCACCTGGTCGCTGGTGTCGGCCTCCGAGCTCGAATTTGTCGCCTCGGCGCCGCTCGTTCCCGGCGCCACCGAATCGGTCCTCATCCCGGGCGGCTCGTCGGGCATGGTGAGCGACCAAGGGCAGTACCTCTCGGCCTCGACGACGGTGCCCTTCAGTGTCGCGACCGGATCGATCCTGCGCCTCCAACAGCTCCTGGCCGAGCTCGGTTACCTGCCGCTCACCTTCACGCCGATCGCTCCGATGACCTCGCTGACCCAAGCGGCCGACGTCCAGCAGGGCACCTTCGGGTGGCGTTGGCCGGACCAGCCGGCTTGGCTGACGTCATTGTGGACGCCCGGTGAAATGAACGTCATCACCAAGGGCGCCATCATGGACTTCGAGGACCAGCACAACCTGAAGACCGACGGCCAACCCGGGCCCGCGGTGTGGACCGACCTGCTGGCCGACGCGACGACGGGCCACACCGACGCCAACCCGTACCGGTACGTGTACGTGTCCCAGGCCAGCCCCGAGACGGTGACCGTGTACCAGGACGGCGCGGTCGCCTACAAGACGCTCGCCAACACCGGGGTGCCGGGCGCCTCCACCCAGCCGGGCACCTTCACCGTCTTCTCGCGCTTCCTCGTGACGACGATGTCCGGCACCAACCCCGACGGCACGACCTACAGCGACCCCGGGATCCCCTGGGTCAGCTACTTCAACGGCGGCGACGCCCTGCACGGCTTCATCCGAGGTAGCTACGGCTTCCCCCAGAGCGACGGCTGCGTCGAGATGCCCCCGTCCAACGCGGAGATCGTGTACCCGATGACCCCCATCGGGACGCTAGTCACGGTCAGCTAGAACGACCCGGCACCTTCCCGGTCGCGCGACGGGCCCCACATCTCGGGCGGGTCGCTGCGAACGTCCAAGGTGGAGACGGGCCCGACGGCCTTCTTCCCAAAGCGCGTCCTGATCGCCGCGACCGCCCGGGCGACCTCCTCCCACGACGCCTGAGCGACCGAACCCCGATCGACCGAATCGGCCGGGCCGGCCTCCAATGAGAAGGACAGCTGTCGCGTCGCGTCGCGCTCGGCCAGCGCCGAGACGCTGACCCCGAGCAGGCGCACCCCGGCCACCAGATCGACCGCTTCGAGCAACGCGTCGGCGACCGCCGCGATCACGGCTCCGGCATCCACACCCATGTCCAGGGTGTGTGACCTGGTCAGGGTCGTGAAGTCGCCGAAGCGCACCTTGAGGGTCACCGTCCGGCCCGACAACCGTTCGCGCGACAGCGCCTCGCCCACCGAGTCCGACATCGCCACAACCTTGGCCCGCAGGATGCCCGGCTCGGTGATGTCGGTCGGGAACGTCTGCTCATGGCCGATCGACTTGGCGGCCCGGCCGGCGACCACCGGGCTCGGGTCCCGCGCCGCGGCCAGCGCGGCCAGGTGCTCCCCCTGGGCGCGCCCGAGCTGACGGACCAGGACCGCCTCTCCCACCGCGGCGATCTCTCCGACCGTCTTGATGCCGAGCGCGTGGAGCCGCTTGGCGGTGGCCGGCCCGACCCCCCACAGCGCCTCGATGGGCAGCGGGTGCACGAAGCCCAGCTCCTCGTCGGCCGACACCATCGCCACACCGTTGCCCACCTCAACCCCGGCCCGGCTCACCTTGGGCTTGGCCGCGCGGGAGGCCAGCTTGGCGATGAGCTTGGAACGCCCGATCCCCACCGAGCAACACAGCGACAACTCGTCTGCGATCCGGGTCCGCAGCTGGTGCGCGATCGCGAGCGGCGAGCCCAGCAGCCGCCGCGACCCGGTGACGTCGAGAAACGCCTCGTCGAGACCGATCGGCTCGACAAGGGGGGTCACCGAGACGAAGACGTCGTGGAGCTGTTCGCTCACTTCGCCGTAGCGGCCATGGCGGCCGTCGAGGAAGACCCCGTGGGGGCACAGATCCCGGGCCCGGAACATCGGCATCGCCGAGTGGACCCCGAAGCGCCGGGCCTCGTACGTGCACGACGCGACCACCCCCCGGCGGCCGGTGCCCCCGACGATGACCGGCTTTCCCGCCAGTTCGGGGTGGTCCAGCAGCTCGATGGCCGCGAAAAACGCGTCCATGTCGACGTGCAGCACCGCTGGGACGAGCTCCATCGAGCGGTCGACGGGCATCGGAGCGCTTCGATCAGGGACCGATGTGGAGGCGCCGAAAGCCCTCGGCATAGGGGACGCCCGCCCGTGCACCCTCCTCGGCAGCCCGGCCCCGGACCACGTCGTCGGCCCAGCTCCCCAACTCGGGCAGCTGGCTGCGGTGGCAACCGACCGCGGCGACCTTGACGTCGATGGTCTCGGTCACGTCCACCCAGACGTCGGGCTCGAGCGTTCCGGAGAGATAGGCCACCGACACCTGGTGGGCCGGGCCTTGCTCGGGGAAGTAGTGCGGTAGCGCGGCGGCCGGCGAAAGCGCGTCGAGCAGTGCCCAGCCGACCTCGCGGTGATCGTGGTGGTTGAAGTAGTGCTGGGCGAAGAAGACCGCCGTCGGATCGTGGCCGAGCACCACCTCGGGGTGCAACCGTCGGATCCAACCGACGAGCTCGGCCCGCAGCTCGTCGGTGTTCTCGAGTTCCCCATCGGTCATCCCGAGCCCTTGGTGCGACGTGATGCCGACTACCCCGGCCGCCTCGGCAAGCTCCCCTGCCCGCCGGGTCGCCAGGGACGCCACGTCGATGTCGGGGTCGGGCGTGCCCTTCCCGCCGTTCGTGCACACGACGAGGTGCACCTCGCTCCCCGCCTTGGCCCAACGCGCCAACGTCCCGCCGCAGGCGACGTCGGCGTCGTCGGGATGCGCGTAGACGGCCAGAACGACGTTCGGTGTTGCGTCGATGAGTTCGGGCACGGTCAGCCGCGTTGCTTTGGCTCGGTCGTCTTGGACAGCAGGCCGACCTCGCGCTCGAAGTCCCCGACGTCTTCGAAGCCCTTGTACACGCTGGCGAACCGCACGTAGGCGACGTCATCGAGCGCCTTTAGCTGCTCGAGCACCGCCAAACCCACCTGTTGGGATGTTGGTTCGTTGCCCCGCTCCCGAAGCGCGTCCTCGACCTGCTGAGCCAGGTCCGCCATCTCCTCCTCGGTGACTGGCCGGTTCTTCGTGGCTGCCCTCACCCCGGCGACGATCTTCGTGCGGTCGAAAGGCTCGCGGTCACCGGAACGCTTCACGACCCACAGTGGGAGCTCGTCCACCCGCTCAAATGTGGTGAACCGGCGGCCGCAGCTGAGGCATTCTCGGCGGCGGCGGATCGCGGCGCCGTCGTCGGCCAACCGTGAGTCGACGACGCGATCGTCGTCGACCGAACACCACGGACACCGCACGGAACCGACGTTAGTTGGCGGGCCTCGACCCCCGGTCTTCCGAGACGATCAGGGCAAAACGATGTGCTCACCGGCCACGACCGTGTCCGAGCCGGTCTCGGCAGCCAACTGGCCGACGATCGATCTCGGGTTGCCCGTTGGGTCGAGCCGGACGGCGATGGACCATAGCGTGTCCCCCGGTCGCACGGTGTAGCTCGAACCTTGGGTGAGCGAGGCGGCCGGGGCCGCACCGGTCCCGGCCAGGCCACTCACCGGCACCGCGAGCGCGCCGAGCAGGCCCGCCAGCAGTACGAACAGGCCGGTCCGGCGCAGCCGGGCCCGGCGGGCCGCCGACCAGCGTCGCGAGTGATGGGCCGGACCAACGTGCCCGATGCCTCGGACCCGATCGGCCGCTTGGCCACCTTCACCAGGGTGAGAAAGCAGCCGAAGCGGCGGCCGGGTCGCAGTGAGGGCGTCGAGAAGCTCCCGATCGGGCAGCGGGGCAATGGCCATCAAGCTGGCCCTCCCCCGCAAGCCGACACCGGCCGACCGATCGTCGAACGTCTGTTCGCCACCGGCCCATTTCAACACGAACGTGCGTTTGTGTCAAGCCAATATTCGAACAAATGTTTGCCTTCAGCGTTTCAGCCGTGTAGTTTCGGTCGGCAAACACGTGTTCGCCAGTGACCCGGCCCTGGGACCCTGGTGGACCGACCCGAGGGAGGCCTAGGTGGCGGAGACCCTGAGCGGCAAACGGAAGGAGATGCTCGATTTCATCGCCACGTGCCTACGGGAGCGGGGCTATCCCCCGTCGGTGCGCGAGATCGGCGAGGCGGTCGGCCTCCACTCGTCGGCCACGGTGCACACCCACCTGGCGGTGCTCCAGCGGGAGGGCTTTCTCGAGCGGGACCCGACGAAGCCCCGTGCCATCAAGGTCCGCTACGACCCGTCATCGAAGGAGGCCGTCGAGCCCGACCGGGTCCGGAACGTCCCGCTGGTCGGTGACGTCGCGGCGGGCACCGGCGTCCTGGCCCAGGAGAGGGTCGAGGAGGTCTTCCCCCTGCCGGAGACCTTCACCGGGACCGGGCCGACGTTCATGCTGCGGGTGCGCGGCGACTCGATGATCGACGCGGGGATCCTCGATGGCGACTACGTGGTCGTGCGGCACCAAGAGGACGCCGAGAACGGCGACGTCGTGGTGGCCGGGATCCCCGACGAGGAGGCGACAGTCAAGATGTTCGCCCGCAAACGGGGCAAGGTCGTGCTCACTCCGGCCAACGCCTCGATGCCGCCGATGATCTTCGAGCCCGACCAGGTGTCGATCTACGGCAAGGTCTTGACGGTCCTGCGCAGGCTCTGAGTCACCCGCCAAGCAGCGCCGCGAGGTCCGCCCGGGCCGCCTCCAGCGATTTGCGGTCCACGTGCTCGTCGGCCCGGTGGGCGAGCTCGGGATCGCCCGGGCCGAAGTTGGTGGCCGGCACACCGTGGGCGGCGAACGTCGCGACGTCGGTCCAGCCGAGCTTTCCTCGAGCCGGCCGACCGGACGCCTTGAGGAGGCGGGCCAACACCGGGTGAGCCAAGTCCGGCCGGGCGCTGGCCCCCTCGTCGAGCACCACGAATTCGTCCCCGTGGTCCGGCTGGAGGAATTCGGCGAACAGCTCGGCCAGATACCGCTTCGCGCCGGCGATGTCTCGATCGGGGGCGAACCGGAAGTTCATCGTGGCCGACGCGCGATCGGGCACGACGTTTGCCGCCACTCCCCCATCCACGAAGACGACCTGGAGCTGTTCGGTGTACTCGCAGCCGTCCAGGACCACGGTGCGAGGTTCCCACTCGGTCACCCGGGCCATCAGCGGCACCAACCGGTGCACGGCGTTGAGGCCAAGGTAGGGCCGCGCGGTGTGGGCGCGTTTGCCGCCGAACTCGACGCGGGCCCGCATCGTCCCCTGGCACCCCGCTTCGACGATGCCACCGGTCGGCTCCACGAGGACCGCCGCATCGGCCGAAAGCAGCTCGGGCCGGGACTCGAAGAGGTAGATGAGGCCGTTCTCGGCGCGGTCGATCTCCTCGCAGGAGTAGAAGCACCAGGTCACATCGACGGCCGGTCCGGGGATGGCCGTGGCCAGGTCGAGCATGACGGCGAGCCCGCCCTTCATGTCGGCGGACCCCAGGCCGAAGAGGGTCTCCCCCACCACCCGGGGGGTCTCGTTTCCGGCCGGTGCAACCGTGTCGAGGTGCCCGGCGATGACCACGCGTTCGCTGCGGCCGAGCTCGGTCCGGGCCACCACGTTGTCGTCGACCCGCTCGACATTGAGCCAGCCGCACGCCCGCAGGGCTTGCTCGACGTGATCGGCCAGGGCGGCCTCGTCCCGGCTCACCGAGGGGATCGCGACCAGCTCGGCGGTTGCCGCCAAGAGGTCGGTCATAGACCAACACCGTGCTCGCGCAACGCGGCGTTCAGTTGCGCCTTGTCGTGGCGCTCCCCTTCGGTGAGCCACTTGATCACGAGCACGCACGGCAGGAAGAACTCGCCGCCTTTGTACTCGCGCCGGCGACTGCCCGCCACGGCCACACTCCAGGGCGGGACGAAGCCCCGGCTCAGCTCCTCCCCGGTCTCCACGTCGATGACCGGGATCGACGGGCTGAGGATCGTCCCCGGGCCGACCACCGCCCCCTGGCCGACCCGCGCCCCCTCGACGATCATGCAGCGGCTTCCCACGAACGCATCGTCCTCGACCACGACGGGGACCGCGTTGGGCGGCTCCAGCACGCCGCCGATCCCCACGCCCCCCGACAGGTGCACTCGGGCCCCGATCTGGGCGCACGTGGCGACCGTGGCCCACGTGTCGACCATCGTCTGCTCGCCCACGTAGGCGCCGATGTTGACGTAGCTCGGCATCAGCACCACGCCCGGAGCGAGGTAGGAACCCCACCGCGCCGAGGCGCCCGGCACCACCCGGACGCCGGCCGCGGCCATGCCGTGCTTCAAGGGCAGCCGGTCGGCGTACTCGAACGGCCCGACCTCGACCGTCTCGATGGCCCGGAGGCGGAACAGGAGCAGGATGGCCTTCTTCAGCCACTCGTGGACCACCACGGCCCCGGTGCCGTCGACCTCGGCGACCCGCACCACACCACGGTCGAGCAGGTCGATCGCGGCCTCGACGGTCTCGGTCGCCCCCCTGTCGCCGGTCGCCACCTCTTCGATGTGGTCGTAGAGGTCGTCGACCGCGCGCGCCAGCGCTTCGATGTCCTCGGGCGATCCGGCCATGGCCAGACTGTAGTGACCGGCCCCGGCGGCCCCCGGACTCAGCCCGCCGAGAGCGGATGGTCGGTCGACCACCCGGCCGCAGTCAACCGATCGGCGACCAGCCGCAGCCGTTCCATCGGCTGGACGGCCGCCACTCGGACGAAGTTCGCCCCGCCGGGGCCGTAGAACTCACCGGGGCTCACCAAGAGGCCACCCGCCCTGGCCAGCTCCTCGGTCAGCGCCCACCCGTCGCCCAACGGCGGGGGGGTGGCGACCCAGAGATAGAAGCCCCCCTCGGGGAGCCCGGCCGGGCACCCGGCCGAGGACAGGACCGAGGCCAGGAACTCCAGTCGCTCGAGGTAGCGGGCCCGCTGCTCCTCCACGTGGGCGTCGTCGCCCAACGCGGCCGCCGCGCCGGCCTGGACCGGGCCCGGCACCATGAGCCCGGCGTGGCGGCGCAGGTCGGTGAGGTACGTGACCAGCGCCGGGTCCCCCGCGTAGAAGCCGGCCCGGACGCCGGCCAGGTTGGAGCGCTTGGACAGCGAGTGGACCGCCAGCACCCCGTCGGTGCCGTGCTCGAGGATGGAACGGGGACGGCCGGCCCACGTGTACTCGCCGTAGCACTCGTCGGAGAGCACCGGGACACCATGGGCGCGGCCCCAGGCGGCCGCCTCGCCGAGGTCGCTGAGGCCGCCGGTCGGGTTCGACGGCGAGTTGGCCCACAGAAGCAGCGCCCGCCCGGCGTCGGCGGGGTCCACCCGATCGAGGGCCAGCCCCGATCCCTCGGGCGTCGCCGGGGGCACCGCGACCGGTCGGCAGCCGGCCAAGAGGGCGCCCATGGCGTAGGTCGGATACGACACCGCTGGGTACAGCACGACGTCGTGATCGGGGTCCCGCAGGTGCAGGTACTGACAGACCGAGGCGACGAACTCCTTGGTGCCGACGCACGCGCTGACCGCCTCGGGCGCGACGGTGACGCCGAAGCGCCGTTCGATCCACCCGCTGGCGGCCTTCCGCAGCACGAGGCTGCCGGCCGACTCGGGGTACCCGCGCTCGGTCCCCGACGCGGCCATCGCCTCGAGCACGAAGGGGGCCGGTGGGTCGCACGGCGTGCCGACCGAGCAGTCGACCATCCCCCCGTCGTGCGAGCGGGCGAGCTTCTCCACGTCACGCAGCCGGTGGTACGGGTACGGCGGCGGCTCGAAGCCCTTGGTCGGGGTCACGACGCCGCCACGAACTCGGAGAACCGCGCCCGACCGGCCTCGTCGAGGAGGACCGTGAGCGTCGCCGACTCCTCGCCGGCCTCCTGCTCGACCACCTCGCCCTCGCGATGCACGGCCGCCAGCACGTCGCCGCGGGCATAGGGGATCACCAGCCGGACGATGCGGTCGCTCAGCCGCACCCGGTCGGCCACGGCCCGCAAGAACCCGTCGATCCCCTCACCGGTCAGCGCCGAGATGCACACCGCTCCCTCGTGCTTGGCCACCAGTCGCGCCGCCTCCGGGGAGCGGTCGGCCTTGTTCACGACCAGTAGCTCGGGGATCTCGGCCGCCCCGATCTCGGCCAGCACCAGGCGCACCGCAGCCATCTGGCCGTCGGGGTCGCGCACCGAGCCGTCGACGACGTGGACGACCAGGTCGGCCAGCGCGATCGACTGCAGGGTCGAATGGAACGCCTCGACCAGCTGGTGGGGCAGCTTGCGCACGAAACCGACCGTGTCGGTCAAAAGCACCGTCTCGCCGCCGGGCAGGGCGAGCTGGCGGGTCCTCGGATCGAGGGTCGAGAAGAGCCGGTTCTCGGTGAGCACGCCGGCGCCGGTGAGCCGGTTGAGCAGGGTCGACTTCCCGGCGTTGGTGTAGCCGACCAGGGCCAGCTCCCGGTTGCGCGAACGCGAGCGGGCCCGCCTCTGGACACCCCGGGTCCGGCCGAGGTGGACGAGGTCGCTCTCCAACCGCTGCATGCGACGGACCAGGCGGCGGCGGTCGACCTCGAGCTGGGTCTCCCCGGGCCCGCGGGTGCCGATCCCGCCCGCCTGCTGGCTGAGGGAGTGCCCCTTCCCCCGCAGCCGCGGCAACCGATAGCGCAGGAGGGCCAGCTCCACCTGGGCCTTCCCCTCGGGGGTGCGGGCGTTCTGGGCGAAGATGTCCAGGATCACCGCGGTGCGGTCGATGGCGGTCCGGCCGAGGATCCCCTGGAGGTTGCGCTGCTGGGCCGGCGTCAGCTCCTCGTCGAAGACCACCGTGTCGGCGTCGACCGCCCGGCTCACCTCGGCCAGCTCGTCCGCCTTGCCACGACCGACGAACGTCGCCGCGTCGGGGCGGTCCCGTCGCTGCACGATCCGGGCCACAACGTCGGCCCCCGCGGTGTCGACCAGGAGCGCCAGCTCATCGAGACTGGCCTCGATCTCGTCGAGATCGGAGCCGGCCAGCGCCACCCCGACGAGCACGATGCGCTCGCGGAAGGCCCTCTCGATCAGGCTGCCGGGGAACTGTTCGCTCACGCGAGCATGCTGCGATCGACCGTCACCTCGGCCACCCGCCGCACCGGGCCACCGAGGAGCACCGGGTCCCCGTCCTTCTCACCGAGCGCCACCTCGAGCGTGCCGCCGGGATTGCGCACCAGCACGTTGGCACCAACGAGGCCCCACGAGCGCGCCGCGGCGGCGGCCGCACAGCTGCCGCTCCCGCACGCCCACGTCTCGCCGACCCCGCGCTCCCACACCCGCATGGTGATCTCGTCGGGTCCGGGACCCGCGGCGACGAACTCGACGTTGATCCCGCCCTCGTAGTCGGCGGCCAGCTCGGGGCCCGCCACCGGCAGGTCGATGCTGGCCGGGTCGTCGCAACGCACGACCAGATGGGGGTTGCCGGTGTCGACGCGCTGGGTCGGCCGGCCGGCCGGATCGGTCGTGGCCGGTCCGACCAGGCGGACCGCGCCCATGTCTACGGTGGCCTTGGCCGAGCCCGGGATGTCCGAGGACTGGTAGTCGACGGTCGCCACGCCGGCCCCGGTGGCGACGGTGAACCGGGGCGGTCGGACCAGCGCACCGTCGACGGCGGCCTGGGCGAGGCACCGCAACCCGTTGCCGCTGGTCTCGGCGAGCCCGCCGTCCGCGTTGTGCAGCTCCATGGACAGCTCGGCCCGGCCGTTCCCCGGCCCGACCCGGATCACGCCGTCGGCACCGACCCCGCGGTGGCGGTCGCACAGCCTGCGCACCTCGGCTTCGGTCAATCTGACCTGGTCGGAGGGGTCGAGCAGCACCAGAAAGTCGTTCCCGGCCCCCTCGTGCTTGGACAGCCGCAGCGTCCCTGATTCACCCGACGACATCTCCCTAGTCTCGCGCCCGAACCTCGGTCGCCGAGCGCTCAGAGCTCATCGAGCGCCGCGCCCAGCACCTCGACCGGGTCCTCGTCATCCTCTACCCAGCGAATGCGGGGGTCCCGGCGGAACCAGGCCCACTGGCGCCGGGCCAGGGCCCGGGTCCGCTGGACGGCCCGCTCGACCGCCTCGGCCAGCGGGACGCCCTCTTCGAGGTGCTCGAGCAGCTCTCGGTAGCCGAGGGCCTGACGGGCCGTCCGAGACAACCCGGCCGGACGGGCGGCCAGGGCCCGCACCTCGTCGACGAGCCCGGCGTCCAGCCAGCGCGCGAACCGCTCCTCGATCCGGCGGTCGACGCGCGCCGGGTCGAAGGGCATCCCGATCAGCACGAACCGGATCGGCGGGTAGGCCTCGAGGCCCGGGCCGAAGGAGGAGAACGGCCGCCCCGACCCGATCGTGACCTCGAGCGCCCGGACGATCCGGCGTCGGTTCGCCGGAGTGATCCGAGAGGCGGCCCGGGGGTCGAGCTCGACCAACCTCTCGTACAAGGTGGCACAACCGTCGGGCCCGTCGGCCTCCCGTTCCAGCGCCGCCGCGACCTCGGGCCAGCGGCCGGGCAGAGAGAGGTCGTCGACCACTGCCCGCACATAGAGCCCGGTGCCCCCGACCAGCAACGCCCGGCGCCGGCGGGAGGCGATGTCCACGAGCGCGTCGCGGGCGGCCCGTTGGAACATCGAGACGGTGAACTCCTCGGCCGGATCGACCAGATCGATGAGGTGATGGCGGACGGCGTCTCGGTGCTCCGCCGAGGGCTTGGCGGTGGCGACGTCCATCCCCCGGTACACGCTCATGGAGTCGACCGCGACGATCTCGGCCGCCGGGCGGGACACGGCGACGGCGAACGCGACCTCCGACTTGCCCGATGCCGTGGTCCCGACAAGGACCACCGGTCGCCCCTCGGGGGCAGTGTCGTCGGGTCGGTCGGCCTTCAGCGGATGCTGACCGGGATCCGGCTGCGGTGCCGCGGACCGGCCGCCACTTCCACGAGCTCCGCGCGCAGGTGGTGCGGGGCGGCACCGGTGACCACGACGTCGGCCAACGACCCGACGGCCGGGTCCGCTTGACCCGGGACGAAGTGGGCGATCTTGCCCTGTCGGGTCCGGCCGGCCAACACCGAGGGGTCCTTGCGGCTGGGCCCCTCAACGAGGACGCGCTCGGCCTTCCCCACGCGCGCCTGGTATCGGGTCAACGCCGATCGCTCGACGACGACGCGGAGCCGCTCGAAGCGTTCCGCGATCACCGCCTCGGGCACGAAGTCCTCCTCCATCAGGGCGGCCCGCGTGCCTTGGCGGGGCGAGAAGATGAAGGTGTACGCACCGTCGTAGCGAGCCTCGGCGACGACGTCGAGGGTGGCCGCGAAGTCCTCGTCGGTCTCGCCGGGGTATCCAACGATGATGTCGGTGGTCACCGCGAGGTCGGGCACCGCCGCCCGGACCGCGCCAAGACGCTCGAGGTAGCGCTCCGCCGTGTACCCGCGGCGCATGGCCGACAGCACCCGATTGCTGCCCGACTGGAGCGGGAGGTGGAGCTGCTCGCAGACGGCCGGGGTCTCGGCCATGGCCGCCATGGTCTCGGGGCGCAGGTCCTTCGGGTGCGGCGAGGTGAACCGCACCCGGTCGATCCCCTCCACCGCCCCCACCGTCCGGAGGAGCTCGGCGAACAACGGCGAGCGCCGCGTGATGTCACGCCCATAGGAGTTCACGTTCTGCCCGAGCAGGGTGATCTCGATCACGCCCCGCCTGGCCAAGGCCTCGACCTCGGCAACGATCTCGGCCGGCGGGCGGCTCACCTCCCCGCCACGCACCGACGGCACGATGCAGAAGCCACACGAGTTGTCGCACCCGGTCTGGATCGTGACCCACGCCGCGTACGGGAGCTCGCGCAACGGCGGGGGGGTCATATGCATCGGCGGCGCGTCGGGGTCTGGCGCGTCCAAGATCTCGGTGATAGGTCCCTCGAGCGCGCTGCGCCGCAACAGCTCCGGCGCGCGAGCCAGATTGTGGGTGCCGAACACCACGTCGACGTGGGGGGCGCGCTGGCGGATGAGGTGGCGGTCCTTCTGGGCCAGGCAACCGCCGACGGCGATCTTGAGATCGGGCTTGCGGTCGGCCAGTTCCTTGAGCCGCCCCAGCTGGCCGTAGAGGCGATTGTCCGCGTTCTCGCGGATGCAGCAGGTGTTGAACACGACGAGATCCGCTTCGTCGAGGTCGTCGGTCGGTTCCATCCCCTCGGCGACCAGTAGGCCGGCGAGTCGCTCCGAGTCGTGCTCGTTCATCTGGCACCCGTAGGTACGAATGGCGAACTTGGACGGCACCGACAGAGTGTAGGTCCCGCCCTAGGAGCCTGTTGAAAAAAACACCATTTGGTGCTCGCGATTTGAGCCTGCGTCGTCGAGAATTCGCAGGTGCAAG
>Ga0209415_10008760_pt1 | contig 17493 bp, 16 predicted proteins | sample PeaSoiSIISIP2007_FD_187696 | JGI IMG/M metagenome (GOLD analysis project Ga0209415, IMG submission 187696) | Peat soil microbial communities from Weissenstadt, Germany - SII-SIP-2007 (SPAdes) (version 2) | ecosystem: Environmental > Terrestrial > Soil > Wetlands > Peat | place: Germany... | reverse complement strand
CCGCGTAGCTGACTCCCCATCCGGTTTCTTTCCATCCGCAATCCAGAACAGGCAACCCGGGGTATCCTAGTGGGTGCTCTCTCGCGCCCCCGTGAACGTCGTCGCGACGAGTTCGCGCGACCGCGGAGACAAGCACAGAGGCCACCTGACCGTGAACCGAATCTTCCGTTGCGTCGCATGCGGCGCGCTCACCGTTCTTCTTCCAGCCCTCGTAACCGTGCGCGTGGGGGCTCAGGCTGCGGGCGGCGACCAGCCGGCCGCCAAGCCCGCGGAGCGCGCGGCGGTTCTCGTCGAACTCTTCACCTCGGAAGGCTGCCCGCACTGCCCCGAGGCGGACGCGCTGCTCGACCGGCTCTATTCCAGCCAGTCCATTGACGGCGCCCAGATCGTCGCGCTCGAAGAGCACGTGGACTATTGGGACACCGCGAAGTGGGTGGACCATTTTTCCTCCCCGGCTTTCACCGAGCGCCAAAAGCTTTACGCCGACGCCATGGATCTCGAGTCGCTCTACACCCCGCAGATGATCGTGGACGGCCTGGTGGAATTTGTAGGCAACAACGAGAGCCGCGCCCGCGCCACCATCTCCGCCCTGGGCCACGCGCCCATCGCCGCGGTGCGCATCCTGCCGCTCGAGTCCGCCCACGGCGCGGCAACCGCGCCACCCATCGCGCGGGTCCGGCTCGAAGCCCATGGCCTGACGCTCAGTTCCTCCGCTGCCGTCTACCTGGTGCTCGCGGAAGACAGGCTTTTCTCCCGGGTCAACGGAGGAAGCAACTCCGGCGAATCCTGGCCGCACTCCTCCGTGGCACGCTCGTTCCACCTGACCGGCACGCTCGCCGCGAAAGACGCGAACTTCAACGCCACCGTGGCGCTCGATCCGCTCCAGCCGGGCTGGCACGCGGAAAACTTGCGCTTGATTGCTTTTGTGCAGGAGGAGGAAACTCGCCGCGTGGTCGCCCTCGGCACAGCGCGCCTGGCCGATATCCTGCCGGCCCCGAAAGCCACGACTCAGCCGGCCACCGGAGGCGTCTCCCCGGAGGCGCACGCCGCCGCACCGAAAGCGGCGCCGGATTCATCCAAGCCTTTTTGAGGTGCGACCCTCCGGACGCGTGCGCCGCGCGGGGGCTGCGGAGACGAGGAGCAGGCAGTGAACGTCGAAAAGCCCGAATGGCTCGAACAGATGGAGGGCATCCTCGAAACCCTCAACGAGGGTGTGCTCATCGCCGACGACTGCCAGCGGATTCTGTTTCTCAACGAACGCATGGAACGGCTGATGGGCGTGCCGCGCTCCATGGTCCTCGGGAAGACCTCCGAGTCCATCTACGCCGGCGAAGACTACGAATTCCTGCAATCGCAAATCGCCCGCGGCAGGGAGCAAGGCCACAACCGTTACGAGTTTTTTGTTCCCCGCCCCGACGGGACTCGCGTCCCGGTGATCATCAGCGCGCGCGAGGTGGAAGATCCCGATGGCCGCATGTTTGCCGTGGTCACCTTCACCGACATTACCGACCAGAAGCGCGCCGAGCACAGCCTCCGCGATGCCAACTTGCAGCTCGAGCGCCGCGCCGACGAGATGCGGCGCGACCTCGTGCTCGCCGCTCGCGTTCAGCAGAGCCTGGCCCCCCGCACCCTCGAATGGGGACGCGTGCTCGTGGAGGCCTATTACAAGCCCGTGCTCTCCATCGGCGGCGACTTTGGCCTGGTGAGTCCCCACAACGCTTCCTATCTCGACCTCCTCATCTGCGACGTTTCCGGACACGGAATCAGCTCCGCGCTGCTTGCCAACCGAATCTACACGGAGACGGTTTCCCTGCTTCGCGGCGGGGCACATCCCGGCAAGCTGCTCCGCTTCCTCAACGATTTCGTCGTGGACCAGATCAGCGTTAGCGGCTTCATGTTCACCATGGCCGCGGCGCGGTTGGAACAGCAGAGCCGCCAGCTCCTGTATGCCGCCGGCGGCCATCCTCCGGCGTTCTGGATTTCCGCTTCAGGCGAGTTGCGGCAGCTCGAATCGCGCGGCACCATTCTCGGCGCCTTCGCCGATGCCATTCCCGAGGACATCGTGGAGACCTACGAACTCTCCCCCGGCGACCGCCTGATGATCTACTCCGACGGGTTGACGGAAGTCTGGGATGCGCACGGAGAGGAGCTGGGCGTCGAAGGCCTGGCGGACATGGCGGCTCGCGCCGCGCCTCTTTCCCTCGCGGCCATGCGCGAGGCCTTGATCCACGGCGTCAACTCCTTCAGCGCCACCCCTCCACACGACGACATGTCGCTGGTCCTCCTCGAGGTGCGGTAGCCTCCATTTTGTACCGCCGGCATCTTGCTGGCGTCTTTTCCCCCTCCTCCGCACCCACGCATTTGTTTCCACTCCCCTCCTGCTAGCCTTTTTCTTCTCTCTTTCCTCTTCCCTCTTTGTCCCTCCCATCCCCCTGCTAAACTGCTCCTGCCATGGGCGCTCTGCACCTCTCCGTCGAAATCGACGCCCCGCGCGACCGCGTCTTCGTCTTCTTCGTCCCCCAGCGCATGCCGCTGTGGTATTTACCCGAACTGCAAGCATGTTTCGAAATTGCCGCTGGCGAATCGGATTTTCGCGTGGGGCATAAAGTGCGCATCACCGGCCGCCTGGGGAAGCGCGAGGTGACGCTCACCGCCGTCGTGCAGCGCTACGACTGGTTGCGCGCCCTCGAATGGGAATTCCAGGATGCCTACGGCGTGCGCGGCCGCCAGATCTGGGAAGTGACAGACGCGCCCGGATTTGGTGGGGCCGGTGAGGCCCCCGTGCCAGTCCGAATTGGTGGGGCCGGTGAGGCCCCCGTGCAAGTACGAATTGCTGGCCCCGGCAAGGGGCCCGTGCCAATCGGAATGCGCACCCGCGTGGCCATGCACGAGTGGTACACGTTTCCCGGCCGCCTCGGCCGCTGGCTCGATCCCATCCTCATGCGCCCCAGCATCCGCGCGCGCGATAAACGCATGCTCGAAAATCTCAAACGCTACGCCGAAGCCCGCGGTGCCCTGTAGCGCCGGCGTCCCGCCGGCCTTCAGTCCCGCCTCGCCCACTTCGTGTCCCGAGAAGCCCGTTCTTTCCCATCTCGAATAGCCGGCTGGAAGCCGGCGCTACTCCACCACCACGCGCAGGAATTTCTTCTTCCCCGCGCGGAGCAGGTAGCTGCCGGCCCTCGACAAATCCACTTCGTGCCGCACGTCGTCCACGCGCGCGCCGTCAATTTCCGCCCCGCCCTGTTTGATCAGGCGTTCCGCTTCGGCGCGCGAGGGGACGAGTCCGGCCTCGGCGAGCAGCGCCGCCAGCTTTTTCTTTCCCCCGCGCGCGATTTTTCGCACGGGCACGTCCTCCGGCGCTTCGCGGTCCCGGAACACGCGTTGAAACTGCTCGGCGGCGTGCTCCCCCGCCGCCGGCCCGTGGAAATCCGCCACAATGCGCCGCGCCAGTTCCATCTTCACGTTCATCGGATGCCGCGCGCCGCTTTCCACCGCGGAGCGCAGCGCGCGCAACTCCGCGCTCGGCGCGTCCGTCAGAAGGTCGTAGTATGACCACATCAACTCGTCCGAGATGGACATCAACTTTCCGAACATGGCGTCCGGCGGCTCGGTGATGCCCACGTAATTCCCCAGGCTCTTCGACATTTTCCGCTGCCCGTCGAGCCCCACCAGGATCGGCATGGTCAGCGCCACTTCCGAGGATAGGCCGTATTCGCGCTGGATGTCGCGGTGCACCAGCAGATTGAATTTCTGTTCCGTGGCGCCGAGTTCCACATCGGACTGGAGCGCCACCGCGTCGTACGCCGTCAGCAGTGGGTACAGCAGCTCGTGAACGGAAATGGGCTGGTTCTGCGCCAGCCGCGAGCGGAAATCCTCGCGCTCCAGCATCCGCGCCAGCCGGTATTTCCCGCACAGCCGCACCACGTCGTAGCTCGAGAGTTTATCCAGCCACTCGCTGTTGTGGCGCACCTCGGTTTTTTCCCGGTCCAGGATTTTGTACACCTGCCCGAGATACGTTTTGGCGTTGGCGTCCACTTCCTCGCGCGTCAGCGGAGGGCGCGTTTCGGACTGTCCCGTCGGGTCGCCGATCATCGCCGAGAAATCGCCGACCAGGAAAATCGCGGTGTGCCCCAGGTCTTGAAAATGTTTCAACTTGCGCAGCACCACCGTGTGGCCCAGATGAATATCCGGCGCCGTCGGGTCCACCCCCAGGTACACGCGCAGCGGCTTCCCCGATTTTCGCGAGGCTTCGAGCTTTGCCGCGAGCTCCGCCTCGGGAATGATCTCCGCCACGCCTTTGCGGATGTGTTCCAGTTGCGCGTCAATCGGTTTGAATTGCATGGGTTGGAAACGCGAGCTCATGTGCACGGTTCGAAGTCAGCGGCCCGGCTCGCGGCGCAGCACGCGCCGCCCTTCGATGCGGTACTCCCCAGCCAGCACCATCGCCACCGCCTCCGTGTATATGCGATGCTCCTCCGCCAGAATTCGCGCGGAGAGCGATTCCACCGTGTCGTCATCCCGTACCGCCACTACCGCCTGCATCACAATCGGTCCCGCGTCCAAGCGCTCGTCCACAAAATGCACGGTGCAGCCGCTCCACTTCACGCCGTGCTCCAGCGCCTGCCGCTGCGCCTCGAGGCCGGGGAACGCGGGCAAGAGCGAAGGGTGAATGTTCAGGATGCGCCCGGCAAATTGCGCCACGAAATACGGCGAGAGCAGCCGCATGTAGCCCGCCAGGCACACCAAGTCCACGCGCGCCTCCACGAGCGCCGCGGCCACCTGACGGTCGTAGGCCTCGCGCTCCAGCCCCTTCGACGGGATCGCCCGCGCCGCGATCCCACGCGCCCGCGCCCGCTCGATCCCGGCGGCGCCCTCGCGGTTGCTCACCACCAGCGCGATTTCCGCGTTCGGGATGCGTCCCGCCGCGCAACTCTCCGCCAGCGCCTCGAAATTCGACCCGCGGCCCGACAAGAGCACGCCGATGCGCTTCGCCATAACCGCAGCAAGTTAGCACAGCGGCCCCACCCGCGCCATGTAGCACAGACTTCAGTCTGTGTCCCCGTCGCCCACCCCACGGCCGAATCCTGCGGGCAAGACCCATGCCGCGTCTTGCAGATGCAGCGGTGACTTCCCGATCCCGAACGCTCGGGACTCGCGAAATCGCCATCTCTTCTTCTCTTCCTTGCAACTCGCCCCTCACCGTCGGATCATCCTCCTTCGCTCCAGTAACTCCCGCCGCGAGGTCGCCATGATCAAACTCGTCTACTGCATCTCCAAAAAGCCGGGCATGACGGACGCGGAGTTCTTCGATTACTGGAAAAATGTTCACGGCCCCATCGGCGCACGCATTCCCGGCCTCCGCAGGCTGGTCCAGAGCCATCGCCGCAACGTCGCCGGTGACAAACACTCGCCGGATTTCGACGGCATGGCCGAACTCTGGTTCGACGACGCGGAGGCCCTGCTCGCCACCCGCCAGTCGCCCGAATGGAAGGCTTCGCACGAGGACGAAGCCAACTTCATTGACCACTCCAAAGTTGCCTACTTCGTTTCCGAAGAACACGTTATCCTCGACCGGATCAATCCCGAGCGATTCCCGCCATGACACCCGACGCCACATCCCGATTCGCCGGGCACAATTACATCAGCTTGGAATCCTTCCGCAAGACGGGCCAAGGCGTGGCCACACCCGTCTGGTTCGCGGAAGAGCGCGGCATCCTTTACGTCTATTGCGAGGCGGCATCCGGAAAGATCAAGCGCATCCGCAATAACCCGCGCGTGCGCGTCGCACCCTGTGACATGCGCGGCGCGCTGCGCGGCGAGTATCTCGAGGCCACCGCGCGCATCCTCGAAGGCAACGAAGCGCGTCTGGCCGACGATCTGCTCAATGCCAAATACTTCTTCATGAAGCGCCTGCTCGGCTTCTTCGCCAAATTCCGCCCGCGCCCGCGCGCCTGGCTCGCCATCCAGCCGGCTGCCACGGAGGGCTCCGGTGGTCGATAAGGTCACCCTCGCAGGCGGCGGGAATTTTCCCGCCACGCGATGGTCCGCCATCGTGGCCGCGCGCAGCGCCGATCCCGCCGAGCGCACTCGCGCGCTCGACGCGCTCCTGGCCGCTTACTGGAAGCCGGTGTACAAATACATCCGCCTGCGCTGGACGAAATCGAGCGAAGACGCCCAGGACCTGACCCAGGATTTCTTTGCGCGCCTGGTGGAGAAAAAACTTCTCGACGGCTACGACCCCGCGCGCGGCCGCCTGCGCACGTTTCTCCGCGCCTGCGTGGACCATCTGGTCACGAACCAGGACAGCGACGAGCGCCGGCAGAAGCGCGGCGGCGGCGCGCTCCACCTGAGCCTCGATTTTCCCGCGGCCGACGGCGAGCTCCAGCGTCTGGACCCCGCCGTCCCTCCCGAAATGGACGAGTTCTTCGAGCGCGAATGGGCGCGCAGCGTCTTCACTGCCGGCGTCGAGCGTCTTCGCGCCTCGCTCGGCTCCTGCGGCAAATCCGTCTACTTCCGGATTTTCGAGCGCTACGACCTCGAAGACGCGCTGGACCGCGCGCCCGATGGCGCGCTGAACACCGGTCCGGACGGCCGTCCTTCCTATCAGGACCTGGCTCGCGAGTTCGGCCTCACAACAACCAGCGTCACTAACTATCTGGCGCACGCGCGCCGGGAGTTTCGCCGCGTCGTGCTCGATTTTCTGCGCGAGACGGCTGCCAGCGACGAAGAATTCCGCCGCGAGGCCCGCTCGCTGCTGGGCGCCGCTCCGGCCGCGCCCGGAGTCGCCCAGAAGGGCGCACCCGGAGAAGACTCGAAATGACCTGGCTCTCCGATGCCGCCGTGGAACGCCTCCGCGAGGCGGCCGAGTCTCCCGACCTGACCGGCACGCGCTTTCTCCTGCTCCATCGCATCGGCCGCGGGGGAATGGGCGCCGTCTTCCTGGCCGAGGACCAGACGCTCGGCCGCCGCGTCGCGCTCAAAGTGCTCGACGTGCCGGACGAAGCCGGCGATCTCGCTGCGCGGCTCCTGCGCGAGGCGCGCATCCTGGCCAAACTCGAGCATCCCGGCATCGTGCCCGTCCACGACGCCGGCACGCTGCCCGACGGCCGCGTGTTTTACGCCATGAAGTACGTGGAGGGCAGCCGCCTGGAGGAACACGCGCGCACGCTTCAAGCCGCGCCGGACCGCCTGCGCATCTTCGAGAAGATCTGTGACGCCGTGGCCTTCGCGCACAGCCGCGGCGTGCTGCACCGCGACCTCAAGCCGGAAAACATCATGGTTGGTCCGTTCGGCGAGGTGCTGGTGATGGATTGGGGCGTCGCGAAAATCCTGCGCGAGCCGGCCACGGGCCACACAGCTGCCGAAGCGTCGCCGACGGTCGCTCACGCCGCCGCGCCCTCTCCCGGTGAACCCGCCCGCCCCGCCGCACCGGCGCCCCCCGACACCCGCGATGGCGCCGTGATCGGTACGCCGGGCTACATGTCTCCCGAGCAGGCTCGCGGCGAAGCGTCGAGTCTCGACGAGCGCACAGACGTGTACGCGCTGGGAATGATTCTGCGGTTTCTGCTCGGCGGCGGCGCGGCGGGGAGTGGCGGCACGATTCCCGCGCCGCTCGCGGCGGTATGCGCGAAGGCGACGTCAGCGGACCCGGCGGGCCGATACGATTCAGTGGCCGCCCTTGCCGCCGACGTGGCGCGTTACCTCGACGGCCTGCCTCTCGAAGCCTATCCGGATACGCTCTTCCGTCGCGCCCAGCGAATATTCGACCGGCATCAGTTGGTGATCTGGCTGGTCCTGGCGTACGTTGTCACCCGCGTGCTCCTTATTTTTTTCGCGCGGCACTAAAGGAATACGGAACGAGGGTGTAAAGAACCAGTGAGCAGACAGAAACGTGGCCGGGGCAGCCCGCGGCCCAGTGGAGGCGGCACATGAACAAGATTCTGATCGGCATCCTTCTCGGCACCGTCCTGGGGTTCTTCGATGGGGCGACGGCGTGGTTCTACCCGGAAGTGCGCACGCAGATTGTCGGTATTCTGATCGGCTCGACGATCAAGGGCCTGATCGCAGGCGTGCTGATCGGCGTCTTCGCCCGCAAGGTGAACTCGCTGCCGATGGGCATCGTGTTCGGCCTGGGCATCGGCCTGCTGCTGGCCTTTGGCGTCGCCTACATGCAGCACGAACACTACTTCGAGATCATGCTGCCCGGCGGGCTCGTCGGTACGATCGTCGGCTACGCCACACAGAAGTTCGGCCGCGGCCCGGCTTCCGCCCCAGCCCGCGCCTGACCGGCCAAGGAATCACGCGGATATTTCCGTGTCGCTGGGAAGCGCCGCGACGCCAGCGCATCCGTCACGGCTCGGCCCCCGCCCCGTCGTCCGCGTGGTTTACAATGGATGCGCTGTGGACCAGGCGCCCAAACCGGCGATTCAAGCCGCGCAACCCATCGAGTGGACCCAGAGCGGCGTCGTGCTGCTCGACCAGCGCCTGCTGCCCGACCGCGAGGTGCGCAACACCTACACCGACTATCGCCAGGTGGCGCGCGCCATCCGCGAGATGGAAATCCGCGGCGCCCCCGCCATCGGCGTGGCGGCGGCCATGGGTGCGGCGCTCGGCGTGGAGCGCTCCCCGGCGCGCACCCTCGAGGAACTGCGCGTGGAATTCGACGTCATCTGCGAAGCGCTCGCGAAAACTCGGCCCACCGCCGTGGATCTTTTCTGGGCCATCGCGCGGATGCGCCGGACGTTCGCCGCGGCATGCGATGCTGCCGCGCGCGCGGGCGCACCCGCCGCGGCGCTCGATGCCGTCCGGCGCGCCATGGTCCACGAGGCGCAGCTCGTGCATCAGGAAAAGCGCGAACACGACGAAAGCATGGGCCGCTTCGGCGCTCCGCTGCTGCCGCAGCGCGGACGCGTGATGACGCAGTGCAACGCCGGGGCGCTGGCCACCGCCGGCATCGGCACGGCGCTCGGCGTGATTCGCATGGCCATCCACGAAGGGCACGAACTCGAAGTGTTCGTGCCTGAGACGCGGCCCTACCTGCAGGGCGCGCGGCTTACCGCCTGGGAACTCCAGCAGGCGGGCATCCCGTTGATCCTTATCACCGACAACATGGTGGGCCACTGCCTCAAAACCCAGGGAGTGGGAGCCATTGTGGTGGGCGCGGACCGCGTGGCGGCCAACGGCGACACGGCGAACAAAATCGGCACGTACCAGATGGCCGTTCTCGCGCGCGAAAACGGCGTGGCGTTTTACGTGGCCGCGCCCATCTCCACGCTGGACCTTTCGATTCCCTCCGGCGATGACATTCCGATCGAGGAGCGTTCGGCGAAAGAGGTGACCCACCTGCGCGGCTTGCGCGTCGCGCCAGATGTGCCTGCAGCGCACCCCGCGTTCGACGTGACCCCGGCGCGATTCATCACCGCCATCATCACGGAGCGGGGCGTGGCCCGCGCGCCCTACCAGGAGTCGCTCGAAAAACTCAGCCGGGAATAATGCGACCCCGTTGTTTGGCGCGGTGAGGTCAGTGCGGCAGGTGCCGCAACGCGTCCCGGTCCAGGAACAATCCGGCAAACAGGAATCCGTTGTAGGCCAGGTGCACCAGGTAGCTGGCGAACACGGACCGCAATGCCGCCCGCGCGGCCGTCAGCGCCATCCCCACGGCCACCAGCGTGGCAATCTGTCCCCAGCCGCCCCAGAGCTGGGGCACATGCACCAGCCCGAACAGAATTCCGGTGAACGCGATGCCGGCGAGGATTCCGAATCTTCTCGCCAGCACCGGATACACGTATCCGCGGAACACCGTCTCTTCCGCCAGCGGCGCCACCAGGATGGCGAATGCCGCCAGATATTCCACTCCGTGGGGGCTGGCGAACAGCGCCTGGATGGGGAGCGGTTTCTCCGTTTTGTAAAACTGCGAGGCGACGTCAGCTCCGATGGCAAGCGCCGCGCCGCCCACGAGCAACATCGGAACGAGGGCAGCAGGGCGCCGCGCGCCCAGTTGCAATCCGCGCCACCCGATCGCGCGCCAGAATGGCTGTGAGGTCCGCCGGCCGATGACGGCATAGAGATACAGCAGAATGCACCCGAACCAGACGACCTGGCGGCTCACGACGAAGCCGGCGTTGGTGCTGCCGAATTGCTCGATCTGGCTCGCGGGCACGCCGAACTGCACCATGGCGATCACCGCCATCAGACTCGAGAGAAGGTACAGCATGCCCAGAGCGAAAATGAGAAACACGAGTAAATCCAGCATGCCCCATGGCGTATCGAGATCGCCCGGCACCGCAGCCGCGAGCGGAGGCGCCGCGGCGGGTACCGTGCCGGAGGAATCGAGTGAGGGAAGCTCGCCGGGCGGGAGCGGGGGATGGCCGTTGTCGCTCATCGCTTGCGCCGCGTGCGGCCGCCCGCTTCCACGAGCGCCGCGGCGAGCAACGGCAGAAGGATTTCGTGATGGCCAGTGATGGCGTAGCCCCGCGAGCCCGCGGCCGCCGTGGGCCGCCGCACCACGTTTTCCAGCGGGCGGTAGTGCTGGAGGAAGTCGAAATTCGCCGTGGTGATGGGTGCGAGGCGCGTGCCCAGATTCCGCGCCACCGAAACCGCTTTCAGGAAAATCTCCGGCAAAATTACCGCCGAGCCCCAGTTCAAATAGATGCCGCCGGGTTGCATCCCCCGCACGAGCGCGCAGAACAGCCGGAAGTCGTGGTGCGTGGCCTGGCCCAATGCCGCGCCGTCCGCGGAGGGATGCATGTGCGGCGTGTCGGTGCCGATGGCCAGATGCACGGTGACGGGAATCCGCGCGCGATAGGCCGCCACGAGCAGGCTGTGCTGCGGATACTTGGCGCGGAGCCGCCGGTTCGACAGTAATTTTCCCGCGGCTTCGCCCAAGCCGATGCCGCCGCGCGCGGCGCCCACGGCCGCTTCATTGAGGTACAGGCCGGTTTCATGCGCCATGCCGAATTTGCCGCTGCCGAGCACCTGCGGCACGTCCTCGGAAGTGCGTCCTGTGAGCGCTATCTCGAAGTCGTGCACCAGCGCGGCGCCGTTCATGGCGATCCCGGCCACGTAGCCGCAGCGCGCCAGATCGATCAACACCGGAGCGAGGCCGACTTTGATCACGTGCCCGCCAATGCCCCACAGCACGGGGCGGCGCCGGGCGCGAGCCGCGGCGATCGCGCGCACCACGCCCCGAAAATCCTCCGCAGCGAGGACGTGCGGCAGGGAATCGAGGAGCGCGCGGATACCCCCGCCGCGCCGGGGTGGAGAACCAAAATCCTTCACACTGATTTTTCCTGCGCGCTTCGCCAGCGGATAGGTGCTGATGCGCGCGAGGCTCAGCGGCTCTTCGTCGTAAATGCTCGGCCTCTGTTTCATCGACATTGGGGCGCCCCCCATGCAAAGCACTCAGGATAGTCTGCGGCGCTGCAAGCGGAGGCGGTCACGCCCCCTCTCGTGGCCGATTGTCGCGCAAACCATACGCCGCGAGCGCGTCGTCCAGAAGAATCACGCCCTGGAGCTGCCGGCCATCGGCCCGGGAAACCACGGGCAGCACGTCCACTCCCGCCGCGCCCATGCGCTCGAGCACCACTTCGAGCGACTGGTCGCTGTGCACGTGCTGCAAACCACCCTCTTTTAGCAACTCGCCGACCGTTTCTGTCGTCGGAGCCTGAGCGCGGGCGTGCTCGAGTTGCGCGATGGAAATCACCCCGCGGACACCGCGCGCGTCGGCCACGGGCCAGGAGCGGCATCCGAATTCCCGGATTTTGCCGAGCGCCGCGCCGGGGCTCATCTCCGCTGGAAGGGCTTGAGCGCCTGGCCGCATTGCCAGGCTGACCTGCAGTCTGCCGTCCTGCGCGCGCGACTTTCCGGACGGAAGGTGCAGGCCGTCCTGCTGGGCCAGCGCCTCATAAATAGGCTCCGGTTGCAGCCGCAGCGAGATGTAGAAGCTGGTGAGATTCGCAATCATGAGGGGAACGATGATCGTATAGTCGCGCGTCGTTTCAAAGATCATCACGACAGAAGTCATGGGCGCGCGCACGACTCCTGCGAACAGCGCGCCCATGCCCACGAGCGCGTAGGCGCCCGGTGTTCCGGTGTAGGCGGGCAGGAGCCGGTGAGCGATGTTGCCCAGCGCGCCGCCCAGCATCGCGCCGATAAACAGGCTCGGTCCGAAGATGCCGCCGGCGTTCCCGGAAGCGTAGCTCACGGTGACAGCGAAGAGCTTTAACACCACCAGCAGCACCATGAGCTGCAACGCCATATTGCCCTGGAGCGCGTCGCCCACGTACCGGTAGCCGACGCCGAGCACCTGGGGAACGAACCAGCCCATCCCTCCGACCAGCACGCCGCCCGCGAGGGGTTGGAGCCATTCCGTGCTTTTCGGTAGGCGGAGAAACCACTGGCGCATGCCGAGCAACAATTTGACGAACGCGACGGACACGAATCCACCCGCCACGCCGAGCACGGCGTAGAGGCCGAATTCCAGGGGATGCACGAGTTGATATTCCGGCACGAGAAACAGGGGAGCATTGCCGAGGACCATGCGCAGCACGATCCACGACGTGGCGGAGGACAGCACCACCGACCCCAGGACGGGTGCGTGCAGATCTCCCATCACTTCTTCCAGCGAAAAGAGGACGCCCGCGAGCGGTGTATTGAAGGCTGCGGCGATGGCAGCCGCGGAGGCCACGGGAATGAGCGATTTCACTTTCTCCTCGCTCAGGCCCAGTCGCCGGCCCAGCACCGAAGCGATGCCCGCGCCGACCTGCACCGACGGGCCTTCGCGTCCGAGCGGGATGCCGCTGGCGAGCGTTGCCGAGGTGCAGAAGAATTTTCCAAGCAGAGTGCGAAGGGTGATCCGGCCGCCATGGGCGAAGAGAGCGGCCTTCGTTTGCGGCACTCCGCTCCCGCGCGCCTGCGGGAAATAGCGCGCCAGGAGAAAGCCCATCACCAGGGCGCCCACAATGGGCGCCAGCAGGCGGCGCCAGGCGGCGCCCCCCGCGGGATAGATGAGCGCGCCGGCGTGTTCCGTGAGGAGAATGAAGGCGACGACGGCGAGGCCAACGAGCGCGCCAATGAGGATGGTCAGCAGCAGGAAGAGCCGGTCTTCATGCTCCGCGATGCGCGCAGACCACCCCGAAAGGATCGGCTTCACTCCGTCTCTCGCTGCCGCCTGCATTCCGCTCAGGCCCTGCTGCCATCCGATGCAGTGCGACCGCAATACTATAGCCCAACGCTGGCGGGGGAAGAGCGCGCGCGGCGCCGGACTTGCCGCGGTAGCCGGAAACAGTGCCGACGCTTTCTTCCTCAGGTCAGCCCGTTCGTTCCGCACGGCGGCCAAGAAGACGTGTGCCGCCGGGGGCGTCAGGCGCGAGGCGCTCGCTTCGGAGAGCTGCGCGAAAGGCGTGGGCGTCCATTGCCGCCGGAGGAAGGCGCAGCGCAGGAATTGTCTGAAGATTCCGCAACCATGGGATCCCCGCCGTTTCCGCTTGGAGCAGGGTGGCCGTTCAGCACGCGCGCGAGCACGGCGCCGGTATACGATTTCTTGGAACGCGCCACCTGCTCGGGAGTTCCCTGGGCAACGATCCGGCCGCCCTCCTCGCCGCCCTCGGGGCCCAGATCAATGACCCAATCCGCCTGTTTAATCACGTCCAACTGGTGTTCGATGATGATGACGGAGTTTCCCAGATCCACCAGGCGATTGAGGACGTGCAGCAGCTTCTTCACGTCGTCAAAATGCAGCCCGGTGGTCGGCTCGTCCAGCAGGTAGAGCGTGCGGCCGGTCTGGCGGCGGGAGAGTTCGCGGGCCAATTTGATGCGCTGGGCCTCGCCGCCGGAAAGCGTGGTGGCGGGCTGTCCCAGCTTTACGTATCCCAGGCCCACGTCCACCAGGGTATCGAGCTTCTGCCGCACCTGCGGGATGTTTTCCAGCACGCGGCTGGCTTCCTCAATGGACATCTCCAGCAGGTCGGCGATGGAATGCCCTTTGTAACGCACCGCCAGCGTCTCCGAATTGTATCGCCGTCCCCGGCAGATCTCGCAGGTGACGAATACGTCCGGCAGAAAATTCATTTCGATGCGGCGCAGGCCGTCGCCCTGGCAGGCCTCGCAGCGGCCACTTTTCACATTGAAACTGAACCGGCCGGGCCGGTATCCGCGCTCGCGGGATTCGGGCAGCATCGCGAAAATCTCGCGCATGGGCGTGAACACGCCGGTGTACGTAGCCGGATTCGAGCGCGGCGTGCGGCCGATGGGCGTCTGGTCGATGCGCACGATTTTGTCGATGTGTTCGGCGCCCTCCACGGTGCGATGCGCGCCCGGCTGCTGCGTGGAGCGGTAGAGCTTGGCGGCCAGCGCGTTGTACAGGATGTCGTTCACCAGCGTTGATTTTCCGGAGCCGGAAACGCCCGTCACCAGCACGAGCAGGCCCAGGGGAAAGCCCACGTCAATGTTTTTCAGATTGTTCGCGTGGGCGCCGAGCACGTTGACGTATTTCCCGTTTGCCGGCCGCCGCCGCTCCGGAACCGCAATGCGCAGCGCCCCGGCCAGGTAGCGCCCGGTGAGAGAGGCGTCCGAGGCGGCAATCTGCGATGGCGCGCCGATAGCCACCACTTCCCCGCCGTGGCTGCCCGCGCCCGGCCCCAGGTCCACCACGTAATCGGCGCGTCGGATGGTCTCCTCATCGTGTTCCACCACGAGCACGGTATTGCCGAGGTTGCGCAACTGCTCGAGCGTCCCGAGCAGACGAGCATTGTCGCGGGCGTGCAGGCCAATCGAGGGTTCATCCAGCACGTAGAGCACGCCGCGCAACTTCGATCCGATCTGCGTGGCCAGACGGATGCGCTGCGCTTCGCCCCCGGAGAGCGTGGCGGCCGATCGGTCCAGGCTCAGGTAGCCCAGGCCCACAGCGAGCAGGAAGTCCAGCCGCTCGGCGATCTCCTGGAGCAAACGGCCGGCAATCTCGCGCTGCCGCGACGTGAGCTTCGCGTGGATGCGGTCCACGGCCTCCCGCGCGGCGCCCAGCGGTTTGGAGGTAAATTCCGCGATCGAGTAGCCGCCCACGCGCACCGCCAGGCTCTCGGGACGCAGGCGCTTTTTGCCGCAGGCGGCGCACGGGGCGGGCGACATGTATTCGAGCAGCCATTCCTGATACTTCTCCGAGGAAGATTCGTCGTAGCTCCGGCGGAGAACCTCGAGCACGCCTGGGAAATGCAGCCCCGGACGGGGACGCACGGCCGCGGCACCCGGGGGCACGCCCTTCGGCGGATTCCCGTAGAGAATCAGATTTTGCGTGGCCCCAGACAGTTTCTCGAATGGGGTATCGAGCGAAAAACCGTGGGCCACGGCGGCGAGCTTGAGCGTGCGTTGCATGTAGACGGAGCCCCCGCCCGGGCCGAGCGCGCCTTCGAGAATCGGTTTCGACCAGTCCAGGATCACCTTCGACGGGTCGAAGTCATATTTCGAGCCCAGGCCGGTGCACTCCGGGCAGGCGCCGTAGGGAGAATTGAAGCTGAAGGAGCGCGGCTCGAGCTGGGGAACGGAGGTGCCGCAATCGGGGCAGGCCAGCTTCTCCGAATAGACCTGCTCGGCGCCGCCCACGATGGCCACGGTGACGAGACCACCCGCCAGTTTCAGCGCGGCTTCCACGGAACGTTCGAGACGGCGGGCGATTCCGGGCTTTACCAGGAGGCGGTCGAGCAACACCTCGATGGTGTGGTTCTTGCGCTTGTCGAGGCGGATCTCTTCGTCCAGGCTGCGCAGCCCGCCGTCAATGCGGGCGCGGACGTATCCCTGCCGGGCATACCCCTCGAGTTCTTTGCGGTATTCGCCCTTCCGCCCGCGGACCACCGGCGCGAGGATCATGATGCGGTCTTCGGGCTTGAGCGCCAGGATCGTCTGGACGATCTGTTCGGTGGATTGCCGCGCGATGGGCTTGCCGCAGCGCGGGCAGTGCGGCGTGCCCACGGAGCTGTACAGCACGCGCAGGTAGTCGTAAATCTCGGTGATGGTGCCGACCGTGGATCGCGGCGAGCGCGTGGTGGTCTTCTGCTCGATGGAAATCGCCGGCGAAAGCCCCTCGATCGAGTCCACGTCCGGCCGCTCCATCTGGTCCAGGAACTGCCGGGCGTAGGCGGAGAGCGTTTCGACGTAACGCCGCTGGCCCTCGGCGTAAATGGTGTCGAAGGCCAGCGAAGATTTGCCGGAGCCTGAAGGGCCGGTGACCACGGTCAGGGAGTTGCGGGGGATTTCCAGGCTGATGTTCTTCAGGTTGTGCTGGCGTGCGCCTTGGATGACGATCTTTTGGAGGCCCATGATTTCCGGTGAACGGCGCGTCCGGTGCCTGCACGGATTCCCTCAGACGGCTATCGAGGGACCTGTGCAACCTCCCACAGTAACAAGGGGTCTGCGAGGGGTCAAGGCCGCCAGAGCGCAGCCCGCAGGGTGTTCGAAGTACTAGGACTACCTCGGTAATTCTTACACCGGGCTGGAAGAATTTGCCCTGTGGAATGCCGCTATGAGACTGCAAATACATAAGTTAGGCAAAGGCCATCCAGGTGCAACTATCCCGGGCAGAGGAGATGTTGGGCGGCGGATCCCTTTAAAGAGGGGATTTTGGGCTGGGCCCGTTCAGCATCTCCTTCTTTCTTTCTTTTTCCCCCGATTCCGCTGAGACGCAAATCCCTTTCGCGACAGTCTAACCATGCGGTGGCCGTTGCTGCGCGTGCGTCCCTGCGCTGGGCGCGGCGTCGAGATGCGCTGCCATGAAACCCTCTGCGCACGGAGAGTGCGGGATGATTCCGGCGATCTTTCCGATCCGGCTGCGGATTTCGATGGCCTACGTGATCCTGGGGGAGCGCGCCGTGCTGGTGGATACGGGCAGCGAGGGCGAAGAGGAACGCATCCTCCGCGGGCTGCGGCGGTACAACGTGGAGCCGGAGCGCGTGGCGCTGCTGCTCCACACCCACGGCCACACGGATCATGCGGGCAGCACGCGCGCGCTGCGCGAACGCCTGCGCGTCCCCGCCGCGGTGCACGCGGCCGACGCGGCAAAAATGCGGGCCGGGGACAGCGGGGCGCTCATCCCGCTTCGTTTTTCGAGCCGCGTTGTTTCGCTCATCATCAATCCGCGATTTCCGGCTGCCGAACCGGACCTGCTGGTGGAAGAAGGCTTCTCGCTCGGCGAGTTCGGCATACCCGCGGCAGTCGTGCACACGCCGGGACATACGCCGGGTTCCATCAGCATCCTGTTCGACGATGGCCGGGCGATTGCCGGCGACCTGATGATGGGCGGGTCGCTCGGCGGGGCGTATCACAGGGTCCGGCCGGGGTATCATTATTTTGCGGAGGACCTCACGGAACTCCGGCGGAGCATCCGGAAGTTGCTGGACCGCGGCGCGAAGACGATATATGTGGGCCACGGCGGGCCGCTCGAAGCCGGGCGGGTGCGGGAGCGGTTTGCGCCGGATTTTCGAGCGATATAAAAAGTAGCACAGGCTT
>Ga0209415_10008758_pt1 | contig 17495 bp, 13 predicted proteins | sample PeaSoiSIISIP2007_FD_187696 | JGI IMG/M metagenome (GOLD analysis project Ga0209415, IMG submission 187696) | Peat soil microbial communities from Weissenstadt, Germany - SII-SIP-2007 (SPAdes) (version 2) | ecosystem: Environmental > Terrestrial > Soil > Wetlands > Peat | place: Germany... | reverse complement strand
CGGAATCGAACCGGTACGTCTCTTTCGAGACCCGGGATTTTAAGTCCCGTGCGTCTGCCAGTTTCGCCACCCGGGCGTTGCTATATGTCTACTACTCTATCCTGACATAAGCGGCAACAATTTCGGAACCTCCGTTTGAGCTGCCGCTTGGTCGGGCGTCTCGTGGATGACATTGTAGCGGTCGAATGCGCCGTGGGTTGGATTCTTACGCTGCTCCCCGGCTAAGCAGAGAACTTTGTTCTATCGCATCCAGACGGGCGAGGAGGCCCGTCCTCCATTGAGAATTTCCAGCTGGAGCCGGACCCTTTTAAAGTAGCAGGATGCTTATTCCGCGGTGCCGCTGGTTGGATTCTGAAGTAGACTGCCGACATGCCGAATCGCCAGGGTTCGATCCGTCTGTTTCGTTTTGATGGAATCGACTTGTTTCTGCATTGGTCCTGGTTTCTGGTGGCAGCGTTTGAAATCAGCAGCCAATCGCGCCGTTATTCTTCGCTTACCTGGAATGCGCTGGAATATCTGGCGCTGTTTCTGATTGTGATGCTTCATGAGTTCGGTCATGCCCTGGCTTGCCGGCAAGTCGGGGGAACCGCGAACCAGATTGTGTTGTGGCCTCTCGGTGGAGTGGCTTATGTGAACCCGCCACAACGGCCGGGCGCCACTCTCTGGAGCATTGCGGCGGGTCCGCTGGTGAATGTGGCTCTCTTGCCGGTGTTGTTCGCGCTCGGGACACTGAGCCGATGGTTGGGATGGGCGGAAACAAATCCCGATGTTTATGCGTTGCTGCGGGCGGTCTGGTTCATAAACTTTGGCCTGCTGATTTTCAACATGCTGCCCATCTATCCTTTGGATGGCGGGCAGATTCTCCGGTCTCTTCTCTGGTTTGTACTTGGACGCGGACGCAGCTTGATGGTGGCTGCGAGCATCGGCTTAGGAGGGGTCGCTGGGTTCATTGTTCTTGCCCTCTGGCTCCATTCCGTCTGGTTTGCGGTGCTCGCCGTCTTCATGCTGATGAACTGCTGGGGTGGGCTGCGACAAGCACGGGCACTGTTACGTTTTGCAAAGTTGCCGCGTCGGGAAGGGTTTGCCTGTCCGCAATGTAAAATATCGCCGCCTTTGGGAAATCTTTGGAAGTGTGGACATTGCGGTCAGCCCTTCGACACGTTCGAAACTCGGGCAGTGTGTCCGCACTGCGGGGCGCAGTTTGCCGCGACTCAGTGCCTGGACTGTGGAGAACTCCATCCCCTGAGCGACTGGATTGTTGCCGTGCTCGTACCTGCGAAGCTTTAGCTGCGGGTTCAGCGGTCGGGTTCGGAGTTGTGGAACAGTAGCGAGTGTTTCTGTGGGACGCGATTCCCGATTTGGAACGATTTCGGCAGGAGTTTCCTTTCCATCACAGATTTCGGATTGCCTCGTACTCCGTACGTCGTAGTATCAGAGATGCGCACTTCGTCAGTCGCAAATAGTGGCAGAGGAGAACTGATGAAGAACCGTGAACCCAAGGAATGGCGGATTTTGCAGCGTTGGTTGAAACTACAGAAAAGGGCACAAAACGAGACAAACCGAGGGAAGCTGGCCAAGATACTCGGCAAAATGGGTGGTCTCGTTATTCAGATGGAGAAAAGAAAGACTCCGGCAGGGAATGACGCCCAGCACGTATTGACCTTAGAGTCGGCCGGCAACGAACAGCAGGCTCGACCTGCACCCCTGCGGGCAAGGGTTTCTATCAATTGCCAATGAAGGATAGGGCAGGGACTGGTCCAACCTGACCTACAGGACCGTTCGCTGACTGGCGTGAGCCGGGCATGCGATTTGTCGCGTCCTGGAAATGTGCGTAAGAGGTGCGCGGCGTAAAAGGGAGTTCGACATTCGCAACCTCAGGGACTAAAGCCCGTCTGCTGGAGCCGTTGCGGCGCGGCCGAACAGGATGCGTGAAAATGGATTTTGGTATCGAAGTGTCAGCCCCCAGCGGCTAAAGGCGGCCTATCTTCAGACTTACGTATGCCTGAAGGCATACCCTGATACGAATCGAGACTTTTTCCGTAACCTGTGAATCCGTGCCCTTCCCAAACTGCAGCGGCTAGAGGATTTTTCTGCAACCTGTGAAGGCGGTGTTGATTGTACAGAAGTTATGGCATCGCTGAAGCGATTTCCTGAAATGAATCGAGCGTTTTTCAGCAGCCTGCTGGACGGCTCGCACGAGCCGCGAACAGTTCGCCGTCTCCACCTTGAGCTTGAATTCCTCGCCTCACGGTATCGCGTGGTTTGTAAATAGATAGTTCCCGCCGCTTTCGGCTACAACGTGCAGGTTCGCTCCGCCAACGAGTTGGTCCAGGTGTGGCATGTCCGCGCCGTAGGACAGTAGGTAACATCGTGAGTCTCCCATCCAGAGCGAGAGGAACCGGCTGTCATCGATGAAGACGTGAGGAGCGTCGGGGGCGTATGAGCCGTACTCCAGGTTGTTGATGCGACCGTTCAGCAACAGCGCTGTGCGATTGGTGTAGAAGAAGACAGAAGAGAAGGCGTAGTAAGCGTCCGCTTCGATCAACTGGCCCGGGGGACTTTGCTGCAGTCGCTGCGCCAATGGATAGGAACTGAGATACGAGTCGAAGCGGATGAGGGCGATGCGGGCGGCCTGGAAGAAGACGATCATGCTGGCGGCGACGACCAGCACTGTTCTGCGGATATGATTTCGCGAGAAAAAGAACCCTAGAGCGCAGCCTCCGAAAGCGAGCGCCGCAAGTCCCAGCGGCAATTTCAAATAGGCAAAGGCATTGAGAGTCAGGTCCCAGATGTGGCCCAGAGAGTGAGTGTAGAGTTCAGGATGTTGGGTCAAGGCCTGCGAGATCTCACCGGGCGCAGGCACGTGCCAGACTGACAGAAGCAAAATGGAAAGTGCGACAAAGAGCATCGTGCATGTCGCTAGTAGAGCGTATGTGCCCGCGCGTACCCAGCGGCCACCGTTGCTGAGAACCGATCCCACCAGCAGCGCCAGAGGGGGATAGATTGGCATTGAGTAATATTCCTGCGTGGTCGAGAAGGTGAAAAACAACATCACGGCGCCGATCCAGCAGGCGGCCATGAGCCTGGTTCGTCCTGCGCGCGAAGTTGGCTTGTAGCCGAGCGTTGGCGCGGAGAGCAGATAGAACGACCAGGGGAAAATCCAGAGCAGGTTCAGAATCCAGAACCAGAATCTGGGGACGGTGTCGTAGTCGCGCGGGTATCTCAGGCCCAAAAAACGCAGGAGGTGTTCGTTGAAAAAGTAGAACCAGAAAAATCCGCGATACTCGCCCGGTCCACTGTGCAGGGAGAACGCAAAATAGGGAGGATTGCGCAGAGTCGCCAGCACGTACCACGGCACGGCGATGGCCAAGGCGACGGCAATTGCGATCTCGAGATGAAGTCGACGCCAGGCTGCCCAAGAAAACAGGCTGCGGGTAAGAGCCATGTAAGCCACGGCCGCTATTATGGGGAAGACTAGCGCGATCAGGCCCTTGAGCAGCAACCCAGCTCCTAAGCAACCGCCGAGCATGAACGACCAGCGCAACCGATGCTCCTCATCCGGTTCAAGCAGACGCAGCCCCGCCCAGATGGCTCCGGTGATGGCGAGGGTCAGAACGACATCAGGGATCAGGATTCGGGTGAAGAGAAAAAGCCCGGCGCAAGTGCTGAGCGCGAGCCCGGCGTAAAGTCCGGCGGTCTCATCGAAGGCCCAGCGCCCGAAGCGGTAGGTCATCCAGCACAAGAGCACGACCGCGAGCGCGTGGGGAAGGCGCGCGGCCCAGTCGTGGACGCCGAAGATTCGATACGCTACCGCCATCATCCAGTAGTTGAGCGGGGCCTTTTCGAGATAGGCGACACCGTCGAGGCGGGCCGTGACCCAGTCTCCGGACGCGAGCATGGTGCGAGCGGCTTGTGCTTGCACTGCATCCACATCGTCCATGAGGCGGGGAGGGCTGCCGATGCTTACGAGGAAGACGAGGCAAGCCGCGACGGTAACGATCCAGCCGGGTCGAGCAATTCGAAGAATGGGTTTGGCATGCGGATCTCTTCTCGTGGCGGCGGCTTGTTCCATTGATTGGTCCAGGTTAACAAGGTTATCAAACCTCGCGGGTATAATTCGTTCACGATGAGCCCTCAAGTTTCCAGTTTAGCGGTGGGAGCAATGTCCGGGTTCAGGCTCATCGAATGGATTTTCCTGGGGCTCGCGGTCACGGGGACGATCAGTTCCACCATCTTCCTGGTATTGGCGCTTGCCGGGGCGTGGCATTACCTCCGGGCAAACCGCGCCGCCCCAGAGGTGCAAGACACTGACCTTCCGCCAGTTTCGGTGCTAAAGCCGGTGCATGGTCTCGAACCGGCGCTAGGGGAAAACATCGAAAGTTTTTTTCGCCAGGACTATCCAGACTACGAAGTTCTTATCGCGGCGGCCGAAGAGAACGACGCCGCGCTGCCGGTCGTAAGAGAAGTTTGCGCACGCTACCCGCATATACGCAGCAAGATTTTGGTCACCGGGCCACCGCCATGGCCGAACCCGCCAGCCTATTCCTTTCATCGCATGACTGCGATCAGCCAACATGAAATTCTGGTTACCAGCGACAGCGACGTGTACGTCGCTCCCAATTATTTGCGTGAAGTGGTTGCGCCCCTGCTCGATAAGAACAACGGTCTGGTCACTTGCTTATACCGGGGCAAAAATCTGGGTGGATTCTGGTCGGCCCTGGACGCGATTGGCATGTCGGTTGAAATGACGGCAGGCGTGCTGGTCGCAAACCTGCTCGAGGGAATGAAATTTGGGTTGGGTCCGACGATCGCGTTACGCAAAGATTCTTTGGCCAAGATTGGCGGCTATCCCGCGGTAGGCGACTACTTCTCCAACGATTTCGCCATCGGCAAGTTCGTAGCGAAGGCCGGCTATCGGGTGATTCTTTCCCGGCACGTGATTGACCATGTAGTGCCCTACATGACGTTCCGTCGAATGTGGGAGCGGCAAGTTCGATGGGCAAAAGGAACGCGCGAGTCACGCCCCAAAGGCCATGTTGGCACGGGATTGATTTTCGCGGTGCCCCATGGGATTTTGGGATTCGCGGCTGCGGAATTGCTGGGCTTCCCGCGTTTGGCCATCCTGCTCCTGGGCATGGCTCTGCTAAACCGATTGATCGAGTGCTGGGCTATCGGGTGGAAAGTAGTTCGCGATCCCCGAGCACGAAATGCCATGTGGCTCTACCCGGTGCGCGATCTTTTCGGATTTCTGGTGTGGAGCGCCAGCTATCTCAGCCGGAAGACAGTCTGGCGGGACAACCGGTACCGGCTGCTGGAAGGGGGGCGGATCGTGCTTCGGGAACCCGGTGGCAACAAGTAGGTGGCCGCTCCTGGGTGTCCGGGCAGTTTGACGTTTTGCAGCCGGGAGAGATGGTTGACCTAGAATTGTCCGCGGCAGAAAATGCAGCGTGGAAAGGTCTGCCGTTGCGAAGAACGAAGCTTCTGCTATTATGGGCGATTATTTCAGCGATGAAAGTCTTAACCCGCGGTTCCGTTCCTCTGGTCGTACTGCTCTTGCAGGCAGTCTGCTTTGGTCAGCTACCGTCATCTCGCTGCGATCTGGTCAAGAGCGCAGTTACCGCAAGAAACCAATCACTTGCTCCCACCTGGGCTCCGCTTCTCTGTGCTGTTCCCGCGTTTCTCGGGTCGGGCGTTGCTTCCATTGATCATGCTGACCGACCAGGCGAAGATGGCATGTGGCTGATGCGCGAGCAGCAGATTTTCGCCGTGCCAGCCTCCGCCATTTTCCAGTACGGTGCCGACCATGCTGCGACCCCGCCGCAGGGAGCCGGCGACGGCCAGATGTTTGATTTGCACACCGAAGATTCACCGGCAACGCTGGGGGACACGCCTGGAGACGGTTCAAAAAACCAACCGGTGCTTGAAAAATCACAGGTCTCCAAACCCCCTGCCTTCAACCGAGACATCTATTACAGGAACAAGCTCGAATTCTCCTTGGAAGGGGGATGGCTTCCTATTAATGTCCCCTTTCCTCTAGATATTTTCGTAGGCGATGTCTATAACACATATCCCCTTAATTACACGCTGGTACCGATCTTTGCTTCTCTTCGATGGCATATAAACGGGATAGGAGCTCCTTGGATTCTACGCGGCAATTGGGATATGCAGTTGACCGGATCCATCACTGGGGTAGCGAGAGGACCTGAGAACCGGTATTTCGCTTACCTCATGGGTATTCGACGTAATTTTGTCCCGCGAAAGGGGAGGATCGCGCCCTACTTTGATGTACGCCTCGGCGTCGGGAACATTGACGCCAAGGGAGCCCATGTGGCATATGCGCAAGGACAGGACCTCACATTTACTATGAACATGGGCAGTGGAGTGCGATATAACTTCAATCCTCGTTATGCAATTTCGGCCGGTATGAACTTCATGCATATATCAAATCTTGATTTATCCGAGCACCCTTTTACCCCCACGTATCCGCAATGGGGATTTCGGAATTATGGCATTAATGTTTACGGGCCGATGGTCGGGATCGATATCCAGTTGCGCAGGCATCAAGGACACTCTGCGCAGTAAATATGTGGAATGTCCTGTTCGGGCTGCGCGGGGGTGCCTTGCTCGGAAGGGTCCGGCTTTTGCCGAGGCCTTTTTTGGAGCTGTGTACGCCAGGGGAATGTTTGCCGTGGCATTGAAGTCGGATACGTCATTTGCCCAAGTCCTCGGCGGTGGAGTCGATTTCCGGTTGATGAGGCTGCTTAGTTGGCGGATTCAGGCTGATGAAATTGAGACTGGGTCGCCTGCCTTTGAGCGGCGAATCTTCGCCTGGCCTCCGAAGTGGCAGTTCGATTTTGACGTCCTTGGCACGAGCGATGGCGAAGAGCCGTCGCTATGTGGCAAAATAGTTTCCTTTGAACCGCAAGCCCACGAGATCGGAACGGGCCGCAGAATTGACTGTGAGGAACTAGATTAGTAAGACTTCTTGCCAATTCCCTAAGGAAATCACTGTCTTCCCCATTCAAGAAGGATGGGCGATCCTGATGACTAGATGGGAGGGATGCAAATATTAACTGCCATCCTTCTCGCATTTTGCGGCGAAACCATATATCCTTGGGTACAACAAAAACATGCATTTTACTGGGGAGCGCCAAAAACATCGCGTGAGGGGGCGCATGCGAAGGTGTTGAGGTTTTGTTATGTCTGATTTGGTCGAGAGCGTGCAAGTTTTCATTTTGGCGGAGAACCGCCTTTTGCGCGAAGCCCTTGCGCGAATTTTGAGCAAGAAGAGCGACATCCGGGTAGTTGGAGCGTCCGCTTTCTCGCCGGACGTGGTAGAGCAAATCAGCAGCTCCGGTCCGGATGTCTTGCTCTCGGACTCCGCCGCAGTCGCCCTTTCGGAATTGCGACTGGTTTCGGAGGTGCGTGCGGCGATTCCCGGTCTCAAGGTGGTAATGATCGGGATGGAGGCCGACCCGGAGACTTTTCTGCGTGCCGTGAGAGATGGGATTGTGGGTTTTGTGCTCAAGGACGCCTCCGCGATGGAGGTGGCGGCTGCGGTTCGTTCGGTGGCCAGCGGAGAAGCGGTTTGTCCGCCCAACCTTTGCCTAACATTGTTTGAACGCGTGGCGGATCAGAGTAGCCACCCTGCCAGCATCGTGATCCGGCACAATCTCGGCCTAACCCGCCGGGAACAACAATTGGTGCAAATGATTAGCCGTGGGCTCACCAATAAGGAAATAGCCTCGCAGTTACACCTCTCGGAACAGACGGTGAAAAATCACATTCATCGGATGTTACGCAAGCTGGGGGCAACCGACCGACTCGGTGCGGTAGAGCTCTGCCGGATGCCGGGAGCAGTCGTATGACCCAAATGCCGCGGGTGCGGCGGTGGTACTTTTTGGGTACTTATCCTTTGCCGATTCGGGTGGGATTGCCACACTTCACGGAACCTTCTGGGTACTACCTGCGCTGAATCTCTGAATCTGATTTGAGTCTTACTTTTTTGGGAAAAACAGGAGACACTGTCGGGCACGGAGAGGGTCGTGCAAAAAATCAGAGTGTTGGTTGCGAATCGGCCGCGATTGATGAAGGATTTGGTCCTTGCGACGATTGGGGATCAGCCCGACATCGAAGTCGTTGGTGAAACCCAGGACGAAGCGGAAATCACGGAACTGGTGGAGCGCACGCGTCCTGACTATTTAATCATCGCGTTGGAGAATCCCGAAGTTCGGCCCGGGTTGAGCGGATTCCTACTGGGCCGTTATCCGGAAATGAAGATCCTGGCTCTAGCCGCAGAGCGGAACAGCGGCATTTTTTATTGGGCTTTCGTTGACATTCGCTCGCGGCACGTCGAATCATCCGAGCAGGGCATTTTGAGTGTTTTGCGAAACAAGCAGCAGTTAGTTGGAATTTAAACGCGCGGATGCGGATTACGAATAGGACGGGGTCAGAAGGCGAGGCGGTCGCGCAACTGATGTGGCTGCCATTGGGAAGTTCTCCGGGTCGCGGAGATGTAGGCCGCTCGAGCTCACTTCTCCGCGACTTCGTACGTTGACAGGGGTTTGGATACGGCATTGGCTGGCAGGATTCTGTTGCGAGTGTAAGTAACTGTGTCGCCGAGCGCGGAAGGCCGCTCAATTGATAGGGGTTAGCTCACAGATGCCCTGTAAGTGAGGGGGCGAAGCTGCAGCTAGGGTCGTATGATGGAAGGGGTTGCGACTTTGACAGAAAGCTCTGATCCCGTTTCCTCAGCTACATCCTTGCCTTCCGACCCGCCAACAGCAGACCAATTGAAGTCTCACTGGTATGCGGCCCATGTATGCTCGCGGCACGAGAAGCAAGTCGCGCGGCAATTGGAAGAGCGGCATGTGAGTTATTTCTTGCCCGTGTATCGAAGTGTTCGCCGGTGGAAAGACCGGCGCAAGGAATTAGACTTAGTGCTCTTCCCCGGGTATGTTTTCGTCCACCTCGACTTGAAGGACCGTTTGCGCGTGCTGCAGGTACCCAGTGTCGTACGGTTCGTGAGTTTCAACGGCCGTCCCGCGGCGCTTCCGGACGCCGAGATCGAGGTTCTGGTTAACGGGTTAGCCAAAGGCGTTCGAGCCGAACCGCATCCCTACCTGAAGGTTGGGCACCGGGTTCGAGTCAAATACGGTCCTTTGGCTGGGACACAAGGCATCCTGGTGCGACGCAAAGATAAGTTTCGCGTAGTGCTTTCCATCGATCTGATCATGCGGTCGGTGGCGGTCGAAGTAGATGAGGCGGATGTCGAGGCCTGCTGAACTACCCATTGCAAGCATCGCGAGTTCAACTTGACTTCCGTCTAAGTGTTTTTTCCAATAGGGTCGCTCCCGACAATCACGAGATTCCGGCTGCTCCCAGCCGCCTAGAGGTGTTATGAGTAGATTCTCCCCAATATTTCGTCGCCCACCCGGGTTGGTTTTGCTCTGTGCGGGACTGATATTTTCTGCCACCGCATGGAGTCAGCAGCCCGCGGCCTACAGCCGCAGCACGGCAATCGACCAAGCGAACTCTCGTGCGGAACGCGAGGCGGAGCAGATGGTTTCGCTTTCGGCCGACAGAATCCTCTATATCCTTCGCGAAGAACCGGGATTGCTGCTGCAAGTGAAGAAGGCACTGGTGAGAAAAGCCTTCGAGCAGGGACGGATACTAGACCCTAACGACCTTACCGACGAAGCCCTATTCACTCTGATTCGCCAAGATGACAACGTTCGGGTGATCGCAACCCACGAGATCGTTGATCGCGCGTACATCAAGGCCAAACCCACGCGCGAGGAACTGGCGCGAGACTTGCCCTGCCGGCAGCCGATGCCCACCGGTACGGATGCCCTCGCGGCCAAGCAATCGGATCAGTCATCATCGAGCACAAACACGAAGCGTACTCCGAGCCAAGAGGAGACTTACTGGCTCAAGCATGAGAATGATTTAGATTGTTATTTGACCCAGTATCTTCCCTATGGCACTGTGCCCAGCTCATCCGGGCAACCGCAGTACGCGCAATCGCCTTCCCAGCAATACCCGACGTCGCAGTACCCATCACGGCTGCAGAACCCTCAGCAGCAATATCCTCAGCAACAGTATCCACCGTCGCAGACTCCTCAGCAGAGTCCGTCCAACGACTACCGCCGTCAACTTGAGTTAACCCAGACGCAACCATCCCAAGGCTATTTTGGCATGGACAGCGATCAAAGCGAGATGGCGAGCATCCAGCCCGATGAGCTTCCCGGTTTGCTGAGCGCGAGCCAGACAAGCGGCCCTTCTTCAGGATTTTCAAGAAAGGGTATGGGAGGAAACGGCGCTGGGATTTCGGGTTTAACAATGCCGCCCGACTTAGGTTCCTCGCTAGGTTCCTCTGTCGGTTCGATTGGATCTTTGCTGGGAGGCCAGAACGGGGCCTCTGGATTTCCTCAAGAAGCGCGGCTCGAAGACCAGAACCGTTTTCCGCTGCAGCAATATTCATTTCCTAAACCACCGCAGCAGCCAATGCTTCGTCATCCGCCCAATCCCTATGCTGACGTGCCTTCGCTTTACGATTTGTACGCTCAGTACTCAAAGCGTTCACCCAGGCTGGAGCGTTTCGGGGAAGATGTTTTCCTTAACGGTACCGGGAATCTCAACGAGCTTCCGATGGACTTACCGGCAGGGCCAGACTACGTGGTCGGTCCCGGTGACGGGTTGACGGTTACCCTCACGGGCGGAATTTCGCAGCGGCTGCAGCGAGTAGTAGATCGCGAAGGCCGGGTTGCGTTGCCTGAGGTTGGAGCTGTCGAGGTATCGGGGCGCACTTTGGGGGATGTGCAACATCTGGTGCAGACTGCGCTGCGTGGCCAGTTCCGCGGGGTTGATGCCGATGTGTCGCTTTCCCGCATCCGCACCGTACGTGTTTATGTGACCGGCGATGTCGAGCGTCCCGGAGCGTATGACGTGAGCTCACTCTCCACGCCGCTCAACGCTCTGTACACTGCGGGTGGGCCGACATCGGGCGGCTCGTTGCGAATTCTACGCCACTATCGCGGCAAGCAACTGGTTCAGGAAGTCGACGTTTACGACCTGTTGTTGCATGGCATTCGTGGGGACGTTCAAAGACTGCAAGCCGGAGACACAATCCAAGTTCCGCCTTTGAAGGGTGAAGTCACGATCGAGGGCATGGTGCGACGACCGGCAATCTATGAATTGAATGGCGAAAAAGGTCTTGCAGAGGTCCTGGAGTTGGCGGGGGGTGTATTGCCGTCCGGCACCTTGCGCCACGTTGATGTCGAACGGGTGGAGAGCCACGAGAGCCGCACTATGCTGCGTCTCGACATACCGGAGACCGATAACGATGCCAGCGTCAATAAGGCGCTTGAAGATTTCACCGTGCAAGACGGAGACAAGATCAAGATTACTCCGATCCTGCCTTACGCCGACAAGACGGTTTACCTGGACGGCCACGTTTCCCGTCCCGGCAAGTTTGCCTATACCGACGGCATGAAGGTCACGGACCTGATCAAGTCGTACAAAGATCTATTGCCCGAGCCGTCGGTCACTCATGCGGAGATCATTCGCTTGTCCCAGCCCGACTTCGCGCCCGTGGTGCTCACCTTCAATCTGGGAGATGCGCTCGCGGGCCAAGATCAGGATTTGGTGCTGAAGCCATTCGATATCGTGCGGGTCTTTGGAAGATTCGACTTCGAAGATCCGCCGGTGATTACAGTTACGGGAGAGGTAAGGGATCCCGGAGACCATTTAACCAACGGAGTCGCCCACCTTCGTGACGCGATCTATTTGGCCGGCGGAACGACACGCGATGCCCTGCTTGCCGACGCCCAAGTCTTTCGCAAAACCACCGATGGCAAGCTGGAAGTAATCAACGTGAATCTGGCCAAGGCGCTGGAAGGTGATGCGAAAGATAACATTGCTCTCGAGCCCAAGGATCGGGTTTTTATTCACCGGGACCTCAATAAGCTGGACCCGCCTACGGTCGCGGTTGAAGGAGAAGTAGCCCGTCCAGGAAAGTATCCCCTCGGCGACAACATGACTGCCGCTGCGCTGGTTCGCTTGGCCGGCGGTTTTAAACGCGGCGCCTACACGCAAGAAGCGGACTTAACGCGTTACGAAGTGGAACAAGGCACGAAGGTTGTGAGTGACCATGTGGCGGTTCCTATCGCAAAAGCCATGGCTGATGAACCCGATGCCGATGTCCGACTGCGCGATGGCGACGTTCTGGCGATCAAGCAGCTTACTGGTTGGACAGATGTTGGGGCGATGATCACCGTCAGTGGGGAGGTCGTTCATCCCGGCACTTACGGCATCCAGGAGGGCGAGCGCCTGAGTTCTATCATTCAGCGTGCAGGCGGCTTCCGGAGTGATGCGTATCCCTACGGCGCCGTCTTCGAGCGCGTAAAAATCAAGGAGTTGCAGGAAAAGAACCGCTCTGACCTGATCCAAACGGTGCAAGCCCAGGCCGCCGACGTCAAGAACATTCCGGAGCAGAGTCAGGACGACCAGTTAGCCAAGCAGGCGGTTCTGCAGCAATATCAAACGACGCTGGAAACCCTGCAGAATACTCCGCCCCAGGGGCGGCTAGTGATCCACGTTTCCAGCAATATGCAGCGCTGGGCTAATACTTCGGCGGACATTCAAGTGCGTGCTGGCGATACGATCTATGTTCCGAAGAAACCGAACGTCGTCCTCGTGGACGGCTCTGTCTATAACCCGACGGCGATTACATATAAGCCTGGCAAGAGCGCAGGCTGGTTTCTTAAGCAGGCTGGTGGCCCGACGAACGTAGCCGAGAAGAAGGCCATCTTTGTGATTCGGGCCGACGGTTCGGTCGTGGGCGGCCCTGGGGGATTGTTTAGCGGCGGCGTAGAGAATGCCGGGATGCAACCCGGCGACATGGTGGTTGTGCCACAAAAAATATACGCAGTTAGCCGCAAGTGGCAGAACACGGTGCAGGTGGCGCAGGTTTTGTCAGCTGTAGCAATCGCCGTCGGAGCGGCGCATAGCTTCTAGACTTGGTTGCCACTTGATGCTCTTTTGGGTTCAGCGTAGGAGTCTGCAAATCGCACTCTTGGCGATCGCGGCGAGTGCCCAGGTTCAAGCTCAAACTGGGAAAGCCAATTCGTCTTCCTCCACAAGTGAGGAACGTTCCGGCACCCAGTCCGGATCGACCCCGAAAGCACGTGCTGGAGATTTGGCGAATAGTTATGACCTTCAGCCAGGGGAAGACCCTCAGAATCGTTTAGTTTCACCCTTTGTCAAACACATTGTGACCGATCAAAAGGAGTTCTGGACCAGCCCCGCGCGCTTTCGCACAAAAGATCTTAAGTGGATCTTACCCGGCGCGGGCATCACGGCGGCGTTCATTGCCAGCGACAGTTGGTGGGCCAAGCAGGTGAACCCGGCCCACATGCAAACCAGCTTGCATATTTCAGATTACGGGACGTATTCCCTGATCGGGCTGGGCGGAGCTTCTTTTCTCTTCGGTCACATGACCCATAACGACCACCTGCAGGAAGCCGGACTTCTGAGCGGAGAGGCAGCCATCAACAGCACCGCCGTGGCGTACTTGTTTAAAGAAACTACACAGAGACAACGTCCCCTTGAAGGAAACGGAAATGGCGATTTTTTCAACGCAGGCCTTTCATTCCCCTCGGAGCACTCGGCTATTGCCTGGTCGATTGCAAGTGTCTGGGCGCATGAATATCCTGGCTGGCTCAGCCAAGTGGCAGCGTACGGATTGGCTTCCGCAATTACGATTACCCGCGTGACCGCTCAGCAGCATTTTCCCTCTGACGTAGTCGTCGGCAGCGCGCTAGGTTGGTACTTCGGGCGCCAAGTCTACCGTGCTCACCATGATCCCGAGGTAGGCGGAGCTCCGTGGGGGAACTTGGTTGAGGAGAACACCGGCGACAAAGTTCGCAATCCAAACTATATGGCTTCGCCTTACGTGCCCATCGACAGTTGGATTTATCCCTTGCTGGAGCGGCTGATAGCCTTGGGATACATGAAGTCCAACGTACTGGGCATGCGTCCGTGGACTCGTCTGCAATGTGCTCGCATGGTGCAGGAAACTGGAGAGAAAGTGGGGAACGGCGAGGATGATTCGGTGGAAGCGAACAGGATCTACCAATCCCTGGCGCGCGAGTTTGCTCAGGAGATAGAACGCCTGGATGGCGCGCCAAATGTGGGAGCACAAGTTAACTCCGTTTACACGCGAGTGACTGGAATTTCGGGAACCCCGCTTCGCGACAGCGACCACTTCGGGCAAACCATCATCAATGACTATGGCCGACCCTACTGGACGGGTTTCAACGATGTAACAGGTCTGAGCGCCGAAGCGGAAGCGGGTCCGTTGGCGATCAATCTCCAGGGTGAATACCAACATGCGCCAGCCATGCCGTCGTATTCTCCCGCGGTTCTGTCGGCCATCGCAGCGGCAGATGGTACGCCCCCTCTGGCCAACGGTACAGCACAAGTGAATCAATTTCAGCTTCTCAATAGCACGGTTTCGCTCAATATCAATGACGTTCAGCTCTCCTTTGGGGAGCAGAGCGCGTGGCTGGGATCGGGAGAATCGGGATCGTTTTTGATGAGCAATAATGTCCCTCCTTTTCCCATGTTCCGGATAGACGATATCCAGCCCCACGAAATTCCGGGGCTTTCCCGAATCTTGGGGCCTTTCCGCGCCGAATTCTTCATTGGCCAGCTTTCCGGCCATCATTGGGAAACATGCATTGTAGCGACCTGTCAAACCTTTCCGGGATATCCTACAGTCGTTGGTCCGAACATCAATCCCCAACCCTTCATCCACGGGGAGAAGATAAGCTTTCAGCCCACTCCAAATTTCGAGTTTGGCATGGGCGTTACCGCGATGTTCGGTGGCCCGGGTCTGCCGGTAACTTTCGGCAATTTCTTTCGCACCTATTACGTTCACTCCAACACTGCGGCGAACAATCCTGGCAAGCGGATTTCCGAAGCTGATTTTTCGTATCGCATCCCGCACTTGAGGAATTGGTTGACTTTTTATTTTGACTCCTTGGTCACGGATGAGGTATCTCCGATCGGTTCCACCCGGGCAAATGTGAATCCAGGAATCTACATGCCGCATCTGCCGAAAATTCCGAAATTGGAACTGCGGGCCGAGGGATTCAACGAATCGCGAACCAAGGAGTTCGGGCCAGGCTTTGTCTATTCCGATAACCGTCGTTTCCTTGGTGGGTACACGAACGATGGTGTCTTAATGGGAAGCTGGGTAGGCAGGGCGGGGCGGGGCGGTCAAGGCTGGCTGACCTACTGGCTTTCTCCCCGAAACAAAGTTCAGCTCGGCTATCGATTACAGGGGGTCTCGCCCGACTTTATTGAAGGCGGCCGCTTGGTTGACTATTCGGCACAAAGCGAGTTTATGATCGGACCCAACGTCGCAGTTTCGGGGTTATTTCAATATGAGCAATGGAAATTCCCCGTGCTCAGTCCAACGGGTCAGTCGGATGTGACCGCTTCGTTGCAGGTCACTTTTTATCCGCATTGGCGGATTTGGTGAGCAAAAGGCTTCGCTGACGTTTTTCTAGTGTCTGCTTTTTTCGGCATGCTCGCAGTTTGAGAGGATTTGCGTAGATATTGTTGTCGTGCCCAGTGAGGCCCGATAAGGTATTGGTTTTTGTTAGCGGGCCGACCTACAATCTACTAATAGGCGATTGAGGACGGAACGGTCGCAGAGTTGGATTGGGGTGACTAGCACCAAGTGTTGAGTACAGGAGTTTGGAGGTGCTGAGTCGGCGTAATATACGGTTTAGGCCGTATCGGAGACTGAGGTAGTGGATCTTTCAAGTCAAAGAACGCTGGAAAGCCCCGAGGATCGAGATCTTGTCCTCGCTGCCGAACTGAAGGGCGACGGTGCGCGATCGGAGTCTCAACAGTCCCGACTTTTGGTGGTCGCACGTCTCCTGTGGCAGCAGCGCGTCCGATTAGCGAAGGTCACGTTGGTGAGCCTAGCTATTGCTGCTGTCATCGCGCTGCTGATCCCACGCAGCTACGAAAGTAATGTCCAACTGATGCCGCCCGACGATAGCTCGAGTTCGGGCATGACCATGATGAGTTCCATGATGGGACAATCCGCCCTCGGTGCTGGGGGTAGCATGCTTGACCTGTTGGGAGCAAAGGACATCGGAGCTCTCTACATGGGTGTGATGCGTAGTCGGACGATAGGAGATCGGATCATAGATCGCTTCGATTTGCGCAAGGTATATTGGCGAAAGACATACATTGCCACTCGGACGGAGCTGGCGTCGCGGACAACCATTACCGCGGATCGAAAGACCAAAATCATAAGTATCGCGGTGCGCGACCACGACCGCGCACGCGCAGCCGCAATGGCGCAGGCCTACGTGGATGAGTTGAATCGGCTATTGGCGGAGGTGAATACGTCCGCTGCACGTCGTGAGAGGGAGTTCTTGGAGCAGCGTCTGGCCGTGGTCCATAAGGAACTCAACGATTCTGCTAAGGAGTTGAGCCAGTTCTCCTCAAAGACCACAACGCTAGACCCGCAGGAACAGGGCAAGGCCATGGTAGAGGCTGCTGCAATGTTGCAGGGGCAAGTTATTGCAGCGCAATCAGAATTGAGTGGCCTCGAACAGATCTATACAAGTGACAACGTGCGGGTTCGAACGCTCAGAGCGCATGTTGCCGAGCTACAGGAGCAACTCGATAAAATAGGGGGGAAAAACTATCAAGGCTCGACCGTGGTTGACCCCGACGCTCTGTACCCCTCTCTACGGCAGTTGCCTGTGTTGGGGTTGCGGTACATGGAACTGTACCGGCAGGTAAAAGTCGATGAAATCGTCTTCCAGCTCCTGACCGAGCAATACGAACTGGCGAGGGTAGAGGAAGCGAAGGAGACTCCGAGCGTAAAAGTACTGGATGTTGCTCGGCCTCCGGAGAAGCCAGTTTGGCCCCCGCGCACCTTGCTGACCTTAGTCGGTGGCCTCCTGGGATTTGTTTTCGCTTGCGGTTGGATCGTAGCTGCTGAAGCTTGGTCCGAAATTGATTTTAACGAGCCGCACAAAGCATTCCTGCGAGAGGTTTGGGCCGAAACTCAGCCAGTTCTCCAAAAACGAGCGGTACAGCTGCGTGCACGGCTCGGAAGTAATCGGAATGGCAGCGGAAAGTTTCCCGCAGATCGAAGCCGTGAGTAACTCCCCCTATCGTCACGGGTGCCGATGAGCAGCGCTACGCCCCTACTCGATGCATTCCGCGTGCGGAAATCGGAACGGGTGCCGGAGTCGGCGGTTCTAGCACCTGGCGGGGCTTTTGAGCAGGAGGCGCCAGCCGGAATTCGCATCGCACTGTACTTATTCATCGTCGCTTTCCCCTTATCAGGATTCATGCTGATCGACCTGGGGGATATAGGAATACCGTTTGGACTTACACTCAATTACATCGCTGGCCCACTACTTATTCTGCTATGGCTAGCGCGCAACCGGAGACTTTAT
>Ga0209415_10008756_pt1 | contig 17495 bp, 16 predicted proteins | sample PeaSoiSIISIP2007_FD_187696 | JGI IMG/M metagenome (GOLD analysis project Ga0209415, IMG submission 187696) | Peat soil microbial communities from Weissenstadt, Germany - SII-SIP-2007 (SPAdes) (version 2) | ecosystem: Environmental > Terrestrial > Soil > Wetlands > Peat | place: Germany... | reverse complement strand
AAGCAAATCCGGCTCGGGAAAATACCGGTAGTCGTGCGCCTGCTCTTTCGAGCGCATGCCGTAAGTCTTGCCTTCGTTCGCGTTGTAGAGGCGCGTTTCCTGCGTGATCCTGCCACCAGCCTCGATGATGCCGATGTGGCGCTCGATCTCATACTCCAGCGCCTGCTTGATGAAGCGGAAGGAGTTTACGTTCTTGACCTCGGTTTTTGTGCCGAATTCTTTCTGGCCGCGAGGGCGCACGCTGATATTGGCGTCGCAGCGCAGCGAACCTTCCTCCATGTTGCAGTCACTGACGCCGGTGTAGAGAATGATTTCCTTGAGCCGGGTAAGATATTCGTGGGCTTCCTCGGGCGACCGCATGTCGGGTTCGCTAACAATTTCAGCGAGAGGTACGCCAGTGCGGTTCAGATCGATGGCGGTTTTATGGGCAGAATCGGCGAAACCTTCGTGCAGACTCTTGCCCGCGTCTTCTTCGAGGTGCAGGCGGGTGATGCCGATTTTCTTCTTTCTGCCGTTGTCGTCGTTCGTGTCAATCTCGATGAATCCGAACTCCGCCAACGGCTTGTCATACTGCGAGATCTGGTAGCCCTTTGGCAGGTCGGGATAAAAATAGTTCTTGCGCGCAAAGATGGAAACTTCGTTGATGCGGCACTGCAAAGCCATCGCCGCCAGAGCCGCGAATTCCACGGCCTTGCGGTTCAAGACCGGCAATGCTCCCGGAAGTCCCAAACAGACCGGGCAGACATTCGTGTTTGGCGGGTCGCCAAAACGAGTCGAGCATGAGCAAAAGATTTTCGAGGCGGTCAGCAACTGTACGTGAACTTCGAGTCCGATGACCGGCTCGTATTTGGCGAGGAGTTCCTGGGAAACGGCTGGCGTAGTCGCCATATCCGGAAATTATAGCTGGCTTAGTTGGTGGAGCGGCGGGCGTCTCGCCCGGCGCTTCATCGGAGGACTAATACGGTTTCTTCGCTTGCGGCGCGCTCAAGTATTTCTCCATCGGGATTTCGAAGTACATCAGTTCATTGCCTTGCGCGTCGCGCACCCCCATCAGGTAAAAGCTGGCGCCGGCCAGCGGATTCGAAATATCAGTGACATCGAAAAACAGAAAACCGCGCGCCGTGGAGTGCGGTTCGACGGCCTTCGCGCCAAACTGAGCCTGCTCGATTTCGTCCCATGTCTTGCGGCTCACGCCGCCTTTAACCTCTTTCTTGGGCAGCGGAATCGGCAACGTAACCTGCCGGTCATTCCGCGAAGGATGCGAGAGCCGGCGCACCAGATCATCCGTGGTTGAGGGGTAAAGCTTGCTGCCATTCTTGGTATTCAACTGGGCCTTCATCCCGACCAGAGACACGGGCTGATCGCCGTCATTGGTGATGACGAAGAAGACCGGCACGTAACCGGCGTTGCGGTAATTGACAGTGAAGATCGAGGCTTTGTCCTCGACATCATACGGATCGACGGCGACCACAATTTTTTCCAGGGGGTGGTCGTCATGGGCCGGATAGGTGCGGGCGGGTTGCGCTGCGGGCATGACAAACTCTTTCGCCGCAACTGCGAGGAGACAGCAGAGCAATACGAAAACGCCGGCCACCGTAAGTCGCGCGGCGCGCGGCATGGTTACGCGGAATGATAGTTGCCGAACTACGTTAGGCATACTGAATTATAGGATGCCGCAACCGTGCGTCGTGCTGTCTCGCAGCGAACGAATCAAATGTGCACCCGCCATTTAGAATGAGACTTCCTTCATGTACGTGCTCTACAGTGCGCTGCTGGCTTTCTTCCTGGTGCTGACGCTGCCCTACTGGCTGCTGCAGATGATGCGGCATGGCAAGTATCGGGCGGGCTTGCGCCAGAGGTTCGGTGCTGTTCCGTCCGCTCTCGCAGGCCGCGGCGAGAAACCGGTAATCTGGATTCATGCGGTTTCGGTGGGTGAAGTGGTGGCTTCGAGTGAGATCGTCAAAGCACTGCAACAGAAATTTCCGTCCCATCGGATACTGATTTCGACAACCACCAGCACGGGACAGAAACTCGCCGCACTGCGCTTCGGCGCGGACAATGTGTTTTACTTCCCTCTGGACTTCACCTTCGCCATCCGGCCCTACCTCGATGCTTTGCGTCCTGAACTCGTGGTGGTTGCGGAAACTGAATTCTGGCCGAATTTTCTGCGGCTGGCCAAGCGCAGCGGGGCTCGCATCGCGGTGATCAACTGCCGTATTTCTGACCGCTCGCTTCCTGGCTACAAGCGGCTACGCTCATGGTTTCCGCGACTGCTGGAGAAAACGCTCGAGAACGTCGATTTGTTCCTGGCCCAGACGGAAGAAGACGCGCGGCGGCTTGTGGAAATTGGCGCGGCCGAATCGAAAGTTACAGTGGTTGGCAACCTGAAGTTCGACGTGGCGCCTCCGCCATCGCCCGCGATCCTCGAGAGTCTGCGGGAGAGCTTCCGCTACTCGGAAGCGCAACCGGTTCTGGTTTGCGGCAGCACGCTCGATGGCGAAGAAGGGCCTTTGCTCTCTGCGTTTCGCAACATCCTGGCCAATCATCCCAAGGCCGTGATGATGCTTGCACCGCGCCATCCGGAGCGTTTTGCTGAGGTTGCCGCACTCGTCGAACAGCTGGGCTTCCGCATGTGGCGGCGTTCTTTGTGGAGCGGCGAAGCGCTCACTGGCGGCGTGTTTCTGGTCGATAGTATTGGGGAGTTGGCCGCGCTCTATTCGCTGGCCACGGTGGCGTTCGTCGGCGGGAGTCTCGTGCCGCGCGGTGGACACAACATTCTTGAGCCTGCGCTTTACGGCGTTCCCATGGTTACGGGCGATCACTACGAGAATTTCCGCGACATCGTCAATTTCTTTGCCAAACGCAATGCGGTTCGCATCGTCACTGTGGCGGATATGCCGCTGGTCTTTATGGAACTGATCGAAAACGGCGTCGAACGCACGAGGCTTGGCCGGAACGCGCGCGAAGCGTTCGAATCCCAACGCGGCGCCACGGCCAGGACGATCTCGGCGCTGCTGCTCCTGATGGGAACCAAAACGATGGTCGGGCTCCGCCGGACCGAGGATTCCGCATGAAGCCGCTCAGCGGGCTTTACGGTGCTGCCACCGCGCTGCGCAACACGCTGTTTGATCGCGGCCTGCTGTCGTCGCGGCGGCTGGAGCAGCCCGTGGTCAGCGTCGGGAACCTGTCGGTGGGTGGTTCGGGCAAGACTCCGTTTGTGATTGCGTTTGGAGAACTCTTGAAGGCGCGCGGCATCCGGTTCGACGTGCTCTCGCGCGGATACGGCCGCAAAACTCGCGGCGTCCTGGTAGTCGATCCCGAGGGCAACGCCGCCGACTTCGGCGATGAACCGCTGCTGATCGCGCGCCGGCTGGGCGTTCCGGTCGTCGTCGGTGAAAGCCGTTACGAGGCGGGCCGAGTTGCCGAGCAGAGATTCCGGCCGCAATTGCACATCCTCGACGATGGCTTTCAACATCGTTCTCTGTCGCGCGACTTCGACATTGTGCTGATGACGGAGCGCGACTTCGGCGACCGGTTACTGCCTTCAGGAAGGCTGCGCGAACCACTGTCATCCCTCGCACGCGCGGACGCAGTCGTGCTGCCGGCGGGCCTGGCGGTGGATCATCCGATGCTGCGGCAAAAGCCGATCTGGCGAATCGAGCGTGAACTCGTGCTCCCGAACCTGCCTTCCGCGCCTATCCTTTTCTGCGGCATCGCGCGTCCCGAGCAGTTCTTCGCCCAAGTACGCGCCGCCGGCATTACGCCAGCGGCGGAAGTCGAGTTTCGCGACCACCACGCCTACGACCGAAGCGACGTCGAGCGCCTGCTTGCCATGCGCGCCAATCTCAGTGCCGGTGGCTTCCTGACCACAGAAAAAGATGCGGTCAATCTGGGGGCATCATTATTGCAGGCGGATCTTAAGCCACTCGCGGTCGCCACGCTCAGCCTTACGCTCGATCATCCGACTGGCGTTGTGGAGGCTATTTTAGCGAGCATCGCGAAACGGACGGCTCGCTCGTGAGAAAATCATGGGTTGCACCCGATTCCCTGAATTGTTGTGACCCGGCTTATTGATGACAAAGCATATTAAAGAAAATGACCGCCTGCGAAAGATCGTCGAATCCTTTCCCAAGCTCACGATAACCGTCCTCGCCGATCTGGTCGCCGACGAATTCGTGTTCGGCGAGATTTCTCGCGTCTCGCGCGAGGCGCCCGTGCTGATCTTGCAGCACCGCGATCGCAAGGTGGTGCCGGGAGGTGGCGCGAATGCCATCTACAACCTTGCCGACCTCGGAGTGAACGTCTTGCCGGTTGGAGTCGTCGGTGACGACGAACCGGGAAGGTTGCTGCTGCGCGCTTTTCGCCATAAACGCATCCCGGTCAGCGGTGTTTTGAAAGACAAGACCTACTCCACCGTGACCAAGACTCGCATCCTGGCCGGGTTTGCGCACACCGCCGGACAACAAGTCGTGCGCCTGGACCGTGAGCCCGTCGAGGGTCCCAATTCGCATTTGCGCCGCGAACTGGTACTGGCAGCGCGCGAGTATGCGCGGGCCTCCGATGCGCTGCTGGTTTCGGACTACGGATATGGCGCGGCAACTCCAGCGCTGCTGAACGTGATTCGGGAAAAACGCGGGCTCGATAAAGTTCCCGTGACTCTTGACTCACGCCACCGCATGCTGGAGTTTTCCGGCATAACGGCCGCAACGCCAAATGAATCTGAGGTCGAAGAAGTCCTCGGCATCCGCATTGGCAACGACTGGGAGCGCCTCCTGGCCGCCGGCGACCAGATCACGGGCGCGATGGACCTGGAATCGCTGCTGATTACCCGCGGCAAGGATGGCCTAGTAGTTTTCCCGCGACGCCACAAACCGGTGGATATTCCGATCTATGGCAGCGATGAAGTCGCCGACGTAACCGGCGCGGGTGATACGGTGATCGCGACTTTTACCGCCGCTTTGGCTGCGGACGCAACTGCAGAGGAGGCGGCCCATCTGGCGAACTACGCGGGCGGCATCGTGGTCATGAAGCGCGGGACGGCTACGGTTAGTCAGCAGGAGTTATTGGAGGCGCTGGACAAAGCGCCGCCGGTCGCGCGAGAACATTAGAGGGGGGCGGCGCTCTGCCCAGTCCGGGCGGGGCTGAGCCCCGCCACCACACAAACGTAGTCTGGGCTAAGTTCGAATTCATTGACCACATCATTCCATCGGAAGATCGTTTCGCGCCACGAACTTCAGCAGCTTGTGGCGGAATGGCGGAGCGCTGGCGATCGGGTCACCCTGGCCAACGGCTGTTTCGACGTGCTGCACGTCGGCCATGTTCGCTACCTGCACTCCGCTCGGGAGTTGGGCGGCAAGCTGATTGTCGCGGTCAACAGCGATGCTTCCGTGCGCGCGTTAAAGGGCGAAGGGCGGCCCGTGATGCCGGCTGAAGAGCGCGCAGAAATTCTGGCGGCACTGGCGGATGTGGACGCTGTCGTGGTTTTTCCCGAAGAAGACGTGCGCGGCATCATTCGCGAAATTCGTCCTGATTTTCATGCCAAGGGCACTGACTATACGGCAGAGAGCGTCCCCGAACGCGATGTAGTCGAAGCTTGTGGAGGCCGCGTCGTCATCGTGGGTGATCCCAAGAATCACTCGGCCACAGAGATGATCCGCTCGCGCCTGGGGCCGAGCCAAAGATGACTGGCTCTTTTTCTTCCCCGGCGGGCCCAGCGCGATTCAGCAGCCTGCTGATCGTGCGTCTCAGTGCCATGGGAGACATCATTCACACTCTGCCCGCGGCGGCGGCGCTGCGCCAGGCTTTTCCTCATTGCACTTTAGGGTGGCTGGTTGAAGAGCGCTGGGCGGAACTGCTATGCACGCTGCGCTATCCGCGTTCGGGACGGCGCTCGCCGCAGCGCCCGCTGATCGATCGCGTGCATTCCGTCAACACGGCAGAATGGCGGCGCGCGCTATTCTCATTCAACACCTGGCAGCAGATCGCGGTGGGATTGAGTCAGTTACGCGGAGTTCAATACGACGCGGCGATTGATTTTCAAGGTGCGGTCCGTTCGGCGCTGCTGGCACGGTGGTCGGGCGCGCCGGTTGTGTATGGCAGCATACAGCCGCGCGAGAATGCCGCCAGCCTGTTCTACACGCGAAAAGTACTTTCGAAGACGAACGGCACTCATGTCGTCGAACAAGCGCTGGCGCTGGCTGGAACAGTCATTTCGATAGCAAGCATTGCAACCCCGGCGGATGCCCGGGCAGAGTTCCCTGTGGATCCGGATGCGGAGTTAAGAATTGACGGTCTGACGTTGGATGGAAAGGGCTTCGCGATTCTCAATCCCGGCGCGGGCTGGGGGGCAAAGAGGTGGCCGGCCGAGCGGTACGGACAGGTTGCCAGGGAACTCGCGAAAGATGGATTATGTTCGCTCGTAAACTATGGGCCCGGAGAAGAAGCCCTGGCCGTGGCCGTGGAAGCCGCTGGCGGGGGAGCGGCGCGAAAAATATCCTGTTCGGTTTCTGAGCTGATCGCGCTCACGCGCCGGGCTCGCCTGCTCATCGGCGGCGATACTGGGCCAATGCATCTGGCGGCCGCTTTGAAGATTCCGGTGGTGGCGATTTTTGGCCCGACCAATCCGGCGCGCAACGGGCCGTTCGGGACGCGGTCGGTGGTGCTGCGAAGCGCGAATAGCATGACCGATCACACTCGGTACCGCGAGCCAGAACTAGGGTTGCTCGAAATCACGGTCGGCGAAGTCGTCGCCGCAACTCGGAAGCTGTTGCAGAGTTAGAGTGAGCGAAGTTTCACAACCCGGAGGACAACCCGCGCCAACCACGGTGGACACTTGGGCGCGCGTGGCCCGCCGCATCCGCGTTCCCCTGGGATTTATTTTTGCGGTTGTCTTTGTGTTATTGGCGCGGCCAACCAGAAATTCACTGATCGCGGGCGCGCTCGTAATGATTCCCGGTCTGCTTTTGCGCGGGCGCGCTTCCGGCCACGTGCAAAAAGACAAGCAACTGACCACCAGCGGCCCCTACGCCTACACTCGCAATCCTCTGTACCTCGGCTCGTTGATGCTGGCGGCGGGGTTCGCCCTGGCGGCGCGCAGTTGGTGGATTGTCGTGCTCATGCTCCTGATGTTCGCCGTAATTTATATTCCGGTCATTGCCGGCGAAGAACGTTACCTGCGCCAGACGTTCGCCGAGTACGACGACTATGCCCGCCACGTGCCGCGCATGTTGCCACGATTCACGCGCTACGGCAACCAGCAGAGCGCATACTCTTCCGCGCGCTACTGGAAGCACCGCGAATACGAGGCCAGCATCGGCTGCGTGGTCGTGCTCGCCATCCTCGCCGTTAAGCTGGTGTGGTAGTCTGCCGGGAGCATGAGCGGTTCACCTCAGGGGCTGAAGCTCGTCTTTTCAGCGGCAATTACGGCACGACTGAAGTCGTGCCCTTCCCATCGGCTGCTCGGCTGTTTGATCCTCCTGATTGCCGCCATTTTGTCGGCGCAAGAGCCGCCTACGGCGACGATTGGCCCTGCTCCGGCCGAAATCGCGCCGCCGCGTCCTAACTATCCTTTTCCCGATGGACGGGGCTACGTGTACTCGGCGGAGTGGCATTTGATTACGGCAGGAACCGCGGTCATGAAAATGGACTCCACCGGGGACGAACGTAGAGTCACCGCCTCCGCCGAGTCTTCGGGAGCCGTCAACATCATCTTTCCGGTGCATGACCGCTTCGAATCGCACTTTGATCCCCGCACGTTCTGCTCGCTCTCGATCTTCAAGCACAGCGAGGAGGGCTCGCACAAACGCGAGAGTTCTATCCACTTCGATTACGCGCGCAAGAAAAGCACGCTCGATGAAAAAAACCTGAAGAGCAGTGAGACCAAACACGTGGAAAACGACCTGGCCGCCTGCGTCACCGACGTCATCACAGGTTTCTACTACCTGCAGTCTCTGCCGCTGCAACCGGGCGCCAGCTACGAATTCCCGATCAGCGACGGAAAGACGACCATCGTCCGCGCCACCGTGGACAAGCGCGAGCAGATCCGAGTGCCGGCCGGATCATTCCCGGCCGTGCTGGTTACGGCCGAAGCCGTCTCCGGCGCGCTGCAGTCCAAAGGCAAGGTGTGGGTATGGTATTCGGAGGATGCAAGTCACACGCCGGTGCAGATGCGCGCCAAGTTGGGATGGGGCACGCTGCTGTTTCGCTTGCAGCGGATCGAGAAGTAGAACCTCATTTCATCGCGGCCACGAGCGCCTCTGCCACCAGCTTCTTTGTCTGCTCATCCATTTCCGATGGCCCAGCCTTCAGGCCGGCTTCGCCGTTGAGGTGTTTGTTCTTGATCCCGATATAGATAGCGTTGTATGCAGTTGCCCCGAGGTTTTCAACTTTGTGCTTGAAGGGCGGGAACCAGCGGGCCTCGCCCGGTTTGGCAAACACCTCTTGCGTCTTGCCATTTTCATCAGTGAACTTGAGGTGGCCGGAGGTGAGAACGACGACCACGCCTCCGGGATGCGCGTGCAGGTTCGACTTCTCGTGTGGTCCATAGTGGACGTTCACGACCTGCACATACTCGTTCTCAAAAGCCAGCTTGTAATGCGTGGGCTCGACCTTGGTAGGATCCTGGGCAAATGCCACGGCGCAGAAAAACAAGACCGGCAACACCACGCACAACAGCCTAATGGACACGACTTTCCTCATGGGACGACCTCGGGGAGCTATGTTCCAGCTTACCTCGTGCGGAGCAACTGTCAACGATGGAAACGCGGGTTAGGACCAAACTGGTAAGCGAAGCAACTGCGTTTTCAAAGTTCCTACTGCAGCCGGAAGCGTTCATTCATCAGCCGCTGCAACCGTGGCCGGTAGATTAGATCGTAGGCAAGTTCTTTGTCGGGAAACATGTTGAGCGCGGCGCAGCGGGCGTTCGCGGCCATTTCCGCTGCTTCTTCCAGCGTCAGATCGGGATCCTGGCTGATCACCGACATTACCATGCTCATCATCACTTGCAGGCGCCGCAGTCTTCGGGCCTCCTCCATGCGTTCACTGTGCTGCTGGGCCCGTTGCGCTTCCATACTGCCCCCGTCTTCTTTGGATTTGGATGTTGGCCAAGCCCCTGGCGTTGCGCCCATTCGCCATTGTGCCAGCTTCCGGCCGCGAATCAAGCTTCCCTTGGGCGTACACCGCAAGACAGAGGCATGGTGACTGCCGTAATCTGTTGGCAGACAGTTTTACGGAGGACGCATGCCAGAGCCGACCAGTTCCTCGCCTCAACCTGAGCCCAACGAGAAACTCATCAAGGTTTTCGACACCGAGCAGGAAAACGAAGCCATTGTCGTACAGGGCCTGCTCGAGTCTGCCGGCATCGAGTCGGATTTGAAATCCATTGACGCAGTCCAGAACGCATTTCCAGGGGTTGGCGGAACGGTCATTCTTGTGCGCGAGGAAGATGCGCCCGAAGCGGAAAAGATTATCGAGGCATACCGCAAATTGCCGCCTCTTGACGACGAGACCGCCGATATCCCTGGGTGAGCGAGAAGATCTCGTAGAAACGCAGCTTGCCGCGTCTCCTGCCGCGTGCGAAGAAGACGGGGCAAGCTGCGTTTCTACAGATATGCGATTAGTGCAGGAGCGCGACCTCCGGAGTTACCGCCTTGCCGTCCAGGTAAAAGCTGACCGCGCCCTCCACGTCGGTGCGGTAGGTTTTGACTCCGGCCTGCTGTAGCCGTTGCAGCACTTCGAGGCGAGGATGTCCGTAGACGTTGCGCACGCCGACAGAAATCACCGCATAGCGCGGATGAACGGTGCGAAGCAGATCGGCAGAGGTTCCGCTGGCGCTTCCGTGATGCGCGACTTTCAGCAGCATCGCTTCCGGATGCTCTTCCACGACGCGCCGTTCCGCCGGACGTTCCGCGTCGCCTTCGAGCAAAGCGGAGGTCCCGCCAAGAGTAGCCGTAAACACCAGGCAATCGTCGTTCGGACGCATCGAGCCGGTAATCTGGTCGCGTCCGGGAGCCAGCATGTGGAAATGTGCCCCGCCGTAATCGAATTGATCACCGTCTTTTTTGACTGAGACGTTCATGCCCGCTCTTTGGGCCTGCGCCACGATCGGGGCCAATTCGCCCACTGGTTTGTCGATGCTCACCCAGAGTTCTCGCGGGTGGAAGTTTGCTATCACCGCAGGCATTCCGCCGAGGTGGTCGGCATGAGGATGCGTGATCACAACTATGTCGAGATGATCGATGCCGCGATTCCAAAGATAGGAAGAGACCACCTGTTCGCCAATGTCAAAGTCAGAATGCATCCATTGCGGCAGGCCTCCAGCATCGATCAGCAGCGCGCGGCCCTCGGGCGTCAGCAGCAGAATGGAATCGCCTTGTCCGACGTCAATGGCCGTCATCTCCATGACGCTCGCGTGAAGGTGAGGACGAGAAGGGAGAAACGCGATCCATCCCGCAACACCAAACAGCAACATGATCGAAGCGAATGCCGCCCAGCGTGCACGCCGCGCCGCGAGCATGGCGAACGCCAGAGCGGCGATGGAAGCTAATATCATCGCGAGCGAGGGCATGGCTACACGCAGATCGGCGATGGATGTACCGGCAAGATGAGCACCGCCGAGAAAGTGTACCGTTCCCGCGATTCCTTCGAGCGCGAGGCCGGAAATCCAAACCGCGGGCTTGGCGAGTGTGGTTGAGATGTATCCTATGCCGACGGCGGCCGCAGCGGCTGGCATGAGCACTTGGGTGAGCGGAATCGCCGCAAGATTGGCGGGCATTCCCATGGTGGTTGCGCGATGAAAGTGGTAGGCCATGAGCAGCGCCAGTCCCGCCTGCATCAACGCCGAGACGAAGATCAATCCGCTTAGTCCGATTGCCACCCGCATGAATAACGCCGGCAGCGCCAGGCCGAGGCGTTCGCCGATGAATCTCCGTAGTCGCCCCGCAATCATCCGCAGATCGAGCCGGAACTGCGCTACTTCAGGAGCAACGTGCAAATCGTAGCTGGCAACACGCAACAACCGTAAGCCCCGCGCGTAGGGCAGGGTTGTCCGCTCCAGAATCGGCGAGCCGATGCCGGCGATGATGAAGACCGCAAGAAACGTGAGCTGAAAACTGGCGCCGAACAGGGCGTGAGGATCGACGATCAGGACTCCCAGCGCAGCCGCTCCAATTGCGTTCATCATGTTGCGTCCGCGATACAGCAGGCGCGCACCCAAATATGTCGCCAGCATCAGCGCAGCGCGCCATACCGGTGGGCCGACTCCAACCACAAACGCATAGGCGAACGAGACTACCACGGTAGTGACGGCCGCTACCGCGGGATCCACGCGAAACTGGCGCAGCGTCCAAAAAATGGCGAACGCCAGGATGCTCAGGTTCATTCCCGAAACAACCAGCACGTGATACGTGCCCGAGCGCTGATACTCGGTGCGCGTTGCATTGCGCAGGAAGGATTCTTCGCCAAGAACCATGGCGTCCATAAGCGAGGCTTGCGACGCCGGGTACAGTTGGTGGATTTTAGCCACAATACTGGCATGTACGCGCGTCCGCCAGAGTTGAATCCGGCTGCCGGAAAAGCCGGGAAGCCGCTCAATGTCTGTTGCCTCGGCCGACCCCAGCTCGCGGATGCCGTTGTCGCGCAGATAGCCTTCATAATCGAAGGCTCCGGGATTGCGGTAGTTGCGCGCCGGATGCAGCTTGGCGACGATGCGCAGGCGCGTGCCGTAGGGAAATGGGATCGGGTCATCTGAGATCACCCGATGACCCGATGAACCGATGGCCCGATCTTCCATCTTCGCGTAGATGGACAGCCGCACCCCAGCCCGCACCGGCCAACTTTGTCCCTGGCTCGCAATCTCTTCCGTCTCCACATCAATGGATTCACGAATCTGCTGCGCCCCAGCGGACCGCGCATATCCTTCGCGAATCACGTGGGCCGTGAGCGTAACTTCACGACCATCGGCCAGGGAGGAAATTCGAGGATCGCCCTGCGGTTGGCCGCGAATCTGAATCAGAAAAGCGCCCAGAAGGAACCACGTACCCAGTGAGAGCGCCTTGGCCAGCCACGCTCGCTTCCGAAGAAACCATGAGGCAGCGAAAACGAAGGCCACCACCGCGATCATCCACCAGGAGGGCGGCCTCCAGGCGCACACGCCTGTCCACAGCCCGAGCGAGAAGGCCACTGCCGCCCAGAACAAAGGTTGCCGCGGCGGGTTGTGGTTGCGCATCATTCTAGGTCGATGTAAGAAGGAGGAACTGGACGACGTGAAAGCGGTCAGCGCGCCAGCAGCATCACCGATTCGATGTGAAACGTCCCCGGAAAAAGATCGAACAAGTGTGCTTCCTCGATGTGGTAGCCGGCCGCCAGCAGGGGGGCGAGATCCCTGGCCAGCGTTGTCGGATCGCACGAAACATATCGGACACGAGGCGCTGCGAGTTCCACCAGCGAGCGGATCACCGCCTTGCCGGCACCAGTGCGGGGAGGGTCCAGGACAACCAAATCAGGCGTTTTTCGCACTCGCGGGAATTTCGGATCATCGCTTCTCAGGCAGTCATTCCTAAGGAAATCCTCGGTTCGCGCGCCGACCGCTTTCACGTTCGCAGGCACATTCTGCACAAGATCCCCATGTGATGTCTGTGACGCCTCTACACTAAAAATGTGATGAAAACTCTGCGCCAAAGGCACTGAAAACAGCCCCACTCCGGCATACAGGTCGAGGGCGAGGTCTCCGCGCGCATTGCCGGTCACGACCGAAACCAGCGCGTCCACCAGATGACGGTTTACCTGGAAGAAGGCGCCCGCGCTGACTTGATAATCGTGGTCCTTCGTTTGGTAACGAATCGACTTCGCGCCGGATTGCGCCAGCGCTTTCGGGTCGGGCATTTCATCTTCTTCTACCCGGCGCCGCGAAGAGAAAAACGTCACGCCGCTGATTTCTGGTAACTCGCGAGCAAGCGCCTCCGCCCAACGTAATAAATCTGTCTTGTCTGCCTCGCGTCCACAAAATGCCCAAAACAGCGATCGCTCATCCGCTGCATCCGCGAAGAGCTCGATTTCTTCCACTGCCTGTGGACAGTTCAATCCGCCGAGTTCGAGCAACCGCGCTATTACCCGATTGAGCAGCGGCGAACTGATCGGACACTCGCGCACCGGAAGAAATTCGTGCGAGCTGAATCGGAAGTACCCCAGCGCAAATCCGGTGTCCCCAGAACGGCCGGTTTTGCCGGTCTGGGGTGGAAAGTCCGGCGCAGTCTGTACCTGCAGCCGCGTCCGGTTGCGATAGTTCCAGGGAGGAGAAGCATGCAAGCGGATCTCGGATTTCAGATCGAATTTCCCAATCCGCTGCAGCGTCTCGCGCAGAATTCCCGCCTTGAACTTCAGTTGCAGATCGTATGGAATGTGCTGGTAGTGGCATCCTCCGCATTGCCGGAAGTATGGACAGCGGGCTTCGACGCGATCGGGCGAGGCATCGATCAACTGCGTCACCGCGCCGCGCGCGAATCCAGGCTTCTCTTGCCGGATCTCGGTCTCAACCCGCTCCCCGGGCAACACGAACGGCACAAACACCGCCATGCTGCGCCCGTCCGCGCCGGCGGGAATTCGCGCCAGGCCGTCGCCGCCGTAAATGAGTTTTTCGATGGATAGAAGCAAGACGTAAGTGTAGCGCGGGCACTCCTGCAATTCCGCGCCACTGAATTCATATTGCAGAGGCGCTAGTGCATGTAGAACAAACTCAGCCGCGGCACGCCGCAGCTTTCCAGCAGCCGCTTATGCACGTACTGCTTGTGCAGCTGTTCAACCTGCGACGCCGTCATGTTGCGCCGGTAGGGAGCGATATCGCGGTCCGCTTCCGTGCGAACCTTCACCAGATCTTCATCCGGAGTCGCTGCCATCAGCACGGCGAAAAGCTTCTCCTCCAGCACAGTCAACCGCCGCTCCAAATCCTCCAGCCGCGGAAGCTTCCCGCTGCTCTCGATTGCGTTCGCCATCTCGCGTAACGATCCTGCTTCTTGCCGCGCCAGCGCTCCAGTGGCGAATCCCGTGTGCTCCGGCAGCCTGGCTTTTTCCAGGCGCTCGGCGTTGCCCCGTAAGAAGGCCGCGATTTGCGCGGCTTCAAATCCGGGCTCGCGCCTAGTTTTTCCTTCGCTGGCCGCGCCGACCGCCGCCTCTTTCATATCTTCCGCCGCCGCCAGCACCGCCTGTGAGCAGTAGGCCAGGCTATTCACTTTCTTCGATTTCGACGGACGCTGGTCGTATTTGTCAAATGCGTCGTCCACCCCGCGGAGCACGGCTTCCAGCGGCACACCGGCGTTTTTCCAGGTCTCGATCAAAGCCCAATCGAGCGTCGAAAGCAGCAGAATTCCGCCGCGTCGCCGCTGAAAGTGCTCTTCGATTTCCGTGAAGTAGTTGAAGTAATTTTCCACATCGGTTCTAGAGAGGTCTCACCTCGTTTTGGATGACTTCGGCGAGGGCCAAGGTTTCGCATCGGGAGCCAAGGGCTTGGCAGCTACCTTCCCCGCTTTCGGCGCGGCTTCGCGGCGGATAAAGGACGGTTGGTTCCGATCCCAGATAATACGCAGCCCATCAAGGGTGAGAAATTCATCCACCTCTTTAATGAAGTGCGAAGCGGTACCGATCAGCGATCCCAGCCCTCCCGTCGCAATCACGCGAGTTTCCGCGCCCAGTTCGTCCACTAACCGCTCCAGGATGCCGTCGACCAGGCCGAGGTAGCCGTAGTAAAGCCCCGACTGCAAACTGCCCACCGTATTCGATCCGATCATTCGCGCTGGCTTGCGAATCTCGACTCGGGGCAGGCGCGCTGTGCGCTGAAACAGCGCATCCGCCGAAATTCCAATTCCCGGACAAATCACGCCGCCCATGTACTCGCCCTTCTTCGAAACGCAGTCGAAGGTCGTCGCCGTGCCGAAATCCACAATCACGCAGGGCCCGCCATATTTTTCAAACGCTGCCACCGCGTTCACGATCCGGTCCGCGCCCACTTCGGCTGGATTGTCATACAACACTGGCATGCCCGTCTTCACGCCGGGCTCGATGAATAGCGGCTTGGTGTTGAAATAACGCTCGCATACCTGCCGCAGTACCGGATCGAGCGGAGGCACCACCGAGGAAATTACGATACCGTTCACGGCTGAAACTTCCAGATTCTCCATCGAGAACAGGTTGCGGAAAATCACTCCGTACTCGTCGACGGTACGGGTAAGATGCGATCCCACGCGCCAGTTCGCAACCAGCCGCTCGTAGCGAGGAGGAGGGTCCGTGGTCACATCCTCGCCCGGACGATGGGCCATCTTTTCGAAGACGCCAAGCACCGTATTCGTGTTTCCGACATCAATGACTAGAAGCATAGAATTCCACTGGACGCCACCGCAGTCGCCCTCAGCGGCTAAAGCCGCTTTATTCCGCGTCTATTGCGGCACGACTGAAGTCGTGCCCTTCCCGAAACCTACGCGAACGAGAGTTGTTGAGCGAGAAACTACGATGCGTCCAACCTTACTGTTCCACTCACTACGATTTGCACGCCGTCCGGCGTTCTTACCCGCAAGAATCCACGCTCATCTAATCCTTCGGTTATGCCTGCCAAGGCTTCGTTCTCATCGGTGTTCAGCAGAATGCTCACCTTTCTGCCGCGCACTGACGAAGAACTCTCCTCGAACCGGCGCAGAATCGTCGGTCGTGCCCCCGCATCTTCAACCAGGCTGCGATACTCCCGGTCGAGCGATTTTAGCAAAGCGGCGCAGAGTTCCACGCGCGACCACTCCGTCCCCGTCTCCATCCGCAACGAAGTCGCAATTTCGCGGAGTTCAGCGGGAAACTTCACCTGGTTCACGTTGATGCCCACGCCCACCACCAGATGGCGCACCCGCGTGGCTTCGGAATTCATTTCCGTGAGAATGCCGCAGAACTTTTTGCCGCCCAGCAACAGGTCGTTCGGCCATTTCAGGTCCGCCCGAAGCTGCGGCGCAATCTCCGCCACCGCCGCGCGCACCGCCAGTCCGGCAGCCAGTGAAAAAATCAGCGCATCCGAAGGCGGGATCGCCGGACGCAGAATCACTGAGCAATAGATGCCCGCCGAGCGCGCCGAATGCCAGGTATTCGCTCCGCGTCCCCGCCCCGCCAACTGTTCTTCGGCAAGAAATACGCTGCCTTCGGGGGCGCCTTCCGCTGCGGCTCGCATTGCCTCCAAATTGGTCGAGCCGATTTTGTAGTAGTGACGAATCTGTTTGGTGCCGCCTGGGGCACTTCCAAAGACCGTGCCCTTCAACAACTGGGCCAACATCTCCGGCAGCAGCAGGTCTGGAACTGCGCGCAGTTGATATCCGGTCGCCGGATGCCCGGCGACATCCACGCCCAACCCGCGCAGTTGCTGAATCAGCCGCCAAACTTCTGACCGGCTCGTCCCAATCTCTTCGGCAATCTTGGTGCCGCTGACGACCACGATAGCGTGGTCCATCAGCAGGCGAACGATGCGGCCGAGGCGAACATCGGTTGCTTTGTGCACAGAAGGCGCGCGCCGAGTTTTTGTGGAAGCTTGGATGGAGGGATTATAAACAGTCGCTGGTCGTTGGCAAGCAAAACCGTAGATGATTCAGACCCGCGAACGACCAGCGACGAGCGACCAACGACCCGTTTTACACCGGAGTGACTCGCAGACTCATATCCACTGAGGTCAATGACTGCGTCAGCGCCCCCACCGAGATGAAATCCACGCCGGTCTCGGCGTACGAACGAACGTTTTCCAGATTAATTCCGCCCGCATACTCCAGCGGGATGCGCCGCGGCTGGCGCGAACAGATCTCGACCCCCTTGCGCACACTCTCAACGCTCATATTGTCGAAGAGAATCGCTTCCGCCCCGTGGTCCAGCGCCTGCTGCAGTTCTTCGAGTGACCGCACTTCAATCTCGATCGGCTGGCGCCCGCGCCGGTTGTGGATGGCGCGCTCCAGCGCCGGAATCGCGCCCCCGGCCAACGCGATGTGATTGCCCTTGATCAACACGCCGTCGGAGAGATCGAGCCGGTGATTCTGACCGCCGCCGCAGCGCACCGCATGTTTGTCAATCAAGCGCAGGCCCGGCGCCGTCTTGCGCGTGTCGAGAATCCGCACGCGCGTGCCCTCGACCGCATCCACAAACTTTCGCGTGGTGGTGGCAATTCCGGCCATGCGCTGCAGAAAATTCAGGATTACCCGCTCACACGATAGAATCACCCGCGCATTATGCCGGATCACCGCGATCTGCTGCCCGGCGTGCACCCGCACTCCATCAAAAATCGAGGGATGGCTCGTCACTTCGTAGTGCGAAGTGACTGCCCCGTCGAGCGCAGCATAGACGTCGAGAATCCGCGGAACGCATGCCAGGCCGGCCAGAATGCACTCCTGCTTCGCGATAATCGTTGCCGAAGCGCGCTGGTTGGGATCGATGCAGGCATAGCTGGTCGCATCGCGCGTCGCCCGATCTTCGTTCAGCGCGTTCTCGATAAT
>Ga0209415_10008755_pt1 | contig 17497 bp, 15 predicted proteins | sample PeaSoiSIISIP2007_FD_187696 | JGI IMG/M metagenome (GOLD analysis project Ga0209415, IMG submission 187696) | Peat soil microbial communities from Weissenstadt, Germany - SII-SIP-2007 (SPAdes) (version 2) | ecosystem: Environmental > Terrestrial > Soil > Wetlands > Peat | place: Germany... | reverse complement strand
TCCTGAGTGGATTCAGCGAAACCGCCGATGGTCGATGGTGAGCTTACTTGCCGCGGGAGGGCTGCTGATCGGCCTGTCAACCCTGCACAGCTTTCGTCTGGACGCAAACAGTGAATCCTTCAACACATTCGGTTATTCCCTGTTTGTGGTGATCTTCGCGAGCGCCCTGATTCAGGCACTGGGGTTACGCAAGGGCTTAATTCGGACCATCCTCACTTGCCCGCCACTGCGCTATATGGGATGGATCAGTTACACATTCTATCTGTATCAGGTGTTGGTCCTTGATGAAGTGAGCCAGCACTTTCACGCTCGCGCCGCCGTCGTCGTGCTGGGCTTTATCCTTACGGGCATCTTATCGGCGGTTTCCTGACGATTTTTTGAGTCGCCGATCCTGAAATTAAATGTTCTGCCACCAGCCCTCGAAGAGGCAACGACCTAGCCCGATCTGGGAACCGAAAGGTTAGGATGCGCGGTCTTCCCTTGGACCCAGTCTGAGCCGTTGCTCGTATTCCCATTTCCAAGTTACGAAAGTTTTTCAGAAACGCCGTAAGTAATTGTTAAATAGCAGTTTAGCCTTCACACTGGTCTCTAATTAAAGGCAGTCGCCCAGGCTCCTAAAAGGTCAACGAGTCGAGCGGAGAATTATGGCTATCCGTACACGATGGAGAAACATGGGTCCGGACGCCCGGGCATTTATCGCCTTGGTGATCGCGGCGGGCACAGCTGTGCTCCTCTATGGGGCCATGCATCAGGAGAGCCGGAACATCCCGGAGTTCATTTGTTATCTGCTGATCGTACTCCTGGCCTCGCGGCTGAAGGTGAAGCTGCCGCAGGTGGCCGACACCATGTCGGTGAACTTCCTGTTTGTCCTGGTGGGCATCCTGGACCTGAGCTTCACGGAGACCTTAATGCTGGGGTCCGTGGGCGTGATCATGCAGTCGTTCTATGACGAGCGTCCTCGACCGGTCCGGGTGGCGTTCAATCTCTCTGCCAGTGCGTTCGCCATCGCGCTTGCCTACGGCTCCTATCACTCCTTCGCGCCAGTTTACATGCGAGTGGATATTCGCCCACTGCTGCTAGTACTCGCAGTGTCGGTTTACTTTGTGGCGTACACCGGTTCGATGGCCGGTGCGGTGTGCTTGGTCGAGGGGAAATCGCTCAAGAAGATTTGGCTGGAGTGCTACTGCTGGTCCTTCCCGTATTACCTTGGGGGCGCAGCCATGGCGGGCGCAATCGGCTGGCTCAACCATTCCTTCCAGTGGCAAAGTTCGCTACTGGCCTTGCCGGTTGTCTACCTGGTCTACCGATCGTATCGTTTATACCTCGGAAAACTGGATGACGAGAAACGGCATGTGGAGGAGATGGCCGAGCTCCATATGCGCACCATCGAGGCGCTGGCGCTGGCGATCGAAGCCAAGGACCACACCACGCACGATCATCTGCAGCGAGTGCGGGTGTATGCCATTGAAGTGGCCAAGGAAATGGGGTTGGGCGCTCCTGAGATGGAAGCGCTGCAGGCGGCGTCTCTGCTGCATGACATTGGCAAGCTGGCGGTGCCGGAGCACATCATCTCCAAGCCGGGCCGGCTGACTCCGGAAGAATTCGAGAAGATGAAGATTCATCCCGTGGTAGGGGCTGAGATTCTCGAACACGTGCGTTTTCCTTATCCCGTAGTGCCGATTGTGCGGGCGCATCACGAGAAGTGGGACGGCTCGGGCTATCCCTATGGGCTGATCGGCGAAGAGATTCCGACCGGGGCGCGCATTCTCTCCGCCGTCGATTTTCTGGACGCTCTGGCTTCCGACCGGCAATATCGCAAGGCGCTGCCCTTGGAAGAGGTCATTCAGCGCTTGACCGCGGAAAGCGGCAAAGCTTTCGATCCCAGGGTCGTGAGCGTGCTACAGAACCGGTATCGTGAGCTGGAGCAGCTGGTCCGGTCCCAGTTCGGGGAGCAGCGGGGATCCAAGCTTTCGACGGAAGTGAAAGTGGAGCGCGGTAGCGCCCCGGACGCTGGCTTTGAAAGCAACGTGGCCAAGGAAGGCCAGGAAACCAACTTTCTCATGTCGATTGCGGCGGCGCGCCAGGAGGCGCAGACGCTCTTTGAATTGAGCCAGGACCTGGGAGCGTCGCTGAGCCTGGGTGAGACGTTGTCGGTCTTTTCCGTCAAGATCAGGCGGCTGGTGCCCTACGATGCCATCGCCATGTACGTCCGGCGCAACAATGAGCTAGTCCCCGAGCATGTAAGTGGCGACAACTTCCGGCTATTTTCCTCGTTGCGCATTCCCATTGGCCAGGGACTCTCCGGATGGGTGGCGCAAAACAAGAAGCCGATCATCAACGGCAATCCCTCGGTGGAGCCGGGGTACCTGAACGATCCCACGAAGTTCAGCACGCTGCGGTCGGCGTTGGCCCTTCCCCTGGAGGGGGTTGCCGGAGTGGTCGCCGTGCTGACGGTCTACAAGGCGGAGCCCGACGCATTTACCACCGATCACCTGCGCATCCTGCTGGCCATCAGTTCAAAGATGGCGTTGGCGATTGAGAACGCGTTGAAGTACGAGCAGGCGGAAAGCTCCGCCACTACGGACTACCTGACCGGGTTGCCGAACGCCCGTTCGCTGTTCCTGCAGCTCGACCGCGAGTTGGCCCGCTGCAAGCGCGACAAGGCCAACTTGACCGCCATGGTCTGCGACATGGATGGCTTCAAGCAGATCAACGACCGCTTCGGACATCTGGAAGGGAACCGGGTTCTGCGTCTGTTCGCGCAGGCGCTAAAACGCAGCTGTCGCGAATATGACTACGTGGCCCGCATGGGGGGCGACGAATTCGTGGTGGTGGCGCCGGGATTGTCCGCCGACGCCGCCGCCAGCCGGGCCCACCAGCTGAAAGAGCTGGCGAAGCAGGCGGGCAGGGAGGTCTGTGGCGAAGATATTCTCTCCCTCAGCATCGGGCATGCTCTTTATCCGAGCGATGGACAAGATGCAGAGGGTCTTCTGGCGGAAGCTGACCGTCGCATGTACATGGAGAAGCAGAAGCAGCCCTTCCGCAAGAATCGCCGGACCTATCCGCGGATGAAGTGCCGAGTCACCATCGAACTGCAGGCGGCGGGAGAGGAACGCCCGGTGCTGGGCAATCTGACCGACATCAGCCTGGGCGGTTGTTTTGTCGAGACCAGCGTCATTATGGCAGCGGGCACGAAGGTCAAACTGGTTTTCTCCATCGACGATGGAAAACTGCAAGCTGAGGGGAGCGTGCTTCGGCTGGACCCGGGTTCTGGCATCGCAGTCCAATTTGCCGACATGAATCGCGAGGACCGGGTAAAACTCCAACAGGTCTTGGAGTACGTGCAAAACGCTTCCACCATGTACGACAACCGCTATTTTGACAAGCTGCGGCAACAGACCACTTAGACCGATTTCCTATCAGCGGCTGGCCAGTCCTCCCGCCGTTTCCGCGCCGTCAATCGTATACACGTGGCCGGTGAGGTAGGCGGCGTCATCGGAGGCCAGGAACGCGAAGAGCGACGCCACTTCTTCCGGTTTGGCATGGCGGTGCAGAGGAATCTTGCGGTTCACTTCCTCCAACATCTGGTCGCTATATTCGGTGCGCTGCATGGGCGTGAGCACATATCCCGAGGCTACCGCGCAAACCCGGATTTTGGGCGCGAGCTCCAGCGCCATGGAGCGGGTCAGCTCAATGACGCCGGCCTTGCTTGCGTTGTAGTCCGCGTAGTACGGATAGCCTACGATTCCGTTGGTCGAGGCAGTTTGCAGAATTACGCCGCCCTGATGCTGCGACATGTGCCGTGCCGCCGCCTGAGCCACGTAGAAGACGCCGGTCAAGTTGACGGCAACGACCCGGTTCCATTCCGCGGGAGTGATTTCGAGAAAATTGTGGCGGATGCTGATGCCGGCGTTGTTAATCAGCACGTCGATGCCGCCCAGGATGCGGATGGCGTCCTCTAACGCCGCCTGCACCTGCTTCAGATCGGAAACGTCGGCCTCCACGGTTCCGGCCAAACCCGGTAACTGCCGCTGGATCTGCCCGCGGCCTTGGGGGTCGCGATCGAGCACGCATACGGAGGATCCTTCCTCCAGGAAACGCGCCGCCGTCGCCGCTCCGATTCCGCTGGCGCCGCCGGTGATGAGCACACGTTTCCCCGCGAGGCCGCGCACTGGCATTCTCCTAGAGTGGTTTGCCGTGGAAGAAATAGAAAAGCTCGATCACCAGAATGATGACCACCGTCAGTTCAAGGATGAAAGCGCGGCTCTGATTGAACTGGTCCATCATGAAGCGATAGAGATCTTCGGCGGTTTGGACTTTCTGTGTGACCAGATCCTTGTAATCGGGCACTCCGACCTTGCTGGCCGCCAGTTTGTATAACCGGGCCGAAAACATGTCGCTGAGGAATTTTATGGCGTTATCCGCGTGCTCGGTGAGTTCGGTCACGTCCAGCAGGACGGTATGCAGTTTGGTGGCGGCGCGCGCCAACCGCCAACGCGCCAAAATGCCCGTTCCCTTGTCGAGAAAGTCGTAAACGCCTTCTAGCTCGCGAGTCAGGAGCTCGTCGTAGTGGCGGAACTCCAGCAACTGGGAGTTGGCGTACTCCAGCAACTGAATGGCGGTTTCCGCGCCGGGCGGGCTGTCATAAAGGAAAGCGGCGTTCCAGCCAATGACGGCCAAATCGTTGGGATAGTAGGAAATGCGTGACTGCAGGATTTCATTGCGCTCGCCGTCGGAAAGCTGGGCGGTTTCCCCGCGCACAATCTGCGCAATGTGCGCCCCATAAGTTTGGCACAGTTGCTCGGCGGAAGGGTTCGCGGTGATCTCCCGTACATGGAAGATGAAGTAATCCTCGCTCAACCACTCGGGATAGGGCTTTACCAGCGCCGGCGCGGCGCGTTCCAGCCTCTGGCGCGCAATGCGCGAAGCGTGGCGCACAAAATCCACATCCCAGATCCAGCGGCCGCCCAGGCCGACCAGAGTATCCCAATCGCCAGAAAATGGCAGCTCAAAGACCACGCTCAACACCCCGTAATCGTAGTACTTGATTTGCCCTTGCAGCCGTTCGCCACTCTCGAGCACCAGCGGTTCAATGGTCTCGACCACCGGGGGCCGCTGGTACCGGACGTAGCCCGGGGCGGGATGCTTGAAGCTCGGCTGCTCCAACGTGCGCGCGCCGAAAATCTGCCGAAGCTGGTCGAGCTTGATTTCCTCGCAAACGTCGAACTGAATCAGAACCAGAACCGACCCCTGCAGGGAAATCGAGCCGGCCTGCACGGGCTTGGTTTGGGTGTCGGCAACGGTAAGGGAGTTTTCGCTGTCTCGGATCATGGGGCAACTCTTGGGCGAGGACCTGCAACCCGGGGCCTAAGGCTCTATTTTCCCAGAATCGGGGCTGGCTGGCGAGGCGAAACATAAGACATTTATAATCAATTAGTTAAGGTTGTTTAGTCAGGGTTGTCCTGGGAGGGCCATCTGGATGACCTGGGCGAGATGCAAGGCATGACGGCCGGTGCATTGGGCGATCTGTTCCCGACAGCTGAAGCCATCGGCGATGATCAGGCAATCGGGCGCGGCCTCGCGCACTGCGGGTAGAAGCTCGATTTCCCCGATGGCCACCGAGACGCCGTACTTATCGGCTTCAAACCCGAACGATCCTGCCATGCCGCAGCAGCCGGGGGCAGGGGCGTGGAAATCGACGCCCATATTCTTCAGAACGGCTTCCTCGGCGGTCATTTTCATGATGGACTTGTGATGACAGTGGCCGTGGATCAAGGCTTTGCGGGCTAACTGAGGCAGCTTGAAATGGCGGGCTTTGGTTTCCAGAAACTCGCTGAGCAGAAAGGTTTGTTGCGAGAGCTTTTGGGCTCGCGTGTCGTTGGGGAAAAGATTGATCAGTTCATCGCGGAAAACGGCGGCGCAACTGGGTTCCAATGCGACGACCGGGATTCCCGCCTCAATTTCTGCCGCTAAGGTGTCGAGCGTCTGGAGCAACAGGTGCTTGGCGCGATCGAGCATGCCAAAGTCATAGAGAGGGCGTCCGCAGCACAAGATGGCGTGGGGAAGCCTTACCTGAAAACCAGCCGCTTCCAGAACCTCGACTGCGGCCTGGGCGGTCGCGGGCAAAAAGTAATTGTTGAAAGTATCCGGCCAGAGAATCACTGGAGTCGCGGAGGGATGGCGCGATTCTCTTCGCTGGAACCAGCTCCGGAAGGTCCGCGGCGCAAAGGCAGGAATGCTGCGTTCTTGCGGCATGCCGGCCAGCCATTTGGCGAAGCCGCGCAGGACGGGCAGTTGCGTGGTCAGATTCACCAGGTGCGGCGCTTTCGACGCCAGCCGTGCCCAACGATCAATGTTGGCAAAGGCATGGGCGCTGCGCGGCCGCCGGTGCTTTTCGTAGTAGTGCGAGAGAAATTCGGCCTTGTAGGTGGCGACATCCACATTCACCGGACAGTCGTTCTTGCAGCCCTTGCAAGCCAGGCACAGGTCCAACGACTCCTTCACCGCTTCACTGTCCCACCGGTCGCGGATGACTTCACCCTGGGTCATCTCCCACAGCAGATGAGCGCGGCCGCGGGTGGAGTGCTCCTCCTCGCGGGTCACGCGAAAGCTGGGGCACATGACACCACCTTTCGATTCGCGGCATTTCCCCACTCCAACGCAGCGCAAAGTGGCATGCGCCAGACTGCCCTCATCGTTGGGAAATTGAAAGTGGGTTTGCGGTTCCCAGGGGCGATAGCCCGCGCCCAGCCGGAGGTTTTCGTCCAGCCGGTAGGGTTCGACCACCTTGCCCGGATTCATCTTCCAATCCGGGTCCCAAAGACCCTTGAACTCCTTGAACGCCTGCACCAATTCGGGCCCAAACATCTTGGGGTACAATTCCGCCCGCGCCTGCCCATCGCCGTGCTCGCCGGAGAACGAGCCTCCAAAACTGACCACCAGATCCGCTGCTTCCTCAATGAATTGCCGGTACTTACGGATGCCTCCCTCGGTTACCAAGTCGAAGTTGATGCGGACGTGGACACAAGCGTGCCCGAAGTGGCCGTAAAACGAGCCCAAATATCCATGGCTGTCCAGCAGCCGGCGCAAGCCGCGCAAGTAGTCTCCCAGCTTTTCTGGCGCGACCGCGGCATCTTCCCAGCCTTCCCACTTCATCGGTTCGCCGGGGACATGGGAAACCAAACCCAGTCCCGATTCGCGGACATCCCATACCCGGCTGATCTCGCGCTGCTCGGTTAGCAGGTTCAGGTTAGGCGGTTGGGGGCTGCGATCCAGTGCCGCCATCAAGCCGCGAGCGCGTGATTCTGCCTGTTGCCGTGTGTTGCCGCCGAATTCAGCCATCAGCCATCCGCCACCTTGGGGCAGCAGCGACAGTCCCTTCTGGTGGGCGCCCTTACGCCGGCCGTAGTTGACCAGTAGATCATCAAAACCTTCGAGCCCTATGGGTCCGTGCGCCATGATTTCCGGCACATGATCGGCGCATTGGTAAACATCGGGATAGGCAATCACCAGCAGCACGCGTTCGGGAGGGCTTTCCACCAGGCGGCAGGTGGCTTCCAGCGTGGTTACACAGGTGCCTTCAGTTCCGACCAGGGCGCGCGCGACGTGAAAACCATTCTCCGGCAGCAGTTGATTCAGGTTGTAGCCGGAAACCCGCCGCGGGATATTGGGATATTTCGCACGGATACGATCCGCATAGGTCCCAGCAAGAGATCGCAATCCTGAATAAATCTCACCGCGCCGCCCACCCTGACGAATGATGGCGGCCAGTTCTTGCTCGCTGGTAGCGCCCACCTTCAGCCGCAGGCCGTCGTAGGTGAGGACTTCCAACTGTTCGATATTGTCGTCCGTCTTGCCCGCCATGATGGAATGAACCCCGCAGGAGTTGTTGCCGATCATGCCGCCCAGTGTGCATCGGCTGTGGGTAGCGGGATCGGGTGCAAACGTCAGATGATGTTGCTCGGCCGCGTTGCGCAGATCGTCGAGCACAACCCCGGGCTGCACCCGGGCAAGCCGCCGCACCGGGTCAACCTCGAGAATTTGGGCCATGTATTTGGAGAAATCCAGCACCACGGCGACATTGCAGCATTGTCCGGCCAGCGAGGTGCCTCCCCCGCGGCAGAGAATGGGAGCGCCATGCTCACGGGCGACCGAAATAGCGGCGAGAACGTCATCCGCATCGCGAGGAAGCACTACGCCGATGGGGACCTGCCGGTAGTTGGAGGCATCGGTGGCGTAAGCCGCGCGACTGCCGTTGTCAAACCGCACTTCGCCTCGAAGCCGGCGGCGCAGCGCGGCTTCGAGCGCAGCCGCATCGACCTGGGCGGACTTCGCGGCGCTGGCGCGCGCAGACCAAATATCCTGGGATGGCACGAGAGGGACGAAGCGATCGGACGGTGGCATCAGGCTCCTTGCATGTAGATTACAACGTCAGCCGCACCCGGCAAGGGTGGCAAACCACGCCGGGCAAACCTTGCCGGACTGGACTCTGCAATCAGCGTAGGGTTGCGCCCGGGTTCGCACCGTAAGGATAGCTCATGAGGGTAGTCGTCACGGAATCAACCAGATCGGAGATTTCCCCATACCAGAGGGAAGCGTGGCACAGTACGTGCATCTCGAAAGCCGTGTTGTAGAACCTGTTTAATTATAAGGATTCGTCATGTCAATCGCCGGCATCGCCAGCAGCATTTTCGCTCAAATCGGCAACCTGCAAAATAACCAGCAGACGCAGGTACAAAATGAATTTCAGCAACTGGCTCAGGATCTGCGGGCAGGTAACCTGACCCAGGCGCAAACCGACTTCACAGCCCTGCAGCAAAACGCTCCGGTGGGCCAGACGAGCAGCACCGGTCCTTTGTCCCAAGCTTTCAGCGCGCTGGGAAAGGACCTGCAGTCAGGGAACCTGTCGGCTGCTCAACAGGACTTCGCGACCCTTCAACAAGACATTGCTACGATCCAGCAAACTGCCCAGCACGGCGGCCAGGTCCACCATCACCACCATCACCACGCCGCCGAATCGCAGAGTTCAAGCTCCACCCAGCAGAATAATTCGATTACCCAGCTTTTCAACACCCTCGGGCAGGACCTGCAATCCGGGAGTCTTTCCAGCGCGCAGCAGGCGTATGCGGCGCTGCAGCAGGATTTGCAGACGTTCGCAACATCCGGCTCGAGCTTGACGGCGCCAGCCGCCAGCAGTGGCGTGAATCTGAGCGCGTGATCGTTCATCGGGGGCGGCGCAGCCCGCGGTGACGGCAACGGGCTTTGCTCTCCGCCATCCGCGGGAAATGAAGCCGCGCTAGTTCGAGGAGGTTCCCGCCATTTTGCCGGTAACTTTGGCAACGTGGATTCGCGTTTTGCCGTCTCTGGGCTCGATGTTGATGGTGGTCATGTTGCCTTTGTCGCCGGCAAGAATGGTGTAGCGGCCTCCATCGGAAGACATGAAATTGGCGCTAGGGAACTTCGACTTGTAGAAGTCGGCGACAGCCGATGGCGGGTCGCCGCTTTCAAACTCCACCGCGGCCGTGTGCATCCCACCGAACGTCATATTGGCCGCGCCGCCCTGAACCACCGTGGCCCCAGGATAGATGTCTACGCCAACATTCCGGGCAGCCTCATTGGGGTCTTGCGTGCTCTCCACGCTGCCGAAAGGAGTGTCCACCCGCACCTCGCCATTTTGCTGGTGAAAGTGAGTCCGGCTAATCGCCCGGTGGACCAGAAAGGCCATGGTGCCGGCGCCAAGAATCCCGAGGCCCACGATGACGGCGACCACGATCAGAATAATCTTGAGGACGCCACTGCCCTGGGCGGGGGCCACTGGCGCAGCTGGAGCGCTCACCGCGGAAGATGCAGAGAGCGTCGCGGCGCCGCACTTGGGGCAAAACTTGGCTCCGGCTTCGAGGCTATTGCCGCAGGAGTTGCAGAAAGCCATAAGTCACCTCGCAGGGTGAGTTCGTGCCGACGCGGGAGTATACCGCAAATCCGATGACAATGCTGATTTCACCCAGGTCAGGAGGCGGCTGTTTCAGCAGACGCGAAGACTCCGACGAAGCAATTTCGTATCTCTCTGCGCTCTGCGGAGGTTCTCCGCGACCTCTGGGATCTAGAACTGTGGGTTTGCCTGATTCCTGCCAAAGCCTGGCAACGCAAAGACCGCTGAGAACGGCCGCCGAGCGCGCGGAGAAACCTAGCGGGGAGCAAATTGAGACTACTACGTCGCTCAGGCGAGCAGCCGTGTGGTGTAGTCCGCCAGGCTCAGAGCCAGCAGGGTGAGCAGCCAGAAGATAGCAGACACCACGACCACTTTCGTCATTTTCTCGCTGGTGTACTTCACGTGCATGAAGAAGAGCACGACCAGGAGCGCTTTTACGCTGGCGATCACCAGGGCGACGATCGTATTGAACGGACCCAGGTCGACGAAGGCGACCGCCGCTGTGATCACCGTCAAGCAAAGCAGGGTGGCCCAGATGGTGACGTAGAGTTTGATGGGCAGAACGTGTTCGGACATGGCTGAGCTCATTTTTTACGGTCAATCAGGTACAGCAGCGGAAACAGGTAGATCCAGACGATATCCACGAAGTGCCAATACAGGCCGGCATTTTCGAGAGGAGTGTAATAGTCTGGGCCGTAGCGGCCCTTCCAGGCATAAAAAGTCAAAACGCAGAAAAGTCCCACCCCGATGATCATGTGCAAGGCGTGCATGCCGGTCATGGCGAAATACAAGGAGAAGAAAATCTGCGCATGCTGCGAATTAATGGGCACGCCGGGATGCTGCGGAACGCTGGCCTCGAAGTGGAACGAGGCGCCGGGAATGTGATGTTCTTCGAACTTGTTGTACCACTCGACGCCCTTGATCCCCAGGAAAGCCAGGCCAAAGGCGAGAGTTGCGAGCAGCAGTATGACCGTCAGCTTGCGCTTCCCCGTTTGCGCGGCTCGGACCGCCAGCGCGACGGTCAAACTGCTGCAGATGAGGACGGCGGTGTTGATGGTGCCCAGCCAGATGTCCAGAGTACGGCTGCTGGCGGCGAATTCGTTGAAGTACCAGTAGCGGTAGATCAGGTAGGCGCAAAACATGCCGCCGAAAAACATGATTTCGGTCCCCAGAAACAGCCACATGCCCAAGGAGGCGGCTTGCTTCTGCTGCTCCATATCGGCGAAGTGGTGCCGCAGGGCCGGACTGTGCGACTCGACGGCGATGGGACTATCGCTACTAGCGCTCAATGGGCACCTCCTCGGGAGCCGGGATATTGGCGTAGTCGTAGGCTTCCCAGGTCACCACCGGGGTCTGTTCAAAGTTAAAGGTGGGAGGCGGAGAAGAGGTCATCCATTCCAATCCGGAAGCGCCCCAAGGATTATCGGGAGCGATCTTGCCATAACGCATCGACCACAGGAAATAGAGCATGGGCAGAACGTAGCCCACCGCCAGAACGGTTGAGCCCGCCGTCGAGAGCACGTGCAGCACCTGGAACTCTGGGGGATATTGCCAGTAGCGGCGCGGCATTCCCAGGTAGCCGAGGACGAACTGCGGGAAGAACGTCAGGTTGAAACCGAGGAATACGATCAATGCCGCCAGCCTGCCCCAGCTTTCGGGATACATGCGCCCGGATATTTTCGGCCACCAGTAATGCATCCCCGCCATGTACCCCATGACCGCGCCTCCGACCATGATGTAGTGGAAGTGGGCGATAACGAAGTAGGTGTCATGGACGTGCACATCGACTCCCAACGCAGACAGGAACAAACCGGTCAAGCCTCCCATGGTGAACAAGCCAATGAAGCCAAAGGCATACAGCATGGGTGTAGAAAAGGTAATGGATCCCTTGTACATGGTCGCGGTCCAGTTGAATACCTTGATGGCGGAGGGCACCGCGACCAGGTAGCTGAGCAGCGAGAACACCAGTGCCGAATAAAGGGAAATCCCGGCCACAAACATATGGTGCGCCCAGACCAGGAAGCCGAACACGGCGATCATGATGCTGGACATGGCCACAAACTTGTAGCCGAAAACGCGCTTGCGCGAGAAGCAGGGCACAACCTCGGTGACGACGCCCATCGAGGGCAGAATCATGATGTAAACCGCAGGATGGGAATAGAACCAGAACAAATGCTGGAAGAGCAGCGGATCGCCGCCCAGTGCGGGGTCGAAGATGCCAAGATGGAGGGTGCGTTCCAACACCACCAGAACCAGGGTGATGGCCAGCACCGGTGTGCCCAGCAACATGATGATGCTGGTGGCATAGTGGGCCCAGATGAACAGCGGCAGACGCGACCAGGTCATGCCGGGAGCGCGCATGCGGTGGATGGTCACCACGAAATTCAGTCCGGTGAGGATGGAGGAAAACCCGGCAACGAAGATGGCCAGACCGGCCTCAATCACCTTGGTGTTGCTGAAAGCGGTGCTGAACGGGGTGTAGAAGGTCCAGCCAGTGTCCACGCCGCCGGTCAGGATGCAGTGAAGATAAAGGATCCCCGCGATCACGTAGAGATACCAGCTCAATAGATTGATGCGGGGAAACGCCAGGTCTTTGGCGCCGATCATGAGCGGCACCAGGAAGTTCCCCAGCACCGCGGGAATGGATGGGATCAGGAAAAAGAAAATCATCACCTGGCCGTGCATGGTGAAGAGCTTGTTGTAGGTGTCGGCTGCTACCAGATCACCCGCGGGTGTCAGCAGTTCCAGCCGGATCAACAGGGCGAAGAATCCGCCGATAAAAAAGAAGAAAGTGATCGACATAAGGTACAGCAGCGCGATCCGCTTGTGGTCGATCGTCAGGAGCCAGGACTTGATGCCATATTCCTGATTGAGGTAGTTCTCGCGTTCGGGGATAATCGCTGCGCTAGCCATGACTATTGCACCTTCGGTTCTTGTGGGGTGACCGCGGCGGCGGTCTTGGTGGTTTGCCCCGGCTGCGGCGCTCCCAGGGATTTGATGTAGGCAACCAGCGCGTTCACTTGTTCTTCACTCAGCAGTCCCTGGAATACCGGCATGATCGCCGGGAAACCTTTGACCACCTGCCCTCGGGAATTCAAAATGCACTGGCGAATGTAGTTTTCATCGGCGGTGAGGCTGCGTCCGTCTTCGAGCGCCACCGGTTTGCCAAACACGCCCACCAGGTTGGGGCCGCGGCCCTGCAGATCCGAGCGATGACAGGTGATGCAGCCCATGTCCGAGAAAAGTTTCTGCCCGCTCTCGGCCAGTGGCACCGCGGGACCTCCGCTCAGCCAAGCCTGGTACTGTGCGGGTTCCATCACCACAATGTCCCCGATCATAGACGAGTGCGAGGTGCCGCAATACTGGGCGCAGAAGAGTTGATAGGTACCAGGCTTGGTGGCGCGAAACCACGCGGTCGTGTAGCGGCCGGGGAGCACGTCCTGCTTGATGCGGAACGCGGGGACGAAAAAACTGTGGATCGCGTCCTGCGAAGTCATCACCAGCTTGACGTCGCGGCCTACCGGAACATGCAGTTCGTTGATCTCACGCTGGCCTTCTTCATGCTGCACCTTCCACATCCACTGCTTCGCCACCACGTAGACTTCAGCCGCGCCCCGGGGTGGCGTGCGCTCCTGGAAATAGATGGCCGCGCCCCAGGCAAAAATGAACATGAAGATAATCATGGGAATCACTGACCAGGTTATTTCCAGCGCAGTGGAACCTTCGATTTGTTCCGCCTGCACTCCCGCGCGGCGACGATACTTCACCGCGAACACTAAAATCAGGGTGAAAATGGCGGCGCACATGAAAGCGGACAGCAACACCAGGAAAATATAAAGCGCGTCGACGTTGGCGGCGCCAGCCGAGGCCCTTGCAGGCCAGAGTGGAAAGTTATCAAACATAGCGATGGGACCTGTTCCGCTCCTTGCCCTCGTATACTGAACCGCGGCGGAACAGGATCAGCACCAGGCCGCCGAGCAGGACGATGGTTACAATTCCCGAGAGCTTCAAGATTCTGCTGATGACGGCCCCGTACTTCCCGGTAGCCGGATCATAGTGGTAGCAGTACAACAGCACTTCATCCACCAGGTTGCCAATCTTGCCGCTTGCGGCCTGGATCAAGCCGAGGCGCAAATCCTTGGGCGCGAACTCCACGCCGTAGTAATACTGCGCGACGCGTCCGTCGGGCGTCAGAATCATGATGGCGGTGGCGTGAGCGTACTGGTCGGTTTGGGCATCGTACTGATACTGGAATCCCACCGCCTGCGTGAGTGCAGTAATCGATTCCTGCGGTCCGGTCAGAAAAGGCCAGCCCGCGGTGGCGCCGGGACGACCGTAGCGCTTCAGGTATCCCGCTTTCGACGCGGCCGCGAGTTCCGGCGTCTCCCGCGGATTGAAGCTCACCGTAACTACGTTGAATTGATTGCCCACGTCAAACTTCAAGATCTTCAGTGAGCTAGTCAGGCCGCTTAGCACCTCGCTGCACAGCATGGGGCATTTGTAGTAGACCAGGTTCAAGACCACTGGCTTCCGGCCGAAATAATCGCCCAGGCGGACCGTCTTGCCGGTCTCATCACGAAAGACGAGGTCCAGCGGAACCTGCTGATTCAGGCGCTGTTCGATGCCCACATTCTTCAAGCCCGGCGGACGGACGTTGGCCGGAGGAGACAGCACGCCCGTCGTCATGCCCTGGCCCCAGGCGGGAATGGACAAGAGCAGAGTCCCGAAGGCCAGGAGCCATTTCGAATTAGTTTTTGTTCTACGTCTCACTTCTGTGTTCCTTATTCCTTTGACACGCCGCTCTTGTTCAACTTTAACGTCGCGGTCTTGCAGCGCCGCCGTCCCCGGCGGCTGTCGTGGGAGCGTCCCACCAGCGCTTCCATGGCAAGATTCCTCCGAGGCCGGCGAGACGCCGGCGCTACGGTTTCCCTTTGCTCGCCGGATCTGCCACCTTTGTCTCGCTCCGGGGACGCACCGGCAAGCCCCGCTCCGCTACCAATTGCATGGCCCGTTCGATCGGGATATGCACCACCCCCGCGGGCTGATCCACCCAGCCGTAGCTATTCAGCTGCTCATCTTCATGTTCACGAACGCTATTAATCTCGTTTCGCTCGTCGGTTTCCAAGCGCGGCTCGGGAAAGGTATGAGTAATTCTTTCCCTTACGCTCGCCGCCCGAGTGTCCCGCGTGTCCGTCTCGACGTTCTGCTTCAGCGCGTTCTGGGGCGGCTGATGAGCACTCTGGTAGCGGTCGAGGAATCCGTACACTCCGGTTACGACGAAATACACCACCACCCCAAGCACCGCCAACCCGAGCAGAAAGCCGAAGACGGTCTTCGCGCCCAAGTCTTCGTGTTCGAAGCCACCGTTGCCTTCGCTACTGCCGTGTTTGACCGTTTCGTCGCTCATGATGGGTGTGCCGGTTCCAAAACTTCCTTTGCATCGGGATCGTAGGCAGGCAGCATGGGGAGCGAACTTAGATTGCGGAAGAAGAACGCCAGCCACAAACCGCCCATCGCGACCGGGACCACCAAATCCGCCAGCGTGATATGCAGCCGAGCGGAGAAATTCGGCTCAATCATCCAGAACAAATCCACGTAGCGCATCAGCATGAGCCATACGGCGAGCCAGACCAGCCGCCGGATGTCCCGCTTGAAGGGGCGCGACAGCAGGAGAACAAACGGCACCGCAAAGTGGAACAGCACGAGGAACAGCCCAATGTACGCCCAGCCGCCGCTCAATCGCGTCATGTACCAGGTGATTTCGTCGGGCAGGTTACCCGCCCAGATAATGAGCCACTGCGAAAACGCGAAGTATGCCCACACCATCACGAACACCAGCATCCACTTGCCGTGGTCTTGGACGTAGTCGGGCTTCAACATCTCCGACATCGGCTTGTAGTTCACCAGAATCCGCTCCACCACGACCGCGAAGCACATCGCCGACAGCACTTCTCCAATCAGGAACAGCAAGCCGTAGATGGTGGAGATCCAACTGGGATCGATGGACATGACCCAGTCAATGGCCGCGAACGAGATGGTAAAGCCGTACAAGATGAGCCCCGGTCCACTGACCGCCTTGAAGCGCCCGCTGTGGTCGCGGGCTCCCGGAAGGTCCTGCTCCTTCGACCACTTGGTCAGCAGAAACGACAACAAATTCCAGATTGCGAAATAGATGGCTGCGCGAAGGACGAATCCATGCACGGAAAGATAGGTCTTGGTGATGTCGTGCAAATGCTGGCGAAGGCGTGCGTCGGGAATGGAATCGAGCGGCCGAGCCCAGACGTAAAGCCGTGGCAGTCCGAACAGAATGGGAAGAAACAGCAGAGCCATGAGCGGGACGCAACGCATGGCCGCTCCCATGATGCGGCGAATCACCATGCCCCATCCGCCGCCGGTCAAATGCCGGATCATGAGAACCGCCATCGATCCCAGGGGCACTCCCAACCACGCCATGAAGCCCAGCAGATAGGCGCGGAAGAACTCGTCTGGGCGGGTGAAGGCAATGGCTGCCGCAATCGCGGTGAAAACCACACCAATCACCAGCGATCGCCGTTGAATGGTCTTCACCACCGGCGGCGCCGACAAGTCCACGAGGTTGGAGTGCGCCGCGCTCATTTCGGCTCCTCTCCTCCTGCATTGGACGACGCCGGCGCTGGAACCGGCAACGTAGCGCCGGAGCCGGGCAGTTCGAAGGGCGGCGGTTCCGACGGCACGCCCTGTCCGGCGGGCACATCCGCCATGCTTGCGTCCTGGCTCAACTGCAAGGCCTTGATGTACGCCACAATGCACCAGCGGTCGCGTGCCGGAATCTGGGAAGCGTAGTCCGGCATAAGGCCGAACCCGTTGGTCATGACGTCAAAGAAATAGCCCAGCGGCGCTTTGCGCAGTCGTTCGATGTGGTACGACGGCGGCTTGCGCGGGAAACCACGCGCCGGAACGGTTCCATTGCCGTCGCCTACCCGGGAGTGGCAGGGCGCGCAAAAAATGTTGTAGCGCTCCTGCCCTCGCGCCAGCACTTCTTCGGTCACCGCGAAAGGCATGTAGTCGCCAGGATTATTCCCGATTTTACCGGTGTAAAAGTAAGTATCTTCATGCAATTGCCCGCGCGCCACTGTGCCTTCGACCGGTTCGCGCGCCGAACGCATATCGGCGTAGAAGTCGCTCTTGGCCAGCGGTTTGAAGCGCGGCTGGTCCTGCATATCCTGGCGGCAACCGGCCAGCGCCAGCACGCTCAGCAGCGCCAACGGCGAAAATTTCCGGAGGTTCTGCATACTCAGCTTGGTACCTCCGAGATGGAGCGCGGATTCAGCCCCTCCAGAAACTTGCGTGTCGCCGCGGCGTCGTATTTCTTGTCGGAGGCAAACACAATCAGGAAAAACCGGTCTTTCGTTGCGAAGGCGAAGCGAGGCACGTTGAACACCGGGTGATAGGGCATGGGCAAACCATTCAGCGCCAGCATGCCCAGCACCGCCGAGACCGCGGCAAAGAGAATCGTCATTTCGAACGTGATTATGATGAACGCCGGCCAGGAGTTATACGGCTTGCCGCCGATGTTCGTCGGATAACTGA
>Ga0209415_10008753_pt1 | contig 17502 bp, 16 predicted proteins | sample PeaSoiSIISIP2007_FD_187696 | JGI IMG/M metagenome (GOLD analysis project Ga0209415, IMG submission 187696) | Peat soil microbial communities from Weissenstadt, Germany - SII-SIP-2007 (SPAdes) (version 2) | ecosystem: Environmental > Terrestrial > Soil > Wetlands > Peat | place: Germany... | reverse complement strand
TGCGCGCACAGACAGTTCGGACAGAATGTCCGTTAGATAGTTACCCACGTCCGGCTTCCGCCACCTTCCGCGATCAAGCTTCCACCTGGCCGACGGCCCGCATCTGGGTTTACAAGACTCCTGGGTTCCCGCAGGCGCGCTTTCCCCGGCTCGGCGGTCGCCGTTACTTGCTGGCCGGTACCACGACGACAGGACACTGCGCGTGATGGAGCACCTTGTTGCTGATCGAGCCCAGCGGCATGTGCTGGGCCAGGCCGCCGGAATGCGCGCTGCCCCGTGCGCCTACGACCACCAGGTCGGCGTCTTGCGACGCTTTGATGAGCTCGGCGGCGGCGAAGCCGCTGACCGCACTGACCGTGACCGAGGCGGGCTGTGAGCTGCCGAGCTCGCTGGCGGCGCTGGCGGCCAGCTCGGTGGCGGCGTCGCGCGCGCTCTGCAGCAGCGCCTCATCGGCCGGGACGGTGACTGGATGGTGGGTCCAGAAACTGGCCGCGACCTCATGAACAGTCACGACGGTCAGCGGCGCGTGCCGGACCGCCGCCTCCCTCATCGCCCATTCCAGCGCGCGCCGGGCGCTGGCCGATCCGTCGACGCCTACGATGATTCCGGGCATTGTCCGCTCCTTTCACACCTGGCTACCGCTGCTCGAGGCAGCCGGAGTTGCTGCCGCCAGCCTCGCCGGAATCCTGCCGCGGCGTCAGAGTCCTTCGGCTCCTCCGCGGGCCATAAGTCCCGTGCGCCGAGCCCGGGCAACTACGCAGCTGCCTTTCTGTGCGTTACTCCGTCGCGCATCACACCGCAGGGCGCTATCGCGTTACCCCCCGGCATACCGCGACCCGCACCCGCAGTCAACAAACTGCCGTCAGCTGTTCTCTTGCCCTGGGTCTACGGCAGGCCCCTGGCGCGCAGGTCATCCAGGTACCGCCCGACTAGGCCAGCGGTGATGACCGGCAGCCCCAGGGTGCCCGCGACTACCGTGAGCGCCCGGGAGCAGTCTGGCACTGGCCACGGCGCCGACGGAGCCTCGTGGTCGGGGCGAGGCCGGTGGTATTACAGTGTCGCCGTGAGCTGGCCTGCGGTGAGTGCGCTGGTCGGAAGGCGCGCGGAGCTCGCCGTTCTCGATGCGCTGATCGCTCGGACGGCGGCCGGGACCGGCGGTGTCGTTCTGCTGGCCGGCGATCCGGGCGTCGGGAAGACCCGGCTGGCACGGGAGGCCGCTGAGCGCGCCGCGGGCGGGACGGTGCTGTGGGGGGCCTGCCGGGAGAGCGAGGGCGCGCCTCCGCTGTGGCCGTGGATCCAGGTGCTGCGCGGGCTGGGCGGGGAGACGATCACCGCCGATGCCGGCCATGGCGCCGCCGCCCGGTTCCAGCTGTACGAGCGGGTCCAGCGGATGCTCGCGGAGTCGGCCGGCGGCGGTCCGCTGATCGTCGTCCTCGACGATCTGCACCGGGCGGATGAGGCGTCGCTGCGGCTGCTGGCGTATCTGAGCGAGGCCCTGTGGCCGGTGCCGGTAGGAATGATCGTGACCTGCCGCGACACCGAGCTAGAGCCCGGGTCGCTGACGGCCGGGGTGATCGCCGGCCTGGGCCGCGCACCAGGCTACCGCCGGTGCGACCTCGCCGGGCTGAGCCAGGAGAGCGTCGCGCAGTGGCTTCGCGCCGCGGGTGTCGATGACGTCGACGCGGTCGACCTGCACGCCCGGACCGGCGGGAATCCGCTGTTCATCGCGGAGAGCATCCGGTTGCTCGCCGACGGGTCGCGGCCGGGCATACCGCTGCGCAGCGTCGGGGAGGTGATCCGGGAGCGGCTCGCTCCGCTGCCGCCCGCCTGCCGGGACGCGCTGGAGGTAGCGTCGGTGCTCGGCCGCGACTTCGAGTACCCGCCGCTCGCCGCCGCACTGCGAACGAGCCCGGCCAGCGCCGTCGCGGCTCTGGATCCCGCGGTGAGCGCCCGGCTGGTCTGCCTCGATGGTTCGCGGGCGGGTGCTTACCGATTCGTCCACACCCTTATCCGGGACGCGGTGGAGGAGCAGCTTGCCCCGTCCCGGCGAGCTGAACTGCACGCCCTGGCCTTCGCCGCTCTTCGTGACACCGGCTGGGGGCAGGCCTCCGATCTGGCCCATCACGCCGTGCAGGGACGGCCCGGGGTCAGCGACGAGACCGCCGCTGACGCCGCCCGCGCAGCCGCCGATGCAGCCGACCGACTGCTGGCCTGGGAAGACGCGGCGGCATGGTGGCAGACCGCGATCGCGCTGACCCGGCGGCGGGACCGCCTGGACACGAGCCTGGAAATGCGGCTCGGCCGCAGCCTCCTGCTGGCCGGGCAAGTCGAACAGGCGCGGGAGCATTTCGAGGCGGCTGCCGAGGAAGCCGCCCGGACCGGGGACGGGCCGACGCTGGCCGCGAGCGCCCTGGCCGCCGGGGACACGGTAGCCGAGGTGGCGGCTGACCACCGGCTGGTCGCGCTGCTCGATCGCGCGCTCCGCCATCCCGGCATCCCGGCAGGGCCGCGGGCCCGGCTCACCGCCCGGCGGGCCATCGCGACGTACTGGCAGCCTGGCGGCCGGGACGAGAGCCGGCGAGTCAGCGCGGCCGCCGTAGAACTCGCCAAGCACGCCGGGGACACCGAGGCGCTCGGTGCGGCTCTGATCGCCAGGCAGTTCACCCTGCGCGGACCGGACCTGCTGGCCGAGCGGCTGTCGGCAGGACTGGCCGTGCTCGATATCGCCACTCGTCTGGGGGACCAGGACCTGCAGTTCCGCGCCCGCCAGTGGCTGGTGCCCGACCGCTACCAGGCGGGCGCGATGGACCTCGTGGCAGCCGATGTCGAGCAGATGGCCGCGATCGCCGAGGCCCGCCGCAGTCCGCTGCAACGCTGGTGGGTGCTGATCTACCGCGGCCTGCTGGCCGGCTTCGCCGGCCGCGATGCGCAGGCCGAGGAACTTGCCCACGATGCCGCGGCGCTGGGCAGGCGGCTCGGCCTGCCGGCCGCCGATGCCTACCGGATCGGGCAGCTGAGCCGGATCTACTGGACCTCGGCACGGCTGGCCGAGCTGGAGGACGACATCGCTGAGGCGATCCCGCGCTTCCCCGGGCTCGTCACGCTGCGCTGCACCCTGGCCCTGGCGCACGCGGCAGCCGGCCGGCCGGCCGACGCGACCGGCGAGATCGAAGCGCTGGCCGCCGGCGGGTTCGCCGCCCTGCCGCGAGACTCGCTCTACCTGGCCAGCCTGGCCATCCTGGCCGAGGCGGCGGTCACCTGCCGCGCCACCGGCGCCGCGCGGCTGATCCTGGCCGAGCTCACGCCGTACGCATCGCGGAACCTGATCCAGGGCGTGCCCGTGGGCTGGGGCGCGGCCGCCTGGTACATCGCGCGCCTGCAGTGGCTGCTCGACCAGCGCGGTGAGGCAGCCCGGTCCGCTGCGATGGCTCAGCGGCTGCACCGCCAGTGGGGCGCCGCCGGGCTGGGCGACCCGATCGCCGGTCTCCGCTACCGGGCAACGGCCGTTCAGCTGAGCCGTCGCGAATCCGAGGTGGTGAAACTGCTGGCCTCAGGCCAGGCGAACTCCGAGATAGCGGTCGCCCTCGGACTCAGCGTGCACACCGTCGAGCGGCACGTCGCCAACATCTTCACCAAGATCGACGTCAGGAACCGGGCCGAGGCGACAGCCTGGGCACATCGCCGCGGGCTGGCCGGCTGAGTACATAGTTTCCAGGATGTGTGGCCCGGCTCGCCGGTGCGAGCATCGGCGAAACAACCGACTCAAGTCCGGAGGCCGCCATGACTGACCACAAGATCGAGACCATCAGCAGCATCTACCAGGCGTTCGGCCGGGGTGACATCGACTTCATCCTGGACCAGCTCACCGATGACGTGGACTGGGCGTCCTGCCCGGACAGCGATGTCGCGCCGTGGCACGGGATACACCGCGGCAAGGCCGAAGTGCCCAGCTTCTTCAAGGCTCTGGGCGACACGCTTCAGGTCACCGAGTTCACGCCGCTGGCGTTCACGTCGAACGACACCGATGTCATGGTGGTCACGCACTGGGCCGCGACCGCCCCGGCGACCGGCAAGTCTGTCGCGATGGACATCCACCACTGGTGGCGGTTCCGCGACGAGAAGATCTGCTTCTACCGCGGCACCGAGGACACCGCGCGGACCCAGTCCCTGCTGCGCCAGGACTAACCGAGCGCCCCGACGGGTGAGGCCCGCTCGCCAGGCAGCAGGCCGGCACCGCGCAGCCTCGTGCCGGCTCATCAGCCCAGCGCTGATCGGGCCCCGGCCAGACACCTCCAGGCCCCGCCTCACGGGCCTAGGCTGCCGCTGGCCGCTGGCCGGGAGCCATGCCGGGCGCCGGGCGTGACGCGGCGCCGCCGGCTCAGGCCGTCAGCGCCGCCGGCTCAGGCCGTCAGCGCCGCGGCTCAGGGCGTCAGCGCCGCGGTCACCTGGGCGGTGTCCTCGGAACTACGGACAAAGCACACTTTCCCGTCGCGGAACCTCCAGTAGTGGTGCAGGTTCATCGCGACGGTCTTGCCGGTCGCGGTGGCCGTGAACGCGTAGCGGATGATCGCGAAGACGTCACCGTCGTCGTTGGCTCCGAAGCTCAGCGGCGTGAAGTCCGTCACCGGGCCGGCCTGCCCGATGCCCTCGAAGAAGCTGCGGACCCCGGGCTTGCCGTGCCTGGGGCCGTACCAGGGAGCGGACTCGATCGCGGCGTCGGTCGACCAGTCGACGTCATCGGTCACCAGATCCAGGATGGCCACGACGTCCCCGCGGCCGAACGCCCCGTACATCGCCTTGATCGTCTCGATGTTCTGTTCTGCACTCATTTTCTCGCTCCTTTTCTGATCATGAGGCTGCTGCCATCGCCTGATGCTCCGGCGCAGCGTTTCCCTGTGATTTGCGGAACTCGCGGCCGTCGCTGCCGGGCTCGGCGGAAGACTCGGGCCCGGCGGGACGGTCGTTGCTTAGGCCCAGAACGCGGTCACGGCGCACGGGTCGCCGATGAACTGGTCGACGGTGCTGACGCGGCCGCCGTCGAGCGTGAACAGGACGATCTGCTGGTCGTCGAAGGACCGGCCGTCAAGTCGGGTGCCGCTGATGCGGACGAGCACCGAGACGCGGCCCTCGCCGTCGGCCATCAGCGACTGCGGCACGGGGCGCAGCGTGCCGCCCGTCAGCTGCGCCGACTCGGCCAGGTACGCGACGATCTGGTCGCTGCCGCGGTGCAGGCCGCCGAGGCGGTCGTCGTTGCGGTGATTCCAGGTCGCGTCGTCGTGGAACAGGTCGCCGATCGCGGCGAGGTCACGGTTCGCGAATGCCTCGAAGACCGAGCGGACGACGGCTACGTCGGCGCCGGCAGCGGTCGTGGTGGTGGTCATGGTGGCTCCTTTGCGTTGCTTGCACGCAACGCTAGGCAGGCCGCGCCGCACGCACCATCGACTGTTCAGTCGATCTTCTGGCCGGCGACCTCACCGGACGATGACCGCGAGTCCGTGCTGCATGGCGAACATCGCCAGTGCCGCACGGGTCGAGACGCCGCATTTGGAGTAGATGTGAACCGTGTGCGTGTGCACGGTCGACGGGGAGATCACCAGCTCGGCGGCGATCTCGCGCTTGGTCCGGCCGGTGGCCAGCCGGCGCAGGACCTCGAGCTCGCGCTCGGTGAGATCGGCAGGCAGCGGCGGCAGCGCGGACGGCGGAGCGCCGGCGGCGTCGAGCACGGCGCGGATCGCGTCCCGGCCGAGCGGCAGGCCGGACAGGATGCGCGATGCCTCCGGCGGACCGAGCGCGGCGCGATGCGGGCGCGGCTCGCCGAGCGCGTGCAGCACGTCGGCCGCGGCGAGCAGGCAGGCGGCCTCATCCAGCTCAGAGGCGCGCACCCCGGCCGGGTAACCGGACCCGTCCGTGCGCTCATGGTGCCGGCAGGCGATCTGGCCGAGCGGCGCGAGCACCGGCGAGCGCGCCAGAATCCGGCCTGTGTGGTACGGGTGCAGGCGGACCAGCTCCCACTCATCGGCCCGCAGCGGACCCGGTCGCTCCCAGATGCCAGTCGGCACGGCCACCCGCCCGAGGTCATGCAGGAGCCCGGCGCGGTAGACGAGCCCTGCATCGGCCGGCCGGAGCCGCCCGGCTGCGGCCCGGGCGAGCCGCGCGACGCCTCGCGAGTGACCGGTGAACCACGGGCTCTTCAGGTCGGCCGCGTCGCCGAACCCGGCCAGGGCCTCATCCAGGACGGCTTCGTCGCCGAACACCCGCCGCGGCGCCGGCTCGGCGTCGACCACCGCCGCCCACAGGTCATCCGGGCTCGCGAGCCCCAGCAGCTCGGCCGGGGAATCGGCGAAGATCGCGGCGATCACCGGATCGAGCGCGCGCCCGGACCACCGCGCGACCGTCTCGGCCGCGACCGCGCCGCCCGCCACGGCCTCGAACATCACCGCCGCGTAGCCGACGGCCGCGAACCGCGCCGCCTCGGCGACTTCATCGCCGGCCCGGCCGGCCGGCACGCCGCAGCCGTCGAACCGCTCGAAACTGTCCAGAACAGCGCGGCCAACAGCCTCCGGCAGCCCCAGCCGCCTGGTCAGGCCCGCCCCGACCTCGCAGTCCGCGCGCGCCCCCTCCGTCTTGAGCCTTGCCACATCCGAAGGGCGGCTCAGGATTGGCAGGGGGTCGCCGCCCTCGCCCAGGCCCGCGAGGAACCGCACCAGCTCGGCGGGCTGCGTCGGATCGACCAGGTCGCCACGTGCGCGGACGACGATGTCGTCGCCGCCGAGCGCGGCGGCGATCTCGTGCGAGGTGGCCGCACAGCCGGCGAAGCGCAGCAGCGTCCCGTAGAAGACATCGCCCTGGCGGACCTCATCGAGCCCCGCCCGCCGCGAGAGCTCGGTCGCCAGCAGGCAGGCGCGCATCGCCTCGCCCGGCGGATGCCCCCGAGTCAGGTCGCTCGTCACCGACAGCGCAGCGACCACGCCGCCTACCCCGACCCGCACGCCCATAGCCACAAGCCACAAGTATCAGCAGACGAGCGGCCCGCGCACGGACATCAGCCATCTCCGCGACCAAGCCGCCGACCCCGCCACGGGAAGACCGACCTTGCCTACATCTACGCCGGCTCCACCATCGACACGTTCCTGTCCAACGGCGACGGCAGCTACACCGAGCGCCAGCAGTCCCCAGATCTCCGGCTTCGACAGCGCCGGCGGCGGGTGGCTCTATCCGGCCCGGCGTGCTAACGGACCCTGCCAGGCAGAAGGGCGCCCACCTTCACGCCAGCACGCGCTGCCACCGGCCTTGGAGCGCCTGGCCGCACCCCCGCGCATTAACGGCGACGGGCAGTAGTGCCATAACTGCTCTTAAAAGCACGTCAGGTCGGCGCTCAGAAGAAGCCGATCTGCTTGCGCCGTGCCCACCGGACACTTCTCCGGCTGACACCAGTGAATGGGCGCCCTTCAACCGTGAATCCGCATTCTGTGCTCGTATGGAAACGTTACTCTCCGGCTACTGTGGCGTTACTACCTGTCCGGTTACGATCTGCGTGTATCGTGCCGGAGGGGGGACGTTATGGCTGATCGGCCGACGATTAAGGACGCGGTCCGTATTGTGCTGACAGAGCTGGCGCCAAACGAGCTGAATTACCTGTCCGCTTGCGGCGGCGTAATCTTCGGCGGAGGAACTGCCGCGCGGCATGCGATGCATGCCGCGCTGGCCGGGCCTCATGGGAGCAGCCCGACCGGCTTCGCCGCAGCTCTAGTGGAGAAATGATGCCTGCGGACCCTGCGCTGGAGGAGATCGGCGATCGCGCCGGCGCCAGCCGTGATCCGGCCGGTCTGCCCACAGCGACCACCTGGCGTTTCGTCTTGCTGATGGTGACCACGCTCGCGGGCGCGCTAGCCCTGAATGTCTTCCTGCTGTCAGCTTTGCTCCAGGTGTTTCCCGGGATCCCGGCACTGGGTTCCCGGGGGTGCTTCACCGGCCTGGTGTCTGACGCGGTGGCCCGCCGGCCCGGTTTTGGCATTACCTTCTACAACTGCCTGAATTCAGCCCGGCTCGCCGACGCGCTCACTGACGTGGCGCTCGTGGTGCTGCTCGTCGCCGTCGCGATAGCCATCTACCGGCTCTACCCGTGGCTGATCACGCGCGCGGCGTCGACGCGGCCGCTCGCCGAACTGGGCGATGCCGTCCCCGACGCCGTACGGGTCCTGGTCGCGCGGACGGCCAGCGAGGCCGACAGGCCGACGGAGGTGCTGGTAGCCGTCGGCCGGCCGGGCACGGGCGCCCGCGCACTCGGCTGCTTCCCGCGGTACCGGGTGCTTATCGACATGGGCCTGATCACGGCGGCAGGCCGGGAAGACGGACGGCTACGGGCGATCCTCGCGCACGAGCTCGCCCATGTGGGCAACAGGGACATCGACATCACGTACCTGACGACGGCGTTCTGGTGGGCCTTCCTGATGGTCGAGGTGCCGCTGTCGCTCGTCGCCGGCGTCCGGCTTCCGCGGTCCCTGTTAGCGGAGTCCTGGCGGTTCGCGGTCATCCTCGCCGTGATCTGGCTGGTCCGGTCGTCGGTCCTGCGGACGAGGGAGTTCTACGCGGACCTGTCTGCGGCCCGAGATCCGGAGGCGGCCGGCCCGCTGCGACAGGTGCTTGAGCGCGCCAGGTCGCGAGGCGCCGGGCCGCTGTCGGCTGTCATTCGGGCAGCGGCCTACCATCCAGGGCCGCGCGCCCGGCTCGCGATCCTTGATGACCCGAGCCCGCTCTCGCGGGTCTGGGTGGCCGATTCGCTCGCGGCCGGATTCCTGATCGGGTTCGCGTACAGCCCGGTCAACGAGCTGATCGTGCTGCTCGGCGTACCGTACTCCTGGCGCGGTGTGGTCCTCGGGGTCCTCGTCGGGCTGCCGGTCGCTGGAGCGCTGGCAGCCTCGCTGTGGCACCAGACCTACCAGCAGCTGAGCCTGGGCCAACGGCCACACGGCGCCTGGCGTTGCTCGGTCTTCCTCACGACGGGCATCATCGCGGGCCAGTTCGTCACCCCGCCGCTGGCCGGCGTCAACGGACTGGCCGGCATTCTGCGGACCAAGCCCCTGGAGGGCCTGACCCTGATCGTGCTCCTGTACCTCGTGTCGTACGTCGTGTTCGAGTGGATCATCTTGTGCGCGGCGAGCTGGCTGACGGCGACTCGCTCAGTGCGGCTGTCCTACCGGATCGGAACCGCCATCACCGTCCTCGTCGCCGGCGTCTGGCTGGCGTACTGGTTCACCGCGCAGTCGCTGCTGCTAGCCGCCGGCAATCCCTGGCAGGTCCTGGAGCTGCTGGGAAAGGCGATTCCGCTCCAACCGTACTTGCAGATCAGCCTCGCCCTCGCCATCGCCTACCCGGCTGCCGCCTGGCCTCGCCTTCGACGGCACCGCGTCGGCACGGGCGCTCCGTCCCGGTCGGTCGCCGTCCCGGTGCCCGCAGCGCTCGCCTTGTCCGTGGTGATCATGGTCGCGGCCACGTTCGTCCCGCTCGGCTTCCACGATTACCTGGCGGCGGCCAGCAGCGCGGCCAGGGACCTCCACGACGGTGTCATCGCGGAACTGGCGGTGCTGAAGATATTCGCGGTGATCGTCGCCGTGGCGGGGCTCGCGGCCGGCGCGCTGCTCGGCGGCCGTGGCGCGACGCGGCAAGCGGTCGCCGCCGCAGGCCTGGCCGCCCTGGTCGCGGCCCCCTACGTGGCCTGGATGACCGGTTTCCAGTGGATATACGCCTGGAGTGGGTGGAAGGTCGCCCTGACCTATGTCTCGAACGGCCCGGTAGACCTGACGAACTCGGAGTCAATCTTTGGCTGGTGGCTTACCGACCTGGTCGCGGCGGCGATGGCGGCAGCCGTGATTGGCGCGGGGATTCGCGCGGGGATTCGCGCGGCCCCGCGGGCCGGCCGAACACCCGCGCCGGCTGCCCTGAGCACCGCGAGCCGCCGACCTGTGCCCGGAATCGCCGGCGTGCTGCCCGGGCTTGCCGTCGTCGCCGCCGTCACGGGCACAGGTCTTCAGAGCATGCTCGGCATCGGGTACGCGGCGGCTACCGCCCCGGCCAGCGGTTCCTCCTCCCCGGTCCAGATCATCCGCGCTGCTCTGCCGTCGTTCCGGCGACCCGGCTCACTGCCGGTCCCGACCGCGTGCCAGTACGTCAGCATCACGCACAACAGCGTCCTCAACGGGAACCTGGTGGACCCGGACGAGATCGGGGTCATGGACGCGCTCACCGCGGCCGCCGCCTATGCAAGCGACAACTACGTCCTGGCCGAACTGGGGAGGTCGATCGTCGTCGCCATGGCGCAAGACGATGAGAATCAGGCGACAGAACTGACCGACACGGCAAACGATTACTGCGAGCGGCTCGGCTGAGCACGCCCGGCGGCGGCCGGCCCCGGGCGGCTCGTGACATTGCTGTCACGCTGCACGGCTCACCGGCATGCCGCATTGACAATCGGCTAAGCCATCCGGACTATTCGGTGTCATGGCCAGGAGCGTGTCGGTGATTGTCACCGACGATCTTGATGGCTCGGGGAACGCCGAGACGGTATCGTTCAGCTTCCGCGGCGTGACCTACGAAGTCGACCTCGGACCGAAGAACCGCGCCAGGCTGGAGAATGCGCTGGCCCCGTTCATCGAGGCCGGGCGGCCGGTGCCCGGCAGCGGCCGCCGCCGCGGCGCCAGCCGGCCGGGCAGCCCGCCGGCCGATCGCGCCGCCGTGCGGAGCTGGGCCAAAGCAGCGGGCCTGAAGGTCTCCGAGCGCGGCCGGATCGGCGCCGACATCATGGGCCGGTACGAGGCAGCTCACTAGCTCCTTCGCGTCAAGCTCCTTCGCGTCAAGGCGATCGCGCAGTTGTCACGGTTACGGTCGAGGACCAAGCCCCGGCCAGGTGCGGAACATCGAGACACCAGTAACAGCTGACCTGGGGGCCGGGTGTCTTCCCGCAGTCGGCACGGACGCATGCACCTGGTCACAGGTCAGCGAGACGGAGAACGGTGCTCACGACCTCGGTCAGCGGCATCGTCGTCGTCCGGACCGCAGCAACGGCCGCCGGCACGACGCGAGAGAGAGCCTGGCCCCGCGCCGTTTCGCCCGTCACGACCGGCCGGCGAACGCGCCGTACGGGACCGCGAAGGCCGCGGTGCGCAACATCTCCGGGATCGTGCACTTCAGGGGCGCTATCTCGACCAGCGGGACAGATGCCGATCCGTTTATCCTGCCGGCGGGATTCCGACCCGCCAAGGACGTATTCATCCCGGTGGATCTGTGCAACGGGGACAACGGACGGCTGGACATACAGCCAGACGGGGTCGTCACGGTAGAAGCCGAGAACAGCGACTTCGCCCAGGCCCAGTGCTTCACCTCGCTCGACGGCGCGTCGTTCGCGCGCTGAGGCGGCACGGGCAGCCGATCCCGTACCGGCCTGGCAGCGGCCGGGGCCGACGAGTGACAACTCAGCCGGCCCCGGCCGCATGGCCGCGAGACTGGCCAGCCGGGCCAGCCGCCAGAGCCGCCAACGCCCCTGGAGTTGACGTCATGGCACAACTTTTCGACTGCGCAGGTCACGGCTGTCCTCCGGGAATGGCCTGCTGCGACTGTGCGATAACTCGCCGGCCGACTTTTTCGGGGTGCCACAGAGAGTGCCTGCTCTAATGCCGGGGCATCAGTCCGGCGGCGGCAGGGAGCGGCAGTCGGCTCGGCTCGGGTGAATGCTCTGAACCGATAACGGGAACCCTTGGCATGTCTCAATATTGCCAAGAGATTTCCGATGGCTAGTGCGACAGCCGCCATTCGCAAGCTGACTAGGGTGATCTCGGTGTCCCGGGCCTGCTGCGGGCGCGGTGGGTACCAGCGTGAGCGGGCGTGGTAGCGACGGTGCTAGGCCGACCCGTGGCAGGCGCGGCCGGGGCGGGCAGGACGTGCGCGATATGCTGGCACGGGTGATAGGCGCGCTTGAACTCTGAATGCGGCTGTCCGGACCGATGCAGGGGAACACGATGCCCTACACGCCCTACACCTATACAAGTCCCGATGATCCCGGCAGGGAAGATGAGGGCCTGTTCGGCCCCGGGTCGGTGACCTGGCGCGTGATGAACAGCCGGATCATGTGGGTGGCGATTGTCCGCGCGCTGTATCTGCAGGCATTGCATCCGCGGGTGATCCGCGGCACGTTGCAGAACGCCGCCACCATCACGCAGCCAGTGGATGCCTGGGCCAGGCTGAGGCGGACCAGGAAGTTCATCGAGACGCGCACGTTCGGGACGATGGCCGAGGCGGAACGTGCGGGACGCCGCGTGCGCAGGATTCACGAGTCGCTCACCGGGACCGACCCCGACGGCACGCGGTACCGGGTGGACGAGCCCGAGTTGCTGCTGTGGGTGCATTGCGGCGAGGTTGCCTCCTGCGCCGACATTGCCCGGCGCAGCCGGCTGCCGTTCTCCGCCGCCGATCTCGACGCCTTCGTGGACGAGCAGCGCGCAAGCGCGGAGCTGATCGGCGTCGACCGCGCGGCGGCGCCCGCTTCGATGGCCGAGCTCGGCGCCTACTACGACGAGATCAGGCCGAGGTTGTACGCGTGCGACGAGGCGCGACAAGCGCTGCGGCTGACCTTCCATCCTCCGGTGCCCGACGGCAACCGCGTGCTGAAGCTGGGTCTGCCGCCGGTGAGCGCCCTGGCGTTCTCCACCCTGCCGGGCTGGGCGCGGCGGATGTATGGCAGGCCGAGCGGCCCGCTGAGCGATGTGGCGGCGACCGCCGGGCTTCGGGCCGCGCGCCTGGCGTTCAGTCAGCGGCGGCTGTTCCTGGGCGCCATGCGGGCAATACACCGCGCCGAATCGGCCGGCGAAGAAGCAGGCTCGTAGCACGGCAGCCACCATGTGAGCGCCGACCTGCGGCAGAGAGCGGATCAGGGCAGCACGGCAACCGCAGGGCCGGTACCGGCGGCAGCAGGACGCGGCCGGCCCCGGTGGCATGCTCTGGCCGGGCGGGAGCCTGGTTCTGCGGTTCCGGGCTGGGGCCACCCGGTGTGAGCGCCGGCGCAGGTGGCTGCCGCCGTGCCGGGCGGCAGTCCGGTTTACTGGCCGGGAGCTGCCAGGTGGTGCTGGTAGGCGTACCGGACGGCCTGGGCGCGGTCGCGGGCACCGGTCTTGGCGAAGATCCGGTTGATGTGGGTCTTGACGGTGGCGTTGCTGAGGTAGAGGCGCTGGGCGATGTCGGTGTTGCTCAGGCCCGAGGCGAGGAGGGTGAGCACCTCGGCTTCACGCGCGGTGAGCCCGTCGGGCGGTTTACGGCCGGGACCGGATGGGCCCGCGGCCGGGGGCTGGCTGATGACCGCCGCCACGAGGCGTTCCTGGACGGCGGGGTCGAGATGGGTCTGGCCGGCATGGACCGCGCGGATCGCGGTTTCGATCTGCTCGGCGCTGGCGTCCTTGGTCAGGTACCCACGTGCCCCCGCTTGCAGCGCGGGTATGATCGCGGTCTCGTCAGCGTAGGTGGTCAGCACCAGGACCCGTGCGGCGGGCAGCCGCTGGCGCAGTTCTGCCGTCGCGGCGGTGCCGTCGGTGCCCGGCATGCGCAGGTCCATCAGGATCACGTCGGGGTGGTGAGCCTCGGCCAGGCGCACGGCCTCGGCTCCGTCACAGGCCGCTCCGACGACGCTGACCCCGTCGATGAGGCCGACCAGCATGCTCAGGCCCTCACGGACGACCCGCTGGTCGTCGGCGATCAGGACCCGGATCGTGGCCGGCTCGGCCGGTGTCACGCTGGCACCTCCAGCTCGACCAGCCACCCGTCGGCGGTCGGCCCGGCCCGGGCGGTGCCGCCCGCCCGCTCGGCGCGCTCGCGCATCGCCGCCAGGCCGTGCCCGCCGCCGGCCTCGGCGAGGACGGGACGCCGGGGCTGAGCGGCCGGGCTGGCACCGGCCCCGGGGCGGCAGGCGCGATCTTCGACGGTGAGCAGGGTGCGGTGCGCCTGGTAGCTGACGGTGACGGCGGTGGCCGCGCCAGGCGCATAGCGGGCGATATTGGTCAGCGCCTCCTGAGCGCCGCGGAACAGGGCCAGGCTTGCCTCAGCGGGCAGCGGCCGGCGTGTGCCGTCGATCCGCAGGGTAGCGCCCGCCCCGGTGTCGCGGCGGAAGTCCTCGACGAGGGCGCTCAGCTGGTCCAGTGCGGGCAGCCGGTCGCCGCGCAGTGCCCCGACGGCCTGCCGCGCGTCAGCGAGTCCTGCTCTGGTCAGTTCGGCTGACCGCTCGATCGCGGCGCGCAGGGCATCGCTGACCTGCTCTCGCTGGGCGAGCTTGCGCGCGCCCTGAAGCTGGATCGCCAGTGCGGACAGCGAGTGGGCCAGCACGTCATGCAGCTCGCCGGCGATGCGGCCGCGCTCGGCGATAGCGGCTGCGGCTGCCTCGGCATCGCGGGCGTCCTGGAGCTGGGCCAGGAGTATCTCGGTGCGGTCCTGGCCCTCCCGGCCGCGGCGGATGAACTGGCCGGTGACCGCGAGCAGCAGGCACACCAGGACCGCCATGACGGCCGACTGGGCTGCCGGGTGCTCGGTCAGGCCGACTGCCAAGGCGAGGGCGGCCGTGATCGCTCCCGCGATCGCGGCGGCCGGTGCGGGCGGCAGCCGGACCGCGGCGATCCAGACTCCGACCGGCGCCGCCAGCTCGGCCGGCCCGCGCGGCTGCAAGGCGGCGAGCGCCACCCCGGCCCCGCCGATCAGCCCGATCACGGCGGCCTGGGCGGCCAGGCCGCGCCGGGCCCAGCGGACGGTGATCGCGGTCGCGACCGCCGTGACGTAGACCGCCAGGGCGAGCGCGACGCCCAGCCGGGCACCGGTCAGACCCGGCGCGGGATCAGCCTGCGCGCTCGCCGTCACCACGATCGCGATGAATGCCCAGCCCAGCGGCCGCAGCGCCTGCCGCTGGCGGTCACCGCGCTCGCGAGCCCGGGATCGCGCCCTGGCCACCCGCGCCGACCCGGACTCCCCGCTCCCGGCCGCGGGAGGCGCCGGGTCGGGCCGCGCGGCGCCATCATTAGGGCCCGCCGCGCCCAGCCGTGCCCTCATGGACACAGTCTGGCCCGCGGCGGGCGGGGACGGAAGATCAGGCACGGATACCGGCCGGTACGGGCGCCGGGGCGCCGGCCCAGGCCACGGCCAGGCTGCGGCCGCGCAGGTAGACCACGACCAGGCGGGTGAGCACGTCGGCCAGCGCCATCATGACCAGCGCCGCCACCCACGCGTCAGAACCGGTGATCTGGTGCGCGACGCTGAACCGCCCGATCGCCGGGCCGGCGCCGTGGGTGGCCGCGAACGCGAACGCCATCCGGGCGCCGACGCCGCCGATCCACATGCCGGCCGCCAGGGCGCCCGCACGGCCCAGCGGCCGGCCATCGGCACCGGTGCGCAGCCGGGTCGCCAGGCCGCCCACCGCGCCCATGCCAGCGCCCGCCAGCACGCCGGCCAGCTCCAGCACGATGTCGCTGCCGCCGCCAGGCACCGAGTGCAGGAAGAAGACAGCGGCGGCGGCCACCGCCAGCACCGGGACAGCCAGAGCCCGCAGATCCAGCTGGTGCTCGCGGACCTGGCGGAGGACCATCAGGACGAGGATCGCGTTGATCACGTACATGTTTATGCTCATGCCGCCACAGTGCCGCGCGGCACCCGTCCGCCGCGTCAGCCCACGGTTGGGACTCCGGGCTGACACCAGCCTCCACCCTCAGGCTGACCCAGGCAGCCGACTACGTCGGGTCCGGCGGCGCCTGCGGGTTTCCGGCGGGCGGGCGCTGGTCTCACAGCGTGATCAGCCGGAGGGTCGGGTCCAGCTGGCGCAGGTCACCGGGATCGGAGGTGACGACGGGCTGATCGCTGCGGCGCGCGCAGATCACCACGTGGGCGTCGGCGATGTCGGAGGTGCCGCTGGCGGCCAGCAGCCTGCCGACGCTGGTCGCGTCGACCCGGTCCAAGTCGGCGATGTCGGTAGCCGGCTGGCGGATGAGCCGCGACAGCCGGGCCTGCCGGTCAGGCCTGCGGATGGCCTGCGCCAGCGCGGAGGCCGGCACCGTGACCCGTGCTCCTGTCTCTCGCGCGCGGGCGAGCAGCACGACGACCCGGCGGTCGTCGCGGTCCAGGGCGATCAGAGCTCCGGCGTCCAGGGTCACGCCCGGCATCAGGCGGCTGGCCGGGTGCCGGTGCCGAGCACGTCGTCGGCCCAGGCGCGCTCGTCTGCGGACAGCGCGCCGCCGGTCTGGCGCAGTGCCTCGGCGAGCATCGCGCCCCACCCCGCGATGTCGTCAAGGGCGACGGCGACGGCGTGCTGCACGAAGCCGGACACGCTCGGCGCGGTCCGCGCTTGGACCAGGGAGCGGATCTGGTCGAGCTGAGCCTGGTCAAGCGTGACGGTGACCTTCCGTGTTGCCATACCGGTTACCATACCATCTGAGCGGTGCTCTCCGGCTCGGTCAGAACCCGGTGCCGTGGCGCCGGGCAGCTCGCCCGCGCCTGGCGGGCCCACACCGTCCGGGTAACCCGCGCCGCACCCGTCAGGCCAGCCGGCCGCCGGTCGCGGGTCCGCGGGCTTGCCAGCGACCGCGACCAGGGCCGGCTAATACTTGACCATGGGCTGGTCTGCGGCGCACGGGAAGCCGGCGGATGGGATAGACGACGGCCGGGGGCGAGATGGCTGAGCCTGACTACGGTGCGTATGCGGCGGCCGGGATCGAGGCGCTGCAACGGTGGTACCGCCCGCGCACGAGCCTGTGGCGAACCACGGGCTGGTGGAACGCCGCCAACGCCCTGACCGCGGTGATCGGCTACACCCAGCGCACCGGCGATCACACCTACCTCGGCGTCGTCGAGCGGACCTTCACCGCCGCTGGCCGGCGGCATCCGGGCTTCGTCCGCAGCTTCTATGACGACAACGGCTGGTGGGGGCTGGCCTGGGTCGCCGCCTACGACCTGACCGGCGATAACAGGTACCTCGACGCGGCCCGGGCTGTCTTCGCCAACCTGGTGACCGGCTGGGACGACAGCTGCGGCGGCGGCCTGTGGTGGAACACCGACCGGAGGTACAAGAACGCGATCACCAACGAGCTGTTCCTGACCCTGGCCGCCCGCCTGCATCAGCGGTGCGGGGGCGGTCACGATGATTACCTGGGATGGGCGCTGCGGGAGTGGGACTGGTTCTGTGCCCGAGGCCTGGTCGGCGCCGGCGGCCTGGTCAACGACGGGCTCACGGACACCTGCCAGAACAACGGCGGGGTGACGTGGACCTACAACCAGGGCGTGATCATCGGCGGGCTGGCCGCCCTGCACCAGATCACCGGCGACGCCGCCTACCTGACGCAAGGGGAAGCGATCGCGGACGCCGCGCTGAGCGCGCTGGCTACCCCGGCCCGCGCCGCCGAGCCCGGCATCCCGGCCGAGCCCGGCATCCCGGCCGAGCCCATCCTGGCCGAGCCCGGCATCCCGGCCGAGCCCATCCTGGCCGAGCCC
>Ga0209415_10008751_pt1 | contig 17502 bp, 12 predicted proteins | sample PeaSoiSIISIP2007_FD_187696 | JGI IMG/M metagenome (GOLD analysis project Ga0209415, IMG submission 187696) | Peat soil microbial communities from Weissenstadt, Germany - SII-SIP-2007 (SPAdes) (version 2) | ecosystem: Environmental > Terrestrial > Soil > Wetlands > Peat | place: Germany... | reverse complement strand
ACCGCATCACTTCGGAGGAGGCTTCCGATGGTCGCTGAAAAATCTACCTTGACAACAAAACCCCCATACGAGCCCGGGGGTGACGATTCCAAGTTTTGCCGCCCGCAGCAGTATGCTTTCCACGCGAGCATCGTCTTGGGTGTCAGGACCAGGCAAAACGGTCCAGGCCGAGGCCGCTCATGTCGATATCGGGCGGGCGGTTGGAAATCAGATCGGCCAGGGCACGCGCCGAACCGCAACTCATGGTCCAGCCCAGGGTGCCATGTCCGGTATTCAGGAATAGATTGTCGATAGGGGTGCGTCCGAGAATGGGAACCGAATCCGGGGTGACGGGACGAAGGCCGCACCACAGCTGCGCCTTGTCGAAATCGCCGGCTCCGGGGAAGAGAGTGCGCGAGTGGTCGGTCACGATGGCCGCGCGGGCCGGATCCATGCGAAGATTCCACCCGGCCAATTCCGCCGTTCCGGCGCAGCGAAGACGATCGCCCAAGCGGCTATAGACCAATTTATGCTCGTCATCGGTGATGGCGATGGAGGGGGCTTTGCTGGGGTCTGTCACGTCGAGAGTGGCGGAATATCCCTTACCGGGATAGATGGGCAGATTGAGGCCGACTTGACGGGCAATTTTCGGGCTCCAACTGCCCATGGCCAAGACGAAGGCATCGGCGCGCAGGCGTCCTTTGTCAGTGGCCACCGACACCAACCGCCCAGCCTCCATTTCCAGGCCGAGGATCGTCGTCCCATAGTGAAAGGCGACCCCCTTCTCGGCGCATAAGGTGGCCAGATTCTGGGTGAAACGGTGGGCGTCTCCTGATTCGTCGCCGGGCGTGAAGATGCCGCCGGCCAATTCGCGATGAACGGCGTCCAGCGCCGGTTCCAAGCCCAAGGATTCATCGACGGTTTTGACCTGGCGGACGAGCCCCAACTGGGTCATCAGATCGGACGCGCCGACGGCATGTTCGAAGCTCTTCGGATCGCGATAGACATGCAGGATGCCCAGGGTTTTCTGATCGTATTCGATGCCGGTTTCGGCGCGTAGACTCTGCAGGCAGGCGCGCGAATAGATGGCGACGCGCAACGTGCGATCGGTGTTGACGCGGGCGCGTGACGCCGTGCAATTGGTCAGGAAGCGCAGGCCCCAGGCCCAAAGGGCTGGATCCCATCGTTGCCAGCGGAAGGCGAGCGGCGCGTCTTCGCGGCCCATCCATTTCAACGCGGTTTTCGGCGTCGAGGGGTTGGCCCAGGGTTCGGCGTGGCAAGGCGATATCTGGCCGCCATTGGCGAAACTTGTTTCCAGTCCGGCTCCGGGTTGGCGGTCGATGACGGTCACGTCATGTCCTGCTTTGGCCAGATACCATGCGGACGTCACTCCGACGACGCCGGCGCCCAGAACGAGAACCTTCACGATCAATCCACTCCAGATATCGGTATAAGTCTTAAGGGAGGCGGTGATCTATATAGCGCGGTTCTCCGGCGCGGACCAGTGCGGCTGAAAAGTTATCACCTATAAATTATAGGGATTTACGATCGCGTGGGGTTGCCAAGCGACGGATAGGGACTAACCTTATAGTGGGACCTCTCGGAGGCTGAGCTTGAGTTGTCTGCTGTCCACCGACGAAATGTTTGCCGCCGATAAGGCCGCCATCGCCCATGGCATTTCGGGCGAGACGCTGATGGAAGCGGCTGGATGGCAGGTCGCGGTGGCCATTCGCAAACGCTTTCGGCCACGGTTGGTGCATGTGCTCTGCGGGCCGGGAAACAACGGTGGCGACGGCTTTGTCGTGGCGCGTTGGCTGGACTCCTGGGGATGGCCGGTTCGCCTGTTTCTCTTGAGCGACGTCGATCGCCTGCGCGGTGACTCGGCGCTCATGGCCGGTCGCTGGAGGGGGGCGGTGCACGGCTTGACATCCGCTTGTCTGAAGGGCGATCCCCTGGTGGTCGATGCGTTGTTCGGCGCCGGTTTGTCGCGGCCGCTCGAGGGCATGGCGCGGCGGGTGATCGAACAGATCGGCGCACGCCGCCTTGACCTCGTGGCCGTGGATGTGCCGAGCGGCATCGACGGCAATAGCGGCCAAGTGCTGGGCGCGGCCGCCCAGGCCCGACTGACCGTCACCTTCTTTCGCCCCAAGCCGGGGCATTTTCTGATACCCGGTCGCGGCTTGTGCGGCGAATTGGTTGTCGGCTCGATCGGTATTCCCGACGCGGTGCTCGCGGACATTGCGCCCAAGACCTTCATCGATCGCCCCGTCTTATGGGCCGACAGGATCAAATGGCCGCAACCGGCAGGGCATAAATATGACCGCGGCCATCTTTTGGTGGCCGGGGGGGCGCTGCTCACGGGGGCCGCGCGTTTGGCCGCCGCCGCCGCCCGGCGCGCTGGCGCCGGGCTGGTCACCGTGGCCGCGCCCAGTGGATCGGAGAGCGTCTATCGCAGTGATGAACCGGGCGTGATGGTGCAGCCGATGACGGCTTGGGCGGATTTGCTGGCCGACCGCCGGATTTCGGCTGCGGTGATTGGTCCCGGTCTCGGCGTTGGGCCGGCCTCGCGCGTTTTGGTCGCGCAAGCCTTGGCCGGCGGCCGTCCTTGTGTGCTCGATGCCGACGCCCTCAGCAGTTTCGCCGATGATCCCGGGGCGTTGTGGACCCTCGGCAAGACGCCGGTTTTGACGCCCCACGAGGGGGAGTTCAATCGACTGTTCGACCAATCGGGGGATCGTTTGACGCGCGCGCGCCGGGCGGCGGCGGCAAGCGCCGCCGTGGTCGTCTTGAAAGGCTCGGATACGGTGATCGCGGCCCCCGATGGCCGTGCGGCGATCTCCGAGGGGGCGCCGCCCAGTTTGGCCAGTGGCGGCACCGGAGACGTTTTGGCTGGCGTGATCGGCGGTTTGCTGGCCCAGGGCATGGCGCCCTTCGACGCCGCTTGTCTCGGGGTCTGGATGCATGTCCGAGCGGCCCAGATCGTTGGTCCCGGACTGATTGCAGAAGATCTCATTGGTGCGATGCCGGCCGTCTGGCGACATCTGGCCGATGAAACCGTCCCGTCTCGGCCGGAGAGAACGGGCGGGAAGACGAACCTCCATCTCCGGCGAAGGAGAGCAGTATGGACGACGGAAAGCTAGCGGGTCTTGTGACGCAAGCCGCGAGTTATGGCCTGTTCGATCGATTGAAGACATTGCGCGGGCTATGGCGCGACATCGCGCAATCCCTGGGTGGCTCGTCGAAGATCGATCCGGAGTTGCCGGCCGATGACGCGGCGCTTTTGCGAAAACAGGTGCAGGAGTGTTTGGAAGGCCGGGGCGGCGAGGTTTCGGCGCGGGCGCGTGCCGCCAATCTGGGGCGATCCTATTTGGAACTGAGCGGGGTCGGACGGAAGAATTTTCTGAAGATCCTGGGGGAAGAGTTCGGCGCCGAGCAAACACGGATTGACAGCGCCATGGCCGCTGTCGCGGCGGCCTCGACGCCGGCCGACCGGTGGGCGGCCGAACGATTCTTACGCGAAGCTCTGGAAAGCCCGCGCCAACGTCTTTTGACCCAATTCAACGCTTTGCCGGAAGGCGTCAAGTTTCTGGTCGATATGCGAGCCGAATTGTTGCCGCTGACCAAAAATGATCCGGCCATGCAGGCGCTTGCGGCCGATTTGAAGGAGTTGCTGGCCGGTTGGTTCGATGTCGGTTTCTTGGAATTGCAACGGATCACTTGGCGTTCCCCGGCTTTGATCTTGGAAAAGATCATGGCCTATGAGGCGGTACATACCATTCAAGGATGGTCGGATCTCAAGAACCGCCTCGATTCCGATCGGCGTCTCTACGCTTTCTTCCATCCCCGCATGCCCGATGAGCCGCTGATCTTTGTCGAGGTGGCCTTGGTTCGCGGTATTGCCGGGAATGTCCATGACCTGTTGGACGAGCATGCGCCGCTTGAAGACCCCAAAAAGGCCGATACCGCTATTTTCTATTCCATCAACAATGCGCAAAAAGGGCTGGTCGGCATCAGCTTCGGCAATTTCTTGATCAAGCAAGTGGTCAACAGCCTGTTGCAAGAGTTTCCGAATCTGAAGACATTTTCCACCTTGTCGCCCATTCCCGGATTCCGCGGCTGGCTGAACAAGCGCCTGGCCGAGGATGACGAGGCTTTGCTCAACCAGGCCGATTTGCGCGCCCTGGCGGCCTTGCCTCCAAAAGCGGACGGTCCGATGGGATTGGCGAAAGCGTTGGAAGGCAACTGGTTCGACGACGCAGCGACGGCGCAGGCGTTACGGCCAACTCTGACACGGCTTTGCGCGCGTTACCTGGCGGAAAAACGGTCCGGCGGCAATCGGGCTCTCGATCCGGTGGCGCACTTTCATCTTTCCAACGGCGCGCGTATCGAACGGTTGAATTGGCTTGCCGATACGTCCGAACGGGGGATCGCGCAATCGGCCGGCATGATGATCAACTATCTCTACAAGCTTCCGGAAATCGAAGCGAACCACGAGGCATACCGAGGGCAAGGGCGGATCGTGACGTCGCCGGCGATTCGCGCCTTGAGTAAGGAGTAATCCCGAGGTCGCCTTTTTTATATCACCCCCGGGCCAGTCCCGGGGGCTTGAGACACAAAGGTTAAGACGCGCGGACGATTTCGAGGAAACCGGCGACCTGCATGGAAAGCCGCTCCGACTGCTTGGCCAGTTCGCTCGATGCGGTCAGCACTTCGTTCGCGGCATGTCCGGTTTCGCTTGTGGCCTCGGTGACGCCGCCGATATTGGCGGTCACCTGATCTGTGCCGGAAGCCGCCTGCTGAATGTTGCGCGCGATTTCCCTGGTGGCGGCACCCTGCTGTTCGACGGCTGCGGCGATAGCCGTCGCGATGCTATTCATTTTGCCGATCGTGTCGCCGATGCCGGCGATCGCATCGACCGCCTCGCGGGTTGCGCTTTGTACCGCCTGGATCTGGGCGGTGATGTCTCCGGTCGCTTTGGCGGTTTGGTTGGCCAGATGCTTGACCTCTCCCGCGACCACGGCAAATCCCTTACCGGCATCTCCCGCCCGGGCGGCTTCGATGGTGGCGTTGAGCGCCAGGAGATTGGTCTGGCTGGCGATATTGTTGATCAGCTTGACCACATCTCCGATGCGTTGGGCGGCCTCGGTCAGGCCGTGCATTTTTTTATTGGTGCGATCCGCCTCATCGACGGCGGCAATGGCGATTTGGTTCGATTGAGTGACCTGACGGTCGATCTCATGGATCGATGAGGAAAGCTCCTCGGTCGCGGCGGCGACGGCCTGTACGTTTTCCGAAGCTTCTTTGGCCGCCGTGGCGACCGCCAAGGCTTGTTGGCTGGTCTGCTGCGCCGTCGTAACCATCGAATGCGCGGTGGTCTCCAATTCATTGGTGGCTGCGGCGACGATTTCGACAACCGACGAGACGTCTCGTTCGAAATGCGCGGCTTGACCGTCCAGTTTTTCCTGGAGCGTGTCGAGATAAATGGATATGGCAAGTTCCATGTCCAGGAACGCGGCTTTGTTGATGGCGACGAGGATCGTGGCGAGGTGGTCCGGTGTTTTTTTGTATTGGGCGCAAGCGGCGGCCACCATCTTGTTCACGCTAAAACAATAGGCCGCGATATACCAGCGCGGTTCAAGGCCGATTCTGGCATGGGCTTGGCCTATTTTTTTTGCCTGGGAAAAATAGGCTTCGTCAAATTTTCCCGAGAAGACATTGTCGAGCCAATGTTGCTTTTGCAAGCTTCGCGCTCGGTCCATGGAATTTCCAATGAAGATTTTGGCGGCTTGCGAAGTGTGTTGCACATGTCGATAGAAGTCATCGAGTATGCTATCGATCTCTTTGGCAAGAGTTGGGCGAAACTCACGGAGAGCAGCGCGGACAACATCATCAATGAGGAGAAAATCAAGTCGCTGCGTTTGATCGATATCTTTGCTCATTGTCGTGCTCCCTTGCCATGGGCTCTTCTCAGAATATTTGTGCAACACTCCAAAATTATATGATTCGCATTTGTCGAAATCAACGGGAAGTTATCGTTGTATAATTACCGCATCTGTCAGTGTGTTTTGATCTCATTTCGGCGAAGTCGGTTCAGTGATTGGGTGGTATATCAGAAGAAACTCGAGAGCCGAGTGCGGTAATACCACACGCTGCTCTCGATGTTCCGATGGAGATCAGGCCTTACGGATTTTCGCGATAAACTCGTCGACGTCGGCGCGCAGACGTTCGGATTGTTCGGTGAGCAGTTGCGCCGCCGTCAGGACTTGGGCCGATTCCTGGCCTGTTTCCGCCGACGCTTGCGTGACGCTGGTGATGTTGGTGGTGACGTCGCCCACGCCGAGCGACGCCTCCTGGACGTTGCGGGCGATTTCCTGGGTTGCCGCGCCCTGTTCCTCGACGGCGGAGGATATCGCCGAGGAGATTTCGCTGATGCGGTCGATGGTCGCCGTGATGTTGCGGATCTCGTCCACCGCGTCATGCGTGGCTTGTTGCACGGCGCTGATCTGGGAAGCGATTTCGTCCGTCGCCTTGGCGGTCTGGTTGGCCAGGCTTTTGACTTCGTTGGCCACCACGGCGAACCCTTTGCCGGCATCGCCCGCCCGAGCCGCTTCGATCGTCGCATTCAGGGCGAGAAGGTTGGTTTGGCTGGCGATGTCGTTGATCAGTTTCACCACGTCGCCGATTTTCTGTACGGCGATGGCCAAGCCATTGACCCGCTGATTGACTCCGTTGGCTTCCTTGACCGCCGATCGGGCGACGGTCGCCGATTCGCCGGCCTGATGGCTGATTTCCTTGATCGAGGCGGATAGTTCGTTGGTCGCCGCCGCGACGGTCTGCACGTTGGCCGAGGCTTGTTCGGACGCGGTGGCGACGGCGCTCGCCTGGCGTTCCGTCACGGCTGCGACGGAAGACAACGATTGAGCGGATTTTTCGAGTTCGGTGGATTGTGAGGACACCGCTTGAACGATGCCGCGGACGCTCGCTTCGAACGTATCGGCCAGGTTGTTCATCGCATTCTTTTGTTCCAATGCGGCGCGTTCTTTTTGTTGTTCCTGCTCGGTCCGCAAGCGGTCAACGGCCAGCGCGTTGTCCTTGAAGACCTGTACCGCTTCGGCCATCTGGCCGATTTCATTGGCTTGACCGCGCGCCGGGACCTCGACGTTCTTTTCGCCGGCGGCCAGACGCTTCATCGCGTCGGTCATCGAGATGATCGGCCGGCTGATTCCCGCCGCGACCAGCCACAAGCCGCCGACGGCGGTGACGGTCACCAGAAAACCGACCAGAACCTGCCAGAGAACGGACTGCGAAGCGCGCTCGCGGAGATCCGCGCCAAGGAGGTTGGCCTCGGCCAGGACGACATCCTTGGGCACCGTGATCAACACGGACCATGGCTTTTCGGTGCGCCCCAACTGGATCGGCGCGAAGATGCGCAATGCTCCGGTATCCTGCTGCCATTCGGCCGATTGGCGTCCGCCTTGCACCAAAGAAAGATCGCTGGTCCAGCTTTTGCTGACTTTCGAGAAGGATTGGCCGACCAGGTCCGGATGCCCGCTGTAGGCGACGATCAGTCCCATGTTGCTGAGAATGATGACTTCGTTCTTGCCGCCGAAGATGGACTTGTTGACCTCGGTGGCGAGGTTCTGGACGAAATCGAGATTGAAGTCGGAGCCGGCGACCCCGGAAAATTTTCCATTGACCACGATCGGAACCGACAAGGTCGCCAGGAAAACCTGCTTTCCTTGCACGATATAGGGAAGCGGGTCGAGAACGCTTTCGCGTCCGTTGGTCTGCGGGCCGATGTACCAGCCGCCCTTCATCACACCGTTGGGGTGCAAGTCCCGGCTGTCGTATTCCACCAAAGGCTGCATCGCGATATGCCCCTGGGCATCGCGGTTCCAATAGGGAATGAACCGGCCGGTGGCGTCGGTGCTGCTTCCCTTGTGGGCGCGGTTGGCCTCATCCTGACCATCCAAAGCATTGGGTTCCCAGGCCGTGTAAGTTCCGTTGAACCGTTCGTTGGAGCGTAGAACGCTCAAGAGAATTTCGTTGATATGCTTGCGCCGGTTGTCCGCCGCCACGCCCTCATCACCCTGGCCGCCGGCGATGACGGCAAAAGTATCGGCCATTGTTCTCGCCGCGTGCAGGGCCACGTCGAATTCCGAACGGATCAATCCCGCCTGCGTCGAAGCGACGTTTTGCATGTAGTCTTTCGTCTTGCGGTCGAGCAAGTCGGAGACTTTTTCTTCGACGATCCTGTTGTCGCTGCGCGAGAACATCACATTGGCGATCACCACCGTAGCCGTGGTTCCCAGCAGGCAGAGGCCTGCAAGAACGGCGATCTTTGCCTTGATGGATTTGAATTGCATGACCTGTCCCCAATTTCGAGTGACCGCGCTCCAAGAGTGGGGGCGCTTTATTGGCGTTGCGGAAAGGCGCCACCACCGGAGGCGTCATCATTTCCATAACGCGTGGAAGGCAGATCCGGGTGATCTGCCTCATATCGCATGGTGGGGACTGCTGGACGAAAGAGATATCCCCATTTGGGGACTGTGGATATCGAGCGGGGGCGGACGACAAAGATCTTCCCCGATTCCACGTGAGGCTGTCGGTATCGGAGCGGTTTCGCGGGCAACGTCGAGAAATTGAAGAAAAAAGTGGCGGAGTTCTTGCTCTTTCCAGTTTTCAGTGCGATTGACCTTGGTGTTGCGCCCTCCAACTTGCAACAAAGCGCAGGTCAAGCGGTTTTGCCCTGTTTCCTGAAAAATGTCTGTGCTATAGACATCCGCTCCGGCCGGACGGCCGGGGGCGTCAGTACGTCTGCGGGCGTGGTGGAACTGGTAGACACACTGGATTTAGGTTCCAGCGGCTTTGGCCATGGGGGTTCAAATCCCTTCGCCCGCACCACCCGGCCAGGCGTGCCGTCGGTTTTCCCCGGTCTAGGTTGTAAAGCCGCGTGACGCGGTCGATGGTGTCATTTTCGATTGGCAGAGAATTCAATGCAGGTAACTCAAACCAATGCCGACGGCCTGAAGCACGAATTTAAGGTCGTCATTCCCGCCGGACATCTGGAAGAGAAGGTGTCGATCCGTCTCGTCGAGGTGGGGCGGACGGTTCGTATTCCCGGGTTCCGCCCGGGCAAGGTGCCAATGGGCATTTTGCGGAAAAAATATCTTTCCTCGGTGATGGGGGAAGTGCTTGAGGCGGTCGTCAATGACGGCACCCAGCACGCGCTCGTCGAGCATAAGCTGCGTCCGGCTGTGCAGCCCAAGGTGGAGATCACGTCTTTCAAGGAAGGCTCCGACCTGGAGTTCACCATTGCGGTGGAAACCTTGCCTGAGGTGAAGATCACCGGTTTGGGTGACGTGGCCATTGAAAAGCCCGTGGCCGAGGTGAGCGACGCGGCGGTGGACGAGGCTCTGCAGAATATCGCCGATCGCCAGGAAAAGACCGAAGCGGCGGAAAAAGCCTATGCGGCGGACTCCGGCGACGTGGTGGTCATCGACTTTCTGGGCAAATTGAACGGCGAACCCTTTGACGGCGGCAAAGCCGAGGGTTATTCCCTGAAGCTGGGTTCGGGCAGTTTCATTCCCGGTTTCGAAGAGCAGTTGATTGGCGTCAAAGCCGATGACGAGCGGGTGGTCAAGGTGACCTTCCCGGCCGAATACGGCAGCGAAGCCTTGGCTGGCAAGGATGCCGAATTCGACATCAAGGTTCACGAAGTCCGCAAAGTGGTGCCGCCATCGATCGATGACGCGTTGGCTCAGAGCGTCGGCCTCGGAACCCTGGACGAGTTGAAGAAGGCGATCCGCGAGGAAATCGAGCGCGAATACGGCAGTTTGTCGCGCGCCCATGTGAAGCGCCGCCTGCTTGACCAGTTGGCTCTTCAATATGATTTCGTCGTGCCGGAAAGCATGGTCGATCTCGAGTTCGACGCCATCTGGAAGCAGTTGGAAAAGGACAAGGCCGACGGTCGGCTTGATGCCGCCGATCAAGGCAAGACCGACGAGGTTCTGAAAGAGGAATATCGGACGATCGCCACGCGTCGCGTGCGGCTTGGTCTGGTGTTGTCCGAAGTGGGGCGCGAAAACAACATCACCATCGTTCAGGACGATCTGAACCGTGCGGTGATGGCCGAGGCGCGCCGCTATCCGGGCCAAGAGCAGATGGTGTTCCAGTACTTCCAGAAGAATGCCGATGCATTGAATGGCCTGCGGGCGCCGATTTTCGAAGAGAAGGTCATCGACTTCATTCTCGAAATGGCCAAGGTGACGGAAAAGGTCGTTTCGATCGACGATCTGCGCAAGGATCCCGATGAGGACTCCGAGGCCGTCGTCGCCGAAACCGCGCCGAAGCCGAAAAAGAAAGCGGCCAAGAAAAAGGACGCTGTTGAAGAGTAAGATGGGGACACTCACATTTTAACTCTCGCCATGAGAAGAGGGGGCGGCCTTCTGCCCCCTCTTTTTTCGAGGCCCTCTCTTTTTTCGAGGAATGGGTTGACGTGAGTGGCAAAACTGTGGTGGCGTCGGCGGGATGCCGCTTTAGGTAAAAGCATTAGGACGAGGTTGGATAATGAAAGACCGGGATCCCATCGAACTCTATATGAACACTCTTGTTCCCATGGTGGTCGAACAGACCAACCGTGGGGAGCGTTCCTATGACATTTATTCCCGCCTGCTGAAGGAACGCATTATTTTTCTGACCGGCGAAGTGTTCGATCAGGTTTCCGTTCTTATCTGCGCCCAATTGCTGTTCCTGGAATCCGAGAATCCGACGAAGGATATCGCTCTGTACATCAATTCGCCGGGCGGAGTTGTGACCTCGGGCTTGGCCATTTATGACACCATGCAATATATCCGTCCGCCGGTGTCGACGGTTTGCATCGGTCAGGCCGCGTCCATGGGTTCGTTGCTGCTGACGGCCGGCGCCGCCGGCAAGCGCTTCTCCTTACCCAATGCGCGAATCATGATTCATCAGCCGTCAGGGGGCGCGCAGGGTCAAGCCACCGATATCGAGATCCAGGCGCGTGAGATCCTGGCTCTCCGGGCGCGCCTCAACAATATGTATGTGGAGCATACCGGCCAGACCCTCGACGTGATCGAAAATGCGATGGAACGCGATAAATATATGACGGCGGCCGAGGCCAAGGAATTCGGGCTTATCGACGAAGTGGTGACATCCCGTCCGACCTTGTCGGAGGCGGCCCCCTCTGCCTAGCCTTTCGCTTCACGGCGCTCTACTTTATTCCGCACGGTTACCGCGGCCGCTTTGTGGTCCGCGGTGCGGTGCGGCACCCGGTCGTTCCGCCGCGTTTCGTCTTTTCCGCAGCGATGCGGACGGAAAGCGACGGCGCGCGAACGGGAGACGCTATATTTTGCATTGTCTGGCGGCGGTCCAAGGGTCTAACATAATTTCCGTCGCGGCCGCACACCCTATGGAGAACCGATGACTAAGTCCACCAGCGGCGATTCCAAAAATACCCTCTACTGCTCCTTCTGCGGAAAGAGCCAGCATGAGGTGCGTAAGCTGATCGCTGGGCCGACGGTATTCATTTGTGATGAATGCGTCGAGTTGTGCATGGACATTATTCGCGAAGAGCACAAGACGCATCTTGTCCGCTCTCGCGATGGCGTGCCGACGCCGCGCGACATTTGCGCGGTGCTGGACGACTATGTTATCGGCCAGCAACATGCCAAGCGCGTGTTGTCCGTGGCCGTGCATAATCATTACAAGCGCTTAGGACATGGCGGAAAGAATCCCGACATCGAAATCGCCAAATCCAACATTCTGCTGGTCGGCCCGACGGGGTGCGGCAAGACATTGCTGGCGCAGACGTTGGCGCGCATCCTTGATGTGCCTTTCACCATGGCCGACGCGACGACGCTGACGGAAGCCGGTTATGTCGGCGAGGATGTCGAGAACATCATTCTCAAGCTGCTGCAATCTGCCGACTACAATGTCGAGCGGGCGCAGCGTGGGATCGTCTATATCGACGAAGTCGACAAGATCAGCCGTAAATCCGACAATCCGTCGATTACCCGCGATGTTTCGGGTGAGGGTGTGCAGCAGGCATTGCTGAAGATCATGGAAGGCACCGTCGCTTCGGTGCCGCCGCAGGGCGGGCGCAAGCATCCGCAGCAGGAATTCCTGCAGGTCGACACCACCAACATCCTGTTCATTTGCGGTGGTGCGTTCTCCGGTCTCGAGAAGATCATCGGCGCGCGCGGCAAGGGAACCTCGATAGGTTTTGGCGCCGATGTCCGTGGTCCGGATGAACGGACGACCGGCGATATCCTGCGCGAGGTGGAGCCTGAAGATCTCCTGAAATTCGGGTTGATTCCCGAATTCGTCGGTCGTCTACCGGTGATCGCCACCTTGACCGATCTCGACGAGGACGCGCTTGTCGATATTCTTTCGAAGCCGAAGAACGCGCTTGTTAAGCAGTATCAACGGTTGTTCGAAATGGAGGATGTGCGTCTGTCGTTCAATGACGACGCGCTGAAGACCATCGCCCAAAAAGCCATCAAGCGCAAAACTGGTGCTCGTGGGTTGCGCTCGATCATGGAAAGCATCCTGCTTGATACCATGTTCGACCTGCCCGGACTGGACAGCGTCGAAGAGGTGGTGATCAACGGCGAAGTGGTTGAAGGCAACGCCCAGCCCTTGTACATCCATGCCGATCGTCGCGAAGACGTCGGGTCGAGTGCCTGATCTCCGGCCATTCAAGAGAAATGGGGGCTAAACCGGGCTCCCCCTTGACCCGGTCGAAAAGGAACCGAAGTATTAGGCTGAAGGTCCCTAAAGGCAATCGTTCCGGTTGGCCGGAATGTTCGTGAATAAGAGGTAGCATGGTCGAACTATCGCGCGGAGACGTTTTTCCCGTTCTTCCGCTTCGGGATATTGTCGTCTTTCCACATATGATTGTCCCCCTGTTCGTGGGCCGCGAAAAGTCGGTGCGCGCTCTGGAAGACGTCATGAAGGACGACAAGCAGATTCTTCTGGTTGCCCAGAAGAACGCCGCGCAGGATGATCCTACGCCTGACGACATCTATAAAGTCGGTACCGTGAGTACCGTTCTGCAGCTGTTGAAGTTGCCCGATGGCACCGTCAAGGTGCTGGTCGAGGGCGGTCAACGGGCGCGGATCACCGGCTTTACGGAAAATGAGGTATTTTTCCAGGCGTACGGCGAAGTCATCGGCGAAAATTCAGGTGATTTGCAGGAGCTGGAGGCGCTGTCACGTTCGGTGGTGGCTCAGTTCGAGCAATATATCAAGCTCAACAAGAAGATTCCGCCCGAGGTTCTGGTCTCGGTCAATCAGATCGAAGATCCCGGCAAACTGGCCGATACGGTCGCGTCGCATCTACAACTGAAGATCTCGGAAAAGCAGGAGCTTTTGGAGATCGAGACGGTTTCCGAGCGCCTGGAGCGTGTCTATTCCTATATGGAATCGGAAATCGGCGTGCTGCAGGTCGAGAAAAAGATCCGCAACCGCGTCAAGCGGCAGATGGAAAAGACGCAGCGCGAGTATTACCTCAACGAACAACTCAAGGCCATCCAGAAGGAATTGGGCGAGGGTGAGGACGGCAAGGACGAATCGGCGGAAATCGAAGAGCGTATTTCCAAGACGCGTCTTTCGAAGGAAGCCCAGGAAAAGGCCTTGGGCGAGCTGAAAAAGCTGCGCAACATGAGCCCGATGTCGGCCGAAGCGACGGTGGTGCGCAATTATCTGGATTGGATTTTGTCCATTCCATGGAAGAAGCGCACGAAGATCAAACGCGACGTCAAACTGGCCGAGAAGATCCTGAATGCCGACCATTACGGCCTTGAGAAGGTCAAGGAACGCATTTTGGAATATCTTGCCGTGCAGCAACGCACGGTGAAGGTCAAAGGCCCCATTCTGTGCCTGGTCGGCCCGCCCGGTGTCGGTAAGACGTCGCTTGGGCGTTCGATCGCCAGGGCGACAGGGCGCAATTTTGTGCGCGTCTCTTTGGGGGGGGTGCGCGATGAATCGGAAATCCGCGGGCACCGGAGAACCTATATCGGGTCGATGCCGGGCAAGATCATCCAGGGCATGAAGAAGGCCAAAGCGTCCAATCCACTTTTCCTGCTCGACGAAGTCGATAAGCTGGGAGCCGATTGGCGCGGCGATCCGGCGTCTGCTCTTCTGGAAGTTCTCGATCCGGAGCAAAACAACACCTTCAGCGATCATTATCTTGAAGTCGACTACGACCTCTCGGATGTGATGTTCGTGACCACGGCCAATACGCTCAGGATGCCGCAGCCGTTGTTGGACCGCATGGAAATCATCCGGCTGTCGGGCTATACCGAAGACGAGAAGGTGGAGATCGCCAAGGGGCATCTGTTGGACAAGCAGTCCAAGGCTGCCGGTCTTAGGAAGGGCGAGTGGTCGATTTCGGACGATGCGCTTCGGGATCTGGTCCGGTATTACACGCGGGAGGCCGGCGTTCGTAATCTGGAACGCGAAATCGCCAACCTGGCGCGTAAGGCGACCAAGGAGATTCTGACCAAGGGGACGCCTGGGGCAAAAGTCACGGTGACGCGCCGGAACGTGGAAAAATATGCCGGTGTGCGGCGTTTCCATTACGGCGAGGCCGAACTTGAAGACCTGATCGGCGTGGTAACCGGTTTGGCTTGGACCGAGGTCGGTGGCGAATTGTTGTCCATCGAGGCCGTTTCGATGCCTGGCAAAGGGGTGTTCTCGCACACCGGTAAGCTGGGTGACGTGATGCAAGAGTCGATTACGGCGGCGCGGTCCTATGTTCGCGCGCGCTCGGTCAATTTCGGCATCAAAGCGTCGGTGTTCGAGAAACGCGACATTCATGTGCATGTGCCGGAAGGGGCGACCCCGAAAGACGGTCCATCGGCGGGTGTTGCCATGTGCACGGCGATCGTCTCGGTGTTGACCGGCATTCCGGTGCGTAAGGATGTGGCGATGACCGGCGAGATCACCTTGCGTGGTCGCGTTTTGCCGATCGGCGGTCTTAAGGAGAAGCTGTTGGCAGCCCTGCGGGGCGGCCTCAAGACCGTGCTGATCCCGAAGGATAATGAAAAAGATCTGGCCGAGATTCCTGATAATGTAAAACGTGGACTGACGATTTTGCCGGTCGCAACAGTAGATGAAGTATTGCGCAATGCTTTGACTGCTCCTTTGACTCCCATTGAGTGGGAGGCGGAGCAGCAGCCGGTTTCCATGGGCAAGCCCGAATCGACGGAAGAGGATTTGGGTGTGGTCACCCACTGAAGGCTGGAGAGGGCTTGGGTTTTCGGGTCGGGCCGCTTCGGTGACGAGGCGGCCTTTCCTTTTGGTTGGGGAAACCCCCTCCTGTTCGCCAAATGCAGAAGATTCGGCAGAAAAGCAGGGGATAGGAGTGCTTCTTCGATTGACTAGTATCCAACAGCCGTTTTAGACTGCGCTCATCCTTTATGGTAGTTGTCTTTGCATTGATGATAACTTGCGGTTTTAACGGAAGGGGGCCCCAAGGTGAATAAGAACGATCTCGTGGCTGTTGTGGCGGGTGCTGCCGGTCTCTCTAAGGCGGATGCCGCAAAGGCCGTGGACGGCGTTTTCGCGGCCATCACGGACGCCTTGAAGAAGGGGGATGAGGTTCGCTTGGTCGGTTTCGGCACGTTTGCCGTGTCCGAGCGCGCGAAGTCGGAGGGGCGTAATCCCCGGACCGGCGCAAAGATTGAGATTCCCGCATCCAAGCAGCCGAAGTTCAAGGCTGGTAAGGGTCTGAAGGACGCCGTCAACTAAGGCGTCATTCGGCTTTTTCGATTTTTGCGGAAATCGAGGTAACGCCGGCAGTTCAGTCTGCCGGCGTTATTTTTTTAGCTGATGGTGCGGCGCCCGCCGTCGTGGCACCAGTAGCGAACAAGAGCCGTGGCATCGCCCAAAAACACATTACGGTCGCAACGATCCACCCCTGCCACACTTCGCCCCGGGGAGCCCGGGGGGCTGATCGCCTTTGCGCCTTCGCCGGCATATTGCCACAATCGCCACCCCTTTCCCGACCAGGCGCTGGGAAGCTGAGGCTGGCTGCGGTAGTCGGCCAGCCAGAGATCGCATTCGGCGAGGATGGATCGGGAACTGATGGCGCCTCCCAAACTACGGCCTTGTCTTCCGACGGGTTTGCCTTCAGCCCAGATGGCGTGGGTGTAGAGCAACGGCAGGCGTCCCGTCGAGGCTTTGATCACCGTGACGAAGGCTTCGGCTTGATCGATCGTCATGGTATTGGCGGGGATGCGTTCGTTGAGTTCGAGATCCAACGCCATCAACGTGTCTGGGGCAGGCTGAGCCATGGCGAGGAAGGCTTGGGCTTGGTCGGCGCCGGAATATTGGTGCGTGCCAAAGTGATAGGCGCCCCAAAGCAAACCGGCCGCAAGAGCTTTGTCGCGGCGTTCGGCGTATAGCGGATCGCGCCAATCGCCGCCTTCGCTCGCCTTGTGCAGAACCGCGAGGATATTGCTGTGATTGCGAACGTGCGAGAAGTCATAGACTGTCGTCGAGTGGGAAACATCGATGACCGCGTCAAGGTGGGCATGAGGATCGATGGCCGGCGCAGCCGGAAGCGAAGGCGCGATATTGCCACCCGACCCGTCGGCGGTCATTGTTGACGGTCGGTTGGCGCAAGCGGACAGCGACAGCGCCCCCAAACCAGCAAAACCGGCTAATACCCCACGTCGTGAAATCATTGTCCCCAAACCGTCGTCTTGTTGCTCCATCCCCCTCGGAGCAGCTTGAATAACTATAGCATCCTGAGAAATGTTCGCCAGGGGGCATCGAAATCGGTTAGCCATGTCGATTGTGCGCAGCCGGGCTGTGCGTGGCGGATGCCGCTGGTGCAAACGTCGGTTGACGTTGCCCCGGTAGCCAGGAATCTTAGGGGCCTATCGCAGCAAGTATCCGATCGAGGGTCGCGTGACAATATTTTCCTATCGCCGTGCCGGCGTGGCGTTGATGGCCGGCCTCGTTTTCTGGTCGGCTTCAGCCTATGCCGTCACATTGATCACGGACGACGAAGCCAAACGTCCGAATGATCCGCAACTCGGAGCCACCCGTGGCATCACGCGGGGGCCCGCCATTCATTTCGAACCGCCGGCGACCGTGCCGGCGCCCCATGCGCCGTTCGATTTTCACGTCAATTTTGAAGCGCATGGCGGTGCCAAAGTCGATCCGGACCATATTCGCATCACCTATTTGAAGTCGCCGAATGTCGATCTGACGGAGCGCCTGCGTCCCTATATCACGCCGGAAGGCATCGATATGCCGGCCGCGCAACTGCCGTTGGGCGATCATTCGTTGCATATCGAAGTCGAGGACACCGACGGTCGTAGCGGTGAGGCGACCTTCACGGTGAAAGTCGCGAAATAGAGTTTCAGTGAAAGAAACGGCCGACACCGGTGGCGATCGAGCAGGCCGCGGTGATCATCAAAGCCAGGATATTCAGCCAATTGGCCAGGCTTTCGACGCGTTGTTTGGCATGCACGCGGGTTTCGTTGCGGGG
>Ga0209415_10008749_pt1 | contig 17503 bp, 18 predicted proteins | sample PeaSoiSIISIP2007_FD_187696 | JGI IMG/M metagenome (GOLD analysis project Ga0209415, IMG submission 187696) | Peat soil microbial communities from Weissenstadt, Germany - SII-SIP-2007 (SPAdes) (version 2) | ecosystem: Environmental > Terrestrial > Soil > Wetlands > Peat | place: Germany... | reverse complement strand
GGATCGCTACTCCTTCACCGTAGAGGACTTGCACCCCGTACTCCTTGCCGGTCTCCCGGCGCATCTACCAGCGGCCATAAAGAATGACCGTTGGTATGAGTCTTTGTTTGGCGCGCCGCCGCCCACCAACCCGGCGCGCGATACCAACCGGCCGAAATGATGGAAGAGGCATCATTTCGGCCGGTTGGTATTACGACCTTAGGCACGCTGACGACCTTACGGCGCGCCGGCGTCCGCGCCGCGAAGGATGACGGGTTTATGCGGCATGGACTGTGCGATTGTGTAAAGCTGCCGCAGGATTTGCAGGACGCCGGCCTTGTCCCTGGCGATGACCGCCTCGCGCAGTGCCTCATTGATCCGCGCCTGGGTGGCAGTGCGGCCCGGCGGTCCGGGCACGTCAAGATAAATCGGTACATCGGCAGCCACGGCCGCGGCAATGGACTCCGCCAGTCCGTCCGCATCCAGGGCAGCGCCGGTGAGCAGCGTGAAAATGACCCCGGCGTATTGCGGCCCGTTCTCAGCCGAAACCTCGACGTGCAGCCGGACGAGCACGCCCGCTTTGTCCGGCCGCAGCGTTTCGCGAATCCATTTCAGGCGCCGCCAACCGCAGAAGAATGTGCGGCATGTCTGCGGCCGCGCTGCATAGATGGCGCAACCGTTGTCGGGCAGAGAGTGCCGGCAGCGATGGCCCTGCAGCTTCTGCAGCTCCGGATCGTCGATCGTGAGCGCAACGCAGCAGACGTTGCACGAGCCGCATTCCCGGCCGGCGACCAAGTCGGGTTCCACTGATGCGTCCCTTTCGAGCATCGATGCCGTCCTGCCGGGCGGACGATAGCGGGTCTTCGTCGAACGCGGCGACTTATTCCAGGCGGAGGAGGGATTGACGTACGCTCGCCGACGACCATTCCACCCGTCATGGCTGCCCCCCAGGTCGGCATGACGTGGTGGCACTGCCGATGTGTCGATCCTCAGGTCGGTTGGCACAAGGACAGGTCAACGGAAGCTGCCATACGAAGCCGCGCCGTATCATCGCGCCGGGTGAGGCGACCGGCGGCGTCATGGGGCGTCGCCGTCCGCGTGGCGGGTGAGGACGAGGCGTTCATGGCGCGCGGCCCTGCCGATTTTGCGGATCCGGCGGAGGATGTGCAGGAGGGCGGGCTTGTTCCTGGTGAGGACGGCCTCGCTCAGAGCCTCGTTGATCCGCGTCTGGCTGGCGGTGTGGCCGGGTGGTCCGGGCACGTGCATATAAACCGGCACGTCGGCAAAAACGGCGGCAGCGACGGTCTCCGCCAACCCGTCCGCATTCACGGCATTGCCGGTGAGCAGGGTGAAGACCACGCCGGGGCGGTAGGTCCGGTCCGCCTCCGAAATTTCGTTGTGCTGGCGGAAGAGCACGCCCGATACGTCCGGGCGTAGCGTTTCGCGGATCCACTTGAAGCGCCGCCAACCGCAATAGAAGGTCCGGCAGGTCTGCGGCCGCGTCGCATAGATGGCGCAACTGTTGTCGGGCAGGGCGTTTGGGCAGCGATGGCCCTGCAGCTTCTGCAACTCCGGATCGTTGATCGTGAGCGCAACGCAGCAGACGTTGCACGTGCCGCATTCCCGGCCGGCGACCAGTTCGGGTTCCGCGGTTGTGGCGCTTTCGGGCATCGATGCTGTCCTGTCGGGCAGACGATAGCGGGCCTTCGTCGAACGCGGCGGTTTATACCGGGTCGTGCCTCAGGAGCCAACCAAATTGGCCGGGGAAATTGGCCGGCCTGCGCGCAGGCAAGAAACAAGCAAGATTCTAACACGGAGAAGGCCGAGAGCCACGAAGGGCCACGGAGGGACCCAAAAATCTTGCCGTTACGCTCTGCCCTCGGGTCAGGCACCGCGCGAATCGCATCGATTCCTTCTCCGTGATCCGTCGTGGTGCTCGGCCTTCTCCGTGTTGAATCCTTGCTTTCTTGCTTCCTTGCGCTGGAATGGGCGCTCAGATCCGACCATCCGCGCATCTCGATCCACCCAGGCAACGATGGGGGAATGCGGTAAGGTCAAGCGCCCAGGAGCCAGGCTTGGCTTGCGATGCCGTGCAAAGGTCGTGCAAAGGTCGGTTGCCATCGTGCGACGGAGCGATAGGCTGCGCGCCAGAAGGACAGACGAATGCCCGCAACCGACCTGCTCGATGCCATCCGCGCCGTCGTCGGCGCGCGCGCCCTGCTGACCGACCCCGCCGATACCGCCGCCTACACCGAGGACTGGCGGCGGCTGTACCAGGGGCGCACGCCGGCGGTGGTGCGGCCCGCCGACACCGCGGAGTTGGCCGAGGTGGTGCGGCTGTGCGCCGCAGCGCGCACGCCGCTGGTGCCGCAGGGGGGCAATACCTCGCTGGTCGGCGGGGCGACACCCGATGCCGATGGCAGCCAGTTGGTGCTCAGCCTGACGCGGCTGAACCGGGTGCGCGCGATCGACCCGATCGATCTCACCATGACCGTCGAGGCCGGGGTCACGCTGAAGGCGGCGCAGACCGCGGCTTCCGATGCCGACTGCCTGCTGCCGCTGTCGATCTCCTCGGAGGGCAGCGCGCAGATCGGCGGTGTGCTCGCCACCAATGCCGGCGGCAACAACACCGTGCGCTACGGCAACGCACGCGACCTTGTGCTGGGGCTGGAGGTGGTGCTGGCGGACGGTGAAATCTGGCACGGGCTGCGCCGGCTGCACAAGGACAACACCGGCTATTGCCTGCGTCAGCTCTTCGTCGGTTCGGAGGGGACCCTCGGCGTGATCACGGCCGCGGTGCTCAAGCTGGTCCCGCGCCCGCGCGAGGTCGCCGTGGCGCTCTGCGCCGTCGCCTCGCCGGAGGCCGCGCTGGAGCTGTTCACCCGCTTCCAGGCGCATGATTCGGCCGCGGTGCAGGCCTTCGAGTTCATGTCCGGCATCGGCGTGGGCTTCGTGCTCAAGCACATCCCGGGCGCCACGCTGCCGTTCAGCCAGTCGGGGCCGCTGAGCGAACCGGGCGAGCACTACGTGCTGGTCGAGCTTGCCACCCCACGGCCGAACGCCGGCCTGCGCGCCATGCTGGAGGAGGTGCTGGAGCAGGCGCTGACCGACGCGCTGGTGCTCGACGCCGCGATCGCCGAAAGCGAGGCGCAGCGCGCCGCGATCTGGCGGCTGCGCGAGGAGCATTCCGAAGCCCAGAAGCGCGAGGGCGCCAGCGTCAAGAACGACGTGTCGGTGCCGGTCTCCAAGGTGCCCGCGTTCATCCGGCGCGCCACCGCGGCGTGTGAGGCGCTGATCCCCGGCATCCGCGCGGCGCCGTTCGGCCACCTGGGCGACGGCAATATCCACTTCAACGTGGAGCAGCCGGAGGGCGCCGACCCCGCCTGGTTCCTGGCGCAGGACCACGCGATCATGGACACCGTGAACGAGGTGGTCCGCGCGTTCGACGGCAGCTTCTCCGCCGAACACGGGATCGGCCAGTTGAAGCCGTACCTGATGCCCGACTGGCGCGGCGGGGCCGAGCTCGCCGTCATGCGCCGGATCAAGCACGCGCTCGATCCGCTCGGCATCATGAATCCAGGCAAGGTTCTGCCCTGAGCGCGGTAGCTTCCCCCACCAGGGCACGCCGGCCTGTCGATGGCGCGGTTGGCGCACGCCAATGCCCGTCGCCAGCACCCCTCGACAGTGGGACCCGCGACAGTGTCAGAAGTCCGGGCTAGAGTGCGCCGCCACCCAGGAGACCGATCCGGCCCATGCGACAAGGCGACCCGATCCCGCGCCCGCGCCTGATCCCCCGCGCCTGATCCAATGACGGCCGCGATCACGCTCTCGAGGTACATTGCCCGCCAGTTCATCGCCATACTGGCGGCGATGCTGCTGGCGCTGTCGTGCCTGATCTCGCTGTTCGATTTCATCGAGCTGCTGCGGCGTTCCTCCAGCAAGCCGGATGCCACATTCGGGCTGGTGCTGGAGATCGCCGGCTTGCGGCTGCCCTTCGTGGCGATGCAGATCCTGCCTTTTGCCGTCCTGCTGGGCGGGATGATCTGCTTCTGGCGCCTCACCCGGTCGTCGGAGCTGATCGTGGCGCGGGCTTCCGGGATCTCGGCCTGGGAGTTCCTGGCTGCCCCCACATTCTGCGCCATGCTGCTCGGCGCGCTGGCGACCACCGCGGTCAGCCCGATCTCCTCGGTCATGCTGACGCGCGCCGAGGCGCTGGAGGACGTGTATCTGCGTACCGGCGGCGGACCGCTCGCGCTGAACGGCGGTCAGCTCTGGCTGCGCCAGTCCGATCAGACGCTGATCTCGAAGGGGGTGGCGATCATCCATGCGCTCCGGGTGCGCCTGCAGGACAAGACGCTGACCGCGCGTGATGTCAGCGTGTTCCACCTTGACGACAACGACCACCTGCTGGCGCGGGTCGAGGCATCACAGGCGACGCTCGTCACGGGGGCGTGGACGCTGGGCAACGCCAGGCTGATCCGGCCGGGCCACCTGCCGGAGCCCGCGACGACGCTCACGCTGCCGACCGACCTGACGGTCGCGCGGGTGCAGGAGAGCTTCGCGCCGCCGGATACGCTGTCGGTGTGGAGCCTGCCCGGCTTCATCGCGCTGCTCGACCGGTCGGGCTTCTCCTCGATCCGCCACCGGTTGCATTTCCAGGCGCTGCTGGCACTGCCGCTGCTGGCCGGCACCATGTCGCTGGTGGCCGCCGGGTTCTCCATGCGCCCGTCGCGCCGCGGCGGGGTGACGCGCATGATCGGCGGCGGCGTCGCGGCGGGCTTCGTGCTGTTCGTGATCTCCAAAGTGGCCGAGGAGTTCGGTCAGTCTGGCGTGCTGCCGGTGGTGCTGGCAGCCTGGGCGCCGGCCGCGGCGGGACTGATGTTGGCTGTCGCGCTGCTGCTGCACATGGAAGACGGCTGAGGATGCGCTCCGCCGTCGTCGCGCCATGGCGCACTTATGTCATCGTGCCGCCGCGAGCCGGTGTTGTCGTGCCGTGGCGCGGTTGTGTGGTCGCGGCATGGCGCGCCTGGGTCGCCCTGCGGCGGCGTGCCGGCGCCGTGGCCGCGATCCTGGCCGTGCTTGGTGCGCTCGGCCCTGCCCAGGCGCAGCACGGCGCAATTGTGTCAGCGTCGTCCCACGCGCCGGCCCGCAACGACCAGCCGGTGAGCTTCACCGCCGACTCGGTCGACTACGATCGTGAACACGGCCTGGTCACCGCCGCCGGCCATGTCGAGGCCTGGCAGAACGATCATGTGCTGCATGCCGACAAGGTGACGTTCGACCGCACCACCGGCGTGCTCGCCGCCTACGGGCATGTCGTTCTGATGGAACCTGACGGCGAGATCATGTTCGCCGACTATGCCGAGATGCACCAGGGGATGAAGGACGGCGTGCTGCGCGACATGCAGGCGATCCTGGCGCAGAACGGGCGGCTGGCGGCCAACGGCGCGCGACGAACCGGGGGCGAGATCAACGAATTCTCGCACGTCGTGTATTCGACGTGCAATCTGTGCAAATCCGATCCGACCAAGCCGCCGCTGTGGCAGTTGCGCGCCAACAAGGCGGTGCAGGACCTGGAGCACAAGAAGATCGAATACGAGGACGCCGTGCTGGAGATGTATGGCATCCCGGTGGCGTATTTCCCGTATTTCTGGCACGTCGATCCGTCGGTGAAACGGGCGTCCGGCCTGCTCGTTCCCTCCGCCGGCATAACCTCCGGGCTGGGCGCCTTCTATGCCCAGCCGTATTACTGGGTGCTCGACGACCAGTCCGACGCGACGTTCACGCCGATGCTGACCTCCAAGCACGGCCCGCAGCTCGACATCGAATACCGCCGCCACTTCAACGACGGTGTGCTGCTGATGAATGCGTCAGCCGGCTACGAGAGCAATTCGCCGCAAGGATCTGCCTACCTCAAGGGGCAGTTCGACTATGACGATAGCTGGCGTTGGGGCTTCAACATCAACCGGGCATCGTCGGCGGACTACATCAGGGACTTCCGGCTCGGCCCGGATCTGGGCAGCGACCTCAACCTGCTGTCGAGCCAGGTCTACGTCGAAGGGTTCGGCGTCGGGGCCTATTCACGGCTGGATACGAAATTCTACCAGGCGGTGAATACGGCGATCACCAACTCCAAGCTGCCGGTCGTGCTGCCGCGGTACCAATACAGCTATTTCGGGCAGCCCGACGCCTGGGGCGGCCGGCTCAGCGTGGACGCGGGCGCGTTCAACGTGATGCGATCCGATGGCACCGACACGCGCCGTGCCAGCATGACGCTCAACTGGGAGCGCCCGTTCATCGGTCCGCTTGGCGATGTGTGGAAGCTGACGCTGCACAATGATGCCGCGACGTACGACGCCAGCTCGTTCGAGCAGCAGCCGAACTTCGGCACGCACGATGAGATCGATACCGCGCGCGCGCTGCCGCAGGCGGCGCTCGATTGGCGCTGGCCGTTCATGCGCGACTCGGGCGCCTGGGGCATCCAGGTGATCGAGCCGATGGCGGAACTGATCGTCGCACCGCGCAGCGGCCCCAGCCAGCTCGACAAGTACCCGAACGAGGACAGCCTCGATCTCGAGTTCAGTGACGTGAACCTGTTCGGCTTCAACCGCTTTCCCGGCATCGACCGACTGGAAGGAGGCGACCGGGTGAACCTCGGCCTGCACACCGCCTGGTACTTGAACGGCACCACCTTCGACGGCCTGGTCGGCCAGTCCTACCGCACCTTCAAGGACGACCTGTTCCCGGCCAACACCGGGCTGCACAACCAGGTCTCCGACCTCGTCGCGCGCGCCAACGTTGCCCCGACCCAGTGGCTGGACCTGACCTATCGGACGCGGCTCGACCAGGCGACATACCAGACGCGCATGATCGATACCTTTGCCACAATCGGCACGGGTGCATTCTCGGTGAATGTTGGCTATCTCTACACCGCTGACAATCCGTACCAGCTATACGATCAACCGCTGCCGCCGCCGGCCAGCACGGCGTTCAATACGCCGCGCCGCGAAGTCACGCTGGGGACGACGGTGCGCTGGGGGGCGTACCGGGTGGTCGCCTCGGCGCAACGCAACCTGCAGACGAACAAGATGGATACGATCTCCGGCGACCTGATCTATGAGGACGAGTGTTTCATCGTGGATGTGAGGCTGAATCGCCGCTATACGTCGTACAATGGCGATCACGGCTCCTCGGCGGTACTGGTCCAGTTGACTTTCAAGACCGTCGGTGCGTTCGGTTTCCGCGCGCTTTAGATGCGCCCGCTTTGACTGCGAGTATCAGCCCCATGCCAGAAATGCCGCCGCTTCCGCCCGTCCCGTCGATGCCCGGACCATCATCGCCCCCGCGGTCGTTGCACCGGCGCCTGACGCCGTTGGCACTGGCGTTGGCGCTTGTGGCGGCGATACCGGCGGTCGGCGCCGCCGCGCCGGCCTCGGGTCCAGGCGGCCATACCGCGGCACCGGCCAACAATGCGGCGACGACCGCGACCGGGGCGGGACCGTCGGCGATCCGCATCGTCGCCGTGGTGAACGGTGACGTGATCAGCAATGTGGACGTCGATGACCGCGCCAGGCTGTTCGCGCTGTCGACCGGGCAGCCGTTGAGCCAGGACGTGCTGGATCGGCTGCGCCCGCAGATTCGCCGCCAACTGGTCGACGAGCGCCTGCGCATGCAGGAGATCCAGCGGCGCCACGTCGTCATCCAGGACAAGCAGATCGCCGAGGCGGTCAGCTCGATCGAGAGCCGCAACGGCATGCCGGCCGGTGCGTTGCGCCAGAAGCTGGCGGCCGACGGCATCGGGATGCGTACCCTGGTGGACCAGATCCGCACCCAGCTCGGGTGGCTCCAGGCGGTGCGCGAGCAGCTCGGCGCGCAGGCCGAGGTCACGCCCGCCGCCGTGGCGGAGCGGCAGCACATGCTGGAACAGCAGGCCGGCAAGCCGGAGTACCTGGTCGCCGAGATTTTCATTCCGATCGAAGATCCATCGAGTGCGGCCGATGCGCAGCGCTTTGCCGACACCGTGATCACCCAGTTGCGTGCCGGGGCGTCGTTCGCGGTGGTCGCCTCGCAATTCAGCCAGAGCCAGGCCGCGCTCGAGGGCGGCGAGCTTGGCTGGGTACAACCCAATCAACTCGATCCCCAGGTCGTGCGGATCGTGGCCGCGATGCCCGCAGGCGCCGTCAGCAACCCGATCAGGGTGCCAGGCGGCCTGGTGGTGGTGACGCTGCAGGGCAAACGAGAGATCGGGCACGACGTCGGCACCATGCTGACCATGCGCCAACTGTTCCTGCCGTTCACCAGCCCGCTCAATCCGCAGGAGCCAACCGCGCAGCAGCGCCAGACGCTGGACAAGGCGCGCGCCATCAGCGCCAGCGTGCATAGCTGCGAGCAGATGGAGGCGGCAGCCAAGGCCAATCCCTCGCCGCGTCCGCTCGACCCGGGCGAGGTTCGGCTCGATCGGGTCAATCCGCCGGCGTTTCGCCAGTTGCTGCAGTCGCTGGCGATCGGCCAGGCCAGCCAGCCGCTGGTGGCCGCGGACGGCATCAGCGTGCTGGTGGTCTGCACGCGGGAGGAGAAGAACATGGCCGCGTCGAACGCGCCGGCGCTGCGGGCGCAGATCGTCGAGGAGCGTGCCGAGCTTACGGCCCGGCAGTTGCAGCAGTTCCTGCGGCGCAACGCGACGATCGAGCTGCGTCCGAGCGGGGCGTGAGCGGTGGGGGATTTTTGGGTTGGCCGGCGGCGGCCAAGCGACGCGGGCGGCCATGTTGCGACAACACACTGATCGTCGCAGGCCTGATCTGGTTCGCAAGCAGGCAAGGTTCACCACGAAGACACGAAGACCACGAAGCAGGCAGGTGATGGCGCTGCGCGCGAAGCGCCGCGACTTCCCCGCTTCGGGCTGTTCGTTTCTGCGTGGTGACGACGGCGCATGGACGCGCCGGGGTCGTCGTATCGGTCACATCGTCGTCTGCATGTCGCCATCGACGGCGAGCGCCTGGCCGCTGATCGTCGCGCCGAACGGGCTGGCCAGGTAGAGCGCCAGGTTGGCGATGTCGTGCTGGGTGACGAAGCAGCGCAGCGACGTGGTCGCCACCGTGCGGTCGGTCATTTCGTTCTCGGAGATGCCGGCGGCCGCCGCCTTGGCCTTGATCACGGCACGGATGCGCGGCCCGTCCACCGGACCCGGCAGGATGGCGTTGACGCGAATGCCGTCGGGGCCGAGCTCGATCGACAGCGTCTTGGTGAAGCCGACGACGCCCCATTTCGCCGCCGAATAGGGCGCGCGCAGTGGAAAGCCGAAGCGCCCGGCAGCGGAACTCAGGTTGATGATCGCGCCGCCGCCGGCCGCGCGCAGCGCCGGAATGGCCCGGCGCGCGCAATGGAACATCGATGCCAGATCGATCCGCAGCGTCGCGTCCAGCGCCTCCGGCGTGATCTGCTCCACCGGCGCGGTCGGACCGGCGATGCCGGCGTTGTTCACCAGCACGTCGAGCCCGCCCAGGTGCGCCACCGCTGCGTCGACGAACGCCTCGCAGTCCGCCGGCACGCCGACATCGGCGCGCATGCCCGGATGGCCGGACGACGCCAGCGCGTCGGGGTCGATGTCGGAGACGAACACGCGCGCGCCGCACGCGGCGAAGCTGTCCGCCATGACCCGGCCGATGCCGTTGCCGGCGCCGGTGATGGCCACGCGGCAGCCGCCGAGATCGACCGTCAGTGGCGTGCGGGCTCCGGTGACCATGGTCGTCTCCTGCGTGGGTTCTGGCGCAAGTCTCGCGGTGCTTGCGGGTGGTGGCAATCCCTCGCGTCGGCCCTCGCGTCGGCGCCGGTCATTACAGGCCAGCCACGTACGGATGCGGGCGCTCCACCAGCCCTTTGCGGAACACTGGCGAGGCCGCCAACGTCTCGGCGCGCGCGTCGATCGGCTTGCGGCGGCGCGGGAGGCACTGTTGGGGGTAGGTCAGCCAGGGCTTGGCGGTGGTGCACTTCATGCTAAATGTACGTGCAGACCTCGAAGCACACAGGTGTCCCCGTGGGTGAATTGAGTCGCTGGACCGTCAAGGTCTCCAAGGATACCGACATTTCGCTCCGCTCCTATCTGGCCGACCACGGCGGCAAGAAGGGCGACCTTTCAAAGTTCATCGAACGCGCTGTTCGCAATGAGGTTTTGCGCGCAACGATACGCGACATCCAGGATCGGAACGCCCACATCCCGGAAGACCAGCTCCAGGCCGAGATCGATCAAGCCTGTGCCGAGGCGCGTGCGGAGGTCTTGCGGGACCGTAAGTGGTGGAGTGATTGATCGCCCGCCCGCGTGCGGGTCATCCTCGACACCAATATGCTGCTTCGCGCAAGGCCCCTTGGTTGTAGGTGCCACGCCACATGTCAGCAGCTTTGGCGTGCTGGTCGCGGGCCAGTCTGAATGCTTGCGGAGGGTGACGAGTGCACATCCGTTCCGCCAAGTTTGCGCGAAATTCAAGAATTTCGCAGCAAACCTAGGCCCCTGAAGAAACGGGGCTTTTCCGCCGGGGAAATCCGCTGCATAGAGGAGCCGTGGCTTGTGGCTGCGTTTGGGTTCTATCGACCCGTTGGAGCGAGAACGTGGAATCGAGAAATCACGGGGTCGGGTTTGATCGCTGGAAACACTGGTTAAGCGAGAAAGCTCGGATGTTGCGAGAGGCGGGACACGTGTCCGAGCTTCGCGGCAGCGACCTATCAACACCAAAACCAGGGTGCATCTTTCGCTTGCAGACCGATCGGGCGCTCGGCCAATTCGATGTATGGATCACCGGCGAGGTCGATTTTGATGTGATGGACGCACAATCGAAGGAATTCGTGCACGACGTATGGGGTATGATCGTTGATGACCTCAGCTTTGAGACTGCCTTCGACGATTTCCTGACGCGAGTGACACAGCATCCAACGCCAGGCCGACCTGTGTCGGAGCCTATGAGGTCTGCGTGGTTCTCGGCGCAGACCCGGCTCTAGAGTCCGCGATCCTATATTGTGATATGGTTGTCTGGAAGGGTGTCCGTTGAGCGCATCTGTGCAAGGTCAGGTTACTGTGTTTACCCCAACACGGGCCAATCGGAAGTGCATGCACTGGTTTGCGGGTTTGTTTGGGGGAGCGGGCGGCGTGGTCGCTCTGGGCGTGTTGCTAACGTCGCGCTGGGATCAGGGATCGTTCTTCGCCGCGGGCATTCTTGGGTCGATTTGCCTCCTGCCGATCTTCATAGCTATGCACAGCCTTTCGGTTCGCGTTGAAATTGACCGTTATGAGGTCTCTTACCGAAGCGTGCTTGGGCGGAAGATGCTCCAGTTGCGCGAGGTCGAATCTGCACGGATGAATTCCTATAAAGGGTGCCGCTATCTCGTCATAAGGGCGGGAAGAAGGTGGATTAGTTGCTCCAGCTATTCGTTCTCGAATGAGGAACTGACGGAGATGCAGCACCTCATAGCGACACGGTGTAACGAATTATCTTTGCCGATTCAGGTCAAATTTCCGGAGCTGACCGAAGCGGCCATGATTAAGTTTGCGGTGGCGTATCTGCTGGTTGTCTTTGTTGTGCTGACTGTCATCGTAGTTCTTGGAATCCACCACATTCACGCCCGGGCGCAGCCGTAACTGCCTCGCCTACCAAAACCATTGAGCGCGCAAATTCTACCCCGATTCCTATATGTCCAATGTCCTTTATCAAATATACCGTAACATATTGATATTGCACATATTTTCACCTTGCGGATCCGCCGGCAGCGGTTGAATGGCCTGGAACCGCCGCTGGCCCGGCCTCCCCCGCGGTCGCTTGCGCGAACGTTCGACTCCCCCGCGCCAGCCGCCTCACCCCGCCACCGGCTCAAGCAGCTCCGCCCGATCGTTCCGCACGTTGTTGACCGCTGTCCCGATCCGCCAGACCCGCAGCTCCGCCGCGGACGGGCGCAGCAGGTCCACCGCCTCGCCCTCCGCCTCGCCCAGCCACACCGGCCACGCGGCTTCCTCCAAAATCACCGGCATCCGCTCATGCAACGGCCGCAGCGCGTCGTTGGCCTGCGTCGTGACGATGGTGAACGTGCGCAGCACCGTCCCGTCGGTGCTTCGAAAACCCTCCCACAGGCCGGCGAACACCAGCGGCGCGCCGTCCGCCCGCGCGATCGCCCACGGGAGCTTGGCAGGGGGCTTTCCCGCCTCGGCCGCCTGCCACTCATAGAACGCGTCGGCCGGCACCAGGCAGCGCCGGCGGTCGAGCGCGTCGCGGAACATCGGCGAGGTGGCCAGCGTCTCGGCCCGCGCGTTGATCGGCTGGCGCGTCGCCTTGGGATCGCGCGCCCAGTGCGGCACCAGGCCCCAGCGCAGCAGGTCCAGGTGGCGCTGGCGCGTCTCCGGGTGCAGGCGCACCACCGGGGCGTCGCGCGTCGGCGCCATGTTCCAGGTGGGCTGCAGGTTCGGCGTCGGGTTCACCGTGCGGAACAGGCGGTGCAGCCGGTCGGCGGGGGTGAAGGAGGCGTAGCGGCCGCACATGAGGTGGGAGACTCCCTGCCCCGGCGGGCCGGGACGACGCGAGGTGGGACCGGCGCGCGCGGCGATGCAGGGGCGGCGCGCCGGCTGATCGGACGCCGGGTTGGATGCCCGAAGCGGCGCGCCCGGGTCAACGAAGTGTTAACCTTTCGCCGGCAAGGTTACCGGTTCGGCCTGCGACAAGGAGACCATGCCCATGCCCGTCCCCGCCGATCGGCAAAATGCCGATCCAGGCGCCTTCCGCAAGGTGCTCGCCTACCACGCACACGAGTTGGCGCCATACATGCTGCCGCCGGCGGCGCCCGAACCGCCCGGCACGGACCCGGCGGCGGCGCGGCACCTGGCCGAGCAGGCCGCGCTCTATGCGATGACCGCGTTCGATCCGCGGGACGCGGTCGACGCGATGCTGATCCGCAGCATCCTGATGACCAACCACGCGGCCCAGGATCCCAGGGGCACCGATGCCCTCCGCCGCTCCCTGCGGGCGAGCATGACCATGACGCTGAGGACGCTCGAACAGCGCCAGGTGGGGCGGCGGATGCGCGATGCGCCGGCCATCCCGGGGCGGCGGCGGAAGACGGTGAAGCAATGCGAAACGCCGCCGGTGGTGCCGTTGCCGGCGGGGGTGGCGCATTGGCTCGATCTGATCACCGACCGGGCGCTGCGCCGGCGGCTGGACGCCGGGTAGGCCGCGACCCGGCGCGAGGGTCCTCCACGGCGCTCCGACGGGCTGTCGGATCGCCGGTCGGCCCGGGCGCGGATGCGGCGCGGTTCGATCCCGCTGCGCTGCGCTCCCCCTCGGATCGACTTCACGCTGCGTCAGCGCCGGCCGCGTGCTATGCTGCGCATCGAGGGCAAGCCCGATGGACACCACTATCGACGTCACAATCCCGGTCGAGACCGCTGTCGCGGCGGCATTGCGTGACGACCGGACGCGCGCCGCGGTCGGGCGCCTGGTCAGCCGCGTGCTGCAGCGCCAGCGGCGGGAGACGCTTGACCGGCTCTTCGCCACGATGGAGCGGCTGGGCGCGGAAGCGGAGGCACGCGGTCTGACCGACGAGATTCTGGCCGCCGAACTCGACGCCTACAACGCCGAGCGTCGCGGCTGATCGTCTTCGACGCCTCCTCATTGGTCGGAGCCGCGATCCGGCCAGGCGTGCCGCGTCAGGCTTTTGAACTGGCCTGCGAGCAGGACCATCCCGCACTGTCACAAGCGGTCTGGAATGAGCTGGACGAGGTGCTGCGGCGTCCGAGGCTGGCCCGCTTTGTGGATCCCGCGGCACGCGACAGCCTGCTTGAGCTGCTGCGGGCCGTCGCGGTCTGGCTCGAGCCGTCACAACGCGTCACTGACTGTCGCGATGCGAAGGACAACATATACCTGGAACTGGCCTTGGAGGCCCGGGCGAACTCCATCGTCTCCAGCGACCACGATCTGTTGGTGCTGACTCCGTGGCGTGGCATCCGGATCCTTCGTCCGGCCGACTATGTGGCGCTCGTGCAGGGCGGCCGGCCGGAGCCGTGAGTTGGGCCTGCTTCAGCTCGATCAAGCTGCGGCGGATTTTTCGCCCGTGCTCGCGCCTGGCGGCGACGCACCGGGGTGCGGCCCCCGGGATCGAGTTGACCGCATCGCACCGATCCAGATGGACTCCCCGCGCGACAGGCTGGCGATCTGTCCCGGTCGCAATGTCCGGGTGGCTTGCCCATGTTAGCAGCTAACTGACATGGACCGCGGAAGCATACGACGAATGACCCAACCCTGCGCGCGACAGCTTCCTGCTCTGCTCAAGGCCGCCCAGCGCAACCGCCGCACAGGCTGCACCCGAAGCGACCGAGCTCGGCGGTTGAACCCCGGCGACAACAGGGAGTCCGTACGCACTGCAATCGGAAAAAGTCCATGCACCTGTACGACGCTTGCGTGGCCGGGGGTCGCCGTGCTCCGTGCAGGCAGAAGCCCGCGCGCTGTGAGTGGTGCCCGCGGTCGGACGCCACAGCGTTCCGCACAGACAGAAGCCCATGCACCTGTAAGGGCCGCCTTCGACCAGGCAGTGCAGCGCCCAGCGCAGGCAGAAGCCCATGCACCTGTACGGGCCGCCTTCCGCCGGGCGGCGCACCGCACAGCGCTGGCAGAAGCCCATGCACCTGTACGGGCCGTCTTCCGCCGGGCAGCGCACCGCACAGCGCTGGCAGAAGCCCATGCACCTGTACAGGCCGTCTTCCGCCGGGCGGCGCGCCGCACAGCGCTGGCAGAAGCCCATGCACCTGTACGAGGCGGTCCCAGCCCGACGCCGCAGCGCCACGCGGCGGTAAACGCTCCTGCCGACGACAGCCAAGCCAGCCCGTGACCGTCGGGTCCCCTTCTATGCGGCGTTGTCTCGGCCTGCTCCGTGGTGAACGCTTGCTTGCGGGCTGTCGACGACCCGGGACGGCCGAGTTTGGCCGCCATTCGCGCAGCGCGCGCAGCAATGCCATACAAAGTGAGACAGATCGGGCTGTGCGGGAGCAAAGGCCCTCACCCGGGTCGCTGCGCGACCCGACCTCTCCCGCGAAGAGCGGGAGAGGTGACAGGAAGATGCCCCCTGCCCTTGAGCCCACGCGGAGCGGGGCGACCGTTACGCCTGCTTCAGCTCGATCAGGCTGCGGCGGATTTTTCGGCCGCGCTCGACCTTGTCCTCGATATACGCGGCGTCGCCCCAGCGCACCGCGCGCGACATCGCCTGCGCGTCCTCCATGAAGCGCGCCAGCATCTCCAGCAGCGCCTCGCGGTTGTTCAGGAACACGTCGCGCCACATCACGGGATCGGACGCGGCGATACGGGTAAAATCGCGGAAGCCGGAGGCGGCGAAGCGCAGCACCTCCTGGCGGGTCTCGTCGGCCAGGTCGTCGGCGGTGCCACAGATGGTGAAGGCGATCAGGTGCGGCAGGTGCGAGACGATTGCCAGCACCCGGTCGTGGTGCGCCGGCTCCATGATCTGCACCATCGAGCCGCAGCGCCGCCACAGCTCGGCCACGCGCTCGACGGCGTCCGGGTCGGTGCCCGGCGGCGGGGTCAGCAGCGCCCAGCGACCCTCGAACAGGGTGGTGAAGCCGGAATCCGGGCCGGAGTATTCGGTGCCGGCCACCGGATGGGCCGGCACGAAGTGCACGCCCGCCGGCACCAGCGGCCCGACGTCGCGGATCACCGACTGCTTGGTGGACCCGACATCGGTCAGCACGGCGCCGGGCGCGAGGTGCGGCGCGATGGCGGCGGCAAGGTCGGCGAAGGCGCCCACCGGGGCACACAGCATCACGCAGTCGGCGCCGGCGACGGCGCGGCCTGGATCGGCCTCGATCCGGTCGGCGAAGCCGAGCTCCCTGACCCGGTCCAGCGTCTTTTGGGTCCGCGCGGTGACGACCACCTCGGCGGCCAGGTCGCCGCGCTGGTGGGCGATGCGCGCGACGGAACTGCCGATCAGGCCGATGCCGATCAGCGCCAGGCGCCGGAAGACCGGGTCAGGCATGCGGGCCGGACATGAACTCGGTCAGGGCGTCGATGACGGCCTGGACCTCCTCGGCGGTGCCGACGGTGATGCGCAGGCAGTGCGGCAGGCCGTAGGCACCGACCGGGCGGGCGATGACGCCGCGGCGGCGCAGATGCGCGTCGGCTGCCTCCGACCGGGCCGCGGTGGCGAAGTCGGCAAGGACAAAATTGCCCTCGCTGGGCCAGACCTTGATGCCCGCCGCCTGCAGCCCCGCCGCCAGCTTCGGGCGGTATTCGGCGTTGTGGGCGCGGCCCTTCTCGACCCAGCCCGGCTCGGCCAGCGCGGCGATGGCGGCGGCCTGCGCGGCGAGCGAGACGTTGAACGGCGGACGCACCCGGTTGATCACGTCGATCACCGCCGGCGGCCCATAGGCCCAGCCGATGCGCATGCCGCCCAGCCCAAAAATCTTCGAGAAGGTGCGGGTCATCACCGTGTTGTCGGTCTCGTTGACCAGCCGCACCCCGGGGTCGTAGTCCGGCCGCCCGACGTATTCGGCATAGGCGGCGTCCAACACCAGCAGCACCTCCTGCGGCAGGCCGGCGCGCAGGCGGGCCACCTCCTCATACGGCAGCATGGACCCGGTGGGGTTGTTCGGGTTGGCCAGGAAACACAACCGGATGGACGGCGACACCGCGGCGAGGATGGCGTCGACATCCGCGGTCAGGTTGCGCTCGCGCGTCTTGATCACGCGCGAGCCGGCGTTGATGCCGGCGATCTGGTAGACCAGAAAACCGTGCTCGGTCATCAGGATGTCGCGGCCATGGCCGCCGTAGGCCATGCAGAGCTGCTCGATCAGGTCGTCCGAGCCGTTGCCGCAGACGATGCGCGCCGGGTCCAGCCCGAAGCGGGCGCCGATGGCGCGGCGCACCTCGAGCGCGCCGCCGTCGGGGTAGCGGTACAGCTCGCTGGCGAGCCGGCGATACGCCTCCTGCGCGCCCGGCGGCACGCCGAACGCCCCCTCGTTCGACGACAGCTTGATGACGCGGTTGATCCCCTCCAGCGTCGCCTCGCCGCCGACATAGGGAGATATCTCAAGCACTTCCGGGCGTGGGCGTGGGGTGGTCATGGGGCGGTTCCGTCAACGGGAATGGCGTACGCGCCGAGCACCACCGGGCGGCGCAGCACCGCGTCGAGGTTGCCGAGGCGCGGATCGTCGTCGGTGACGAACCCGTCCACCTCGGCCAGGGCATCGGCGGCCGGGGCGCCCGGGTCGCGGCGCAGGATGATCTGGCCGGGCTCGAATCCGGCCGCGGCGAGGGCGGTGACGAGGCGGGCACGACTGGCCTCGAGCGGCAGTTCCAGCCCCAGCAGGGAGCGGTCGGCACCCGAGGCGTCGGGCGCAACCGCGGCAACCACCAGGGCGTGGACGTCGGGCGCCCCCTCCGGGCGCGGGCGCCAGAACGGCAGGCGGCCGGTGACATGGATGCGCGGCTCGTCCTTGTGCAGCAGCGCGGTCCACCAGGCGTCGCGCGGCGCCTCGGTCTCGGACGGC
>Ga0209415_10008748_pt1 | contig 17504 bp, 20 predicted proteins | sample PeaSoiSIISIP2007_FD_187696 | JGI IMG/M metagenome (GOLD analysis project Ga0209415, IMG submission 187696) | Peat soil microbial communities from Weissenstadt, Germany - SII-SIP-2007 (SPAdes) (version 2) | ecosystem: Environmental > Terrestrial > Soil > Wetlands > Peat | place: Germany... | reverse complement strand
TCGTTGAAGGGCGACGGCACGTCCGGTCGCATGGGCGTGAAGGCCATCGCCAAGCACCTGAACGAGCGCAAGCTCTACACGCGCACCGGCGGACGCTGGGGCGTCGGCGCCGTTCACCGCCTGCTGACCCGGCCGACCTACAAAGGCCGCCACGAGTTCAACAAGCGCGGCAAAACCAAGGCACTCAAGCCAACCGATCAGGTCATCGCCGTCCCGGTTCCACCGCTGATCGACCAAGAGACATTCGACGCCGTTCAGGCACACCTCAAATCGCGCAATCCCAAGGTCACGCCGCCTCAGGTGGTGGGCGGCCCCACCATGCTCACCGGCATCTGCTTCTGCGCCGACTGCGGCGGGGCCATGACCATCCGTACCGGCAAATCCGGGCGCTATCGCTACTACACCTGCTCCATCGCCGCCCGGCAGGGAGACACCGGCTGCAAGGGCCGCTCGATCCCGATGAAGCGCCTCGACGATCTGGTCGCCTCGCATCTCGAGGAGCGGCTACTCGACCCCGAGCGGCTGGAGGAGGTTCTGGCGATCATGCTTGACCGCCGCCAAGAACGCGCCGAGCGCAGGGCCGCACACGCGGCCGAACTGCGCAAGAAAGCCGCCGAAGCCGACGCTCGGCTGAAACGGCTCTACGACGCCATCGAGAGCGGCGTGGCCGACATCGGCGATGAGTCGCTCAAAGAACGCATCGCCGCACTGCGGGCTCTGAAGGCGCAGGCTCAGATAGACGCCGAACGAGCCACCATCGCCTTGGAGGCGGTCGGGGCCGAGATCACGCCCGCCAAGCTCCGCGTCTTCGCGGACGCTGCTCGCCGGCGGCTGCGCGGGCCGGACGGCGGCTACCGCCGCGACTACCTCCGCGCGCTCACCCAGCGGGTCGAGGTGGCCGAGGGCGAGGTCCGGATCATGGGGTCGCGGAGCAACCTGCTGCGGACACTGGCCGCCGCAGGCGGCGTACAATCGGCGGCTGGCGGAGTGCCCAGCTTTGTTCCGAGTTGGCGGAGGGGATGGGATTCGAACCCACGATACAGTGTTAACCGTATAACGGTTTAGCAAACCGCCGCCTTCAGCCACTCGGCCACCCCTCCACCGATGAGCGGGTCACGGCGTATGCCGCGCCAGTTCTAATGTTCGGTCGCCGACGAGTCAATTCGACGCTCGGGCGAGGGAGACACAGCTATGCCAAGAGGTATCGATGCCGATCAAGAAGTATCGATGCCGATGATGAATAGGGCGCCAGCGATGCTGCGAAACATCCATGCTGTCCTTGCGTGCCAAGGTCTCGAGATGCGCTACTGGTTGAGCTGATGCTTGCCCTTTCGTTTCGCCTTCGGATGAGCGCTCGCGCCACCCCAGGGCTATGATCGCGCGATCGTCGAAGCGTGGCCACCAAGCCGGTCCTGGTCAGCGATATCGGGCTCGGCGCGATTGCCGCAGCTCTTGCACCAGACGAGCGGCGGGACCATGGCCGCCCGTGAGTGGCCGGGGACGATATGGGGCGCTACGGCAGGGGAGCCCGAGTCAATTCGGCCCGAGTCAATTCGCGCCCGCGGTCGGGCGACGCCCTCAGGGCGAATTCTCGATCCGCTCCATATCGGCGTCGCTGAACCCGAAATGATGGCCGATCTCGTGGATCAGGACATGGCGGACCACGGCAAACAGGTCGTCGCGCGTCTCGCACCAATAGTCGAGGATCGGCCGGCGGTAGAGGAAGATCATGTCGAGCTGGGGCCGAGGATCGCTGACGCTCTTCCACGGCAGCGCCGTGCCGCGGTAGAGCCCCAAGAGGTCGAAGGGGCTCTCCAGCTCCATCTCCGCCTCGGTCTCGGCATCGGGGAACTCCTCGACCCGGATCACGACCGGCCCCAAATGCCGCTTCAACCGGCGCGGGATGACGCCGAGGGCGCGGGTGGCAAGCGCCTCGATCTCGGCGAGCGTGGGCGGATGCTGGGCCGTCACCGCGCGCGCCCGGCGTAACGCCGGTCTTGACCAACCGCGCGCGGCGGTTCACTTGCTAGGGGGCGGGTCCAACAAGGGAGGGGGCTATGGCCGAGAAGCTCACCGGCGCGGCGCGCCACACGGCGCTGCACCGATTGCATGGCTGGAGCGAAGTCGAGGACCGCGACGCGATCCGCAAGAGCTTTCACTTCAGCAATTTCTCCGAGGCCTGGGGGTTCCTGTCGCGCATCGCGCTCGCCGCCGAAAAGATGGATCACCACCCCGAGATCTTCAACGTCTACAACCGGGTCGAGATCATCCTGTCGACCCACGATGTCGAGGGGCTGAGCGAGAAGGACATCCATCTCGCGCAAGCGATCGACGAATTGGCGCCCGAACGCGACCGCCGTCCGCCGACGCCGTGATCAGACGCGAAACTCGAGGTTTTGGCGTCTAGGCGGTTAAGGAGACGAGGGTGCGCCGAACAGCCAGGTCAGGCTGGCGACAACGTTGTGCGTACCGTAATCGGATTTGATCAAATCCGGGTTTGTGGACGTAAAATCGGTCCCGCTCGTCGCGAAATAGCGGTAATCGAGATCGAAGGCCAAGGCTGGAGTTATCGGGTACCTGAAGCCGGCGATCGCTTGATAAGCGAACACGGCCACGGTGTCGTGTGTGCCGCCGAATTTGTTAGTCAGGTTCCGCGTAACCTCGGCGGCGCCGACGCCGCCGCCGATATGCGGGGTCACCGGCAAACCGAGGCTGAAATCATAGATCAAATTGGCAATCTGGCTGACGGCATGGCGCTCGGCGCCGTCCGCACGCCCCGGCCTGTTCGTCGGCGATACCATCTGCAGGTGCGACGAGCCGTTACGGCGGTATGCGAAATCGCCATCGAGACGCCACGGTCCCGCTTGATAGCCGATGCGGCCCCCGACATTGAAGCCATCATGGAAGGTCTCCTGCGACACCGCCTGAGCGCCAGGGAACGGGGGAATGCACCCGCCGCCGCAATCGCCGGTGTTCGTCGCCCTGGTCAGGTCGGTCCAGCCCCCTTCGGCCCCGACATAGAAGCCCGCCGGCCCGGTTACAGGTGCGAAGAGTTGCGCCCGAGCAGGCATCGCCGTGAACACAGCGATGCCTGCAACTGCCGCTATCGCGCCAAATTTGCCACTCGGTGCCAACACCGCCCCCCGTTGAAGTTCGTTGCGATCAGCGGTCGCGGAATCGAAAAAGCTGATCTATTGCTAATTATGGCGACGTTGCTGCGCCAGTCCAGCCTTCGCAAGCGCGCCCATACCGGCGGGCCTTGGTCACGTGCGCATGGCTAAATTCTTGGGGTATCAGAAATTAAGATCGATAAAGCAGGTCCGACAAGGCGCGGAATGGCGGCCGGTAAGGCCCCGCCGCGAGCGAACAGCCACGAATCGGCAGGTCTGCGGCCTCAGCGCATCGGGATGCTGTACATGAGGAGGATCGATTGCTCGCCCGGGTTGAGCTTGGTCAACCCGGCGTTCGAGGTATGGGTGACCTCGAGCCCGAGCCGGCTCTGGTCGGCTAGCCGGTAGGCGAACTCGGCGCCGGTGCGGAATTCCCACCAGGACCCGAGCCTGGTACCGGAGCCGGGCTCGAAAATGCCGGCCGCGGCATTCGGGGTCAGCACCCAGCTGGGGCCGAAATTCACGTCGAACCCGAAACCGACATAACCGTAGGCGGCGCCATCGGTGGTGCCCGACGCGCCGATAAACGGCGCCAGGATCCAGACCGTGTCGCCGAACCGGTATTCGCCGCGAAATTCGCCCGCGCTGCCGGCGTTCTTATGCGCGCTCGGCGTGATGTCGAAGACGCCGGCGCCGAGGGCGAGATACGGCGGGTCGCTGGGCGAGCCCAAGGTCAGCTGCGCCGCGGCCGGCGGCGCGAGCGCGGAGATCAGGGTAATGACCGCCGCCGCAAACGCCGCTCGCATTCCGAATGTCGAAAGCCTCACCCGATCCCCCCTTCGCCTTCAGTTGGGCATATTAGAGGTCATCATCAGACCGGCAAGCGAAACCGAAGCGCACCCCCTGCGGCCGGGGGTCACCACCCCTTGGCGCGCTCGCCGGCGAGGACGAGCTGCTCGCGGATCCCCGGCTCCATCGCCGAATGGCCGGCGTCGCGCACGATGATGTATTGCGCCTCGGGCCAGGCGCGCGCCAATTCATCGGCACCGCGAATCGGGCAGATCATGTCATAGCGCCCCTGGACGATCGCCGCCGGCAGATGGCGGACCCGGCCGATATGCGCCACCAGATCGCGCTCGGGCGGAAACAGATGCGAGGTGAAGTAATGCGCCTCGATCCGCGCCAGGCCGAGGGCAAGGTGCTCTTCGCCAAAGGCGGCGATCGTTTCCGGACTGGGCAGGAGGGTTGAGCAGGCGCCCTCGTAGACGCTCCACGCCCGCGCCGCCGGCAAATGAATGCTGGGGTCCGGGTCGACGAGACGGCGATGATAACCGGCGAGCAGATCCTTCCGCTCAGCCTCCGGCAGAAACCCGGCAAAGGCGCGCCAGGCTTCCGGAAAGACCCGTTGCATGCCGTAGAGGAACCACTCGATCTCGGATTGCCGGCACAGAAAGATGCCGCGCAGAATGAGGCCGCGCACGCTTTGGGGATGGGTCTGCGCATAATAGAGCGCCAGCGTCGAGCCCCACGAACCGCCGAAGACCAGCCATTGGGTGATGCCGAGCTCGTGGCGCAGCCGCTCGATGTCGGCGACGAGGTGGTCGGGGGAATTGTCCCGGGTCTCGGCGAGCGGGGTCGAGCGGCCGGCGCCGCGCTGATCGGAAATGACAATGCGCCAATAGCTGGGATCGAAAAACCGCCGGTGCACCGGCGTCGCCCCGGCGCCCGGCCCGCCATGGACGAACAGCGCCGGCGGCCCCTCGGGGTTGCCGGACTCCTCCCAATACATTACATGGCGCCGGTCGAGCCGCAGGCGCCCGGTGCGGTAGGGTTCGATCGGCGGGAACAGATCGCGGCGTGTCGTCATCAGATCGCAGTGTAGGAGCGCCGGCGCCATTGCGATAGCACACACGGCGATTTGTTCGGTCGGGATGCGCCGGGCGGGCATCGCCAGCGTTTGCATCTCCCCGTTTTCGACTATGCTGCCCGGCGCGAATTTATCTTCATCGCCGCCCGCGCGAAACCGCCGGTCGGCAGATCCCGCACTCCGCTCGTCGCTGGGGATACCGGAGGCAATGAGATGGCCGATCGCGCGCCGCTCTCGCCGGCGCTGCCCGGGCGCTTTGGCCGCTACACGCCGCTCGGGGAGAGTTGCAGCGATATTGCAGGCGCGTCGACGCCCATCACGATCACCGCAAGCTGGCGCCCGCCGGCCGAAATTTTGGTTCACGCGCCGCTGGCGCGGGCGATGCTGGCCGAAAAGCCGCATCGCCCTTTGGCACGGCTTCGGCGCAAAGTGGCGCGCACGCTCTTCCATGTCGTGCACCAGCGGATTGGCCTGCCGGCCCCGGCCGATTTGCGGTTCGCCAATGGCAAGGTCGCCACGGTCGATTGCGCCAACACGGCGTTTCTCGACTATGCGGCGCGCAACCAGGGGGCTGACGGTGTCGAACCCGAAGTCAGCGGGCTCTTGATCGGCTTGGCGGCGCGGCTGCGTGTGGTTTATGACGTCGGCGCCAACTGGGGGTACTATCCGCTGTTGCTCGGCGCCGAAAGGCGGTTTCGCGGCGTGATCCACGCCTTCGAGATCAGCCCGCGGACGGCGACCGATTTGCGCCATGTCATCGCCGCGGCGGGACTGGGGGAGCGGGTCACGGTCCATGGTTTCGGGCTGTCGGACCACGCGGGCGAGGTACGCCTCAGCCGCGAAAAGCACAGCTATCTGGCGCGCATCGTCGGCGAGGGGTATCAGGGTGCCGTCGATCGGGTCGGCGTGCGCCGGCTCGACGGTCTCGGGCTTCCGCCCCCCGATCTAATCAAGATCGATGTCGAGGGGCACGAGCTCGCGGTGTTGCGCGGCGCCGCCGGCATTCTCGAGCGCGATCAGCCGCTGGTCGTGATGGAAAGCTGGCATGAGCCGGCGCGCACCGAGGCGATGCTGGCGCCGTTGCGGCTGCTCGCCGGGCTCGGCTACCGATGGCATCGGTTGCATTGGTACCCGCAACCCGAGGGTGGGGTCGCACCGGCTGTTCGGCAGGGGTCGATCGTGCTGGCGCCGCTCAGGGTTTCCGAGCGTCCCGCGATCCACGCGACGCTGAACCTGCTGGCGGTCCCGGCCGACCGAGCGGCGGAAATTGGGATAAAGTGACACCTGTATCAGGTGACGGCCCGATTGCGTCCCCGATCGCCACCCCGGCCGCTGCGGCATCTGGCAGCGCGTAGCGCGCTGTGCCATGATCGTGCGCTCGCATCGCATTGCGACGAAATAACGGGAGTAAAGAATGACCGCGGCGGACGGCCTTGTCAGGAGACAGAACATGACGGAACTGAAAGGGAGGGCGGTCGCGCCCGAGAGACGGGTCGGCGACAGAAGGGTCTTGGCCGAGCGGAGGGTCTCGGGCGACCGACGCATTTGGGGGGGAGATCGAAGAGGTGCGGCGGCGGAGCGGCGGGTTGACCCCGGAAGGCGAAGAATGGGCGCGCGGGGGAGGCGGATCGGTGCCGCAGAGAGACGGGCCGCGGCCGACCGAAGGATCGCCGCGCGGGAGCGGCGAGCGGGGGCAGGCGAGCGACGGATGAGGGCGGCCGGATAGGAGGACCCCGCGATGGCGCTGAAACGCATGGTATTGCAGATCGGCATGGGGACCGACATCCGTGGCGCGGACTACACCAAGGCGGCGGTACGCGCGCTGCGTGACGCCCTATGGCACAATTCGCTCTCCGTCGCGACCGCGCTCGGCCTCCCGGTCGATGCGATGCAGGTCGAGGTCACAATCGGCGTGCCGCGTCCCGAGCGGGTTGACAAGGCTGCGGTGTTGGCGGTGCTGCCGCACGGCACCGGGACTGTCGAAGTGGTCGAGGGCGGTCTCGAAATTACCAACGACGAGGGCACCAACACGACCGTCCTTGCCAATGCCGCTGCGATCGTCCGGCTCGATGTTCCGGAGGCCCAACTGACGGGCAGCGCGCGGTCATGACGCTGCGACGGGTCATCACCGAGTTTGGTAGCGGCAACGATCTGCACGGGGGCGATTATACCAAGGCGGCGGTGCGCGCGGTCGCGGACGCGATCCACCACAGCTCATTGTCGCTGATCCGCAGCCTCGCGGTCGATGCCCGCGCCATGCAGGTCGAGGTCACGATCGGGGTGCAGCGCCCCGCCGAGGTCAACGCCGACGCGGTCAAGGCCGCGCTGCCGCACGGCGAGGTTACGGTGAAAATCATCAAGGGCGGCCTCGACGTTCCGGGCGAAGCGGGAGGCGACGTTGCCATCATCGCCAGCGCTGCGGTGACCGTCAGGCTCGATCTCGCCTGATACCGACCGGATCGGCGGGTCAGTCGGGAGGCGGCGCCAGCTCGCTCAATCGCGCCGCGGCGACGTTGCGGCGGCGCCACAGGCGATTGCTCTCGATCGCCTGCCAGATGGTGATCGTCGGCAATCCGATCGCCAGGTCGCGCCCGCGTTTCAACAAGGAGAGCGCCAGCGACATTTCCGGCGTCAGCCCGAAACCGACGCCGAGCAAGAGATAGGCGCCCTCCTGGACCCCGACCGCCTGGGGCACGAGAAAAGCCACGGTGCGGATGGCGTAGAGCAGACTTTCGATCGCCAGCACGGCGCCGAACGGCAGCGGCTGGCCGGCCAGACGAAGCGCGAGCCACACTTCGGCGGCGCTCGCGATCCAGGCGCCAAGATGTAAGAGAAAGCTCACCCATAGCCCGCCGCGGCGGCGATAGATGCCGGCGAGCGCGTCATGGAGCGCCGCCGCCCCCGCGGCGCCGCGCTCGGCCCAGCCACGGCCGAGGTGACGGGCGATGCGGTCGAAGAGCCCAATGCCGCGGCGCTGCACGAGGACAAAGGCGGTGGCGGCGAGCGCGGCAACCGCGAGGCCAAGCACCACCGGAAGCGCCACCGGCGACCCCGGTTGCAGCTCGATGAACCAGGCGAGGCCCAACGCGGTATAGGCGAGCTGAGCGATGAATTCGACGGTCACATCGACAATCGTGCTCGCCGCGGCGAGGGTTCCGGACACACCGGTCAGCGCCAGGGCCCGAGCGCCAAGCACATAGCCGCCGACCTGCGATAACGGGAGCGCCTCGGCTCCGGAATCGCGAACCAGCCGCGCCCATATCACCATCCCCGAAGGGGCGCCCGGCAGCAACGCGCTCCAGGCCAGACCCATTCCGGCGGTCAGCACGAGATGGATCGCACAGATCGCCAAAAAGCCGACAGCGCCGACCGCGAGCAGCGAGTGCAACACGGCGCCGGCCCCGAAATAGCCGACGAGCATCGCCATCGCCGCCACCCCGATGATGGCGACGAGGATCGGCAGCGCTTTCATCGGGACAGGGCCGCGGTGCGGGGCTGCCGGTTGCGCATGAACCGGCGCACGAAACCGATCAGGGACGGGACCACCTGCGGGCGTAACAGGCGCGGATCGTAGCCTTCCATGCGACGCTCGTTTTCCGCCAGGCAGAGGTCGAAGAGCGCGGCCGGCGCCAAATCGATGTCGGCAACCGCCTTGCTGCCGGTCAGGGTGAAGTTGTTGTCCTGCGGCACCTGGCCACGCGACGCGTCGCGCGCCAGACCGATGCGCTCGTATACCAGGAAGACCCATACCGAGGCGACCCGGCACCAGAACCACGGTCGGCGCCACCACGCCAAATTGCGGCGGTGCCAGGCCACCCAGTTGACGAAGAACAGAATGTGGCGCGCCTCCTCCTGCATGATCGGCTCGAAGGTGTCGATCAAATCCGGCGGGAAGAAGCGCGATTGCCGAGCCAGCGCAAACAGGCCGAAGGCGAAAAAGCTGTCGATGCATTCGCTGAAGCCGGTAACCATAAATGCCCATTCGGGATGGCGCGGCCGGTGATATTCCGGCTCCGGTGCGAGCGGGATGCCATAAGCCTCGACGAGGTTCGACAGGACCTGCTTGTGGCGCCCCTCTTCGAACGCGTTTAGGAGGACGGCCTCGCGCAGCAACGGATCGGCTGTCTCGTCGGCATAGCTGAGGACCCGCAAGCTCGCCTTGCCTTCGGTCTGCACTGCGATGTCCCAGATCGGCAAGGCGACGAGGCGGTCGCGCGCGTCCCTGTCGAGCCGGGGCCAATCGATGACTGCCGGCTTATAGGGGTTATGGGTGTCGAGCAGCATCCGGCAGAAGGCGACCCTGTGGCGCTCGCTGCCCGGGCGGATCCTTCCCGATGTGGGCGCCGTCCAGCGCCGCGCCGTCTGCTCGGCAGCCGCTATCGTGGTGTCGTCGGTCACCGGATCACTACCCCCAATCCTACCCTGAACCCGAGCGAAGGCGGCCCCGGCCGTCGTTGACTCACCCGGACCCCTCCCCTATATAGCGGCCTCCGCTCAACCTGGGCAGTTCCCGTCGGAGAGGCGCCGTGAAGCGCACTTACCAGCCGAGTAGGCTCATCCGCAAGCGCCGCCACGGCTTTCGTGCGCGAATGGCCACTCCGGGCGGCCGTCGAGTGCTGGCCGCGCGGCGCGCCAAGGGCCGCAAGCGCCTCTCTGCTTGATCGTTCTTGCCTGCTTGATCGCTCCTCTCTGCTTGATCCAACCAGCCGCGCTACAACGCCGCGGGCTCAACCTGCCGATAACCCGGATATCGATGGTGAGTGGGCTTGTAAGGCTCAAGACCCGCGCCGATTTTCTGCGGGTCGCCGCAGAACGCCGCCGCGCGGTGCGGCCAGGCGTGGTGTTGCAGACCGCGCCGAACCCGTTGGGGGTGGGTGGCGTCGAGTCGGTGCGGGTTGGCTTCACCGCGAGCCGCAAGGTCGGGAATGCCGTTCTCCGCAATCGGGCAAAGCGGCGATTGCGAGCGGCCGCCGCCGAAATCTTGGTTCGCGACGGGAAGAAGGGGACCGATTACGTGTTGATCGCCCGCGCCGGAACCGCCGAGCGGCCGTATGCAGATCTCGTGCGTGATCTCGCGGCGGCGCTGCGCCAGATCGACCGGCGCCCCGCCCCCAACCCTGCGCCGCAAGCGGCGCAGGGTTGGGTAGGTGCAGGCGGCGACGCTCGGCCGCGGCAGGGCGAGGAGCGTTGAGATGGCTTATTACGGCGGCGCGGGCCGGGTGCTGGGGTTGGCGATAAGGGTAATGATCCGCGCCTATCAGCTACTGGTGGCGCCGATCCTGGGACCCACCTGCCGCTATTACCCGAGCTGCTCGCACTATGCCACCGAGGCAGTCGCGCGGCACGGACCCTGGCGCGGCTCGCTCATTGCCGTGCGGCGGGTGCTGCGCTGCCACCCCTGGGGCGGCAGCGGCTACGACCCGGTTCCCTCCGAGCCGGGCAGCTGAGCCAGGCCCGGGGCCGCCGCTCGCCAATGGAACAGCGCAATCTCCTGCTCGCGATTGTGTTATCGGTCGGCATTCTGGTCGGGTTCCAGCTCCTGTACGCGAAGTACTTTCCAACGCCGCCGCCCCATCCTGCGCCGGCGGCGCAGACCGCACCGTCGCCGGCAGCACCGGGCAGTGGCGTGCCAGGTGGCGCCGCGCCAGGAGTTGCCGCGCCCGCGCCCGGGGCTGCCGCCGGGCCTGCCACGGCGACGGCGCCGCTGAGCCGCGAAGCGGCGATTGCCAAACAGCGGCGGCTGCGCATCGACACGCCGCGCCTGCATGGCTCGATCGCGCTCGACGGCGGGCGCATCGATGATTTGACCCTTGCGACCTATCACGACACGGTCGATCCCAAGAGCCCCGAGGTTGTGCTGCTCTGGCCGACCGGGACCGAGGAACCTTATTTCGCCCAATTCGGCTGGGTTGCCGGCGCCGCTGGCATCAAGGTTCCCGGGCCGGAAACGCACTGGACGGCCGCGGGCGGTCCCCTGACGCCAACCTCGCCAGTGACCCTCAATTGGGACAATGGCGCCGGGCTAATCTTCACCCGCACGATCACGATCGACGAAAATTACATGTTCACGGTGAAGGACGCGGTGCGCAACACCGGCTCCACGCCGGTCAGCCTGTCGCCCTATAGCCTCATAAGCCGCACCGGGACGCCACATGTATTAGGGTATTATATCCTGTTCGAAGGATTGATCGGCGAGCTCGGCGGGTCGCTGCGCGAACTCAAATACGCCTCGCTCGCGCCAGGGGTCCCGACCGATTACGACTCCACCGGCGGCTGGCTCGGCTTCACCGACAAGTATTGGGAAACGGCGCTGATCCCCGATCAGCACGAGGAGGTCAAGGCGCGCTTCACTCATGTCGTCGAAGGCGGCATCGATCGCTACCAAACCGATTTCACCGGATCGGCAATCACGATCCCGGCGGACGGCACCGCGGCAACCTCGACCCGCCTCTTCGCCGGCGCCAAGGAAGCCAACCTGCTCAACGGCTACAGCGCCGCCGGCATCCCGCTGTTCGAATATTCCATCGATTTCGGGTGGTTCTGGTTTCTGACGAAGCCGATCTTTCAGGTACTCCAGTTCTTCTATGGGCTGCTGGGCAATTTTGGTCTGGCGATCTTGCTCCTGACCCTGATCATCAAGCTCATGTTCTTTCCGCTCGCCAACAAATCCTATTCGGCGATGAGCAAGATGAAGCTCTTGCAACCGGAGATGCAAAAGATCCGCGAGCGCTTTCCCGATGACAAGGCACGCCAGCAACAAGAAATCATGGCGATGTACAAAAAGGTCGGGGCTAACCCGCTGGCCGGGTGCCTGCCGATCGTGATCCAGATCCCGGTGTTCTTCTCGCTCTACAAGGTGCTGTTCGTGACAATCGAAATGCGGCACGCGCCGTTTTTCGGCTGGATTCACGATCTGTCGGCACCCGACCCGACCTCGTTCGCCAATCTTTTTGGCCTGATACCGTTTACCCCGCCGCATGCGCTGATGATCGGCGCGTGGCCGCTGATGATGGGGGTGACGATGTTCCTGCAGCAGAAACTCAATCCGCAGCCGGTCGATCCGGTGCAGGCGCGCATGTTCATGCTGCTGCCGGTCGTCTTCACCTATATGCTGTCGGCGTTCCCGGCCGGCCTGGTGATCTACTGGGCATGGAACAATCTTTTAAGCATCGCCCAGCAATGGACGATCATGCACCGCGCGGGTGCCGCCTGAGCGGACCTGCTGCGGCGGGCGACCTGTTTCCGCCGCGCGAGATCGCGCCGGAGCTGCTCGAAGCGGGGCGGCTCATATTCGCCCGTGATTGCCAGTTCATCGCCGGCGCCAGCGATAGGGCGTCGCTGCCCGCGGAGAGCCTCCCCGAAATCGCCTTCCTCGGCCGCTCCAACGTCGGCAAGTCCAGCTTGGTCAACGCGTTGACTGGGCGGCGCACGCTGGCGCGCACCTCGAACACGCCCGGGCGCACGCGTCAGATCAACTTTTTCGCGCTCGACAACAGGCTGATGCTGGTCGACCTGCCGGGCTACGGCTACGCCGCGGCCTCGAAGAGCGCGGTCGCGGCATGGACCGGGCTGGTGCAGCACTATCTGCGCGGGCGGGCGAGCCTCCGCCGGGTTTGCCTCTTGGTCGATGCGCGACACGGCATCAAGGAGCCGGACCGCCCGATCATGCAGCTATGCGACGCGGCCGGCCTGTCCTTCCAAGTGGTCCTGACCAAGGTGGACAAGTTGGGGCCGACCGCACGCGCCACGATCGCTCGCTCGGTCGGCGCCGAACTCGCCCGCCACAGCGCCGCCCACCCCGAGATCCACCTGACCAGCGCCGAAAAGGGGCTCGGCATCGCCACCCTGCGCGCGGCCGTCGCGAGCTTTGCCGCGGGAGATCAGCGGCACCCCGATGTCGCCGCCCCAGCGGTGGCGTCGGCACGCCAACCGCGATAGAGTCGCGCGCGATGAGTTCGAGTGCTCGCAACGGCTGAGACGTCCGGGATCAAAGATGGCATACACCACCCGGCGCGAGCGCTGCCCGCTCGGTGCGGTCGAGACCTGGATTTTCGATCTCGACAACACTCTCTACCCGGCATCCTGCCGCCTCTTCGATCAGGTCCAGCGGCGCATGACCGAGTTCATCTGCGAGCGGCTGTCGCTGTCGCCGGAGGCGGCGGCCGAGCTGCGGCGCAGCTATTTCCGCGAACATGGCACGACCCTGCGCGGGCTGATGACGCGCGACGACATTGATCCGCACGAATTTCTCGCCTATGTCCATGACATCGACCTTGCTTGCGTGCCGCCGGACCCGGCGCTCGCTGCCGCGCTTCGGCAGCTCGGTGGGCGCAAGATCGTCCACACCAACGGCTCGGTCGGCCATGCCCAACGCTTGCTCGATCATCTCGAGCTCAGCGGTTCGTTCAGCGGCATCGTCGACATCGTCGCCGCCGATTTCGACCCGAAGCCCGCGCTTGCCGGCTATCGCCTCCTGCTGCGGCGCCACACGGTCGCTGCCGAGACCGCGCTGATGATCGAGGATATCGCCCGCAACCTCGCGCCGGCTGCCGCGCTCGGCATGACCACGGCCTGGGTAAGAAATGGGCTCGACTGGGCGGCGGCAGAGGCCGACGGCGACTATATCCACCACGTCATCGATGACCTCGCGGGTTTTCTCGCCGCCGCGGCGGCGCTGCAGAACCGCAGCGCCAACCAGACGCCGGCCGCGCCGTGAGCGTCGTCCAGACGATCCGCGACAAGTTGACCGAACGGTTTGCGCCGACCCGGCTGGTGATCGTCGACGAGTCGCATCGCCACTCCGGCCATGAGGGCGCGCGAGCGCGAGGAGAAACCCATTTCGTCGTGACGATCGTCGCTGCGGATTTTGCCGGGCTCAGCCGGGTGGCGCGCCAGCGGCTCGTCTATGAAACGCTCGCCGACGAACTGGCCACCCGAATCCACGCGCTGTCGCTGACAACGCTCGCCGCCGACGAAGATCGCGGCTGAACTCTCACCCACTGCGTGCAATCAGATCACGTCGATATGCAACCCATGAAACTTCTTAGTTTTCACGAACACGTTTCGGTTGCAATTCTTTAAATGCCGGGTAGATTGCGAGGATGCGATCGGAATTGCCGCGGCGGCTGCGCCGTACCCCCGAAAATGCGCCATCCTCGCTGGTGATCCATAACGTCGTCGTCGGCGGGCACCGGACCAGCGTTCGTCTGGAGCCGGTGATGTGGGAGGCCCTGCACGACATTGCGCAGCGGCTTCGGACTACGACACACAACCTCGTGACCCACATCGACCGCGAGCGCACCGCATCGAGCCTCACTGCCGCAATTCGCGTCTACATCGTCGATTTCTACCGCGCCGCGGCAATGCCTGCCGCGCAGGTGCAAGTCGCCGAGATACCCATCTCGCGGATGTAGCGGGCCTCGATCTCCTCTGCCTACGGTGCGAGGTTCATCCCGTTTCGGCCAGAAACGACCGCAATTCCCCGGCCGGCGCGTCGCGCATGACAAAAACCTCGCCGATCCGGCGCGGCAGGATCAGTGTGATCGCGCCATCCTTCACCTTCTTGTCCTTGCCCATATGCGCCATCAGCCGATCGGCGGCGCTGCCGGAGAGACCGATCGTGGAAAGCTCGGTTGGCAAACCCGCCTCGGCAATGTGGCGCCGCACGCGATAGGCATCCTGCCCGGAGGCGAGGCCGAGGCGCACAGCGAAATCGAACGCCAGGACCATGCCGAGCGCGACCGCCTCGCCATGCAGGAGCCGGTCGCCAAACCCGGTTTCCGCCTCGAGCGCATGGCCGAATGTGTGGCCGAAATTCAACAGCGCGCGATCGCCCTCTTCGCGCTCATCGGCGGCGACGATTGCCGCCTTCATCCGGCAGCTGACCATGACCGCGCGCGTCAGCGCCGCCGGCTCGAGATCGCAAACCGCACCGCCCTCGGCTTCGAGCGACTGGAAAAACTCGCCGTCGCGCATCAGCCCGTATTTGACGATCTCGCCATACCCGGCGCGGACTTCCCGGCGCGGCAATGTCGCGAGACTCGAGGTGTCCGCCAGCACGAGGCGCGGCTGGTAGAAAGCGCCGATGAGGTTCTTGCCGGCGCTGGTGTTGATCGCGGTCTTGCCGCCGACCGAACTGTCGACCTGCGCTAATAAGGTCGTCGGGATTTGCACGAAATCGATGCCGCGCAAGAGGGTCGCCGCGGCGAACCCGGCAATGTCGCCGACCACCCCGCCGCCCAAGGCCACCAGCATCGTACCGCGTTCGACGCCGTGGCCGAGGATATCGTCGACGAGCCGCCCGAAATGGGCCAGATCCTTGGTGCTTTCGCCCGGCGGCAAAACGACCGCACGCTCGGCGATGCCGTGCTCGGCGAGGCTGGCTCGCAGCGGCGCCAGGTGATGGCGCGCCACGGTCTCGTCGGTGACGATGACAGCCTGCTTCCGGCGCAAGAGCGGCAGGATCTCCGGACCGGCGCGCCCAATGAGGCCAGGCCCGACCAGGATGTCGTAGCCGCGCTCACCGAGTTCGACGCGGACGCGCTCGATCCGGCCGGCGGCGGTTCTGTGGGTGGTCTCTGGCATGGTCATCCCTCGATCTCCGGCCTGGGCTCCGGATCGGGCGGCCGCAAGGCGCGCTCGGAACCGGTGAGAGCGGCAATCACCCGCGTCGTGGTGAGCTCCAGCGACCCCTCGCCACTGTCGATGATCAAATCGGCCTCGGCATAGATCGGATGGCGCCGTTCGATCAGCTCGGCGAGCACCGCACGGCGGTCGCCTTGCTCCAGCAGCGGCCGATTGTTGCGGCGCGCTACCCGCGCGAGCAGGACCTCGAGATCGGCGCGCAACCATACCGATACGCTGCGGCGGGCGATCAGGTCCCGGGTCACAGCGTCCATGAAAGCGCCGCCACCGGTCGCCAGTACGTGAACCGGCTGGGTCAGCAACCGCGCGATGACCCGGCGCTCGCCGTCGCGGAACACGGCTTCGCCACGATTGCGGAATATCTCCTCGATCGTTTCGCCCGCCGCGGCCTCGATCTCGCTATCCGAATCGGCAAAGGGTAAATCGAGGCGGGCCGCCAGACGGCGCCCGATCTTGGTCTTGCCCGCGCCCATCAGACCGACGAGAACAATCGTCCGGCGGGGCAAGAATCCTTGGGTCCGCGCCGCTGTTTCGGCCGTTTGCCTGGTCTGGAGGTCCACAATGCGCCTCTGCTGCTTCGCCGCGCTTCCGCGCAACCCTTGGCAAGGGTACTAGCATGACGCGCCGCCTCTTCGTCAATCGGCACGGCGGCGCCCGGGACGACTAAACTGGTCGCGGATACGGGTCGCGGTATGGGAAGGCTCGGCATTTCTCTCCTGGTCGTCGTGGTGCTGGTGGTCCTTGGCGGATGCTGGTTTCTCGCCAATTGGGATTTTCCCGCGCCGTCGGTTCCGGTCGAGAAAGTGCTGCCTGATGCGCGTTTCCCGAAATAAACCGCCTGCGGATGTAGAGCGGTGGTCGCGCCGGCTCGAGGCGTTTCTCGAGATGCTGGCCGCCGAACGCGGCGCGGCGCGCCTCACGCTCGCGGCATACCGCAACGACCTGGCTGATCTGGCGGGGTTTCTCGCCGCCCGCGGAATCGCGCTCGAAAACGCCGACGCAACAGCGCTGCACGATTATCTCACCGCCATGACGACGCGCCGGTTGGCGCCGCGAACCCTCGCCCGCCGGCTCTCGGCGCTGCGTCAGTTCTTCCGCTTTCTGGTCAGCGACGGCACGCGCGTCGACGACCCGACTTCGGGCCTCGACGCCCCGCGGCTCGGTCGTCCGCTGCCGAAAATTCTTTCCGAAACCGAGGTTGAACGACTGATCGAAGCGGCCTCTTGCTGGCCCGACGAAGAGGGAGTGCGGCTACGCTGTCTCCTGGAACTCCTCTACGCGACCGGTCTGCGCGTCTCCGAGCTGATCGGCCTGCCGCTCGCCGGAGCGCAGCGCGATCCGCGCTTCCTGCTGGTCCGCGGTAAGGGCGGCCGGGAGCGGGTGGTGCCGCTGAGCCCGCCGGCGCGCCAGGCGCTCACCGCCTACCTCGAATGCCGCTCGCGCTTCCTGCCGCAGAAACAGCCCCACAATCCCAAAATGGCGCGCTGGCTATTCCCGTCGCGCGGCGAGGACGGCCATCTGACCCGCCAGCGCTGCGGCCAGCTCTTGAAGGAATTGGCCCTGGCCGCCGGGCTCGACCCCGCGCGCCTGTCGCCGCATGTGCTGCGCCATGCCTTTGCCAGCCACCTCTTGGATCACGGCGCCGATCTCAGGAGCGTGCAGCAGATGCTGGGCCATGCCGATATCGCGACAACGCAGATCTATACCCACGTTCAGGGCGAGCGGCTGCGCCGCCTCGTGGAAAGCGCGCATCCGCTGGCGCGGCGGAAATGACCGACGGGCGCGGCCACGGCGTTGACAAGGCCCGGCCGTGCCCCGAGATTGCGGGCCGCCGATGCGCCATTTTCTCGATTTCGAACGGCCGATCTCCGAGCTCGAAGGCA
>Ga0209415_10008746_pt1 | contig 17507 bp, 13 predicted proteins | sample PeaSoiSIISIP2007_FD_187696 | JGI IMG/M metagenome (GOLD analysis project Ga0209415, IMG submission 187696) | Peat soil microbial communities from Weissenstadt, Germany - SII-SIP-2007 (SPAdes) (version 2) | ecosystem: Environmental > Terrestrial > Soil > Wetlands > Peat | place: Germany... | reverse complement strand
GGACTCGAACCCGCACGCCGTTGCCGGCAAAGGCTTTTGAGGCCTCCGCGTCTACCGATTCCGCCATCCGGGCCGGGCGACCAAGCGTACCGTTGGGTCGTGCGTGGACCCGGTGGCCGAAGGGATGCGCCGTGAGGATCGACGCCGTCGACGTGCTGGTGTTCGAGCTCGGGCTCGCGCCGGTCGAGGGAGCGCTCGGGGTCTTCGACCGCCGTCCGCTGGTCGTGGTGCGGGTCATGACCGCCGACGGCGACGGCTGGGGGGAGTGCGGTGCGCTGGAGCGGGCGGCGGGCGGTGACCCGGCCGCCTCGACCGTCGAGCACCTCTTGGAGACCGTCGGCATCCCGCGGATGGTGTCGGTGGCACAGGCCCGCGACGGGACCCTCGACTCTTCGGCGGTGCCCCAGCTCTTCGGGGGGCACGCCGCCGAGCGCATGATGGCGGCCACCCTGGAGATGGCCCTGCTCGACGCCGAGCTGCGCGCGCTCGGGGTCTCCCTGGGCGAGTGGCTCGGCGTGGCGCGTCCCGAGGTGGCGGTCGGTGCGCTCGCCGGGATCCCGACCGACCGCGAGGTCGATTCGTTGCTCGCCTCCGTCGGGGCCGCGGCCGACGCGGGGAGCCGGCGCGTGCGGGTGAAGATCGCCCCGGGGTGGGACCTCGTCCCGTTGCGCGCGGTCCGACGGCACTTCCCGGACCTCGCGCTCCAGGCCGATGCCAACGGCGCCTACCGGCTGGGACCGAAGACCGGGCCAATGGAGCGGCCCGACGACGCGCGGCGGCTGGTCGCGCTCGACGACCTGGCCCTCACCTGCATCGAGCAGCCGCTGCCCGCGGCGGACCTGGCGGCGCACGTCGAGCTGCGCGAGCTCATCGAGACGCCGATCGCCCTCGACGAGTCGCTGGCGTCGCCCCGCCACGTCGAGTTGGCGCTGCGCTACGGCGCGTGCGAGGTGGCCTGCCTGAAGCCGGCGCGGCTCGGCGGCCTGCGGGCGGCCCGACGGGCCCACGACCTGTGCGCGTCGGCCGGCGTCGCCGCCTTCGTCGGCGGCTACTTCGAGGCCGGCCTCGCCCGCGGTGCCAACGCCGCGCTGGCCGGCCTCCCCGGGTTCACCCTCCCGGGCGACCTCTCGGCACCCGCTTCCTACCTCTCGGTCGATCCGTTCGGCTACCCGCCGGTCGTCGACGGGCTGGTGGCGCTGCGGACCGAGCCCGGCGTCGGCCCGGCCCCGGACCCCGAGCGGCTGGCGGCCTGCACGGTCCGGACCCGGCGCTTCGAGGCACGCTGACCCGAACGCACGCGGCCGGACGACGCAGCCGGCGCACGGCGTAGAATCGGCCGCCCATGCAGCGCCTGTTCGTGGAACGCCGGCTTCGCGATGTCCACGCCCGGCTGGTCCGGGCGCGCGCGGAGCTCGCCATCTTGGACGAACAGCTAGCCGTCGTGTCCGAGTCGACCGAGGACGCCCGCATCCGCTCCCTCGTCTCGGAGACCCCGCTCGCCGCACACGACTACGGCGAGCAGCAGCGACACACCGACGCCATGGCCCGCGCCCGCGCCGCCATGGCCGCCAACGTGGTCGAGCTCGAGCGTCGCCGGGACGAGCTCTTGGAGCACGTCGGCGGGAGGGCCGGGTGAGCGCCACCGGCGCGCTGGCGGCCGGGACACCGACGCGGATCGTGATCGCAGAGGACGAGGCGATCATCCGGCTCGACCTGCGCGAGATCCTGGAGTCCGCCGGCTGCGTGGTGGTGGGGGAGACCGCCCGGGGCGACGAGGCGGTGACCCTGGTGGCCGAGCACCGGCCCGACCTCGTCATCTTGGACATCAAGATGCCCGGTCTGGACGGGATCCAGGCGGCCCGGGCGATCAGCGCCGAGCACTCGGTGGCGATCATGGTCCTCACCGCGTTCAGCCAGCGCGACCTGATCGAAGAGGCCCGCGACGCCGGCGTGCACGCCTACCTGGTGAAGCCGTTCCGGCGCGAACAGCTCCTGCCCGCCATCGATCGGGTGCTCGCCAACTGGCGCCAGGAGCAGGCGATCGACGAGGAGGCGGCGGGCCTCGACCAGGACCTGGAGGGGGCCGACGACAAGATCGAAACGCGCCGTGTGGTGGAGGACGCCAAGGTGGTGCTGATGGACCGCCACGAGATGAGCGAATCCGACGCGTTCTCTTTCATCCAACAGACGGCGATGCGGACCCGGGCGCGCATGCGCGACATCGCCCACCGGGTCATCGAGGGGACCCTCGGTCCGTGACCCGCCGGCGCGCCCGCCCGGAGCGCCCGGCGCGGCGACGAGCGTGACCCCGGGCGAGGCGGCCCCCCGCTCGGGGCCCCTCCTCCTCTTGGACGGGATGTCCCTCGTGTTCCGGGCGTTCTTCGCGCTCCCGGCCGACCTGGCGACCGCCTCGGGGGTGGTCACCAATGCCGTGCACGGGTTCACCGCCATGCTGGTGAACCTGGTGCGCGACCACCGGCCCTCCTCGCTGGCCGTCGCGTTCGACCCGCCGGGCGAGACCTTCCGCGACACCATGATCGAGGGCTACAAGGCTGGTCGCCCGGCCACCCCCGACGACCTCTCGCCCCAGTTCGACCTCGTCCGCCAGATCCTGGCGGCGCTGGCCGTGCCGGTCGTCGAGGTCCCCGGCTACGAGGCCGACGACGTGCTGGCCACGCTCGCCACCGAGGCCCGGGACCGTGCGTGCCCGGTGATCGTCGTGACCGGGGACCGGGACTGCTTCCAGCTGGTGGAGGACCCCTACGTCCGCGTCCTCTACAACCGACGCGGCGTGAGCGACTACGCCCTCTACGACGAGGCCGGCATCGTGGAGCGCACCGGGGTCACCCCCGGCCTCTACCCGATGCTGGCCGCCCTGCGCGGCGACCCCTCCGACAACCTGCCCGGCATCACCGGCGTCGGCGAGAAGACGGCGGCCAAGCTCCTCAACACCTACGGCGACCTGGACGGCATCTTCTCCAATCTGGCGGCGCTCACCCCCAAGCTCCGGCAGAACCTGGCGGAGGGCGAGCCGCTGGCCCGGGCCAACGCGACGGTCATCCCGCTCGTGCGCGACGTCGGCATGGCGCTGTCGCTCTCCGAGCTCACCCTCGGCGGGTGGCACCTCGACATGGCCCGCCAGGTCTTCGAGGACCTGGAACTGAAGACGGTGTGGACGCGCCTCGAGCCCCTGCTGGCCGACGGGAGCTTCGGGTCGCCCGCGGCCGGCTCGGCCGTGCCGGTCCGCTCGACCGTCGAGACCGACGCCGCCGCGGCGGGCGCGCCGCCAGCGGTCGCCGCCCGGACCGAGGCACCGGCGCCGGCGCCGATCCAACCGTCTTCGGCGAGCGACGCGGTGCGCGCGGTGGCCGAGGTGGTCGCGGCGGCGCCCGGCGCGCTGGCGGTCGCCGGCCACTGGACCGGAGCGCCCGGCCGGTCGGCGCTGAGCGGGATCGCGCTGGTCGCGGGGGACCCGCCGGTCTCGGCCGTGTGGCTCGACTCGGCGCTGCTCTCCGCGGCGCCGGTCCGCGACGCCCTGGTCGGCGCCTGGGCCGATCGCCCCGTGGTCGGGCACCAGGTGAAGGAGCTGTTCCGCTCCCTGCTCGAGCTCGGCCTCGCCTGCCCGACGCTCGCCATGGACACGGCGGTCGCGGCCTACCTCCTCGACCCGTCGGTCGGCGACTACACGATCGACGCCGTGGCCGCCCCGTGGCTCGACCGGGCCGCGCTCGGGGAGCGCCCCGCCGCGGCCAAGGGCCAGCTGGCGCTCGGGATCGATGCGCCCGCCGCGGACGCGGAGGCTGCGGTGGGGGAGGCCAGCACGGCCGCCCAGCTGGTGGCGGTCCTCGCCGACGCGCTCGACGCCGCCGGCCTGCGGCCGCTGCACGACGACGTCGAGTGCCCGCTCGTGGGCGTGTTGGCGCGTATGGAGGTGGTCGGGATCCGGGTCGACACGGCCGAGCTCCGGCGGATCGTCGACGAGCTGGTGGGGGAGACCGACAAGTTGGAGGCCGAGATCCAGGCCCTGGCCGGGCATCCCTTCAACGTGAATTCCACGCCGCAACTGCGCACCGTCCTCTACGACGAGCTCGGGCTCACCACCGGCCGGCGCACGAAGACGGGCTACTCGACCGATGCCCAGACCCTGGAGACCCTGCGCGACGACCACCCGATCGTCGACACCCTGCTCCGCTACCGCGAGCTCGAGAAGCTGCGCTCCACCTACGGCGAGAGCCTGCTGGCCGAGGTGGGCGACGACGGGCGGATCCACGCCTCGTTCCGCCAGACGGTGGCCCGGACCGGGCGGCTGTCCTCTGAGCGGCCCAACCTGCACAACATCCCGGTGCGCACCGAGGCCGGCCGCCAGTTCCGGCGCGCCTTCGTGCCGGCCGAGGGCAACACGCTGCTCGTGGCCGACTACGACCAGATGGAGCTGCGCGTCATCGCCCATCTCTCGGGCGACCCGGGCCTGCGCGCCGCGTTCGCCTCGGGCGCCGACGTGCACCGCACCGTCGCCGCCGGCATCTACGGGGTGCCCGAGGCCGAGGTCACCCACACCCAGCGGGAGCGGGCGAAGATGGTCTCCTTCGGTCTCGCCTACGGCATGGAGGCGTTCGGCCTGGCCCGGCGGCTGGCCACGGGCGTCGACGAGGCGGGCGAGATCATGAACCGCTACTTCGCCGCCTTCCCCGAGGTGCGTCTCTACATGGACACGACGGTCTCAGAAGCGCGGGCCCGCGGCTTCACCCGCACCGCGCTCGGGCGGGTCCGCCCGCTGCCCGAGCTGGCCGACCGCAACTACCGGGTGCGGCTGGCGGCCGAGCGCCAGGCCATGAACGCCGGCATCCAGGGCCTGGCGGCCGACCTGTTCAAAACGGCGCTGGTCCGGCTCGACCGCGCGCTGTCCGACGGCGGCCTCGCCAGCCGGCTCGTCCTCCAGGTGCACGACGAGGTGCTGGTCGACGTGGCGCCGGGCGAAGAGGCGGTGGTCGAGGGTCTCGTGTCCGACGCCATGACCGGCGCGGCCGAGCTCAGCGTGCCCCTCAAGGTCTCCTTGGCCTGGGGCTCCTCCTGGGCCCAGGCCAAGGGGGGTTGACCTGGTGGTACCCTGTTCCGTCTGGCCGAAGCCATCGGCTCGGCCATCTGAGCAGCGGCTCACCGCAGTCGACCCGCTCGCCACCATCTGAAAGCGAGACCATCCGATCGTCATGCCCGACGCGCCATCCACCGCCGTGCTGTCCAAGGAGGCCATGGGGACCTTCGACGCCGACGGCGTCTACCTTCCCCGGACGATCACCGAGGACGACATGGGCACCGAGTCCTTGGAAGACGTGATGGCGAGCACCATCATCGAGTTCGAGGACGGCGACCTCGTCGAGGGCACCGTGGTCAAGATCGACCGGGACGAGGTGCTGCTCGACATCGGCTTCAAGTCAGAGGGCGTCATCCCCGCCCGCGAGCTGTCCATCCGCAACGACGTGAACCCAGAAGAGATCGTCTCTCTGGGCGAGCACGTGGAGGCCCTCGTCCTCCAGAAGGAGGACAAGGAGGGGCGCCTCGTCCTCTCCAAGAAGAGGGCCCAGTACGAGCGGGCCTGGTCGACCATCGAGCAGCTGAAGGAGACCGACCAGGTCGTGTCCGGCCCGGTCATCGAGGTCGTGAAGGGCGGGCTCATCGTCGACATCGGCCTGCGCGGCTTCCTACCGGCCTCGCTGGTGGAGCTGCGCCGGGTGCGCGAGCTCCAGCCCTATGTGGGCCGCACCATCGAGGCCAAGATCATCGAGCTCGACCGCAACCGCAACAACGTGGTCCTCTCCCGCCGGGCCTGGCTCGAAGAGGCCCAGAAGGAGCAGCGCGGGGACTTCCTCACCAACCTGAAGCCGGGCGAGCGCCGCAAGGGCTTCGTGTCCTCGGTCGTGAACTTCGGTGCCTTCGTGGATCTGGGCGGCATGGACGGGCTCGTCCACGTGTCCGAGCTCAGCTGGAAGCACGTCGACCACCCCTCCTCGGTCGTGTCGGTGGGCGACGAGATCGAGGTCGAGGTGCTCGACGTCGACCTCGACAAGGAGCGCATCAGCCTGTCGCTCAAGGCCACCCAGATCGACCCCTGGCAGGAGTTCGCCAACGGCCACCAGGTCGGCCAGCTGGTCTACGGCCGGATCACCAAGCTCGTGCCGTTCGGCGCCTTCGTCCAGGTGGGCGACGGCATCGAGGGGCTCGTGCACATCTCGGAGATGGCGGCCCACCACGTGGACCTGCCCGAGCAGGTGGTCAACCCGGGCGAGGAGCTCTGGGTGAAGATCATCGACATCGACCTGCAGCGCCGCCGGATCAGCCTCTCCATCAAGCAGGCGGCCGAGGGCGGCGAGGTCTCCGAGGAGTACCGCGAGGCCTTCGGGGCCCACGCGTACGACGCGGAGGGCAACTACATCGGCAACTTCGAGTATGCAGAGGCCGAGTTCACGCCCGAGACCGAGGCCCAGGCGGCCTGGGCCGACTACGCGGCCAGCGCCGCCCCGGCGGACGGGGCGGCGGCCCCGGGGACCCCCGAGCTCGACCCGTCGGCCCCCGACGCGCCGGCCGAAACCGGCGAGATCGTCGACGCCGCCGTCGACGAAGCCCCCACCGGGGAGTAACCACCGCCCGCGCCGCGCCCTGACCCCGTCGCCTACCATGCCCGCCATGGAAGTGGCGGAGGCGGGGGAGTCGCTTCTGGTTGTCACGGTGTCCGAGTCAGAGGTGCTGTTCGACGAGCCGCGCCCGGACCTCGTCGACGGGACCTTCGGGCTGACCGGACGCTGGCGGGCGGCGGCGGCCGTCGTCCTCCTCATGGTGGTGGCAGCCGGGATCCTGCTGCGCTTCTGGACGCGCTCGGCGCTGTGGCTCGACGAGGCGCTGACCGTCGACATCGCGCGGCTCCCGCTCCATTCGCTGCACGCCGCGCTGCGCCAGGACGGCGCCCCGCCGCTGTACTACATCCTCTTGCACTTCTGGATGAAGCCGTTCGGGGGCTCGGACCTGGCCGTGCGCTCGCTCTCGGGGGTGATCTCGGTCGCCACCCTCCCGGTGGCCTGGGTGGCCGGCCGGCGGTTCGGGGGCCGGGCCTGCGCCTGGATGACGGTGCTGTTGGTGGCGAGCGCGCCCTTCGCCATCTACTACGGCACCGAGGCGCGGATGTACTCGCTCGTCATGCTGCTCACCGCCTGCGGCTTCATCGCGCTCGACGGGGCCGTGCGCCGGCCGAGCGCGGGCAACCTGGTGGCGACCGGCGTGGTGGCGGCCGCCCTCCTCTACACCCAGTACTGGGCGGTCTATCTCTTGGCCACCGTCGCCGTCTGGCTGCTCTGGCAGGCGCGGCGCACCCAGCCCGACCCCGCCCGCCGGCGGAACGCCCGCTTCAGCCTCGCCGCGGTGGCGGTGGGTGCGTTGACCTTCGTCCCGTGGGTCCCCACGTTCTTCTTCCAGTCCCGGCACACGGGGACCCCGTGGGCGGCGCCGGCCAACTTCTCGGCGACCATCAACGCGGTCACCGGCTTCACCGACAACCAGGCGACCCTGTCGGCGGCGGGGTCCAACCAGGGCCGCCTGCTGGCGGTGCTCTATCTCCTGCTGGCCTTCCTGGGCCTCTTCGGGGTGGCCCGGGACCACTGGCACGTCGATCTCGACATCCGGACCCGCCGGCGCGGCCGGCCGATCGCCTTCGTTGTCGCTGTCACTCTCGCCGCCGCGGTGGCGGGCGGGCTGCTCGCCCACAGCGGCTTCAGCGCCCGCTACGCCTCAGTCGTGCTGATCCCGTTCCTCTTGCTGGTCGTCCTCGGGGCCACCACCCTCGCCGACGCGCGGCTGCGTTCGGTCGTCCTGTTGGTGGCCGCCGTGTCGGGTCTGGCCGTCGGGGTGCAGAACATCACCACGCAACGGACCCAGGCGACCAAGGTGGCCGCGGCGCTGGCGGCCCACGGGAGGCCCGGTGACGTGGTGGCGTTCTGCCCGGACCAGCTGGGCCCCGCCGTCTACCGCCTGACCGGGCCGGACCGCTACGTCGAGATCACCTACCCGCACCGCACCTCGCCGGACCTCATCGACTGGATCGACTACAAGCGCGCCGTGCATCACGCCAGCCCGGCCTCCTTTGCGCAGTACGTGGCGGCGGCCGCCGGGTCGACGCACCAGATCTGGATGGTCTGGGCGGCCAACTACCAGGGCTACGGGATCCGCTGCGAAGACATCGAGACCGATCTGCTGGCCCTGCCGAACCACACGGCGACCGAGCGGGTGGTGGCGATGCCCGCCCACTACTACGAGCCGATGAACCTGACCCAGCTGACGCCGGTCGCCGCCCACCCGCTGTCCTCGTGACCGGCCGGGCGCGCCGCGGTTGGCGGGCGCTCGCCCCCGTGCTCGTCCCCTTCGCCCTGGCCCGGGTCATCGTCGCAGCGATGCTGGGCGTCGCGCACCTGGTCCTGTCGCGGTCGCACCCACAGAACGCCGGCATGGCACTCCGCGTCCACCAGGGCCTGCTCGCCTGGGACGGCGGGTTCTACGAGGCGATCGCCCGCGCCGGCTACCGACCCTACGGGCACCAGGCGCTCCGCTTCTTCCCGCTGTTCCCGCTCGCCGGTCGCTACCTGGCCGACGCCACCGGCATCGGGGTGGGGCCGGCGCTCGTCGTCATCGCCAACGCCGCCGCCCTGGTCGGCACCGCGCTCGTGGTGGTGCTGGTGCGCCGGGAGACGGGCGACCGGGGGCTGGCCACCCGCAGTGCCTGGCTGCTCTCGCTGGCGCCCCCCGCCTTCACCTTCGTCTTCGGTTACGCCGAGGGGTTGCTGCTGGCGTTGGTGGCGGCCTGCTTCGTCGCCCTGCGGCCGGCGGGCGGGGGCCGCCCCGCCTGGTGGTGGGCGGCCCTCTTCGCCTACGCCGCCGCGCTGACCCGCCCGCTCGGCGTGCTGCTGGTGCTCCCGGTGGCCGTCGTCGCGCTCGCCCGCTGGCGCCAGGCGGGCGCGACCGAGCGGTCCGCGGCCGCGGTGGCGCTCGCCGCCCCGGTCCTCGGCCTCGTCACCTTCCTCGCCTGGTCGGCCCGGGCCTTCGGCGACTTCTGGCTCCCGCTGCGGGTCCAGACCAGCGCGGGCCACCACGGCGGACTGACCGACCCGCTGCGCACCCTGGTCGACGACGCCAAGGGGGCCCTGCACCACCACATCGGCACCGCCCTGCACGTGCCCTGGGTCCTCGTGGTCCTGTTCCTCCTCGTCGTCTGCTGGCGCCGGCTGCCCGCTGCCTACTCGCTCTTCGCCACCGCCGTCGTGGCGGTGGCCCTCTCGGGCACCAACCTCGACTCCTTCGAGCGCTACGCGCTCAGCGCCTTCCCGCTGGTGGTGGCCGGCGCCACCCTCCTCTCCCGCCGCCCGCTGGAGCGGGCGGTCCTCGTCCTCTCGGGGGCGGGCCTGGCCGCCTACACCCTGTTGGCCCTGCTCAACATCTCGGTCCCGTAGGGGGCAGGGGGCCGCCGGCCGGCCCATCCACTATCCTTCGCGCCCGTACGGGGGGCCGTGCCCGCAGGGTCCGGTGGTGGCGAGACGCAGCGTCGGGACCGGCGCCGTGCCACCGCCACCGGACTGGGCGCGCAGGACCGAGGAAGACGGACGAGGCTCGCCGCGCCGGGTGGGCCACCCGCGGAGGAGACCGGTGTCGAGTGCGCGTGGCGACGCCATGAACGGCGACCCGGTGGTGGTGATCGGCGCCGGCCCGGCCGGGCTGACCGCCGCCTACGAGCTGGTGAAGTCGGGCGACCCGGTGGTGGTGGCCGAGGCCGACGACGTGGTGGGCGGCATCAGCCGCACCGTGCTGCGCGACGGCTGGCGCTTCGACATCGGCGGGCACCGCTTCTTCACCAAGGTCCGCCCGGTCGAGGCCCTCTGGCACGAGATCCTGCCCGGGGACGACTTCTTGCTCCGGCCGAGGAAGAGCCGCATCTACTACGAGGGCAAGTACTACGACTACCCGCTGCGGCCGCTCAACGCGCTGCGCAACATGGGCCCCGCCAAGGCCTTCTTGTGCGGACTGTCCTACCTGTCGGCGCGCCTGCGGCCCCCGAAGGACCAGACCAACTACGAGGGCTGGCTGGTGGCCCGCTTCGGGTGGCGGCTCTACCGCACCTTCTTCAAGACCTACACCGAGAAGGTGTGGGGGATCCCCGTCGCCGACATGCCGGCCGACTTCGCCGCCCAGCGGGTGAAGAACCTCGACCTCGGCAAGGCGATCCTGAACGCGCTCACCCCGAGGCGCAACCAGACCGAGATCACCACCCTGATCGAGGAGTTCCGCTACCCCAAGTACGGGCCGGGGATGATGTGGGAGGTCTGCCGGGACAAGGTCGAGGCGGCCGGGGGCGACGTGCGCATGCAGACGGCGGTGCGCCGCATCCACCTCTCGGCCGGCCGGGCCGAGGCCGTGAGCCTGGAGCACCGGGGGGAGACCTCGCGCCAGCCCGCCTCCCACGTCATCTCGTCGATGCCCATGGCCCAGCTGGTCCGCGCCATCGACCCGCCGCCGCCCGCGGCCGTGCTGGCCGCCGCCGACGACCTGCACTACCGGGACTTCCTCACGGTGGCGGTGGTGGTGCCCGAGGAGCTCGGGTTCGAGGACAACTGGATCTACGTCCACTCGCCGGAGGTGAAGGTGGGGCGGATCCAGAACTTCGGGTCCTGGTCGCCCTACATGGTGAAGGAGGGGCGGACCTGTCTCGGCCTCGAGTACTTCGTCTTCGAGGGCGACGGCATGTGGACCATGCCCGACGAGGAGCTGATCGCGCTGGCCAGCCGCGAGCTCGAGGTGCTCGGCCTGGTGCCCGCCGCGGCCGTCCAGCAGGGCTACGTCGTGCGGGTCCCCAAGGCCTACCCCACCTACGACTTCTCCTACCAGGACAACGTGGCGACGATCGTGGCCTGGCTGGCCACGGACGCCGCCAACGTGCACCCGGTCGGCCGCAACGGGATGCACAAGTACAACAACCAGGACCACTCGATGTACACGGCGATGCTGACGGTGGAGAACATCCACGGCGCCCACCACGACATCTGGGCGGTGAACGTGGAGCAGGAGTACCACGAGGAGCGGCGGGAGGACGACGGCGCGGCCGGCGTCCCGGCCGCGGTGGCGGGCGGGACCGGGCGCGACGCGCCAGTGCTGCCGCGCCGCGTGAACCCCTAGCCCCTCGGTGCCGGTCGGGCCCCGGGCCCGGCTCGGTCAACCGGCCAGATAGATCCGCCCGGCCGCCACGGTCGTGAGGTGTCGCGCCAAGGCGGTGGGGAAGGGGCCCTGGACGGCGACCAGGGTGACGGTCTGCTCCTCGGTGCCGCGGACGAAGTCGACCACGGTGAGCTGGAGATTCAGCGTGGCCCCCTGATCGGTGACCGGCACCAACGCCGTGAAGTTGGCGTTGTGGGGGGCGAACTCGGTCGCCGGCGCCCGGGTCACGGTGACCGTCCCCAGGCTGGTCCCGGTGCCGAATCCCGACCCCAGCGCGGCCTTGGCCTGGTTGTTCAACACCGTCGTGAGGCACGACGGGGTCTTCGGGTTCGCCAGGGAGGCGAAGTCGGCCTGCGCGGCCCTGGCCGAGGGGTAGACCGAGACGCTGTCGCTCACCAGCTGCCGCTGGTCCTTGCTCGTGAACTCGGGGCTGTAGGCGGTGGGCGGTTGACTCGTGATGACGCTGGTGGGCACCCCGAGACAGCCGGCCAGCTGGGCGGCCCCGGGGAACGGCGAGTTGTTGTTCTGCGACTTGGTCGAGGTCCAGCCCTTCGGCAGATCCGAGAGCACCAGCAGGGCCGTCCTGGCCTTTTCGGTGGGGGACGTGGCGCGCGCACCGGCCACCGCGGCGGGCGGTGCGGCCTGACCAGCCGCGTTCGAACCGGTCGGTTGTTTGGCGATCAGTACGAACGTGAGGATCCCGACCAGCAGCACGACCGTCGCCAACAGCGCCCGGAGTCGGTTCGACGGCGGGTTCCGCTGTGCACCCGAGAACCAGGAGGCAGCAGCCGGGGCCGCGGCCGGACCGCGGAGCGGCTCGATCCCCACCACCCCGTTGTCCGCGACGTGCTCCGTCCAACGGTCACCGCGGAAATACCGGTGCTGGTGGTGCCCCAATGGGTCTGGGAACCAGCCGGGTCCACCAGTGGTCAACGTCGCCTCCACGGCTTGGTGGCGGCCTCGTCCTCTACGAGGAGAGCGAATCCATTCCCGCGTCAGGATACGTGCGCGTCCGCGTCGCCCACGGGATGCCGTACTGGTTGTCCTAGTGGAACCCCGGTGGCCCGGCCGACGGCGCCCGGGCCGGCGCGCTCAGCCCGACGGCGCGGCGGCCGGGGTCGGGGGGTCCGGCGCCGGGGTGGCCGGCGTCTCGTCGGCGCCGCCCGGCGGCGCGGCGCCCGCCTGGGTGCGGTTCCAGCGCCGCCACACCAGTCGGTGGACGGGGATGAACCGCGGGATGTCGCGCAGCCCCGGCAGGAAGGGCACCGCCAGCAGGAGCAGGGTGCCGACGGCCGTCATGTAGATGGCGATGAGGTCGACGTTGGGCGAGGTGCGGAAGCCCGGCACCTGGTACCAGAGCGTGTAGAGCCACAGCCAGGGCTGCCCGGGGAAGCTCCCGGTCTCGTTCATGACGCCCCACTGGGTGCCGGTCAGGTGGTCGGCGGTCGCCTGGTCCGAGAAGTAGCTCCCGTCCTCCAAGAAGAGGAGCGGCTTCGTGAAGTCCGAGCCGTAGAAGGGATGCTGGGCCAAGAGGTCGGCGTCGAGCGCCCCCGAGCGAGCGAGCGTGAGCTCGGTCGACAAGAGGAACGGCACCGTGCCGTCGGCCGCCCGCGGCACCACCGGTTGGCCGGCCACGAAGCGGACGTGGGTCACCGCCTTCAGGTAGGCGTTGGTCCAGGCCATCTGCCGGGCCGGGGAGACGGCGCGGTAGATGGAGAGGGCGGCGGCGAGCCGGGGTTCGGTCGGGGCCACCTTGGACAAGGGGGAGAGCACGAAGGTCTCCGCGGTGTTGATCGGCTGGAGCACCCCGGTCAGGTTCTGCCAGTTGGGGCCGAGCTGCTGGACGCTCGCGGTCCCGTTGTTATACGGCGGGCCGTAGGTGGCCGTCTTGCTGGTCGCGGCCAGCTCGGTGGCCGAGGTGGCGAGGAAGTCGGCGGGGGCCACCTTGGCCCAGCTGGCGACCGTGACCGGCGGCTCGTCGGGTGAGGACAGGAGCGAGGCCAGCAGCACCACCAGCACGAGCGCGATCACCGAGGCCACTGCGGCCTCCTTCACGATGTCGTAGCGCCGGGTGGGGCCCCGCCACTCCGCCCGGTCCGCCGCGGCGGCAGCCTGTCGCGCCGCCCGACCGCGGGCGGGTGCGACCGGCAGGGGGTGGGACACCCCGCGGACCCGCACCAGCAGCACGTGGGCGCCGACGAGGGCCACCAGCACGATCGGGATGAGGACGACGTGCCAGAGCAGCATCTGGCCGGAGTTCATGAGGTTGAAGAACCCGCCGACCCCGATGGCGTTGAAGGCGTCCTTGCCGTTGGTCGAGATCCACTGCGAGTCGAAGTTCTGCTGGGACAGGTAGCCGGTGAAGCACTCGACGATCGAGAAGGCGAAGGCGACCACGCCGGTGATCCAGGTGAGCCGGCGCCGGCCGCGCCAGGCGGCCATCCAGAACTTGCCCCAGAGGTGGATGACCAAGAGGGCCATGAAGAGCTCGACGCTCCAGAGGTGCAGGCTGTTGAAGAAGTGCCCCACCCGGTTGGTGTGCCACCAGTCCGAGCCGCCCAGCGCGATGGCGAACCCCGAGACGATCGCCATGCCGAGCGCGGCCAGGGAGGCGACCCCAAAGACGTAGACCCACGAGGCGACGTAGGCCGGCTGGCGGTCGGGCAGGAGCTTGCCCGGCGGGAGCTTGCTGAGCGCCCGCCGTCGCAAACGGGAGGTCCACATGCGCCGGTCGGCGTCGTCCCCCATATCGGCCCTGGGCTCCCGGGCCGCGTCGCTCCCGGAGAGCGCGCCGGGCGGCGCGTCGCCGTCGTCTCGCCCGTGGGGGAACGGCACCAGCAGGGCCACGCCGAAGATCACGACCATGACCGCGATCAGCACCAGGTTGGCGACCGACACGGTGAAGATCGACCAGTGCAGGTAGCGCCCTGGCGAGTCGAGATGTACGAGCGCGCCGAGCAGGTGAACTGAGAGCAACGCCGGTCCTCCTTGCGGTGGTCACCGGCGTGGTCCGTCTCTGTCGACGGGCCAGGGTCCGGGTGCCGATCGGAGCATGCCACAACCACCGCCCGCCGTGACGGTTCTCGGGCGGCGCCGCGGCCGCCGGGGCGACGCGGTTCTCGTGGGACCGGCCGATCCGAGGCGCGGGCGGGTCCTCACGCCATGATGGGCCCGCCAACAACGGACCACGCAAGGAGAGCCGCCGTGAGCGCCTCGGCCATCTACGACTACGTCCCGCACCACCGGACCGCGACCAAGCTCAAGGGGGCCGGGCCGACGCCGGTCAAGGTGCGGGACCAACTGCCGAGCGGCAGCCCGAGCGCCCGGTTCAACGCCTGGCTGGCCGTGAAGGTGACGACGGGGGTGGGCACGATGTGGTGCGCCTACGCATTCGCGGCCATGGCCCTCATCAGCCTGCCGGCCGCGATCCGGTCCCACAGTGAGGTGGTGGTCGTCTCGTGGATCTCTCAGACCTTCCTCCAGCTGGTGCTCCTGTCGGTGATCATCGTCGGCCAGAACCTCCTGGCGGCGGCCGCCGACAAGCGGGCCGAGGCCACCTACAACGATGCCGACGCCGTGCTGCAGGAGGCGGTCAAGATCCAGGACCACCTGCAGGCCCAGGACCACGTGCTCGGCCAGCTGACCGAGAGGTTGGCGAGGCTCGAGGGTGGCCCGGGGCAGTGACGGCCGGCCCGGCGCGGGTCGTGGTTCGACCGGCGCGTGCGTCGCGCTACTCGGCCCCCCGGCCCTCGACCACGGCCCGCGGGCCGGGGAGCGGGGCCCCGGCCTCGTCGCCCGCCCGCGCGCCGGCCCACAGGGCGACGCTCGCCAGCACCCCGACGAAGCCGATGAGTCGGAGCGCCACCTTCCAGCCGGCGGTCGGCAGGTGCTCCCCGAAAATGGCGCTGCCCACGATGACCACGTAGGTGCTCGAGATCACGTTGGACATGGGCACGATGACCGACGCCGGGCAGCGCTGCAGGGCCGTCTGGAACAAGAGCAGCCCGGCCGCCGAGGTGACGCCCAGGGCGTAGACGAAGGGGGAGCCCACGATGTGGGGGATGGCGTGCACGAGGCCGTCGCGCTCGATCTGGGCGGACACGGCCTTGGCGGCCAGCGCCGCCACGCCGTAGAGGAGCCCGGCGGCCACGCCGTAGAGGGGGGTTCGGATGTGGCCCAGCCAGCCCACGCCGGCCTGCGCGCGGTCGGCCGAGAAGAAGAGCCACAGGGCGAACGCGACCGTCGGCACCGCGGCGGCGGCCAGCAGCGCGAAGTCGCCGTGGCTGCCGGCCCGGTCGCTGCCGGCGTCGAGCGAGAGGCTGATGGCGAGCAGCGACAGCCCGATGAGCGAGACGACAACCCACTCGTTGCGGCGGAGCCGCTCGCCGAGGGACACGTGGGAGAGCACGAGCAGGATGACGATGCCCGACACGAAGATGGGCTGGACGACCGAGATCGAGATGAGGGAGAGGGCGAGCACCTGTAGGCCGAGGCCGGCCAGGAGCAGGAGGAAGCCGGTCAGCCACAAGGGAGAGGAGCACAGCGAGCGCACCAGGTGCCCGACCCGCCGCGCGTGCACCTCGGGGAGGGCGCCGAGCGCGCGCTTCTCCACGACGAAGCCCACGTTGTAGAGGACGGCCGACACCACGCTGACCGACACGCCGGCCGCCAGCGGCGCGTGGTGGCTCACGCCGGCCCCCCGACCCGGCGCAGCACCAGCAACAGGTTCCAGGTGACGAGCTCGCGCAGCCCCGGCACGCGCACCACCCAGTGCAGCCAGCTCGGGTGGTAGCGGGGGATGGCCGCGACGACCTCGACGTCGTGGCGCCGCCGCACCAGGCGCAGCGTGGGCCCCACGTGGCAGGCGTAGAGGGAGGTGCCGAAGCGGTTCTTCGGCGGGTGGCCGTGCCTCGCCTCGTAGCGCCGGGCGGCGCGGTGGCCGCCGAGGTAGTGCCAGGGGGCGGTCTCGTGGCCGCCCCACAGCGAGTACCAGGCGGTGAACGAGACGTAGAGGAGCCCGCCCGGCCGGGTCACGCGCACCAGCTCGTCGAGGAAGCCCGAGACGTCCGGGACATGCTCGAGCACGTTGGAGGAGAACGTGAGGTCGGCCGCCCCGTCGCCGACCGGCAACCGGTAGCCGTCGCCCGCGACGGTTACGCCGCGGGCCACCCGCCCGGCCGACACCGCGAAGCGGTGGCGCTCCGCCGGCGTGCTCGACGGCCCGGGCTCTCGGACCGGCGGGTCGCCGGCCTCGGGCTCGATGAGGCAGCAGCGGGCCCCGGCCGCGCGCAGGGCCGCGGTGAAGTAGCCCGCACCGCCGCCCACGTCGACCACCCGGGCGCCGTCGAGCGGCAGGTAGCGCTCGATCTGGGCCGCCGTGTCGTCCGCCACCGCCCGGTAGAAGGTGTCGGGGTCGGACTGCTCGAGCCGGAAAACCTTGGCCAGGGCGACCGAGCGGCCCAGCCCGTCGCGCGGGCGGGGCGCCGGCGTTCGTCCCGGTGGGAGATCGGCGGCGGGGGAGGGGGAGGCGGTGGCCAGGCTGGCCATAGGGCCGCCAGCGTAATCGGGGGCGCGCCGGGCTCCCGGGGGCGCGCCGGGCGCGCTCAAAGCGCGGCGACCGCCGACTGCGGGCGCGACAGGGTCACCCAGGCCACGACGGCCAGCCCGTAGGCGGCGAGGCCCAGCACGAGCACGAGGTCGAACCCCACCACCATGGAGAGGATCGTGGCGAGCACCGATCCCGTCACCGAGGCGAAGCCGTTGACCGCCCAGCCCCAGGCGACGTACTCGCGCGGGTACTCGCTCAGGCCCGATACGGCCTCCAGGCCGAGCGGCATGAACATGCCGAGGCACAGCCCGAGCGGTGCCAGCACGGCGAAGGCGATCAGGACGCGCAGCGCGAAGGCCAGGCTGAGCAGCGCGTCGGTCATCGGCGTCAGGCCGAACAGGTAGAAGAGGGTGAGCGCGGTGATGCCCGCCAGCAGCACCGGCACCGTATTGGGCCGCTGGCGCCGACGACCGCTCAAGAAGGCACCCACCCCCGTGAAGATGAGAAGCGACATGAGGGTCACCGTGAGCGAGTAGGTCGGGTAGCCGAGGAACAGGTTGAGCAGCTGGATCAGCGTCACCTCGAAGAAGATGAAGCCGAAGCCGAGCGACGCGAAGAACAGGGCCGACCGTCCCTTGCGCGGCAGCTTGCGCCAGGTGCGCCGGATGGCGAGGAAGGGGGCGAGGAGGAACACGAGCGCGACCAGGATCGAGAT
>Ga0209415_10008745_pt1 | contig 17508 bp, 14 predicted proteins | sample PeaSoiSIISIP2007_FD_187696 | JGI IMG/M metagenome (GOLD analysis project Ga0209415, IMG submission 187696) | Peat soil microbial communities from Weissenstadt, Germany - SII-SIP-2007 (SPAdes) (version 2) | ecosystem: Environmental > Terrestrial > Soil > Wetlands > Peat | place: Germany... | reverse complement strand
GATTGCACGAAACTTCCTCGCATCGATCTGTCTGGTCGCCGCCATCGTGTGGTGGATTTTATGAGTCTGGACCCTAATCAGGCCTCGCGGGCCGGGACGGCCCGGTCATCTTTTGTTTACCAATAGGTCCCAGCATTGCCCGGAGGGGGGCTCAGCCGAGCCGCCTGCCGCGGAGATGCCGATGGTCATGAAGCTTCCCGTTGCCGGCTTCCGCGGTGGTGATGAAGAGGCCGCGCCGCCCGGCCACGACGATATCTTCTCCCGCGCCGACGCCGAGATGGTCGCCCGCCTGGAAGTCCTGGGGGTGGATGCCAAGCGGCTCCCGCGCATCGCTGTCGGCTCGCTCGACAAGGCCGGCGATGACGCCGCGGCACGGTCGATCTCGGTGATCATCCCGGTCTACAACGAGGCGCAGAATATTCCGCCTCTGTTCGAGCGCCTCTTTGCCGTGCTCGACGGCCTCGGTCGGCCCTTCGAGGTCATCGCGGTGAACGATGGCAGCACCGACCGATCGATCGACGCATTGCGCGAGGCTGCCGCCGCGCGCGCGGAATTCAAGGTAGTGAACCTCGCACGCAACTACGGCCAAACGGCAGCGATGATGGCTGCGCTCGACTTCGCCACCGGCGAGATCATCGTGCCGATCGACGCCGATCTGCAGAACGATCCAGCCGACATCCCAGCCCTGCTCGCCAAGCTCGACGAGGGCTACGACGTGGTGTCGGGGTGGCGGAAGGACCGGAAGGACGACGCGATCAAGAAGAACCTCGTCAGCCGGATCGCGAATTCGTTGATCTCCTGGATATCCGGCGTGCGGCTGCACGATTACGGCTGCTCGCTGAAGGCGTACCGGCGCAGCGTCATCCAGGGTGTGCGCCTCTATGGCGAGATGCACCGCTTCGTGCCGATCTATGCGTCCTGGTACGGCGCTCGCATCGCCGAGGTGCCGGTGCGCCATCATCCCCGAGTCCACGGGGCCTCGCATTACGGTCTCGAGCGCATCTTGAAAGTATTGCTCGACCTGGTCGTCGTCCGCTTCCTCGACCGGTATCTCGGCAAGCCGATCTATGTCTTCGGCGGCTTCGGTCTGCTTTGGCTGGCGGTCTCTTTCGCGACGCTGATCTACGTTTTCTACCTCAAGCTGTTCGACAGCATCTCCATGATCCTCACACCTCTGCCGATGCTGGTCGCGACGTCATTCATGATGGGCATCATGAGCATCCTCATCGGCATCCTCGCCGAGATCGTCGTGCGCATTTATTTCGAGTCGCAGTCGAAGCTGATCTACCACACCCGCGAGACCCTGAACCTCGATCCACCGCGCCGGACCTGACGTCACCATGTGCGGGATAGCCGGCTTTCTCGGGGATGGCCGCCGCGAGCATCTCGCCGCGATGACGCGGGCGCTTTCGCATCGAGGTCCCGACGACGAGGGCTTCCACATCGACGAGGAGCACCGGGTCTTCCTGGGCTTCCGCCGTCTCGCCGTCATCGATCCCGCCGGCGGCCGGCAGCCCATGTGGAACGAGGACGGCTCCGTCTGCGTCATTTTCAACGGCGAGATCTATAACCAGGCGGAGCTTCGCGCGGAGCTCGAGCGGAGAGGGCACCGCTTCCGGACCGACCACTCCGATACCGAGGTGCTTGTCCACGGCTATGAGGAGTGGGGCGCCGGCCTGCCGGTCCGCTTGAACGGCATGTTCGCTTTCGTCGTGTGGGACCGGACGCGGCAACGGCTGTTCGCCGCCCGCGATCGATTTGGCGAGAAGCCGTTTTATTACTCCTCGCAGCCGGGCTTGTTCCTCTTCGGCTCGGAGCTCTCGGCGCTGGCGCGGCATCCTCGGTTCGATCGAACGCTCGATCAGAGATCCCTGCAGAAATTTTTCGCCTACGGATATCTGCCGGCGCCGAACACGATGTACCAGAGCGCGAGAAAGCTGCCGGGCGGCTGTCACGTGGCGGTCGACCTGCGCGCCCAGACAGTCGTCGAGGCCCGCTATTGGTGCTTCCGCATCGAGGCCGAGGACCATGCTCCCGCCGACCGCGACGCCGCCCTCGCGGCGGAGTTGTGCGCGCTCATCGACCGCGCGGTCGCCCGTCGCCTCGTCAGCGACGTCCCGCTCGGCATATTCCTATCGGGCGGCGTCGATTCCAGCGCGATCCTGGCGTTTGCCGCTCGACACCGGCCCGCCCCCTCTCTCGACACCTTCACCGTCGGGTTCGACGAGCCGTCGTTCGACGAGTCCGGATTTGCGCGCGACGTCGCCCGTGCGATCGGCAGCCGCCACCATGAGAAGATCCTGAGCCTCGATGCCGCTCGCGACGCAATGGATCGGGTGCTCACCGGCCTCGACGAGCCGCTCGGCGACCCCTCGATCCTGCCGACCTATCTCTTGTCTTCGTTCGCCCGTGAGACCGTCACGGTGGCGCTGTCCGGCGATGGCGGGGACGAGCTCTTTGCGGGCTATGACCCGTTCGCAGCGCTAGAGCCGGCGCGCTGGTACAACCGGCTGGTGCCGACGCCCGTGCACCTCCTGCTGCGCCGATCCGCGGGCCTGCTGCCGGTGTCGGGCAAGAACATGAGCTTCGACTACAAGCTCCGCCGCGCGCTGACCGGGCTTTCCTACCCCTCGCACCTGTGGAATCCCGTCTGGATGGCGCCAGTCGAGCCGGCCCTGATGGCGTCGTTGTTCGAGGCACCGCTCCAAGCCGAGGAGCTCTACTCCGAGGCAATCGAGCTTTGGGATCAGTCGCGCTCGCGGAGCGTGGTCGACCGGACGCTGGAATTCTTCACGAATCTCTATCTGCAGGACGACATTCTGACGAAGGCCGATCGTGCCGCGATGAGTGTATCGCTGGAATCGCGCGCGGTCTTCCTCGACAACGATATCGTCGAGTTCTGCCGCCGCCTGCCGCACGGCTATAAGCTGCGGAACGGCCAGCGTAAATATCTGCTCAAGAAAGCCGTCGCCGGCGCCGTAGCGCCGGCCGTGCTGGCGCGGCGGAAAAAGGGTTTCGGCATCCCACTCGCGCGCTGGCTGCGCGACGTGCCCGCGGTTCCCCCGCTCGCGCCGGTTCCGGGCATACGAATGCCCTGGGTGGCCGATCGCTGGCGCAGCTTCCGTGCCGGCCAGACAGACGACCGGCTCTTTCTTTGGAGCTGGGCCAGCCTCCAGGCGGTCGTCAATCCTTCGGCGCCAGCGGCACTCCCGGCGGGCCGGACCGAGGCTCTGCGAGCGGCTGTTCCGGCTTGATGGCGGCGCGGACCAGGACAAATGGATCTCGCAACCTATGCCGTCGAGGCGGAAATCGAAGCGGATCATTGGTGGTTCGTCGGCCGTCGACGGCTTTTTGCCAGAATGCTCGAGAAGCTTCGGCTCGCCTCCGACGCCGCTATTCTGGACATCGGCACAAGCACGGGCGCCAACCTCCGCCTCCTCCGCGAGCTGGGTTTTTCCGGCGCAATCGGGCTCGACAGTAGTGTGGCCGCCATAGAATTCTGCAAGGCGAAGGGGCTTGGGGCCGTCGATTTCGGCGACGCGTGCTCTCTTCCATACGCGGACGATCGGTTTGACCTTGTCGTCGCTACCGACGTTATCGAGCATGTCGTTCAGGACGGTAGAGCACTTGACGAGATTCGCCGTGTGCTCAAGCCCGGCGGCTACGCGCTCGTCACTGTGCCGGCATTCCCGTCGCTGTGGGGTAATCAGGACGTTGTCGCGCACCATAAGCGCCGTTATCGGATGATGCCGCTGCGCGACCGCGTCATGAAAAGCGGCCTCTCGGTGGACCAATCCTTCTACTTCAACTTTCTGCTTTTCGCGCCGATCTGGGCGGCGCGGCAGGTCATTCGCCTATGGCACGTACGGCTCGCGAGCGAGGGCGAGGTCAACACGCCGCTGCTCAATCGCATCCTCGGCGCGATTTTTTTGCTCGACATTGGGATCGCCCCGCTGCTTCGACCGCCCTTTGGCGTGTCCATCCTCGCCCTCGCGCGAAAACCGACAGCGATCGGTGGCTCTGCCCGTTGACGTGGGGCCAAGAGCCCGCGCGGGATCACTCCGCTCTTCCCGGCTTTACGGCAACGCCGACGACCTGCAGCCCCGCGGGCTTCAGGAACGGGAGCCGCAGCAGTGCCTCGTCCAGGCGGCAGGACGCCCGCACGACGGAGCGGATGCCCGGCATGAATCGGAACAGCCGGTTCACCACGAGCACGTCGCTGTTCATGAACAGGCAGAACCCGATGAATCCGACTGGGTGCCAGAGGTCGCACTCGAATCCGGCCGCCTGTAGCACCGGCACGGTTTCCGCCCAGCGCAAAGGCCGCTCGGTCTGGTGATCGAGGGTGGGCAAGAGGCGATAAATCACCGCTCGGAGCGCCCGCCAGAGCCAGAAGTCGTTCAAGGGTTCACGAAAGTAGAAGCGGCCGCCCGGCTTCAGGATGCGGTGAACCTCCGAGAACAAACTCCGCCGATCACCGACGTGGTGAATGCCGCCGAGCATGAACACGGTATCGAACGCGCTATCGGCGAGAGGAAGCCGGGTCGCGTCGCCCTGGATGAAATGCAGATTGCCCGCCGGGCTCTGGCGACGCCCGGTCTGCAGCATGTTGAGCGAGAGGTCGACGCCGAGGCCGATGCCGATCTCGGGACGGAGCAGCTTGAAGGCTTCGCCGCTGCCGCAACAGATCTCCGCGACGGTGCCGAGCGCGCGCTCGCCGACCGCGTCGAGCAGCGCGCGATCGAGGTAGGCCATATAGGTCTCGGTGTGAGGATACCCCAGGTTCGTCACATATTTCGCGGCGATCGCGTCGTAGTGCTGCTGCTGGACGCGGCCCTCGGCGGAACAGAACGCTTCTGCGAAAAGCGGAATGCCGCCCGGCGCAATGGAAAACCGGCGGCCGCTTCCCTCCGCCACCAGCGCGCCGGGCTCCTGCCGCAACATCGCCCCATCCAGTGGGCTTCGCAGGAGCGGCAGCAACTCCGCCGGGACGGCGGCGCTCTCGAGCGACGCAGTCGAGGCGGGTCCTCGCGATTCGATCTGGACTTCCGCTGGCATCCGATGCTCTCCGTCGGCCGGGGCGGCCCGTGAAGAAATCTGTTAAGGTTATGACCTATAAGAAAACGAGGGCCCGAGCGCCCTTCGTTAGATGGGTCAGAATGATGAAAAAGGCGTTTCGTGGCGATGGATTTTGCGCTGGGGGTCGCCGGATATGACGCCCAGGCTATCGCGATAGGCGATGAGCGCCGATCCCGCTTCTGCCGCGGCGGTCGCCCGCGGATCGCCTGACCGGTTCGGGTATTCGTGGCATCGCTATGCCGGGATCCTGCCCGAGCACGAGGAGCAGTTCAGGCGCTGGACAGCGCCGTTGATGCCCGAGGATTGGCAAGGTGCGCGATTTCTGGACGCCGGCTGCGGCATCGGGCGGAACTCCTATTGGCCGATGACCTATGGCGCCGCCGGCGGCGTCGCGCTCGACGTCGACGATCGCACGCTCGCGCGCGCGCGGGCCAACCTCACGGGCTTTCCCGCCCTCGAGGTTAGACGGCAGAGCATCTACGAGATCACCGAGGAGAACGTCTTCGACATCGCCTTCAGTATCGGCGTCGTCCATCACCTCGAGTTTCCCGATCGCGCGGTCGCGCGGATGGCGCGCTCAGTCAAGCCCGGCGGCCGCGTCCTGGTCTGGCTCTACGGCCGCGAGAACAACGGCTGGATCGTCAATCTGTTCGACCCGCTGCGCACTGTGCTCTTCAGCCGGCTGCCCCTCGGTTTCGTGCACGCGCTCTCGTGGCCGCTCACCGCGATCCTCTGGGCGATGCTGCGCCTCGGTTTGCAGCGCCTGGAGTACCTCCGGCTCATCCGGCGGTTCTCGTTCGACCATCTCCGGGCGATCGTTTTCGATCATATGATTCCGCGGATCGCCCGGTACTACACACGGGACGAGGCCATCGCATTGCTTGGGAATGCGGGCCTCGAGGCGATCGAGGCCGTCTGGGTCAACGAGATGTCCTGGGCGGTGTGCGGGCGGAAGCCGCAGAAATAGCATCTGCCGCCGTCACGAGGGCGGCGCAACGCGATAAATCCGGAAGAAGCTGCCCTGTGCCACAGGCTGGAGCGTTGCCAGCCCCGGCTCCGATGCCGAGCCGAAATCAATCCAAAGAACGAAATCAAAATGCTTGGGCCAATCGCTCCAGTAGCGCGGCTCGCCCGAGGCGCCCGGGTGATTGGACGCTGGGTCGGCAGCCGTCGCAATCGCGCCTTCCCGTAGCATGTCCGCTGTCAGGGGCATTGCTTCCGTCTTGAACAGGCCGGCATTGCGCGCGGTGGGCACGATCGACGTCCAGCCGGTAAAGAGATAGGGGATGAAGGCCGAGCGATCGATCACCGCGAGCGCCGGCATGTGCGTGAAGGTCTCGCCCCAGCGCAGGCCGACAAACGATGGCACGACGTCGACGGGCCAGCCGCCCTTCGCGGTGTCGTCGACGATGAGCAGGCGCGCGCCGGGTATGATGACCCGCGAGGCAGCCCTGAATTCTGCAAAGCGGGGGCCGGCATCGCGCCAAACCTCGGAGATCGCCCAGACCCGGACGGCCAGCAGCATCACCGCGATGGCGGCGAACCACCCGACTGCTCGAAACCGCGACTCGTCCAATCGCGTGCTGGCGATCATCACGAACGGCAGGGCGACCGGCAGGCGGATATCGGCGAGCCAGCTCCCGCTCATCCATGTCGGCATCGCGACCGCGGCCAAGATCATCGCGACGAGCACAAGGCGCATCTCCGGCGCAAGCTTCAGCGCGCGGGCGGCGATCGCCATCGCCAAGAACGCGACGCAGACGATGAGGAGCAGCTTGTCGAAGAGAACCGCCTGCGGTCCGAAGGTGAACGGCGCCTGCAGGGCATAGACCTTGGCGCCGAGGCCCCCGTACTCTGTGTAGGTCGGCCCCGAATTCTGCAGGCTTACGATCCAGAGCAAGCCGCCGGGAATGAATTGCAGGCCGGCGGCGCAAAGGGAGAGGAAGCCGCGCAGCGAGAGCTTGCGTTCCGCGAGCCGACCGCCGAGCTCGTAGGAACCGACCGCGAGAGCGTATAGGCAGAATGCAAAGAGGTGCAGAACGAAGAGCAGGCTCGCGAGCCCCGCGAAGACCACGATGCGCGGTGCCGCCCTCCAATGTCGGCTTTCGATCCAGCCGCTGAACGCGAGCAGGAACACGCCGATCCCGAAGAGGCAGTTCAGGAAGCCCCAGAAGAGCGCGGCATTGTAAAGAAATAGCAGTGCGCTCAGTGGCCAGAGAGTGAGCCGACCGTTGAGCGCGCGGTAGAGCGTCATGGTGCCGGCCACGAGGATGACCATGGTCAGGGCGATGAAAAGCCGGCCGGCGGCCTCCAGCGGCATGACCTGGGCGAGCGGCGGCACGATGAGGTCCATGGCAAGGTCCGGCAGCAGCCGCCAGTCCACGGCGTAGTTGCTGGCGAGATCCGGAAGCGCGCCGTTTTGCGCGAGGATCCACATGCGCGCGAGATGGTTGGGATAGTCGACCAGCGGCGGCACCGCGGCCCCGAGCAGGGGCGACAGCGTCAGGCCCACCAGGACCAGAGCCACCACCAGCGAGCGGACTGTCGCCCCTGGGGTTGCCTCCCTGGTCGGCAGCGTCGCCGAAGCGGATGTCGAGAGGCTGTTCATCGGCTGGCCGCGTCTTAGGGTTCGATAGATCGGGCGCGGCCTATGGTTATCGATGGGTCTAAAGGGATCGTTAAGGATCAGCCCAGCCGCATCGCCATCCATTTCTCCGGATGCCTCGCGCCCTCGCCGGGCGATAGCCCCGAGAGCGACATCCAGCGCGAGCGATGCCAGGCGGTTGAGGAGACCTCCACCCGGAGCGTGCCGTCCGTCGGCGGGCCGGTGAGGCCGAGCGCTTCCCACGGGATCAAGGCCTCGGCGGCGATGCGCGGCTGGTCGGCGCCGAAGTAGAGCGCTTGCGCGCCGGGCACCGGCGCGCAGTCGATGGCCGCGTGCTCCGCGGGCGTGCCGAGGCAGAGCTTCGGCGCCATGGGCGGGTGGTCCTTCACCTTGGTGCGCGGCGGAATGAAATAGTAGGTGAAGTGGCGCGGGCCCGCGCCGGCGTCGACATGGAGCTCGACGCGGAACGCCTCCTGGAGCGGGAAAGCGCCGTCATAGGCGAGCAAGCCGATGTCGTAATAGTCCTGGCCGATGGTGCCGAGGGCGATGCCCTTGGGGCTCCAGCTCAGATAGGCCTCGCCGAAGGCGATCTCGCCGGGACTCGCCTTGAGCGGCGGCAGCAGCGCGGCCGGTTTCGGCCAATCGATCAGCGAGGCGTGCGCGGGATCGATCTCGGCTCGCGGCACCGGGAACGGCCGCGCGGACGACGCCACCGCCGGCGCCCCGGTCGCGTGGATCCGCGGCAGCTGCCGGTTCGCGTCGGCGAGCGCGGCGGTCAGCTCCTCGTAGGGCCGGTCCTGAGCATCGACCAGGCCGAAGTCGTAGTCCTCGCCGTCGGCGCGGCCGCCGTTGGGGTCGTCGTAGTACTGGAACCAGTCCAGGCCCAGGAGGTCCTTGATCCCTGCATAGTTGAGCGTCGCCGCCGCGGCGCCGGCCGCGCGCTCGGCCTGGGTCGCGACCGTCATGAGGTGGCCGTTGTTCCGATTGCCGGTGCGGTTCTCGCGCGCGGCGTAGAACCACTCGGAGACCATCACGGGCTTGCCCCGGGAGAGCCGGTCGAGCCCCGCGAAATAATAGGGCGCGATCCAGCCCTCGGGGCTGTCGGCGTTGTAGTTGGTGGAGATCGCGTCGACGTAGGGCGCCTCGGCCTTGACCGCCACGGGGTCGTAGTAGATCGGCAACCGGTCGCCGAGGAAGAGTGCGCCCGGATCGGCCGCGCGCAGGGAGTCGCGGACCATCCGGTAGTAGAGCTCGGCAATCTCGTAGGTCCACCGCCGCACCGCCGCGATGCCGTGGCCGCCCACCCGAAGCTGCGTGATATCGCGCGCCTTCAGCAGATCGCGCCAGGAGTGGACGTTGGCCGGCGGAACGAAATCCTTGATGAAGCGCCGCCAGTCGCCGGAATAATACCCGCGCAGCATGGCGACCCAGTGCTGCTTCGTGTAGTTGAGCGCGGGCTCGTGGGCGTAATAGTTGAAGAGCGCGCCGCCCCACCAGCCCACCTCGTTGTCGCTGAAGTAGCCGATGCGATAGGGGCTGTTGCGGTAGGGCGCCACCAGCTGCCGCGCCTTGCGCGCCATGAACCAGCCCATGTTGGGATGAAAGGGGTCGAGCCAGTGGAAGCTAGAGTTTCGCCCGAGCTCGAGGTTCACCACCTCCGGCATCTTCAGGAGATCGGGCGTCAGCGACCAGGCGCCCGCGGTATTGAAGCCCCATTGGCGCACGCGGCCGGTAGCGTCGACGATCCACCGCTGCATCCTGGGATCGACGGGATCGCTGCTATCGGGCCAGCGGATCAGGCTCGGGTCGATCGCGCCGGGATGCATCACGTTGACGCCCAGCGAGAAGAACCGCGCGCCGCAGGGCGTCCGGAGCCAGGCGCGGCCGTCGACGCGGGTCACGCGCCAGCGCGAGCTCGGCGCCTTGCCGAAATCCTCGCATGCGGCCGCCGTGGCCCCGCACGCGATCAAAACCGCCGCCGCGAGCGCGCCGCGGCGCCACCAGCTCCGTCCCGCCGATGTCACGCCGCCGTGCCGCCGACGGTCAGTTGATCCATGCGCAGCGTCGGTTGCCCCACGCCCACGGGCACGCTCTGCCCGTCCTTGCCGCAGGTCCCGATGCCGTTGTCGAGCCTCATGTCGTTGCCGATCATGCTGACCTTGGTCAGCGCCTGCGGGCCGTTGCCGATCAGCGTCGCCCCCTTGACCGCCGGCCCGACCTTGCCGTCCTCGATCAGGTACGCCTCGGCCGCGGAGAACACGAACTTGCCGGAGGTGATGTCGACCTGCCCGCCGCCGAAGTAGACGGCATAGAGCCCCTTCTTCACCGAGCGGATGATCTCCTGCGGATCCTTGTCGCCGGCGAGCATGTAGGTGTTGGTCATGCGCGGCATCGGCGCGTGGCCGTAGCTCTGGCGCCGGCCGTTGCCCGTGGGCTTGAGCCCCATGAGCCGGGCGTTCATCCGGTCCTGCATGTAGCCCTTGAGGATGCCGTCCTCGATCAGCACGTTGCGTTGGGACGGCGTGCCCTCGTCGTCGACCGTGAGCGAGCCGCGCCGGTCTGGGATGGTGCCGTCGTCGATCACGGTGACGCCGGGAGACGCGACGCGCTGGCCGATGAGCCCCGCGAAGGCGGAGGTCTTCTTGCGATTGAAATCGCCCTCGAGGCCGTGGCCCACCGCCTCGTGCAGCATGACCCCGGGCCAGCCCGGCCCCAGCACGACCATCATCTCGCCCGCGGGCGCCGGCACGGCGCCGAGATTGACCAGCGCCTGGCGCAGCGCTTCGTCCACCTGCGCCCTCCAGTTCGCGGGATCGATGAAGCGCTGGTATTCGAGCCGGCCGCCGGCGCCGGCGCTGCCCTGCTCCATGCGGGTGCCCTCGCCGACCACCACGGCGACGTTGAGGCGCACCAGCGGGCGGATGTCGCCGACGCGGCTGCCGTCGGGACGGAGGATCGAGACCGCCTGCCAGCTGCCGCCGAGCGAGGCCATCACCTGCTTGACCCGCGGGTCCTTGGCGCGGGCATAGGCGTCGATCTCCTGCAGCAGCGTGGTCTTGGCGGTGAACTCCACCAAGCCCAGCGGGTTCGCCTCGGTGTAGAGGCTCCTGTTGGTACCGGGCGGAGCCGCCGCGAACACGCCGCCGGTGCCGCTCTTGACCGCGCGGACGGTCTCGCCCGCGCGCTTGATCGCGTCCTCCGAGAGTTCCGAGGCATGGGCATAGCCCGCGGTCTCGCCGGAGATAGCACGCAGCCCGAAGCCCTGGCTGGTATCGAAGCTCGCGCTCTTGATGCGGCCGTCGTCGAGGGCCACGCTCTCGGATTGGCTGTACTCGAGATAGAGCTCGCCGTCGTCCATGCCGTGGAGCGCATCGCCCACCAGCCGCTCGACGCGGGCGGGGTCCATGCCGGTTCGGTCGAAGAACAGCGAATCGATGCGGGCGAGGTCGGTCATGGCTGCAGCTCCCTGGACGCTCTGGGAAAGCGGGCGCGCGACGCTATCACGCCGCCAGGCCCGCAGACCAGATATGGGCCCCCGCCTCAGCGCTTCCAGGCCGCGGCGTGGAGGCACGCCGGCAGCTTGGCGTTGGCGAGGTCGAGATCGTCCTTGCCGATCGGAATCAGTGCCGTGACCGGATTGGGTGGGGATGGATAGGACTGGCTAAAGGTGATCTTGACCGTGCGGGTGGGTTCGGGCTGCGCCTTGCCCTTGGCCGGCGGCACCGGGCCCTCGATCAGCGCGAGCTCCCGGGTCGCGTCGGCGTAAGAGCGGAAGTTCTCGGCGCGCTTGGGGTCGTCGCAGGTCAGCAAGGCCTCGCGAATGACGCGCTCGGCGGAGGCATAGGTAAGCACGCCCACCACATGGGGCTCCGTCAGGCGCTTGTCGGCGGCATCGTCGGGCGGCGTCTCGAAGCCGGCGAAGCGCGGCGTGTCGAATTCGCGGGATATCGTGAATTCCACCGGGGGTACGTAGGTGTCGAAGAGGTGCTGGCCCTTCTCGATGTCGTAGACCGACCACCACTGCACCTCCTCGAGGCCGCGGTCGAACACCAGGATGGATTGGTTCATCACCTTGGCGCCGGCGGCTCCCACCGTGATGCCGTAGATCGGCTTCTGGCCGAGATCGCTGCCGAGCGGCCAAGCCTCGACGGTGACGTTGCCCTGGATGCCGATGTCGTCGATGACTTCCGTGGTTCGCGTCGCGGTGCGCAACACCAGGCGCTGCGTGTCCTTGTGTCCGGGCAGATAGGGATCGATCGCCTGGAACGTGACATTGGTAATGGTGATGGTCTGCTGCCCATCCTTGATCTCGTAGGAAAAGTTCGAGGCGGACTGCGCCGTTATCGGTGCCGTAACCGTTGGTGCGGGCGTCTGTGCGCTCGCCGTCCAGTCGAGCGAGAAGAACGCGAGTGCGCCGGTTGCGCACAAGGCTGCAGCACGGCACCGATCGGCTGACGCGGCTCTCATGGTTTCCCTCACCGGCGATGAGTTGATGGCGCGCTGATGGAAGCGCCCGCTATGGTAGCGGCTGATGCGCCCAACCGCGACTGCGGAGCGCGGCGAGGTGGCCGCGCGGCACCGGCGGCCGATTTTTCGCGGCCCGTCAGCCCTTTATGCGGCATAAGGTCGCAACCGAATGGGTCGCGTCCACGCGCGCAGAACGCTATTGAGAGGCGCGGCCGGTGGGGGCGCGCGGTGTTGTGAGGGGCCGCGGCTTTGGTGTAGGGTCCGACCGCATCCAACGCCGCGCAGTATTCGCAGTTCGGGATGTGCGTGGCGTCCCTCCGGCGGAGAGTGTACGCGGTCCGGGCAATCGCGCCCGAGGGCGCGGCGGTCATATTCAGAGGCGAGAGGCTCGAGGAAGCATGGGATTGGCAGCGCGCGCGACCGCAAGGCGGGGGATTGGGGGCGTGCTCGCCTCGTTGGTGCTCGGAGCGAGCGCGGCTCGCGCGGAGGAAGCCCATGACTGGCAGCTGGGTTTCCAACCCGCGGCCTCGGCGGTGCGCGAGCGCATCGACTTCCTGCACAACGACATCCTGCTGCCGATCATCACGGTGATCTCGCTGTTCGTCCTGGGGCTCCTGCTCTGGGTGATGATCCGCTACAACGCCAAGCGCAACCCGGTACCGTCCAAGATCTCGCACAACACGGCGCTGGAGATCGCCTGGACCTTGGTGCCGGTGCTGATCTTGGTCCTGATTATGATCTACTCCTTCCCGCTGCTCTACTTCATGGACAAGGCCGAGCACGCGGACATGACCCTCAAGGTGACGGGGCACCAGTGGTACTGGAGCTACGAGTATCCCGACCAGGGCGGCGTCTCTTTCGATAGCAACATGATTCCCGAGGAAGACGCGGCGAAGCTCCACAAGAATCGCCTGCTCGATGTCGATTTTCCGGTGGTGTTGCCGGTCAATACCACGATCCGCATCCTGGTCGGCGGTGTCGACGTGATCCACAGCTGGTTCGTGCCGTCCTTCGGCGTGCAGGAATACGCCGTGATCGGCCGCACCAACGAGAGCTGGGTCAAGATCGACCGCGAGGGCACGTTCTACGGCCAGTGCAACCAGATCTGCGGCGTCAATCATTCCTTCATGCCGATCGAGGTGAAGGCGGTTTCGAGCGACAAGTTCGTGACCTGGAGCGCTTGCGCCAAGGCGGCCGCCAACGATCAGGCGAGAGCGGCGTGCTATGCGCCGCTCGAGACCGCCGACGCGGACGAGACGGAAAAGGACCCCGCCCGAGTGGCCGCCAACGCGCCGGCCTCGGACGTCGTGAAGTAGCAGGGAGCACGAGGATCAGACCATGGCTCAGGGACCAGCGAGCGCCCACGTCGACGATCACGGCCACGAAAGCCACTATCCCGGCTTCTTCACCCGGTGGTTCTTCTCCACGAACCACAAGGATATCGGCACGCTCTATATCCTGTTCGCGATCTGCGCGGGGTTGATCGGCGGCACGATCTCGCTGCTGATGCGCTACGAGCTGATGACGCCCGGCGATCACCTGCTGCAGGGCAACCACCAGCTCTTCAACGTGATGATCACCGCGCACGGCCTCATCATGGTGTTCTTCATGGTGATGCCCGCGATGATCGGCGGCTTCGGCAACTGGTTCGTGCCGCTGATGATCGGCGCGCCCGACATGGCGTTCCCGCGCCTCAACAACATCAGCTTTTGGCTTCTGGTGCCGTCGTTCCTGCTGCTGATGGGCTCGACCCTGGTGGGCGAGGGCGCCGGCGTCGGCTGGACGGTCTACGTGCCGCTATCGACGACCTGCATGCACGATGGAACTCCCTTCGGGGCATGCCATCCCGGACCCTCCGTGGACATGGCGATCTTCTCGCTGCATCTGGCGGGCGCCTCGTCGATCCTGGGCGCCATCAACTTCATCACCACGATCTTCAACATGCGCGCCCCCGGCATGACCATGCACCGGATGCCGCTCTTCGTGTGGTCGATCCTGGTGACGGCGTTCCTGCTGCTGCTGTCGCTGCCGGTGCTCGGCGGCGCCATCACCATGCTGCTCACCGACCGCAATTTCGGCACCACCTTCTTCGATCCCGCCGGCGGCGGCGATCCCCTGCTGTTCCTCCACCTGTTCTGGTTCTTCGGTCATCCCGAGGTCTACATCATGATCCTGCCCGGCTTCGGCATGATCAGCCAGATCATCTCGACCTTCTCGAAGAAGCCGATCTTCGGCTACATCGGCATGGCCTACGCCATGGTGGCGATCGGCGTGATCGGCTTCGTGGTGTGGGCGCACCACATGTACACCACCGGCATATCCGTCGATACGCGCGCCTACTTCACGTTCGCGACGATGGTGATCGCGGTGCCCACGGGCATCAAGATCTTCTCGTGGATCGCCACCATGTGGGGCGGCTCCATCGAGTTCAAGACGCCGATGCTGTGGGCGATCGGCTTCCTGTTCCTGTTCACCGTGGGCGGCGTCACCGGCGTGGTGCTGTCGAATGCCGGCGTCGATTTCGCGCTCCACAACACCTATTACGTCGTGGCGCACTTTCACTACGTGCTGTCGCTGGGCGCGGTGTTCTCGCTGTTCGCCGGCTTCTATTACTGGATCGGCAAGATGAGCGGCCGCCAGTACAACGAGACGCTGGGGAAGTGGCATTTCTGGCTGACCTTCATCGGCGTCAACCTGACGTTCTTCCCGATGCACTTCCTGGGCCTCGCGGGCATGCCGCGGCGGATCAGCGATTATCCCGACGCCTACGCCGGGTGGAATTACGTGGCCTCGATCGGAAGCTACATCTCCGGCGCGGCGACGTTGCTGTTCGTCTTCATCGTGCTGCAGACGCTGCTGGCGGGGAAACGCATCGGCGCCAATCCCTGGGGTCCCGGCGCCACCACGCTCGAATGGACGGTCTCCTCGCCGCCGCCCTTCCACAGCTACGACGAGCTGCCGGTGATCGGGCCCGGCGGCGGACACTGAGCCGAGCGCCGATGCCGAGGACCTGAGCGGACGTGACCGATCTCTCGTTCAACCGCGCCAGCGATTTCGCCGAGGGCGCGCGCGTCGGCGATTATGCGGCGCTGCTGAAGCCGCGGGTCATGTCGCTGGTGGTGTTCACGGGCTTCGTGGGGCTCCACTTGGCGCCCGGCCATCTCCACCCCGTGCTGGCGGCGGTCTCGGTGCTGTGCATCGCCGTGGGCGCCGGTGCCTCCGGCGCCATCAACATGTGGTACGACCGCGATATCGACGCGCTCATGAGCCGCACGGCCAACCGGCCGCTGCCCGCGGGCCGCATGGCGCCCGGCGATGCGCTCGGGTTCGGCTGCTTCCTGGCAGCCACCTCCGTCGTGCTGATGGGGCTGGCGATCAATCTGATCGCGGCGGCGCTGCTGGCGGCGACCATCGCCTTCTACGTCTTCGTCTACACCATGTGGCTCAAGCGCCGCACGCCGCAGAACATCGTGATCGGCGGCGCCGCCGGCGCCTTGCCGCCGATCGTCGGCTGGGCCGCGGCAACGGGGGACGTCGCGCCCGCGGCGCTCGCGCTCTTCGCGCTGATCTTCTTCTGGACGCCGCCGCACTTCTGGGCGCTGGCGCTCTATCGCGCCGGCGACTATGCCAAGGCGGGCGTGCCGATGCTGCCGGTGGTGGCGGGTCCGCGCGCCACCAAGCGGCAGATGCTGCTCTACACGCTCGTGCTCTGGCCCTGCGCGCTCGCTCCCTACGTCCTGGGCGTCGCCGGCGCGGTCTATGCCGGGGCGGCGCTCGCCTTGAGCGCGGTCTTCACGGGGCTTGCGGTCAAGGTCTGGCTCGATCCGACGCACCGCAGCGCCAAGCAGATGTTCGGCTTCTCGATCCTTTATCTCTTCCTGTTGTTCGCGCTCCTGCTGATCGACCGCGCGCCCCAGGCTTTGCCCGGCGTCGCGTGAGATGATCGGTCTCACCGTGGATGAGCGGCTCAAGCGGCAGCGGGCGAGGAACTGGGCGATCCTGGCGCTGCTCGGGGGCTTCGTGGCGCTGGTCTATGTCATCACGCTGGTCAAGCTGGGGGCGTTCTGATGGCGTCTGACCGCCGGCGGCGAAACCGCATCACTGTCCTGGCCCTCCTGGGCGTGGTCGGGATCATGGTCGGCCTCGATATCGCGTCCGTGCCGCTCTATCGGCTGTTCTGCGCGGTCACCGGCTACAACGGCACGACTCAGCGCGCGGCGGAGGGGCCGGCGCGCGAGCTGGAGAACCGGCTGGTCACCGTGCGCTTCGATGCGAACATCGCCCCGGACCTCGGTTGGGAGTTCCGCCCGCTCGTCAACTCGGTGCAAGTGCATCCCGGCGAGGAGCGCACGGTCGCCTACCGCGCCGTCAACAAATCGCGCAAGGGGGTCACGGGCACCGCCACCTACAACGTGACGCCGGGCAAAGTTGGGCTCTATTTCGATAAGATCCAGTGCTTCTGCTTCACGCGCCAGCACCTTGATTCCGGCGAGAGCAAGGACCTGACGGTCACCTTCTTCGTCGATCCCGACATCGCCAGCGATCCCAACACGCGCGACGTCGATACCATCACGCTGTCCTATTCGATGTTCCGGGCAAAAGACCAGGACACGCCGGCGTCCGAGAATAATGCCGTCGCGCGGCCGTCGGTCGCCGCGGCGTCGTCGCGTCCGCCCGTCAATCCACAATGAACCCCGTTCCTCGCGAGAGAATCCCATGAGCGACAGCCACGCCGGACACAAGCACCCCTACCATCTGGTGGATCCGAGCCCCTGGCCGCTCATCGGCGCGCTCTTCGCGGGCACCATGTTCGGCGGCACCGTGCTCTACATGCACAGCGCGACCTTGTTCGGCATTCCCGGGCCCTGGGTGATGGCCGTCGGTATCCTCGGCCTGCTTGCGATCATGGCGGTGTGGTGGCGCGACGTCATCAAGGAGGCGGTCCACGGCGGCTATCACACGCCGGTGGTGCAGATCGGGCTGCGCTACGGGATGGCGCTCTTCATCGCGTCGGAGGTGATGTTCTTCGCGGCCTTCTTCTGGGCCTTCTTCAACGCCTCGCTGTTCCCGACCGAGGCGACCGGCGGCGTCTGGCCGCCCAAGGGTGTGCATCCCTTCGATCCTTTCGAGGTGCCGTTCCTCAATACGCTGATCCTGCTGCTCTCGGGCACCACGGTGACGTGGGCGCACCACTGCCTGCTCGAGAACGACCGGCAGGGCCTGATCAAGGGGCTCGCGGCGACGGTCTTCCTCGGGGTCTGCTTCACCTCGCTGCAGGCTTACGAGTACAGCCACGCCGCCTTCGCCTTCAAAGACGGCATCTATCCCTCGACCTTCTTCATGGCGACCGGCTTCCA
>Ga0209415_10008744_pt1 | contig 17511 bp, 16 predicted proteins | sample PeaSoiSIISIP2007_FD_187696 | JGI IMG/M metagenome (GOLD analysis project Ga0209415, IMG submission 187696) | Peat soil microbial communities from Weissenstadt, Germany - SII-SIP-2007 (SPAdes) (version 2) | ecosystem: Environmental > Terrestrial > Soil > Wetlands > Peat | place: Germany... | reverse complement strand
GCTGGCCCTTCGTCTAGTGGTAGGACAGCGGACTTTGGATCCGTGAACCGAGGTTCGAATCCTCGAGGGCCAGCCAGTCCCATCTCCGCCGAGCCCCCTCGGCACCGTTCCCGGGCGACGTACCCAAGTGGTTAAGGGGGAGGTCTGCAAAACCTCTATTCAGCGGTTCGAATCCGCTCGTCGCCTCCACCTTCCCCGCACACCCGAGCCCAGGTGGCGTGGGCTGATCGACATCCGCTCCCTTCTCGGATCGGAACAGCACCTGGACGGTGATGCTGGGCGTGGGCGTCGGGGTCGCGGCCGACGGCGACCTTCCTACGGTTCGGACGACCGAGTGGTGAGATCGAGCGCTGCGGAGTTGATGCAGTAGCGCAACCCGGTGGGCCGGGGGCCGTCGGGGAAGAGGTGGCCCAGGTGCGCGCCGCATGCGGCGCAGCGGACCTCCGTGCGGTCCATACCGAACGACCGGTCCGTGACGGTAGTCACTCGCCCGTTCTCCACCACGTCGTAGAAGCTCGGCCAGCCGGTGCCCGACTCGAACTTCTGGCCCGCGTCAAAGAGCGGCGCGTGGCACACGATGCAGCGATAGACCCCGTCCGCGTGGTTGTCCCAGTAGGCGCCCGTGAACGGCCGCTCGGTCACCGCCTCCTGCGTCACGGCGTACTGGATGGGTGTCAGACGGGACTTCAGATCATCGGTCATCACTGACTCCATCCGGTCGGTCGGTTGGCGGCTGGGCGATCGTATCGACAGGATACTGGCGGACGCCAAGATCTCATCGCCGGTGGCCCGAAGCGCCCATGGATGGCACAATCGCCCCGATGGCGCCACGACCGTCGATCCAGGAGGCATCTTCCATGCACCGAGTCGCCCTGCGTGCCGGTCTGCTGACAGCAGTGCTGGTCAGCGTCCTCCAGGCCTGCGGCACTACAGGCACGGCGTCTCCGACGCCGCCTACCGTGACCGCATCTCCGCCTCCGGCGTCTGCGGCCCTGCCTCCGTCCTCTACGCCGAACGCCACCGCCACGGCGACGCTGGCCGTGTCGACCCCGCCGGTCGGCTTGAACGGTACGTGGAATGGGACATGGCAGGACACCTCCCCCGACCAGGCAGGTGGGACGTTCGTCTTGACGTGGACCCAGAACGGATCTGCCCTGGCCGGGAACATCGTCGTCAAGGGGACACCGTGCCTCAGCGCCGCGACCGTGACGGGCTCGGTGAACGGGAGTTCGATCAGCTTCGGCGCGGTCTCAGGCACGAACACGGTCACCTACAACGGCACGATCAGCGGCGACACGATGAAGGGCGGCTACACGGCCCCGAGCGCCTGCGAGGACGCCCAGGGGACGTGGACGGCAACCAGGCACTAGCCCGATCGGAGGGACGGCCGGCAGCAGAAGGCCCGGGCAAGCCGCCGCCCGATCGCCGCCTACCGACGATTGAGTAGACTCGGGCCGGCGCCGGAGTGGCGGAACGGCAGACGCGGCCGACTTAAACTCGGCTGGGGGCAACCCCGTGTGAGTTCGAATCTCGCCTCCGGCACCAGATGGCGCATCAGCTCTGACGCGCCTGTGGGGCGGTCGTTCCCAGCGCATACACGCGTCCCTGCCGGAGGCCCAGGTCGTCGAGCTCGCTGGTCGTGCGCACCTCGTAGGCGGCGAGTTCGACGAGCGCATCCACGGGCAGGTAGCGGCGCCCCGGGTCGCCCAGCAGGACGTCGACGCCACGCTCGCGAGCGCGCTGCAGCCACGGCAGGATCCTGGCGGCGAGGGCGGCGTCGTAGCAGCAATCGCCAGCCAGGATGATGTCGACCGCCGGCACCTCCATGGCCACCACATCTCGCTTCATGGCGGTGACGCGCCAGTCGTTGGCGCGCGCATTCAGCTCGATGGCCGCAGCGGCGTACGGGTCGATGTCCGCGGCGGTCACGAACGCCGCGCCCGCCGCAGCGGCTGCGACCGCGCACAGCCCGGAACCCGACGCGATATCGAGCACGCGGCGACCGGCCACCGCCTCCGGGTGCTCGCGCAGGTAGCGTGCGATGGCGAGGCCCCCGGCCCACGCGATGGCCCAGAAGGGCAGCGCCGGATCGGGGTCGCCCTGCTCGACCTGGACGGCGTGCCACAGCGACAGGACGTCGTCCACCAGGTGGAGGCGGATCGCCTCGACGCCGGGGACCGGTCGAAGCTGGGTGTGGCGGAGGACGAAGGCACGAGGCGACGCGGCCACGGGTTGCTCCTCTGTCGAGCGGCCAGGGCGACTCTACGGCACCGTGATCTCGCTTGGCGCGCCTAGACTGGACTGACAGGAGGATCCCATGCTCGTCGGATCTCACGTCATCATCTTCACGCCGGCCGCCGAGGAGACGCGGGCCTTCCTGCGCGACGCGCTGGGGCTGGCATCGGTCGATGCCGGCGGCGGGTGGCTCATCTTCGCCCTGCCCCCGGCGGAGGTGGCGGTCCACCCCTCGGACGTGGAGCGCCACGAGCTCTATCTGATGTGCGACGACCTGGAGGCCACGATCGCCCGCCTGGAGGCCGCCGGGGCGACGTTCGATCCGGTGCAGGCCGAACGCTGGGGTCGTATCGCCGTCATGACGATGCCGGGCGGGGCGCGCCTGGCCGTGTACCAGCCGCAGCACCCCAGGCCGGTCCTGCCTCCGGCCCCGTCCACCTGAGGAGCCGGCGTTGCAGGGTCGGGTCGGTGCCTTGGTGCACCATCGCAAGGTGGGTCGCAAACCGGCTGCGCTACACCATCGCGAGGGCCCTCGCGGGACCCGGGCTCCCCGGTGTGACAGCTACCCGCGGGGGCCTGCTGCTGCTCCGGGCGGAGGAGGCCCGGGAGCGGTCAGGCGCGGCGCAGACGGGAGCCCAGCCCCCGGCGTGTATCGGGCAGGATGACCGCGTCCCGATGGGTCGTCCCCACCAGCTGCTGGGCCAGGCGCACCAGGGCCTCGGCGGCCGGGCTGCGCGGCGCGCCTCGCACCACCGGGATGCCCTCGTTGACGGCCTTCAGGTGGACCACCGGTTCGTGCGGCAGCTCGAACGCGATGCGGGCCCCGAGGGTGTTCTCGACGTCGCGCGTCTTGAGCAGCTCCCGTGCGAACAGGTGGTTGATGACGAAGGTGGTCTTGCTGCCGACCCCGCCCACGTCGGCCAGCACCTCGAGCAGGGAGAGGAGGGCCTTGACCGCGGCGATCTCGGGGTAGAAGACGAGGACGACGTCGTCGGCCGCCTCGAGGATGGTGAGGCTTCGCTCGTCGAGCTGCGACCCGGCGTCGACGACCACCACGTCATAGACCCGCCGGGCGCCTTCGAGGACCTGGGTGAGGTCCGGCCCGGTGACGAGTTCGCCCTGATCGGGCCGCGGCGGGGCGCAGTACACAGCGAGACCGGAGGCATGGTGCTCGGCATAGGTCCGCATCAGCTCCGGCTCGGCAAGGGCCTGGCTGTCGCGGCAGAGTTCGACCACCGTGGATCGCGGCCGCAGGTCGAGGTGGGTCGCGACCTGGCCCCACTGGAGGTCCAGGTCGAAGAGCGCGACTCGCTCGGGCCGGAACCCCGCCAGGGCCACCGCGACGTTGACGGCGACCGTCGTCGTGCCCACGCCGCCCTTGGGGCTGAAGAAGGCGATGACCTTGCGCGTGGCGAGGCCGGGAGCGCCGGGCACGACGATGGGGGCCAGATCCCGACTGTGCTGGAAGCGCACGAGCAGCGCCTCCACGCGGGCCTCCAGCTCGCGCGTGTCGAACGGCTTGACGATCACCTCGTCGGCGCCCGCCTCGAGGAAGCCGACGCGCTCCTCCACGTCCGTGGTCTGGGCGAGGCACAGGACGGGGATGCGCGCGAGGGCCGGCGTGGCGCGCAGGTCGCGGCAGATCTCGCGCGGCGAGCGGGCGCCGCCGGGCACGTCGACGATGACGAGGGCCTGCTCGCCGGCGCGCCGGAACCCCTCGTCGGGGTCCGCCGTCACGACGACCTCGTAGCCCACGCTCGCCATGCTGGTGCGGATGGTTTCGACGAACGAGGAGTCGCTGGCGAGGAGCAGGACGGAGCTGGAGGGCAAGTGGATCGTTACCTCGGCGGACCGGCGAAGGGGGTGCGGCGGGGAGTCTAGCAGACGGTCCGTGCTAGACTTCCGCGGTCCTTTCAGCCCGGCCGTCGCCCTGACCCAGCGTCACGTCGAGCCGAGCCATCCCCATGGGAAGGAGGCCCACGGCCCATGCGCCGTTACGAACTCATGCTCGTCCTGCGCCCCGATCTGCCCGATGACCGGAGCCAGGCCATCCTGGATCGCGCCACGCGGTCCATCGCCGGTTCCGGTGGCCAGCTCGTCAAGGTGAGCCCCTGGGGGCGCCGGCGCCTGGCGTACCCGATCGGCCCCCACCACGAGGGCTCGTACCACATCGTGGTCTTCGACTCGCCGCCCGACGGCGTGCTCGGGCTGGAGCGTGACCTGGCCATCAGCGAAGAGGTCATGCGCCACCTGGTGACCCGTGTCGAGCGGCCCACGGCGACCCACCGCACGAGCGGCCCGGCCGACAGCGAGGCGGAGGCTGACGTGCCCGCGCCACCCGAGGACGAGTTCGTGCCCGAGGGCGAGTTCATCGACGAGTCCGAGAGCGAGGCGGCCCCCGCCGCCATCGACTGACCCCCGCCACCGCAGCAGGGGAGGAGGCCTGCCATGTCGCTCAACAAATGCATGATCATCGGCAACCTGGGGCGCGACCCGGAGATGCGCTACACCGCGAGCGGCGTCGCCGTGACCCAGTTCAGCGTGGCCGTCAACCGCAACAGCCGCGACGAGGCGGGCGAGTGGAAGGAAGAGACGGAGTGGTTCCGTGTCGTGATCTTCCGCGAGCCGGCCGAGCGCGCCGCCGAACGGCTGCGCAAGGGCAGCAAGGTATACGTGGAGGGCCGCATCCAGACCCGCCAGTACGAGAAGGACGGCCAGACGCGCTACATCACCGAGCTCCTCGCCGAACGGGCCGTGCCGCTCGAGCCACGGGCCCGCAGCGAGGGGGCCGACGAGTTCCCCGATGACGCTGCGCCCGGCGCCCGGCCCCCCCGAGCCCCGTCCGCGCCCCGCCCGGCCGAGGGCGGCGGCCTGGGCGACGACGATCTCGACAGCATCCCCTTCTAACCCCCGCACGAGGATCCGCCACGATGCCCACCGCACGCGCCAAGAAGCGCGACGAGTACTACCGGGACCGACGCCGCCGGAAGGTCTGTGCCTTCTGCGCCGACAAGACCGCCCAGATCGACTACAAGGAGGTCAACCGCCTCCGGCGCTACCTCTCCGAACGCGCCCGCATCGAGCCGCGCCGTAAGACCGGCACGTGCGCGGAGCACCAGCGCCAGCTCTCGGTGGCCCTCAAGCGCGCCCGCCACGTCGCGCTCCTGCCGTACGCGCCGCAGCACCTCCGGCCCTGACGGGGCCGCGGACCACCGCCGCCTGAACGCGGGCGGTAGGACGTGATCGACCTCATCCTGCTGGCCGTCGCATTCGCCATCATCCTGGCGGGGGCCGAGCTCTTCACCAACGGCGTCGAGTGGGCCGGCCACCGCCTTGACCTGTCCGAGGGAGCGGTCGGCAGCGTCCTCGCCGCGGTCGGCACGGCCCTGCCCGAGACCGCCGTCCCGGCCGTGGCGATCCTGCTCGGCGGCGGTGCCGCCGCATCCACGGAGATCGGCGTGGGCGCCATCCTTGGCGCGCCCTTCATGCTGGCGACGCTGGCCCTCGGCGTGGTCGGCCTGACCGTCATCGCGCTGCAGGCGACCCGGTCGACGGCCGAGCGCCTGGAGATCGATCCGGAGCCGATCCGCCGCGACATCACCGTGTTCGCCGTGGCGTACTCGCTGGCCATCGGGGCTGCCTTCGTGCCGGTCGACGTGGGGTGGGTCCGGCCCGCGGTCGCCATCGGGCTGGTGGTCATCTACGCCCTGTACGTGCGGGCCCACCTCCGGGAGGAGCGAACCGAGGGCGGCCATCCGAACCCGCTGCGGCTGCATCGCCTGGACCGCGCGTACCGCCGCCTGGATCCGCACCTGCCGCGTTCGCGCGTCATCGCACTCCAGGTGGCGGTGGGGCTGGCGGGCATCGTGGGGGGCGCCATCATCTTCGTCCAGGCCGTGCAGGACGGCGCCCGACTGCTGGGCGTCGCACCGCTCATCCTGGCCCTCGTGATCTCGCCCATCGCGACCGAGCTGCCCGAGGCGGCCAACGGGTTCCTCTGGGTGCGCCGCGAGAAGGACACGCTGGCGCTCGGCAACATCACCGGCGCCATGGTCTTCCAGGCCTGCGTGCCGACCGTGCTCGGGCTGCTCCTCGTGCCCGCGGCCTGGGCCTTCACCTTCGAGACGGCGGTGCCCTTCGCGTCCGTCGGGCTGGCCTTCGCCTCGCTGTTGGCCATCTTCTGGCCCCTCTTCCGCGGCCGCGTCCTGACGGGCCGGCGGCTGCTGGTGGGCAGTGGCTTCTACGCCATCTTCCTGGTCCTCGTGGCCCTGGACGTGGCGGGCCTCGTCTGAACCCGGGCGCCGACGGGAGCGTCCCGGGGCCTGCTCTATACTCGCGGGCATGCTGACCCAGAAACCCGCGGCGTCCGCGCCGCCCGAACGACCGAAGCCGCAGGCCGCCGAGTGCTATTTCCAGGGCGCCTTCGTGCCGCTGGCGGAAGCACGGATCAGCGTCATGACCCACGCCTTCATGTACGGCACGGCCTGCTTCGAGGGCGTGCGCGCCTACTGGAACAGCGACCAGGGCCAGCTGTACCTGCTCAAGGGGCATGAGCACTACACGCGGTTGCGGGCGTCCGCGCGGGTCATGCTGATGGACCTGCCCCGACCGGTGGACGAGCTGGTCAAGCTGACGGTCGAGCTCCTGCGCCGGAACGGCTACCGCGAGGATGCCTACGTCCGTCCGTCGGTCTACAAGTCCAGCCAGGTCATCGGGGTGCGCCTCCACGACCTGGAGCACGACTTCATGATCATCACGCTGCCGTTCGGCGACTACATCGACACGGCGCACGGCATCAGCGCCATGACCACCTCGTGGCGCCGGACCTCGGACGTCTCGATCCCGTCCCGCTCCAAGATCACCGGGGCGTACGCCAACAGCGCCTTCAGCAAGACCGACGCCAACCTCAACGGCCATGACGAGGCGATCGTGCTGACCGCCGAGGGCCATGCCTCGGAGGGCAGCGCTGAGAACCTCTTCATCGTGCGCGACGGGCACCTCATCACGCCGTCGGTGACCGACGACATCCTGGAGGGCGTCACGAGGGCCGCCCTCATCCAGCTGGCGCACAAGGAGCTGGGCCTGGCGACGGAGGTCCGCTCGATCGACCGCAGCGAGCTGTACATCGCCGACGAGGTCTTCCTGTGCGGCACCGGCGCCCAGGTATCGGGCGTCGCCCGGATCGATCACCGCACGATCGGCGAAGGGGCCGTGGGGCCCATCACCCGCCAGCTCATGACCCTCTACTTCGACGCCGTTCGCGGCCGCCTGCCGGCCTACAGCGACTGGTTGACGCCCGTCTACTGACGGGTCACCCGCTGGGGGTCTTGAAGGACGGCGTGGCCGTCCCGGTCTCGATCAGGACGAAGTCCTGGGTCGTGATCGACGGGTCGTCCTTGGTCACGACGGTGACGCCGAACTGTGCCTGGAGAAGCTTGATGGTCTCGGGGAGGTCGGCCTCCGCGCCGTTGTAGACGGTGATGATCGTCTGCGGGTTGCCCAGTGTCGTGGCGTGCCCGCCGTTGATCGTGGAGACCTCGGCGTCCAGGCCCTGGTACTGCAGCCACGCCACGACGTTGCTGGCCATGCCGAGGTTGGAGGTCCCGTTCAGGACGTCGACCGTGGCCCCCTCCGCCTGCACGCGCGCCCGCGAGGCGGCGAGCGCGGCGGGGATGGTGAAGGCGTCCTTGATCGCCTGGCGGATGGGCGCGATCTTGGCCGTCAGCGAGTAGTAGCACGAGAGTGCCGGGTTGTTGCACTCGACCGCGAAGCGCGGTGGCGTGAAGACCAGCGAGCGGAGGTTGTTGAGGTCCAGCTGCTCGCCCAGGCTTACCAGGCTGGGGAACAGACTGGAAGGGATGTCGGTGTGGACGGCGCCCTTGACGTCGGTCACGAGCGCCTCGAGCGTGCTGAAGTCGAGCAGGCTCGAGAGGTTCATCTGCTCGCGGACCGACAGGATCACGCGCTGCTGCCGCTGGGCCCGGTCGAAGTCGCTGCTAGCGTGCCGGGACCGCGCATAGGCCAGGGCCTGCTGGCCGGTCATGTGCTGGATGCCCGGCAGGATGTAGAGGTTCTGGTCGTTCGCCCCCGGCACCGGCAGCTGGTCGTCGGAGACGGGCATCTGCACGTCCACGGTCACCCCGCCGAGGGTGTCGATGATGTTCTCGAAGCCCTGGAAGTTGACCGCGACGTAGTACTGGATGTTGAGCTGGTAGAGCGCGCCGAGGGCCCCCTTGAGCGCCTGCATGCCGCGGTTGTAGGCGCTGCCGGGGAAGGGGAACAGGCCCGGTGCGCCGGCCGCACGGGCCCACAGGCTGTTGATCTTGCCGGGGTACAGCCCGTTGGCGTAGTACGCCGCGGCCGGCCACGAGGGCGGCAGGGGCACGCCCTCGGTGTCGCGCGGCAGGCTGAACATGCCGATCTGCTTGGTCACCGGGTCGATGCTGGCGACGATCATCGTGTCGGTGTTGAACGAAGTGTCGCCCGGTCGCTGGTCGACGCCGACGAGGAGGATGTTGAGGCGGCCGGTGCCGGTCCACTGGGGGATGGGCTGGGCCGTGGCCGTGGAGCCCGGGGTGCTCGTCGAGCCAGCCGTGGCCGTCGCCCCCGTCGTATCGGTGGCGCTGGGCACGTACGACGGCTCATTCGCACTGCTGGTGAGTCCGTTGAGGGCATCCAGGGCCAGCAGGTCGTAGCGAGCCACGCCGGCGTGGGCCAGGGGGGTGACCACCAGCACGGCCAGCAGGCCCAGCACGCCAAGCGGTTGGAGGTTGCCCCTGCGACGGGGCGATCCCAGGCTCGGCGCGACGGCCGCCGGCAGGCGCGCCAGCCGGTACGCATCGACGATCACCACGAGGCGGTAGACCAGCAACAGCCCGTTCAGCGCGAGCAGGACGGTCAGCACGTTGGTGCTGACGAACTGGGAGATGAGCCAGTCACGACTGGGCTTGTTGACCAGCATCCCGCCGACCAGTGCGATGACGAGGACCAGGGGCGCGGCCAGGGCGACCGCCCGCAGGCGGTGACCGGCGTAGGCCTGCCCGAGACCCGGGAAAAGGAACGACAGGAACGCCGCCACGAACGGGGAGTGCGGGCCCGACGGCTGCGGCGGCTGGGGCTGCATCGGGCGGATGATAGGGCTTCAGGCGGGAGAGGCTCGGCCAGGCGCCTCCGGCCTTCGGCTAGACTGGCGCCGATGCCCGCCGACCATCCCTTCCGGACCGTCGAGGCGGTCCCGGATCTGCCCGCGCTGGAGCACCGCATCCTGGACCACTGGCAGACGCGCCAGACCTTCGCCCGGCTGCGGGCGCAGAACGCCGGCGGGCCGCGCTGGTCGTTTCTGGACGGTCCAATCACGGCCAACAACCCGATGGGCGTCCACCATGCCTGGGGTCGAGCCTACAAGGATCTCTTCCAGCGCTTCCACGCCATGCTGGGCCAGGATCAGCGGTGGCAGAACGGCTTCGATTGCCAGGGCCTGTGGGTGGAGGTCAACGTCGAGCGCGACCTGGGCTTCACCAGCAAGCGCGACATCGAGCAGTACGGCATCGGCCCGTTCGTCAACCTGTGCAAGCAGCGCGTGCTGACGTTCGCCGCCCGCCAGACCGAGCAGTCGATCCGGCTCGGCATGTGGATGGACTGGAACGACCCCGCCGAGCTGCGCCGGCTGAGCGACCTGCTGGCTGCCGATCCGTCCCGCACGGTCACCGTGCAGGGTCCGGCCGGCCCCGTCACCGACTCCGTCGAGATGATCGTCGGGCGGCTCGGCATGCCCGAGCTCGGCGGCTCCTACTTCACCTTCAGCAATGAGAACAACGACCTGATCTGGGGGTTCCTGGCCGAATGCCACCGGCGCGGCTGGTTGTACAAGGGCCACGACACGATGCCGTGGTGCGCGCGCTGCGGGACCGGCATCTCCCAGATGGAGATGAACGAGGGCTACCAGGATCGCGAGGACCCGGGCCTGACCGTCCGCCTGCCGCTCCTGGATCGGCCGGGCGAGTCGTTGCTGGTGTGGACCACCACGCCGTGGACGCTGCCGGCCAACGTCGTGGCCGCGGTCGGACCCGAGCTGCGCTACGTCAAGGTGCGCCAAGGCGACCAGCTGTCGTGGCTCGGCAAGGGCACCCTGAAGCAGGCCCTGCAGGGGCCCTACGAGGTGGTCGAGGAGCTGGTCGGCCGGGAGCTGGTCGGCTGGCGCTACGGCGGGCTCTTCGATGACCTGCCGGCGGTCCAGCGGGTGCTGGACGGTTTCGAACACCGCGTCGTTGAGTGGGACGAGGTCGGCGAGCTGGAGGGCACGGGCATCGTCCACATCGCGCCAGGCTGCGGCGCGGAGGACCACGCCCTGGGCAAGCAGCTGGGACTGCCCATGATCGCGCCGCTCAGCGAGGACGGCATCTTCCTGGACGGCTTCGGTTTCCTGGCCGGCCGTGACGTGCGCGATGTGACCGACCCGATCGTGACCCATCTCCGCCATGCCGGCCGCTTCTACCGCGTGGCGCCCTACCTGCACCGCTACCCGCACTGTTGGCGCTGCGGCACGCCGCTCGTCTTCCGCCTGGTCGACGAGTGGTACATCGCGATGGGCCCGGTCTACGACCAGCCGCGCGAGACGCTGACCGCCCAGCAGGTCGACGCCAGCCTGCGCTACCAGATCATGGAGCAGGTCGACCGCATCACCTGGATCCCCGGCTTCGGCTACGAGCGCGAGCTCGACTGGCTGCGCAACATGCACGACTGGATGATCAGCAAGAAGCGCTACTGGGGCCTGGCGCTGCCGATCTACGAGTGCGCCGCCTGCGGCACGGTGACGGTCATCAGCGGGCGGGAGGAGCTGCGGGAGCGGGCCGTCGACGGCTGGGCCGGCTTCGAGGGCCACACGCCCCACCGCCCCTGGGTCGACGCGGTCACCATCGCCTGCGCCGGCTGCGGCGCGCCGGTCCGCCGCATCGCCGACGTCGGCAATCCCTGGCTCGACGCCGGGATCGTGCCCTTCAGCACGCTCCATTACCGCGAGGACCGGGCCGCCTGGGAGCGCTGGTTCCCCGCCGACTTCGTGACCGAGAGCTTCCCCGGCCAGTTCCGCAACTGGTTCTACTCCATGCTGGCGATGAGCACCGTGCTGCGCCGCGAACCGCCGTTTCGCACCCTGTTCGGCTACGCCCTCGTCTTCGGCGCCGACGGGCGGCCGATGCACAAGAGTGCCGGCAACGCCATCGAGTTCGATGAGGCCGCGGAGCGGATGGGCGTCGACGTCATGCGCTGGACGTTCGCCCGGGCGCGGCCGGAGGAGAACATCGACTTCGGCTGGGAGGCCGGCGACGACGCCCGACGCGAGCTGCTGGTGCTGTGGAACGTCTTCGCCTTCCTGGTGCGTTACGCGCGCCTCACCGGCTGGCAGCCGCCGCGAGCCGGCGCCCGCGGCCTCGCCCTCGCCGGGGCCCGGCCGGCGGGCGTCCTCGACCGCTGGGTGACCCTGCGCGGCGATGCCCTGGCCGTGGAGGTACGCGAGGCCCTGGAGCGGTACGACGCACGAGCCGCGGCGCTGCGCCTGGGTGAGCACATCGACGACCTCTCCACGTGGTACCTCCGGCGCAGCCGGCGACGCTTCTCCCGCCATGCGCGGCCGGCGGATCGGGCGGCGGCGTTCCGCACCCTACACGGGGCGCTCGTGACGACCGCCCGCGTGGCCGCGCCGCTCCTGCCGTTCCTTGCCGAGGAGCTGTACCAGGTCCTGCTCGCGGAACACGACACGGCGGCCGCCGAGTCGGTCCACCTCACTCGCTGGCCAACGCCCGTCCCGGCGACCGACGTGGATCGGGCCCTGGCGGCGGCCATGGTCACGCTGCGTCGCGCGGTCGACCTGGCCCGGACGCTGCGGTCGCAGGCCGGTCTCCGGGTGCGGCAGCCGCTGGCGGCGGCGTGGCTGGCCCTGCCCGGCGGGACCCTGGCGCCCGGTCTCGATCCGGAGGACCAGGCGGCGCTGCTCGAGGTGTTCGCCGACGAGCTGAACGTCCACGACGTGCGCCTCATCGGGGCCGATTCCGAGCTGCTGGCCCGGCGGGTGCGGCCGCTCCTGCCGGTCATCGGGAAGCGGCTTGGCGCGGCCATCCCAGCGATCATGGCCGCCGCCCGGGCGGGGGAGTTCGAGCTCCATCCCGACGACAGCGTCACGCTGGCTGGCGTGACGCTCGCGCCCGACGAGGTGGAGGTCCAGGCGACGCCCCGGCCGGGCACGTCGGTGGCCCACGACCAGGGCCTGGTCGTCGTGCTCGAGACGACCCTCACCGACGCGCTCGTGGCCGAAGGCGATGCGCGCGAGCTGGCGCGGGCGATCCAGGATCTGCGCCGCCAGCTGGAGCTGGACCTGGACGAGGAGATCGTCGTCGACCTGGAGGCCGACCCTTCGCTCATGGCGCGGCTGGCGCCGCACTTCGGCAGATTGAAGGCGGACACGTTGGCTGTGGCGATCAGCGCCTGCGACCTGTGGCCGGCCGATCGCGACGCACACGAAACGGCCGCCGCCCTCTCCACGGGCAGCACGCGCCTGGCCGTCCATCGCGCCGGGTCACCGGGGTGAGCGCCGTGCCCGGGGAAGCTGCCGCCTCCGCCTCCGCCTCGGCCTCGGCGAGGCGCGCGAGGCGCTGGTTCATCTTCGTGGCGCTCGCCGCGGGCATCGTCGTGGCCGACCAGGTCATCAAGCGGTGGGTGGATAGCAACTTCAAGCTGGCCTACCTGTCGACCCCCATCCCGGGGCTGGTCGCGCCGACGCCCGTCATCGGCGACCTCGTCCGCATCGCCAAGACCTACAACGACGGGGGCATCTTCGGGCTCTTCGGCACGGCGGCCCCCATGCTCGCGGCGGCCAGCCTCGTCGTCATCGCCCTCATCGTCTGGTTCCAGCGGCGCGCCGCCAGCGGTGGACCGCTGCTCATGACGGTCACCCTGGGACTCCTGCTCGGGGGCGCCGTGGGCAACCTGCTCGACCGCCTGCGCCTGGGGTACGTCATCGATTACGTCGACACCGGCCTGGGCGCCAGTCGATGGTTCACCTTCAACGTGGCCGACGCGGCCATCTCGCTGGCCATCCTCGGTCTCATCGCCATGGCCTTCCTCGGCGACCGGCTCGAGGCCGAGGCCGCGCCTTCTCCGCCCCCGGCCCCATCCGGGCGGGCCGACGCGCCGGGGGCCACGGACGGGTGACGGGTGAGCCGGCCACGCTGACCGTGCCGCCCGGTGCCGCCGGCATGCGCACGGACCGGTTCGTGGCGGACGCCTCCGGCCTGAGTCGCGCCCACGTGCAGCGCCTCATCGCCGCCGGCCACGTGACGCGCGACGGCCGGCCGCTGCGCTCCAACACGGTCCTCCCGGCCGGCGCCCTGCTGCGCCTGGAGATCCCGCCCGCCCGCGAGCCCGACATGATCGGGGAGCCCATCGACCTGCCCGTCATCTACGAGGACGATGACCTGCTCGTCGTCGACAAGCCGGCCGGCCTGGTCACACACCCCGGGCCCGGCCACCCTGCGGGCACGCTCGTCAATGCCCTCCTGGGCCGCGCCGGCGCGACCTACGGGGGGATCGCCGGCGTCGCGCGCCCCGGCATCGTGCACCGCCTGGATCGGGACACCAGCGGCCTGCTGATGGTGGCCAAGGACGATCTGGCGCAGGCCGCCCTGATGGCCCAGCTCAAGGCGCGGCGGGGGAAGAAGACCTACCTGGCCCTGGTGGCCGGGGCCCCGCCCGCCACGATCGGGCGTATCGAGGCGCCGATCGGGCGCGACCCGCACCACCGGACCCGGATGGCGGTGGTGCCGGACGGACGGTCCGCCACCACCGGCTATCGCGTCCGGGAGCGGTTCCCGCTGTGGACGCTGCTGGAGCTCGACCTCATCACCGGGCGGACCCACCAGATCCGCGTGCACCTGGCGGCCATCGGGCATCCCGTGGCCGGCGACCAGGTGTACGCCAGCGGCACGGCACGCCGGGGTCCGGCGGGCCTCGACCGGCTCTTCCTCCATGCCTGGCGGCTCGAGCTGGCCGCCCCGTCCGACGGGCACCTGCTGCGCCTGACCGCGGCCCTGCCACCGACCCTCGAGACGGTCCTGGCGGGCCTTCGCGCCGAGCCGGCCGCGTGACGACGCCGGGAGGACCCACGGCGGGGGCACCGGGGGCCATGCTGATCATCATCTCGGGGCCCTCCGGCGTGGGCAAGGACACCATCATCGAGGCCCTCCGTCGGTCTCCGGGCGGGCACGCCTACCACTACGTGGTGACGTGCACGACGCGAGAGCGTCGCCAGGGCGAGGTCGATGGGGTGGACTACCACTTCCTGTCCCGGGCGGCCTTCGAGCGCCTGCGCGTCAGCGGGGAGCTGCTCGAGTGGGCCGAGGTCCACGGCCACCTGTACGGGACGCCGCGCGGTCCCGTCCGCGAGGCGCTCACGGCGGGCCAGGACGTCATCCTCAAGATCGACGTGCAGGGCGCGGCCACGGTCAAGGGCGGCGTCCCCGAGGCGCTCCTCATCTTCCTCGTGCCGCCATCGCTGGAGGCGCTCTTCCAACGCCTCCAGAGCCGCGCCACGGAGACGGCGGATGAGCTCGAGCTGCGCCAGCGGAATGCGGCCATCGAACTGGCCCAGCAGGACCACTACGACTACGTGGTGGTCAACGAGGACGGCCAGGTGGATGCCACCGCGGGCCGCATCCAGGCGATCCTGGCGGCCGAGCGCACCCTCAACGCGGACCGCCGCATCACCGTGTGAACGGGGCCGCCTCGCGTCGCTTCGTGGAGGTCGCCGTCGAAGCGCCGGCGACCGGGGAGCGGACCTACACGTACGCCGTGCCCGGGGACCTCGCGGCCATCGAACCCGGCGAGGCGGTGGTCGTGGAGTTCGGCCGTCGCCGGGCCCTCGGGGTCGTCCTGGGACCGGCCGCGGAGCCGCCCGTGCCGGCCAAGCCGTTGCTGGCCCGTGTCCGCTCGGATGGACCCCTCCTGCCGCCCCTGGGCCTGCGCCTGGCGGCCTGGCTGGCAGAGCACTACCTCGCTCCGCCGGCCGTCGTCCTGCGGGCGATGCTGCCGCCAGGTCTCCTGGAGCGCCTGACCCTGGTCGCGTCGCTCCGCGCAGATGGCCCCGCGCCTGCCCCCGACCTGCCGCCGGACGTCCTGGGCGCCCTCGTCACGGCCGGGCCGGCCGGCGTGCCCGTCGACCGGCTTGCGCCTCCGGGCGCGGCCCGGGCGTCCGTGGGTCGCGCCCTCCGCGATGCGGCGGCGAGCGGCTCGGTCGAGCTCGCCTGGGTCCTGCAGGCGCCGACGGCGGGGCCGCGCATCCGTCGCCAGGTGACGCTCACCGAGCGTGGCCTGGCCACCGCCCGGGCCGTCGCGGCGGGCGATGTGCTGCCGCCCCCGCGTCTCGGCCCCCGGCAGCTGGCGCTCCTCGATCAGCTGGCAGCCGACCCGGCGGCGGCGATCCCGGCCGCCGATCTTGCCGCGCGGCACGGCGGCAGCGCGGTCGCCGGTCTCACCCGGCGCGGGCTCGTGGAGCTGCGCACAGCGGTCGAGGAGCGCCACGCCCTCGCCACGCGCCCGGTGCGCCTCGTCCCGGTCCGGCCGCCCGACAGCAGCCTCACGCCCGATCAGCGGGCGGCCGTCGCCGCCGTCGAGACGGCGATCGGGAATGGGCGGGGCGGCGCCTTCCTCCTCGAGGGGCCGACGGCGGCCGGCAAGACGGCGGTCCACGCCGAGGTGATCCGGGGGGCCTTGCGGCGGGGCCGCTGCGCGCTCGTCCTCGTGCCCGAGATCGCCCTGGCGGCACCGCTCCTGGACCGTCTGCGCACGGAGCTGGATGTGCCCGTCGTGCTGCTCCATTCGGGCCTCTCGGACGGCGAGCGTGCGGATGGCTGGCGGCGCGTGCGTCGAGCGGAGGCGCCGGTCGTGATCGGCACCCGGACGGCCATCCTCGCCCCGCTGGCGGATCCGGGGGTCATCATCGTCGACGAGGAGCACGATCCCGCCTACAAGGCCGACCGCACGCCGCGCTTCCAGGCGCGGGACACGGCACTGGCGCTGGGCACTCTCGCCGGCGCGGCCGTCGTGCTCACCTCGGCGACGCCGGACGTCGTCACCTGGGCGCATGCCGGTTCCGGTGAGCTGACCCGGCTGCGGTTGAGCGGCCAGGTGGTCGGCCGGCGGCCCGCGGTGACGCTGGTCGACCTGCGCGCCGAGCTGGCCGCCGGCAACCGGTCCCTGCTCAGCGCGGCCCTCGCGGCCGCCCTGGAGGCGCTCGACCCGTCCGCCGGCGAGCAGGCCATCCTGGTCCTCAACCGGCGCGGCAGCGCGTCGGTCGTGCTCTGCCGCGACTGCGGCTACGTGCAGGTGTGCCCGGACTGCCAGCGGCCGCTCGTATACCACGCCGCGAGCGCGAGCCTGCGCTGCCACCACTGCGGCGCCACCGCACCGCTCGCGCGGCGCTGCCCCGCCTGTGCCTCACCGCGTATCCGCTACCTGGGGGCCGGCACCGAGCGGCTCGAGGCCGAGGTCCGCGGCCGCTACCCGGCCCTGCGTGTCGCCCGCCTCGACCGTGACGTGGTCCGCCGAAAGGGCGCTGCGGAACGCGTCCTGGATGCGTTCGCCGACGGCGAGGTCGACGTGCTGGTCGGCACCATCCTGGTCACCAAGGGCCTCGACGTGCCGGGGGTGGTGCTGGTCGGCGTCGTGTCGGCGGACATCGCCCTGAACCTGCCCGATGAGCGAGCCGCCGAACGGACCTACCAGCTCCTGCGCCAGGCCGTGGGACGTGCCGGGCGGGGCGAGCGGGCCGGCCGGGCGATCATCCAGACCTACCAGCCGGACCACCCGGCGATGGCGGCCGCGGCGGGGGGCGACCCGGACGCGTTCTACGCGGCGGAGCTGGCCCAGCGCAGGCTGTTCGGGGCGCCGCCGTTCGGCCGCGTCATCAAGCTGACCGTCGCCCTTGCCGACCGGGAGGCCGCGGAGGCGGAGGCCCGCCGCCTGGCGGCCGCCCTGCGCCTCCGCGCCGCGGAGGCGGCGAGCGACACGGTGGTGCTCGGGCCGGCGCCGGCCTACCTGGCCCGACGGGCCGGTCGGTGGCGATTCCAGCTCGTGCTCCGGGGCACCGACCCCGGTCGAACCCTCGGCGGCGACCCCGGCCAGCCGTGGAGCGTGGACGTCGATCCCGACAGCCTCCTGTGATCGGCCGCCCGTATACTCCGCGCCGATGAGCATCCGACCCATCGTCACGCTCGGTGACGCCCGCCT
>Ga0209415_10008742_pt1 | contig 17512 bp, 15 predicted proteins | sample PeaSoiSIISIP2007_FD_187696 | JGI IMG/M metagenome (GOLD analysis project Ga0209415, IMG submission 187696) | Peat soil microbial communities from Weissenstadt, Germany - SII-SIP-2007 (SPAdes) (version 2) | ecosystem: Environmental > Terrestrial > Soil > Wetlands > Peat | place: Germany... | reverse complement strand
CCCCGCTGAGCCAGGACGATTGCACAGTTCACGCTGGTCGTGGTCTTCCCCTCTTGAGGCAGGGGGCTGGTCACAAGAAGCACTTTCGGAGGATTGTCTAGGGCGGACAACAAGATCGAAGTACGCAGGGAACGATAGCTTTCTGCCGCCTCGGACTTAGGACGATGGTAGGCGACAAGTTCGACCTTTGCCAAACTGAGCGTGGCCGGTTGCAAACTTTGCCTGTCAGCCCGTAGGAACTGAGGCACAACACCAAGTGAAGGCCAGCCCGATGCTAACTCCGCTTGATCTGGTGTGCGCACGGTGTTATCCAAGGACTCCAGCAAGAAGGCAAGTCCGATTCCACCGCTCAATCCCAAGATAAGGCCGATAGCCAGATTGCGTGGAATGTCAGGCGACGAGGGTGCAAGCGGTACGCGTGCCGAGTCGACGACTCGGATGTTATTAGAGCGTAAGCCTGCCTCGAGGGTAGCCTCCTTAAGTTTCTGCAGCAGTCCTTCGTAGAGCTGGCGGTTCGCATCCACATCTCGCTTTAAAATGTTGAACTCAATGGCATTTTGATTAAGCGCATCGGCCTCACGCTCCTGCGCTTCCATTTCGGTGCGCACCAGGTTTTCACGCTGCTGTGCGACCAAGTACTCATTCTTGATCTGGCTGGCCATTCGCCCCACTTCGGCATCAATATCGCCTTGAACCTCATCCAATTGGTTCTTGACCTCGAGCACTTTGGGGTAGGCGGCGCCAAACTGAGTCTTTAGTTGGGCATATTGCTGCTTGAGGGAACTCTCTCGTTCCCGGAGGCTTCGCAGCATTTCGCTGGGGGTTAGGCCCATCAATTCCGGATTACCAGTTTCGGCGAGTTTGGAGTTCGCCTCTTTCTGGATACGATCGGCCCCGGTAGTGATCAGTTCTTTGCTCAATTCGTCCAATTTGGAAGTGGTGAGGTTCTGCTTGTCATCAATGCCGACAATTCCTTTTTCGCGCTGGAAGCGAATCAGTTTTCCCTGGGAGGTTTCTACTTGTAACTTCAAATCGCCCAGCTGCTTGGTAAGCCAATCAGCGGTCTCCAGAGTGGATTGGAACTTCGTTTCATAATTCTGCTCTTTGTAAGCACTGACAAGTGTGTTCACGATGTCCGCGGCCAAGTGAGGATCGGGGCTCAAATAGTGGATCTCGATTATTCTGGTGTTGTTAAGCGCCACCACTTTCAACCCACTCCGAAATGTGTTTATCAGCATTGTTTCCTGCCTGGAGTCGATCGCTGGCGCCGTCGTTACTAGCTCGTTAGCGGTGGGTTGGGGCTTAGAGATATCAGTGAATTTGGGATTCTTATCTAGCTCCTTTTTTCGAATAACGCGCATAGCCAGATTGTCACTGTTCAGAATCCGGACCTGGGTCTCGATGGCGGTCGCATAATCCTCGTAGTCTGGCATCGAGTTTGAGGTGTTGTCCTTGAAGGGCAGCGCACCCGAACTGTCGTGATTGATCGCGATCCTGCCAACGGCATCATAAATTGGAGTGGTTTTGAACGTGGCGATGGTCGTCAGAACCAAGACCACAGACGCGAAGGCAATAATTGTCCAGCGCCGCTTAGTCAGAATCGCCCAGTAGTCCCGAATCGTTGTCTCCCGCTGGGGGATCGCCACATAAGCCTCGGGAACCGTGGGCGTCGGAAGCTGGATCGAACTGTCGGCCGAGCCGTTCGTAAGGCCTGGCTGTCGGACCTGCATGGGTCTATTCATTGCCCGGGTTCGCTGTATGAGGCACCGTAAATATTAACGTGTGGTCGAATTCTAGCACGACTTTTTCGTTCACAACCAGGTGAAGAGGTAATAATTGCGCACGTTACCAGTCTTGCCAGCCTGCAGCGGAGGGCGCTTTTTCAAAGTCACACCAGTCGCCAGGCTAGCCTCGCTATCGCACTGGTAGTAGACACGTTGAAGCTTCCAACTGAAGACACCTTGCCGGGCCTCGAGTTTAGATCTTTTGCATTTTACTCTGCGCCTCGTGTGGCGCTGGGGACGGCGAAAAAAGGAGCGAAGGAGCGTGGCGCAAAAGGGCGGCAATGCGGAGTAGTGGATAGAATGCGAAAAGGGAGTCCGGCAGCGAGACCGTCTGCCACTCTCGCGGGCCTGAGCCGAAGGCAAATCTCGCAACGCTGCGGACGCGGTCCCAGCCGCTATCCGACAAGCGGAGCAACGCCAGCCAGCGCGCCACGTCAGTTTCGACATTCGTCACGGGTCGAAAGAGGTTCTGCTCGATGCGTGTCGCAATACCCTGGAGGGCCGTGTCAGCGTTCAGCGCGGTGGAAAGCTCGGGGGGTAGCTGAACATCGATCATAGCCTGCGCCAGCGAGAGCGCCAGCAACAGCATGCGCTCGGCACGCGCGGCGCGAGCGCGCGTCCTCAGGATGGCCCAATCCAAGTTGGGCGCTTGCAAGCACTTGGCGAAGTCGGACAGCCAGCAAAGACGCTCCCACAGGTGCTTTCCGCCGTGTACTGCCAGTATTACTGCCATATCCTCGGCAGAAAAAGTGGCGAGGCTCCGTCCGCCAAGCAAAAGCGTTCCCCGGCGCTCCCAAAGATCGTCGAAGTAGAAGCGCTGGCCCATGTGCGGCGGGGCAATGTTCCAGTGAAGATCCAGGCAGACGGTCCTATCCGGGCTGACAAACTCGGATTCACAGTCGGAACGCAGGCGTGAGGCCTCTTGTTTGGGAGTAAGGGTTAGCGCTGGCCTACAACCTAAGCCGAGTAGGAGTTTTCGTGCTGCCAAGAAAGTTGTGGGCTCGATCAGGAGGTCTAGATCGGACATCTCCCGCAGCGCGACATTTCCATACAACAAGGCGGCTTGGACGGGGCCTTTATACGCGAGGACGCGGATGTTAGCTTCTTCAAATGCGTTCAGAACCTTCAGCAGTTCGCCGGTCAGAAACAAATTTCGGTGCGCATTGTTCTCAAAGCGAGCCTTCAGAAGTTGCATAGGTACTGGAGGCGTCGTTTGGGAAATTTGTTCGCGCAAGTGCCAGTATAGAAGCGGCGAGATCCCATGGTGATCTGCGGATTCGAGCAGCGCTTCCCAGTTGAGTGCACTCTTGCACAGACCGCAGATCGTAGCCACATCCTCTGGCCTTAAGGTTACTCTTGCGCAAGTTATCAACAGCCGTGACTCGTTTGTCAGGTTGCAAGCAATGGGAATGGTGGGATTCAAGGCTTTCAAAAGTTGGACTCCAAGTCCAGGACGGACCCATTGAGCATGTGCTCTAGAATTAACGCGTTCAACGACCTCAGGTCGTTGCGCCGGGCCTTCGCTCGGCGTGGATTTAGCTCATGTTTCGCGGTTCCAGGATCTCGTGGACGTCGCGATTCGGGACTACCTGCGACGCAACAATGATACATTATTGGAGATCGAGTGGTCTTGCCATCGCGCCCATCCAGACGGCGTACAAAGCAACTGAGCCATGACACCTCTTTCCGAATCATCCATCGTTTCCGTAACCTCCCAACAAGTTTCTTGCGCCTTGACTGACGAAACCTTGATCCTGCAACTCGAGACCGGAAACTACTTTCGTCTCAATCAGGTGGGCACTGCAACTTGGGAATTCATGCAGGAGTCACACACTGTCAGGGAGATTTACTTAGAGATACTCGCCAGATACGAAGTGGATTCTCAGCGCTGGGAGCGGGACCTTTATCGGCTCCTCGAGGAAATGAGGGAAGCTGAGCTGATCGAGATCAAGCAATGATTTGAACAACTCCCGCGTCGGACAAGTCCACATGATGGATCTGCAACCGCAGTTTGAAACTTTGCGTAGATCCCAGCAGAAAGGTTAGTGTATGGTTGAGCAACATTACACGACGACCTGAATGAACCGTGGTATCAGCAACCCCGGATTCGATCTAATTTGGTAATTCATTCCTGCGATGAGCGTGCATTCTACGATTGCGATCATTCCTGCTCGAAGCGGATCCAAGGGAGTACCGGGAAAGAACCTACGCCTGCTTGCGGGTTTACCTCTGATCGCACACTCCATCCGGTTCGCGCATCTCTGCCCTGAAATCGAACGCTGCATTGTCAGCACTGACAGCGAGGAGATAGCGAAGGTTGCTCGGGATGCCGAGGGCGAAGTCCCATTTTTGCGACCTCGGGAACTTGCACGAGATTCGACGCCGATGCTTCCGGTGCTGCAACATGCGATTCGGCAAATGGAGCTGCAGGAAGAGAATCGCTATCAATTAGTGATTCTGCTGCAGGCAACCTCACCCTTCCGGCTCCCGGAAGATGTTTCGAGGGCTTTGCAGGTAATGAAACAGGATAGCGAGGCCGTCGGAGTGGTTGCCGTTTCGAAACCCTCATTCAATCCTCGGGTGGTTTGCGTTGAGGAGACGAACGGTTACTTGGCGTGGGCATTTGATCGGAAGACGTACACGCGACGTCAGGACGCTGAGCCCGTCTACCGCATCAACGGCATGCTGTACGTGTGGAGGCGGGACCACTTGATGCGAAGTTCAGTCGAGCAACTTTATGCGGCGCCTCACCGCATTTTAATGATTCCCGAAGAGCGGGCGCTGGATATCGACAGCCTGTACGATTTTCAAGTCGCTGAGGCTCTGCTCGAATCAAGGATATTGCAATTGCCGTGGTGCAATGAGGCTCACTCCCCAATCCTGGGGCATCCCAGGAGGTCGCGATGGGCGGAGTAACAGCGTCGAGCACAGCTCTGATTGATTCCCCGTCAACGACATTGGACATGGGCCATGATTCTTCGGGGGGCGAGGTCTCGAAGTGGGAGATGCTTTCATGAGGACCATCGCGGTAGTGACAGGAGCACGTTCTGACTACGGGTGCTTAGTTCCGGTCCTGAAGGGAATCAAGGCGGAACCGTCGCTGCAACTAATGCTATTTGTAACGGGGATGCACCTTTCTCCGGATTTTGGTCTGACCGTGCGTGATGTGGAGCACGATTTTGAGATTAGCGAGCGAATCGAGATGCTGATTTCTTCCGATACTCCGGAGGGCATCGCTAAGTCTGTCGGTCTTGGCGTGATCGGCTTCGCTCAGGCATATTCCCGTCACCGTCCTGACATACTTCTTGTCATGGGTGATCGTTTTGAAACTCTTGCAGCCGTGTCTGCGGCCTTGCCCTTCACCATCCCGGTTGCTCACATCTCCGGTGGAGAATCCACCGAGGGAGCTATCGACGACGCAATTCGACACGCCATCACCAAGATGAGCCATCTCCACTTCGTGTCATTGCCGGAGTACGGTCGTCGAGTCATTCAAATGGGCGAACAGCCGTGGAGGGTGACTGTTGCTGGCGAACCCGGGCTCGATAACATTTCCGCCACGCCTGCATTGTCGATCGCGGAAGTGGAAAAGCGAATTGGGATGTCCTTGCAGCATCCCCCCCTTCTTGTTACCTTTCACCCCGCAACATTGGAACTTGGCCAGGCAGAGACGCATGTTCCGGAGTTGCTCGCTGCTCTAGATACGATGGGAATGCCGATGGTTTTTACAGCTCCGAATGCCGACACAGAAGGCCGTGTCATCGCCACCCGAATTCAGGGTTTCGTGCGCCATCATCCAAACAGCCGTTATGTGACGAACCTTGGAACTGCGGCGTACGTGTCGATGATGCGCTGCAGCGCGGCAATGGTCGGAAATTCTTCCAGCGGAATCGTCGAGGCCGCCAGCTTCGAACTGCCGGTTGTCAACTTGGGATCCCGCCAGCAAGGCCGGTTGTGCGGCAAAAACGTCATTCATGCGGAGATGAAAGCCGATACAATTATTCGTGCGATCCGGTTGGCGGTGTCGCCCGGGTTCCGCGAGAGTCTCCGCGGGTTGACAAATCCCTATGGTGATGGAAAGGCTGCGCCCCGGATTGTCGAGGTTCTAAAGACTGTGCCATTAGATCGCAACCTGCTGGTCAAGACTTTCTATTCCAAAGGTGAATTCAGTTCGCGTGAAGAAGCGATGCAGCGAATCTAGGAGGGCGTCTGTCAATAATGCCGGCTGCAAGTCGAGTTCGAGCTGCGTTGAAAGACAAAGACACGGGAGAATTTCCTGTGCCCTGGGAGGTGGGCGGGTTTTTTGGAGCTTGGGAGCTCTCTCATGCTGAAACGGTCCCGTGGCCGGGGCCCAACGTCTTTTTCGCTCTAGCAAGATACGTGGTTCCGGGACTGCTGCGGGTGAATAGTTGCATACGACGGCTTTGGATTCCAGATTATTTCTGCCCGGATGTAATCCAGTTCTGGTCCGCGTTGATCGAAACAGTGCCGTACTGTGATGATCCGAGGTGGCCGGAGCCGGAGTGGAAATCGTTGCGGCCGGATAAGGACGATCTAGTGGTTGCCGTAAACTATTTTGGCGTACGCTCCAAGGAGCCGTGGGAGCATTGGCGTTCACGCCACGATTGCATTCTGCTCGAGGATCACAGCCATGATCCGGCGTCTTACTGGGCTTTAGCCTCTACTGCCGACTACGCATTCAGTTCACTGCGGAAATCGATGCCGATCAGCGACGGGGCTATCTGTTGGTCACCCGTTGGACTTCGGCTTCCGTGTCCACCGCGCACAACCAACTCTGTCGGTGTTGGACTAAAGTTTGCTGCGATGGCAGCGAAAGCTGACTTCTTGGAAGGCAAGGCTTCTCCCGAGTCCAAGTCCCGATACCGCGAGTGGTATGCACAAGGGGACAAGTGCCTCGAAGAGGGGCCGGAATCGGCAATTTCCGCTCGCGCGTTGGATTGTGTACGTTCTGGCTTCCCGATCACATGGCGCCACGCTCGACAACGTAATGTCCGCAACTTGTTGGACTCAATCATGGAAACGCAGCAGGCAGCTGAGCCATTGTTCACGCAATGGCCCGCGAAAATTGTTCCCCTCGCAGTCGTGCTGGTCTTTGCTAGCGGAAAAGAACGCGACCGTTGTCGCTCTTATCTAGAGGCAAATAGTGTGTTCTGTCCGGTTCATTGGACGTTAGTTCGAGCCGACCCGAGGGTGTCTGACTTGTCCGCTAGGATTCTTAGCATTCCAGCAGATCATCGATACGGCGACGCTGACATGGCGAGTGTAGCCAACATTCTCGCCCAATGGAAACGCGGCAAGACATCCCGTACCTAGTCTTTTGCATTGCGAACAGTCATGGTAAAAAGTTCACTAGAGCGAGTAGTCCAAACATGAACACAACCGATCTGACTGCGCTGTTTGTGTCTCCACACCAGACGATGCTCGAGGTGATGCAGCGTATCAACGAAACTGCGCAGGGCATTAGCCTGGTTGTGGATTCGGAAGGGCGCCTTGTGGATACCGTCACAGACGGGGACCTGCGTCGGGCGGTGTTGGCGGGAACTGATTTACACCGGCCTGTATCCGAGTTGCGGTCAGCAGCCCACCGGCCTTTCACGATGCCAGTCTCGACTCCGCGGGACGAGCTCGCCCGCAAGCTTCACGGGACAAAGCTGCGTCACATCCCATTGGTGGATGACTATGGACGCGCAGTGGACATGGTCCAACTCGGCGATTTCTTGAGCGAGCCGCCCGCCAGTCCAGGCGTGTCGGCGGTGGTCATGGCTGGCGGTTACGGCGCCCGACTGCGTCCGCTGACGAATGAAATCCCCAAGCCGATGCTTCCTCTAGGTGACAAGCCCGTGGTAGAGCATATCATCGACCGCCTCCGCAGCTATGGGGTTCAGCAGGTGTACATGGCCACGCACTACAAAGCTGAGGCCTTCTCCGACCATTTCGGCGACGGGCGTGCGTTCGGAGTCCAAATCGACTACATCCAGGAAGAAGAACCCCGCGGCACAGCCGGGGTGCTAGCCGCGCTTCCTAAAGGCGACGATCCCTTGCTGGTGATCAATGGCGACATCATTACCGACGTCAGTTATGGGGCAATGTTGCGTTTTCACCAGGAGAGCGAGGCCGAGATGACCGTCGGTATTCGTCATTACGAATTCAGCGTTCCGTACGGTGTGATGGAAATGGAGGGCACTAACGTACGAGGGCTGAAGGAGAAGCCGACGCATCACTTCTTCGTTAATGCTGGTGTCTACTTGCTAGAGCGTAGTGTTGCGCAACATGTGCCGCCGGGTTGCGCCTTCGATATGCCCCAACTGATTGAAAGTCTTCTTTCGTTAGGCAAGAACGTCATCGGATTTCCTATTAGCGAATACTGGCTCGACATTGGACGAATCTCCGATTATGAGAAGGCGCGCTCTGACGCCGAGGCAGGCAGGTGCGCCTAATGAACCTGAAGGGTAAGAAAATCCTAGTTACCGGAGCGGACGGATTTATCGGAAGTCATTTGGCTGAGCGCTTGGTGTTGGAGGGTGCTCGCGTACGGGTCTTCTGCTGCTACAACTCACAGGGCAGCTTAGGCTGGCTGGACACAGTCGCTCCCGAGATTCGTACTGAGTTGGAAGTTCAGCTCGGCGACATTCGCGATTCCCGATTCGTCGACCAGGCTTGCAAGGACGTCGAGATCGTTTTTCATCTGGCGGCCCTGATCGCGATTCCCTACTCTTACATTGCGACGGAATCGTTCGTCGATACCAACATTCGAGGCACCATGAATGTTTTGGAGGGGGCACGCCGCTCGCACGTCAACCGTATGGTGCACACCTCCACGAGCGAGGTTTACGGCACGCCGGCTTCGGTTCCGATCCGCGAAACTCATCCCCTGAACGCGCAATCGCCATATGCCGCCACGAAAATTGCGGCCGACCAACTTGCCCTGTCTTATTTCCAGAGTTTCGGTACACCTGTGACCGTGCTGCGGCCCTTTAACACATTCGGCCCGCGGCAATCCACACGAGCAGTCACGGCAACTATCCTGGTGCAGTTACTGTCCGGGAAAAAAGAGATCAGCCTCGGGCGATTAGACACGCGACGCGACTTGACCTACGTGAGCGACGTGGTGGATGGATTCCTGCGGGCGGCCACGGTAGAGGATATGGAGGGCGAAGTTATTCATCTGGGCACGGGCCGAAGCGTGAGCGTCGAAGAACTTTTCTTCGAGGCCTGTCGAGTGCTTGGCCTGAGCGCCACCACCACACAGGACGCGCGCCGATTACGGCCGGACGCCAGCGAGGTGTTGGTATTGCAGTCAGACCCATCGCGAGCGCGGGAGCTGTTGGGCTGGAGGCCGACAGTCACGCTTGAAGAAGGGCTGCGGCGCACCGCGGCATGGCTGCAGGAAAACCGTAACTGCTACCGCCCGGATTTCCTGTATGCCTGAGATCGCCGCGATCATTTCCCCCGAGGTGGAATTTCCTGACACACCTGCCGGACCGACGGTGGGGAGGCGTCTGCTGCACGGCACTCTGGTCTATGGCGCAACCAACTTCGGGCTGAAGGGACTCAACTTCGGGCTTGTGGTTCTGTACACGCGGTTTCTGGCTCCGGCGGATTTCGGAACGGTAGCGCTGGCGGAGGTGATCGCAGCGATCGTAGCCGCGGTTTCCAGCATGGGGCTTACAGCCGCGATGCAGCCTCTCTATTTTAGTTACGTCGGCGAGCGGACGATGCTGCGCAAGTGCATCAGCACCCTCATACGCTTTGGGGCGGCAGCGACGGTGTTTTTTCTGGTTATTTCGCTGCTCGGTGGAAAGTTCTTGACCGCGGCGGTGGGATTCCGGGTCTTTTTTTTCCCGTATATAGCGGTCGCGCTCGGCACGGTGGCCGCGTTGCAACTGGTCGACTATCGGCTAGCGCTCTACCAGATCGAGGAAAAGCCTGTTTCCTACTCGGCGTTGGCAGGGGCGTGCTTCGCGCTCACCGCAGCGGCTACGGTGTATCACGTGATCCTGCTGCGCGGCGGAGCCTTGGGACTGCTGAGCGGAAAACTCACAGGCGCAGTGCTGACGTTGTGCCTGGCAGTGTGGTTGAGCCGGCACTGGCTAGACGGAGGTTGGGAGAAGTCGTTCGTGCGCGAGGCACTGCCGCTATCCTTACCCCTGGTGCCCCATTTGCTACTGGCACTGGGATTAGTGGCCGCGGACAGGCTGATCCTGCAGCACTATCGAAGCATGGAGGAAGTGGGGCTGTACTCACTGGCCTACACTTTTGGAATGATGATGTTCCTCGTCACCGCATCCGTCGCGCAGGCATGGTCGCCGGTGTTCTATCGCATGGCCAGTCAGGGCGAGGCAAAGCGGCCGGCGATCGGGCGCATACTGGCGGCGATCCTCCTGCTGCTGGGTGCCGTGGCAGTGTTTGGATTGGCAATCGCCGATCCGTTCATCCGAGGAGTTCTCGATCCGAGGTACTGGCAAGCGGGGCCGCTGGTCCCGTTGGTCATCGGCGGTTACCTATTCCATGCGGTTTTTGCGCTTTTCCAGATGTGCGCGTTGCACGCGCGCAAAGCGCAATTCGTCTGGGTGGTGAGTATTCTTGCACTAACTATCAACCTTGTGCTCAACTTCGCCTGGGATCCGAAGTGGGGCATGTATGGCGCAGCCTGGGCGACCACCGTGGCCTACGCCGTGGAAAGTTTGCTGATGTATATGTACGCTCAGCGGGTGTATGCGCTCCCGGTAAAAGGCCGACGCCTATTGATCGTGGTGGGGGTTTTCTGCGGGCTGCTCGCGATTACGCAACTCTCGCTCCCGGCGGGGATACAAACGCTGGCGACCGTCGCCGCGTGCGCCCTTAGCCTGACCCTGTTCTTGGCACTGGGACGCGGTGATCTGGTGTCCCTGAAGAAACTATTGAGTCCGGCGACATCGAGCTAGTTCGGCTGGAGGGCGGCGACATCCACCGGATGCCTGCCAGCTGCCGGGCCGCTGTCGGAGCCTACACGACAACGGCCCAGTACCACAGTCGAATAGGGAGTCGAACCCTGCGAATGATGGGCTCAGAATTACACGCGCCTAGGCGATAGATCCATAGGCGACGCAACTTACCATTTGCTGATCGTAGGGCCAGCGAGTAGGGGAAAAGGAGCACATAGAGCTGTACCTTCCGCGGTCGGCTATAAGAATTACGTATCCAAATTCATGATGCTCGCCTCCGAAGCTTCGCTTGAAGTTCATGAGGGAATCATTGACATGCATGCCCCCGCCCATGTGCAGGACGCGACAGCCGCGCTGGCGAGCCCATTTCGCGCCTTCAACCACCAGCAAAGTGGAAGCCTTGTATTTGCGGCCAGTCTCATTGTTACCGCTGAGGTGATAGTGAGTGTAGGTTGGTCCGGCTATGAAGACGGCACCGCCGACGGGACAATCGTCATGCCAGGCGATACCGATGCCCACGTCGGGACCCAGCGTGGAGAGCCGCTCGTAGTAGGACCAGGGGAAGTAGAAGAACTCGGCGGCGCTGTTACGTCGCATACTGCTCTCGTAGAGACTCCGGAAAATCCGAAACTGTTCGAGGGCGTCGCGTTGGTCGGAAGGAACGCCCCATGTGACTCGCAAGTTGCGGCGTGCGAGCGCAAGGTCGGAGCGGCGCCCCTTCGACATTCCGAGCGGGTATCCCCGAGCATCGTCCCAAAGTTGAAGAGGCATGGCCACAGTTTGGCTGCGCCGTTTGATGGAAATGAATTCAATGCCCGGAGCCTGGGCGAACAACCAATCCTGCGCGAGCAGGGGATGGGAGCGGAGCACGCAGGATACCAATTGCCGCGTTGCGCACCAGGCAAGCAACTCCTGAGAGAAATCAACCACGTCAGGGAACGCAACTTCAGAATTGGGGCTAGAGCAAAGCACTCCTCCGTAGCCATAGGGAGTGCTGGCGTCGGACCAAGACTGCCCATCGGGGCTGGAAATCGGCCGCAGTAGCATCGGTAAGAGATACCGCCGGTTGCGGGAGGAAATGATCAGCCCCAGCGGTTCGCTGTGTTCCAGTTCGGCTGCAGCTAGTACGTAAGCAGCGCGATAGTAGACATCGGACTGGGGAGAACACGCCACGAGTTCGTCCCAATGCGTGGCTGCGGCGGGCTCGTTCAGCCGAATTTCGAGCATGCCCGTACCCGTGAGAAACGAAATCATGGTACCACCAGGGTCACAGGTTGGGCATCGAATAGGGTGGCTGGAGCCTCAGCAATCTTGGGCCAGAGCGCCGAGGAACGGTTCTCGACATACAGTTGGGTTCCCGCCGGATCGAGAAGCTGGCGTTTCATCTCTAGAATGACCGATTCGATCGCTATGCGCCAGGGCATTGGCGAGTTGGTGGCATGAGGCTGATGACGCGGGCTGAACTCAAGCGATGCTGTTTTCGGGTACAGCGCCGCGTCCTGGTAGAAATACTCGGAATGGTTTAGGTCGACGCCGCAAAGCACGATGATGCGGTACTGCATCCGGATCGCAAGGGCGATGAGGGAGCTCAGAGTGGAAGCTTGCTTAAACACAACGTTGATTTGGTCGGCGGTGTCAAACAATCCTTTTGACCGAAGATAACTTAGGCCGTAAGCAAACTCACCTTGGGTGCTGGCAGCAACGGGGAAGGTATGCAACGTGTACCACGGCCCAGGGAACTCTTCCGAGCCCGCAAAGCGCTTTGCGGGAAGAACGTAACGGAGTTCCGTGACTACCTTGGTCACCCAGGAGTAGTCCTGAGCGCGTTGGCGCGCTATACGACAAAAGAGTTCGAACAGTTCATGAGGATGATTAGTCGAGATCGCCTCCATGAAATACATATTCGGAATAAAGGGGTGAATCGGCCAGAAGTTGAAGCCAATACTGTCGTGCCGGGCAATCGCGTCCCAGCGGGCCGGCGAAATCTTGTTGATGGACGATCCGCTTGCGAGAATGAACAAAGTATCGCTGCGTTTGACCGTGCGCAGGTCCAAATCTAGGAAGCGACTAATCCCGAGCTGGCGCCGACAATACTCTTCCTTCGGCCACGCGGAGAGGAGATACTTCAGGTAATGGGTACGCAGAAACAGGGGGTACGAGATCTTGTGCAGCAGATGTGGGGCTAGTTTCAACACACGTTATACAAAAGCCTACGCTGCCGAGAACTGATGTCCCATACGGAGGCAGCGATAGTATAGCGGGACGTGACGATGCAGGCAACCGTCAGAGCGTTTCTGTCTTGCACTCAGCTGCTTTTCTTGTCTAGTAGTTCGCCGCTACGTGGGATATTTTCATAGGACAGACAGCGGGAAGATAGTTCCACGCCAGCTGAAATGGGACAGTTTGGACAGGAAGTTAAGCGCGAGACGAGACGAAGCAGGCAGTTAGAATGCATCAACGAGTCGTTCGTGCTCTGGCCGCATCACCTTGATGTAGCGACAAAAAGGGAGGGAAGCTGCCGGTGATCAGATCTGCGTGATGGACAAGAGAATTGCAATCTTCGTGCCAACTCTCCAGTTTGGTGGTGCTGAGCGCGTCGCCCTCAATTTGGCGAGTGGCTTCCTACAACGAGGTTTTTCTGTTGACATCCTTGTAGCCAGCGACCAGGGTGCGTTTGAGAACCTGATTCCCGCAGGTGCCCGGCTGTATTCTCTCAGCAACAAAGGGCGGATATTGCGCGCGTTGCCAAATCTTGTGAACTATCTGAGACGAGAGTCGCCTTGGTGTGTGGTGCCGATTATGGACCACACCAACGTTGTTACGATCTGGGCGCGTTGGCTGGCGCGTGTGCCGACGACCGTGCTGGCAACCACGCATTGCCTGCCTTCAGTCGAGGCGCGGCATGGTTCCCGAGTTAGGGAAAAACTCTCCCCCTATGCAGTGCGATCTTTCCTGCGCTTTGCCGACGGAATTGTGGCCGTCTCGACCGGAGTCGCGAACGACCTGGCCCAGACCGCGAAGATTGCACGCGAGCGGATCACCGTAATTCACAATCCGGTACTGACCCCGGAGTTTTACAGCAAGGTCGCGGAACCGGTCTCGGATTTCTATCTGCGCTATCCAAATAGGCCGGTGATTATCTCAGTGGGCAGACTGGTTGCCTCGAAAGATTTCCCAGTATTGATCCGAGCCTTCGCGGAGGTCAAGACGGAAGTTCCCAGCCTTTTGCTAGTCTTGGGAGAAGGCGAGCAGCGCCCCGCACTGGAACGGCTGATTGCAGAGCTAAAACTCGGTGACGACGTGGTGATGCCAGGATATACGCCTAACCCCTATGCCCACATGGCGCGCGCGAAACTGTTTGTGCTTTCTTCCGCGTACGAAGCCTTCGGCAACGTGCTGGTTGAGTCGCTGGCGGCAGGAACACCGGTAGTGGCTACCGACTGTCCTGGTCCGCGCGAAATCCTACAGGATGGCAGCTTCGGAGAGTTGGTCGCGGTCGGAGATACAGAGGCGCTGGCAAGGGCTATGGTGAAGGTGTTGCGCTCCGGAGGCCCGATTCCGCCTTCTGACTACCTGAAGCAGTTCCAACTTGAGTCGGTGGTAGACGCCTACGTTTGTGCCATGGAAGCGGCTGCGCGGCATTCCAGTTCCGGCTGGAGGGAAGCGAAGTCTGTGGGGGTCAGTTAACCAGCGACCGATACAAATCAATGTAAGCCGATACGGTGCTTTCGATGCTGAAAATGGGAGCGCGCTGCGTCGCCGCGTTTCCCAACTTCTCCTGATGCTCGCGGGACTTCAAGAGCGCCGAGATTTGCGCTGCCAAAGCTGCTGGATCTGAGGGCGGGACCAGGACGGCAGCGTCACCAACTACCTGGGCAAGCCCCGGCACATTGGTGGCTACGATGGGCTTCCCGGCAGCCATGGCTTCGGCCGCGGCAATGCCGAAACCCTCGAATGCGGGCGGATGCACATAGATATCGGCCATCTTCAGCAGTTCAGCCACATCCTTGCGGCGGCCGAGGAAGTGAACCCGTCGCGCGATGCCCAAGGTCTCGGCTAGACGCTCAAGTTGTGCACGCAATTCCCCGTCACCGACCAGCACGAGGTCGGCATCCGATATGTGCGCCATTGCGCGGAGCAGGTTAATGTGGTCTTTTCGCGGCTGCAGGCTTGCCACATAGAGCAATACACAATTTCTATTGCTTATCCCCACAGATGCACGAGATACAGGCTTGGCGTGTTGAAACTTCTGCACATCAATTCCATTCTCAATGACGGTGATCTTAGAATCGATACCGGGGATCCATTCCCTCAGGCTGGCAGCAATCGCATCGCTGGCACACGCAACCGCGGCGTACCGGCTATACATCCACCTCTCCAGAGGGTGAAGCCACTTCTTTTTTCTCCGATGGTGGGGAGTGCCCTCCGATAACACAAGGGATACCTTGCTCCTAGCCAATATCGTGGCGATCGGTGCGAACAATTGAGCGGGGAAGAGGTACACATGAACGACATCGAAGTCCGGAATGTGCCGCCGCAGGCTGAGCAGATGGCCGGGGGCATAGAATCCGCCAAGGGCGGTGGGCAGAAACGGAATGCCCTTCTCTCTCAGTTCCCGCTCAAAGGGACTGTCGAGTTCCTTGAGTACTGCCACGCAGACATCGACACCGCGCGTCCTCATGCGGGGAACCATGTCCTTCACCAGAGCTTCCGCTCCTGCCTGAATCAAACTGTCGATCAGATGCAAGACCCGCACATCACCTCCGAATTTTTATGTGCCAGAACGCCGATTTTACTCCATGCTCAAACGCTCGTTGGCGAAATGGGAACCGTTCATGAAAATGACTCCGCTGCAAGATTCGGTTGGCAGCAGCGGTAGGGTCCACGACCATTGCTGATACAATGTTGGCCGCGTGAACGGACGAAAGCCTGCCGACACACAGTTTCACCAGATGTCAGCTGCCCCGCGAAAGAAAAATGATGCCTAAAGTCAGCGCGACGAAACAAACGCTTTCGAGCAGTGCTGTCCACGAAATCTGGGAACAGACATACCGAACACCTCAATCTGAACGCTTTTACGAGGTGGTCTTCAATTGGATTGCCGCGCATGAGCAATTGGAAGGTATGAAGGCCCTAGATATCGGATGTGGCATTGGACAACACGCGATCCGACTCGCGAAAAGAGGTTGCAGCGTGGTTGCAGCGGATTTTTCGGAGGATAGGGCTGCAGCGGCGGAGGACAACATTGGGCGTCAGGGATTCGGGTCTAGAGTTACTGTTTGCAACGAGGATTTGGGAGCGGGGCTGTCCTTTGCTGGAGGCACCTACGACATTGTTCTCTGCTGGGGCGTGCTGATGCACATCCCGCAGATTCTGCCGGCAATCCGCGAACTCGTCCGGGTTACGCGACCAGGTGGCAGAATCCTTGTCTACGAAGCGAATCTGTTCGGTATGGATGCGGCAACAACTGTGGTTAGCACGGCAATCAAGAGAGCTGTTGGCCGCTCTAGCGTTCGTCGTGTTCAGTTCTCTGAATTTGGGATTGAATACTGGACAGAGACTCCCACCGGTGAACTGTTGATCCGGCATTCCCGGCTCGGTGCTCTGGCACGGTTTTTCGGAGCGCAGGGCTGCCAGTTGAGGTACCGTATTGCTGGTGAGTTCACTGAAAAATACAGCCTTGGTGGCCCGCTTGGCCGACTTGCACATCTTTGGAACTGGTTTTGGTTCGCTGGGGGACACATTCCATGTTTAGCGCATGGTAACCTGCTCGTTTTTGAGCGGAGCCTGCCGGATTCCGTAGCGCCCGCAGCGCCACAAAAGTGAGCACCGCGCTGCTGGTGCAGCGCGCAGAAAAATCCCAAACTCTCTAATCGGAATACGGCATCGCACTCTTTTCCACTGAATAACAGCATGATACCCTAAGTGCAAGTATTCCTCGATTAGCCGTCGGGAACTTTAATGAAATTGACCCTTTTGCAAGATTTGGTGTGCCCGTGCGGTGGGGACTTAGAATTAACCCGGGTCCTTGAATCCGCGTCAAACAATTCGCAGAATCCGGCAGAGATTATGAGTGGCTGGCTGCGATGTGGGAAGTGCGGAGAGAATTTCCCCATCATCAAAGGCGTTCCCCGGATGCTGCTCGGTCCCCTTCGATCAACTCTCCAGCAAGAATACCCCGATTTCTTCTCGAATTCCGCCGAGCATCCGGAAGTCGAAGTGGTTGCGGGGCAAGAAAGCAAATTGTGCACCATGCGTAGCTTCGGTTACGAATGGCGACACTTCTCCGATTTCCGCCCGGAAGGAGAGGCCAACTTCCGCTGGTACTTCGCTTCTTATCCGCCAGAGAAACTTCGCGACAAGGTCTTGCTTGACGTAGGCTGCGGCAAGGGCCGCCACATGTTTTTCGCTGCGCAGCACGCCCGGAAGGTCATCGGAGTAGATCTCAGTCCGGCAGTAGATGCCGCGTTTGACAATACGGGTCATTTGGAGAACGCGCACGTGGTACAGGCCGACCTGTTCCATTTGCCGTTGCGACCGCGAAGCTTCGACATGGTTTATTCGCTCGGTGTCCTGCATCACCTGCCCGAGCCCGAAGCCGGGTTTCGGGAGATTTTGCGTTATGGCAGACCGGGAGCGGACGTGCTGGTGTATCTGTACTGGTCGCTGGATGATGAGCCGCGATGGAAAAAACATCTACTGGGCCAGGTAGCGCTGGTCCGGCAGGTCACGACACGGTTTCCTTTTCCTCTGCTACGGTTCTTCTCGTGGTGCGTCGCAGTG
>Ga0209415_10008741_pt1 | contig 17514 bp, 15 predicted proteins | sample PeaSoiSIISIP2007_FD_187696 | JGI IMG/M metagenome (GOLD analysis project Ga0209415, IMG submission 187696) | Peat soil microbial communities from Weissenstadt, Germany - SII-SIP-2007 (SPAdes) (version 2) | ecosystem: Environmental > Terrestrial > Soil > Wetlands > Peat | place: Germany... | reverse complement strand
CGAGGAGCAGGACACCGTCACGATGGAAGGGCACGTGATGGGGACGTTCGGGTACATGTCGCCCGAGCAGGCCACCGGCGCGGCGGTCGACGGTCGCACCGACGTCTTCGCGCTCGGCGTGATGCTCTTCGAGATGTTGACCGGGGAGCGGCCTTTCCACGGCAAGCGCCCCCTCGACGTGCTCGTCGCCTTGAGCACGACCGGGCCGCCCGCGGCGTCGGCGCGGAACGCGGACGTGCCGCCGGAGCTCGACCGGCTCATCGCGCGATGTCTGGCGAAGGAGCCCGCGGATCGCCTCGGGGCTGGCGAGCTGCGAGCGGCGCTCGACGGGATGCTGGCGATCGATGCTCCGATGTCCGCGTCCTCGTCGCGGCGGCTGATCCCGAGCAAGGACAGTCTGCCCTCCGGGATCGGGTCGACGATCCTGTCGAAGGACACCCCCGAGCGCCGGCCGCGCCGGTGGCCCCTGGTGGCGGCGATCGGTCTCCTGGCAGCCGGCGGGACCGTCGCGTGGATGATGACGCGCTCGACCGCGCCGCTCGCCGGCGACGGGGGCGTGCCCTCGGCGGTCGTGGCGGACGACGGCGGAAGCCCGCGCGCCGCCTTCGAGCGCGGGCGGCGACGGATGTGGAAGGGGCAATGGCGCGCCGGATGCCAGGACGTCGCGGAGGCGTCCGATCGCGAGCCGACGTTCGCGGCCGCGTCGTTCCTCGTCGCCTTCTGTCGATCCCGCGTGAACGCGAACAGCGGTCGCCCCTACTACGATCGCGCGACGCGCGGGAGGGCCGAGCTCGCGGCGCCGGAGGCCGCGGTCCTCGATGCGCTCGAGGCGGTCTACCGCCGCTATCCGGTCGACTGGGGCGAGTACCGCCGGAAGCTCGAGGGCGCGTCGAAGCGCTTTCCCGCTTCGCCGCTCGTGCGCTTCGCCGACGCGAACGCGTCGGCGACCGAGAGCTTCGAACAGGCGATCCTCGGTCTGGACGCCGTCATCGCGCTGGACGCGGACTTCGCGCGGCCGCTCTCGCTGAAGGCCGAGTACCTGACGTACCTGGGCAAGCTGGACGACTCGCGCGCCGTCACCGCGACGTGTCTCGAGCGCTTCCCCGACGCGACGGACTGCCTCACCGAGAAGAGCGAGCTGGATCGTTTCCGGGGCGACGCGCGCGCGATGGAGGTGGACGCGCGCCGGGCGATGATGACCAACCCCGAGGAGCCGCGCTTCTACGACACGCTGGCGAACGCGATGCTGGCGGGCGGCGCGACCGCCGCGACGCTCGAGGAGATCCTCCGCCAGAAGCGCAGCCACGCGCCCGCCGAGACCCGCGCGCAGGAGGAGCTCGCCGACGGGATCCGCTGCGCGCTGGTCGCCGGGGACTTCGAGCGCGCCGAGCGAGACGCGCGCACGATGGACGAGGGACTCGCGAACGACGCGCGGATGCGTGTCCACGCATGGCCCGCCCTCGTCCGCGTGCATGCGCTGAGGGAGATGGATCGCGTGAAGGACGCCGTCCCCGTCGCCCGCGCTTTCCTCGCGAAGCGCGATGCGTGGGAACCCGACCTCAAGGCCGACGACTGGGCGATGGCCAACGATCCGACGGCGTCGATGCTCGCGGTCCTCCTCGACGCCGGCGTCATCGCACGTCCAGAGCTCGAGCGAGAGCGCGCAGCGTGGATCAAGCGATGGGAAGATCGCGCCGAGCTCACCAGCAAGCCCTTTCTCTGGTTTCACGCCTGGGCGGCCGGCGCGACCACACCCGAGCTCGCGAGCGCCGCGCTGGAGGCGCGCCCGCGGTACGAGCCTCTGCCTCTGCATGCGTTCGAGACCATCGCCCCGGCCGCGGTGGGCCACGTGTACCTCCTCGCGGGTCGCACGGGGGACGCGGTGGCCGCGCTGCGTGAGGCGACGATCTCCGTGTCCGGCTTCGCGTTCCCCGTCGAGCACACGCGCGCCTTCTTCGATCTCGGCCAGGCCCTCGAACGCGCGAACGATCCGGCGCAGGCATGCATCGCCTACGGACACGTCCTCCTGCGCTGGCGAGACGCGCAGCCACGCTCGGTCACCGCCGACGCCGCCCGGAAGCGCATCACCGCCCTCCGCTGTCCTTGACCGCCGCCGTCGTGATCACCCGGCGCCGAGCCGCGCCGCCGCCTGCTCCTGCCGCGAGGAGACACCCCGCATCACGACGACCAGCGCCACCGCGGCGATCGCCCGGAACACGTTGGACACCAGGCCGATGGTGGCGCCCGACGACGGGTCGTCCTTGGCGAAGAACGCGACCGACGAGACGGCGCCCGAAAGAAGGTACGTGGCCCACCACACGCCGACCAGCGGCGACAGGGACGACGCGAACCAGGATGCCTGGTCGGCCTCGGGATCGCTCGCCCGCCAGATCTCCGCCATGGCCTGCACCGGCTTCCACAGATTCGCGATCGGAACGAAGAACCATCCGGCGCAGCCGCCCGGCGAGAAGGCCATGCCGTACCGGCCGAGGCCCCGCAGATTGCTCGACGCGCGGTGGAACCACATCGGGATGAACACCCACGAGCACACCGACATGACGAGCACGCCGAGGCCGGCGACGCCGATGATCGCCAGGGAGGCGAGGTCGGGCGTCCCCCCGCGAACGCTGGAGGCCACCTTGTCGCCGAGGGACAGCTGCAGGGCGCGCATCACCCCGTCCGTCAACGTCAGGCCGAAGACGGAGACTGCGGCGAGGGCGGTGCGCCACCCGAGCGGCACGTAGGTCCCGCCGAGCAGGCCCTGGGCTCCTGGCAGTTGCGGCGAAAACGCGGCCTGCGGCGCGGCGTACGGATTGGGCGCGGTCATGCGGGCTCCTGTCTCGCCCGAGCATACGACGGGGCTTCCCGGAGCTTCCCTCCAAAGCGGCCGTGGCCCTGGGGCCTCGCCGGCCCATCTTGGCTGGGACCTCGCTTGCCCGGGCGCGCGCGCTCTCCGTTCGACCGGCGGAGTCCTCTGACGAGGCGTTTCGCATGGATAGACCGTGCTCCCCACGAGCCCTCGCGAGGGTCTCGCGACCCACCGCGTACGCCGGCGCCTGCGCTCGTACCCCGCCGCGAGCGTGCGTACCGGCACGTTGCCCGCAATGGCGTGCACCATGAACCAGCTCACCGCCCGCCTCCTGACGCCCTGTCTCCTCGCCTCGCTCTCGGTCGTCACCGCAGGCTGCGGCGGCTCGGGCGGCGAGGACGTCGGCAGCTCCGCGGCCGCCGTCACCAGCGCGAACAACAAGACCGCCTTCGACTTCTTCGTCGGCAAGGGCCTCTCGGACGTCCAGGCGGCCGGCATCGTCGGGAACCTGGACCAGGAATCGAGCATGGACCCGAGCATCTCGCAGTACGGCGGAGGACCGGGACGAGGGATCGCGCAGTGGTCGGCCGGCGGACGGTGGGACACGGACAGCCACGACAACGTGGTGTGGTACGCGAGCACGAAGGGCGACTCGAGGTACTCCCTGGCCCTTCAGCTCGACTTCGTCTGGTACGAGCTGGAGACGTTCGGGAACTATGGGCTATCGGAGCTCCGCAAGGCCACGACGGTCTCGGAGGCGACGCTCGCCTTCCAGGACGACTTCGAGGGCTGCGGACAGTGCGACCAGTCCCAGCGCATCGCCTACGCCGACGCCGCGCTGAGCGCGTACGGTCATGGCAGCACCGGCGGAGGAGGAGGGGGAGGAGCGGCGCCGAAGGGCTGCTACTCCGACACGCTCGGCAGGGAGATGCCCGCCAACGCGTGCGTGCAGAGCAAGTACGACTCGGCCTGGTACCAGTGCGACGACGGGAGCTGGGTGGACCGCTGGACCGATCCGACGGCGTGCGACGGGGTCTACCCGCTCTGAGAGAGCTCCGACCAAGTCCCAACTGCCCGACGCCAGCACGAAGACCGAGATCCCCGGTCTTCCCATCGCGAGGACCGTGCTGTTCCGCTTCCGGGCCGTGACGAAGGCGGGCGCGGGAGACTGGAGCCTGCCGACTTCCTTGCTCGTGAAATAGGCGGGAGCGACTGGGGCTCGGGCAGGACCGCCGGTGACTTGGGCGGGAGCGCCGGTCACTTCGGTGGGAGCGCCGGTGACTCGGGCGGGAGCGCCGGTGACTCGCGCGGGAGCGCCGGTGACTCGCGCGGGAGCGCCGGTGACTCGCGCCGGAGCGCCGGTGACTCGCGCCGGATCGCCGGTGACTCGCGCCGGGTCGCCGGTGACTCGCGCCGGATCGCCTGGGGCTCGCGCGGGATCGCCTGGGCCCGGGCGGGATGGCCTGGGACTTCGGTGGGAGGTCGTCCCAGGGTTCACGGGACGGCATCCCATCGAGAGTCACGCCGAGGCGATCGAGACGGGAGGGTCTCCGATCGAGGTGGGAGGGGATCCCATCGACAGAGGAGATCCTCCCGCGGAGAGGGGAGCGGCTCCCCTCGAAGGTCGGGGTGCTCCCACGGGGATGAGAGGTGCTCCAGCGGACGTGGGAGGTGCTCCCGCCGACGTGCGAGGCGCTCCCATCGAAGTGAGAGGAGGTCCCGCGAGAGCGAGGGGCGATCCCGGTCAGCCTCCACGTCAGGGTGACGTCGTCGCGCCGAGCAGAGCTGGATGGAAGTCACTCCGAGGTCACGACCACGCCACGAGCCTCGTGACGACGTACGCCGATGCGGCGCCCTCCACGGCCGCGGCGACGACGATCCTCCGTCGCGCGCGGGGGTCCGGCGCGGCGAACGCTGCGGCGACCAGCGCGCACACGAGCGGGGGCGAGAGGGCCCCGCGGGCCAGCGCGAGGAGCATGAACGGCCCGAAGATCCTCGGGTCGATCGCGCACCCGAGGCAGCTCGCGAGGCCGGTGCACGCGAGGGGGATCGCGACGGCCGACAGAGCGCGCCACAGCCAGCCGTCCGGGCGCGCCCGCCGCAGTAGGAAGAAGAAGGCCGCGCCCGTCGGCAGCGCGCCGGCAGCGAAGAGGACCCCGAGGAACATCACGATCTCGGCGAAGGCGTACATCCCCGGCGACGCTTGCGCGTCGAGCGCTGTCGCGGATCTCGCCTCGGCGCGGTGCAACGCCGCGCGTGCGACCTCGAACGCCAGCGCGTAGCCGACGACGACGAGGGCGATCTCACCGAGGGGGCGCAGGAGGCGCGCTGGGGTCGAGGGACGCGACATGGCTCCGAGCTCGGCGAACAGGAGAATGGTAGCGGGTCGGGGCGGCAACGAGGATCAGAAGTCGTACGCGGCGCTCGCGGCGAGGATGGGCTCCTCGTGGTGCTCGCCCCGCCACGCTTGCACGACGGGCACCATGCCGCCCACGGACAGCACCAGGTCGCTCGCGGGACTCACGAGCGCGTCGGCGGAGACGTAGCCGACGAAGCCGCCGGAGCTGGGGTCGGGCTCCCCGTCGGCGAGGAGCCCGCCTCCGTCGAGGCGAGCCTGGACGCCGCCGCGCGCGCCGAGCCAGCGGAGCGGCTGCCACTGGCCGACGAACGACGCGCGCAACGAATCGCCCGCGTGCGGAGCCGCTTCGCGGACGACGAACGGCAGGAGGAGCGTCCCGCTCGCCGCCCACGACCAGGGGGCGCGCGACGTGGTGTACGCCACGCCGAGGAGCGGGACGATCGAGCTGCACCCCGGCTGGAGCACCGACGGCAGGAGCGCGCCGGACGCATCGACCTCGAGCGGCGCCGTCGGCACCTTCGTGCCGACGAACAGCACGAGGCGCCGGCGCACGCTCGCGTATCGCTCCGCCCACGCCTCGATCTGCACGCGACCCTCCATGTCGCCGAGGCTCGCGCGGTCGACCGCCTGACCGTTCGACGCGATCGTCCGATCGAGCACGGGCACGCCCAGCGACAGCAGCACCGTCGACGACGGCGCCCACGCGAGCGTCCCTTCGAGCCGCCGGTCGAGGACATCGACCGACGTACCGTCCGGGTCCGAGGCGCTCGCGCCGCCCATCCGGGCATCCAGCGTCGCGCGGAGCCGTCCCGCGAAGGCGCGCTCGTTGCCGGGCGCGTCCACCATCGGATCGGCGGTCGCGCAGACCGCGCACATCAGCAGCGCGGGGATCATCGCCGGGGACCGATCACGGTGCGCCGCATGCCAGCCAGTCCCCGAGCTGGTGGCGGGTGGTGCTGTCGGGACCGTCGGGGCCGAGCGGCATCGACGTGTTGTCGTCCGCCGCGCGGGCGTAGATGCGGTCCTTCCACGTGATGACCTCCGCCTGCGTGTCGAACGTGACGTCGGGCGGCGCGCCGTTGCGGTTCGTGGCGGACGCCGCGTGGCAGCTCTCGCACCACTGGCCGAAGAACTCGGCCCCGAAGGTCTCGTAGGTGAGCGGCGTGCCGCCCGAAGGGCACGACCGCTGTCCGAGGGACTCGTTGGCGGCGCCGCACGCGACGAGCGCGAGCAGCGCGAAGACCGCGCCGATGGTTCGCATGGTCTTCGCCTAGAAGAGCGAGTGGCTGACGCCGAGCGCCGCGCTGCCGAGGGCGTAGAGGGAAGGGCCGCGGGGATCCGGGAACCAGTCGGCCACGGCCTCGACGGCCACGTAGACGTCGAGCTGCGGGCCGTGATGAAGGGGGAGGTCCACCCCCGCGGCGAAGTCTCCGCCCGCGCGGTGCCGGATGCCGTCGCCGACCCCGAAGAGGGCGCCGCCGGGATCGTTGCGGACGGCCGCGAGCGACTCCTCGTGCTGGTGCTCGACGGCGGCGCGCACGTACGGGCGCGCGGGGCCGAGGCGCCCCCAGAGCTGCGCGCCGATGATCAAGGTGATGAGCGAGCGATCGTTGACGAGCCCGTAGCCGGCGCGGGCCATGAAGAAGGGGGCGACGACGTCCTGGAAGCGCCACGCGAGCTTCAACGTCGTCAGCGCGACGGGATCGCCGGGCCACGTCGACGAACCCGCCTGGGCGCCGAAGGTCGCCTGCGGTTCGCCGCGCGGGTGCAGGCGCTGCGCGGTCGGAGTGTCGGCGGGCGCATCGTCGGCGCGAGACGGGGCGGCGACGAAGACGGACGCCACAGAGGCGAGCAGCACGAGCGCTGCACGCGTCGTTCGAGAGTCCATGGGTTGCCTCCTTTCGGGGCGTTGGGAGTGTCGACGGACCGCGTGTGCAATGCGGGTGCCGGCAGCGCACCTGCTCGGATCGCGACGAGCGGGACCCATGGGGGCTGCGGTGTGCAGCCTCGTTCACGGTCGCGGTGTGGCTAGTAACCGACGACGATGGGCCGGGACGGGCGCACAGGCGGACTGGGCGACGTCGAGGAGCCACGCCCCGTCGGCACGGCGGTAGGCGGGGCGATCCCATGAGGCGCTGCCGCGGAGTGTGCGCTGGCCGCCTGGCTCGCCGCGTCGTCGGCCGAGACCGCGGGGGCCGCGGAGGGGACAGGCACCAGCGTGGCCGCCGCCGTCGACGCGGGAGCCGTCGCCGCCTGTGCGGCCGCGGACGGAGCGCTCGACGCGGCCGGGTCGCCGCGGCGCAAGGAAACCGCAAACACCACGGCGCCCCCCACGGCCAGCAGCCCCGCGAGGACGCCCGCCCATACGAGGGCGCTCGTGGGTCTTCGTGGAACCCCCGCCGCCGTCACCGACACCGCCGCGCCGCTCTGCGAGAACGCCGGCGGGCTGCCCCCGGTGCCCGTGATCGCCGCCGGCAAGGCCGGCCCCGTCGACACCGCCGGCGCCGCGAGCGTCGCCGCGACGGCCGCGCTGTGCCCGAACGACGGCGTGCGCGACCCGGCCGCCGCCGCAGACTCGAGCGTCGGCGCGGACGGCATCCGCGGCAACCCGCCCGGATGCGTGGGGATGGTGCCCGACGCCGTGCGGAGCGCGTCGATGAGCTCCTGCGCCGTCTGGTACCGATCCCCCGGCTCGCGGGCGCACGCCTTGTGAAACCACGCCTCCATCGCGTACGGCAGCGTCGGCACGGTCGCGACGAGGCTCGGGAGCGGGTGCGTGCAGATCTTCACCAGGATGTCGCCGAAGGTCTCCCCCGCGATGGCCACGCGGCCGGTCAGCATCGTGTACGCCACGAGACCCAGCGAGTAGAGGTCCGCCCGCAGGTCGGCGTCGCGCGCGCCGCGGATCTGCTCCGGGCTCATGTAGAGCGGCGTGCCGAGGAGCGCGCCCGTCCCGGTGACCAGGGACTCGGTCTCGTCCATCGCCATCTTCGCGACGCCGAAATCGAGGATCTTCACGATGTCGGCGTCGTCGTCCGGCTCGCGCGCGAGGAAGATGTTGTCCGGCTTGATGTCCCTGTGGACGATCCCGGCGGCGTGCGCGCGTCCGAGCGCCTTGCAGCACTGCGCCATGATGTCCACGGTCTGGGCGAGACCCAGCGGGCCCCCGTGCTCGATGCGCTCGGAGACGTTCTCCCCCGAGAGCAGCTCCATCGCGATGAACGGCGTCCCGTCGTCGAGCGTCCCGTTGTCGAACACCTGGACGACGTGGCGCGACTGCAGGCGCGCCGCGGCCTTGGCCTCCGCGTCGAACCGCCGCAGCGCCTCGGGCGAGCGGACGTACTCCCGCGCGATGAGCTTGAGGGCGAGCCGGTGCCCGAGACCCACGTGGGTCGCGCTCCAGACCGAGCCCATGCCCCCGCGACCGATCACGGAGTCCAGACGGAACTTGCCGGCCACGACCTGCCCGGTCCGTCCGAGCTCCGACGAAGGGGGAGACTTCATCGCGCGCCCAGGGGAACGCTACCCCGAGTCGTGGACCTCAGCCACCGCAGGGCGTGGCGCAGCTGTTCTGCAGGCAGGTCACCAGGTTCTCCGCGGCCGCGTCGCCCGAGGCCTGCACGGTCTGCGCTGCGCACGCGAGGGTGGCGTTCGCGCCGCAGTTCGTCGTGATCTGCTGCGCGGCGGCGATGCAGGCCTGGTCCGCGTTGCAGGCCATGATCTGGGGGCAGCAGCTCTGCTCGCTGCACGTGTCGCACGCCGTGTCCGTCGCGGAGGACGGGCACGATCCTCCACCGCCGCTGCCGCTTCCACTGCCACCGCCGCTGCTGCTCCCGCCTGTGATGCCGCACTGCGAGGCGCAGCTGTTCGACGCGCACGTGTCGAGGTCGGCGAACGCCGTGTCCCCGGGGCAAGTGCAGCTGGCCGCAGTGCACTGGTCGTCACAGGTCGCGCAGGTCTGGTCGTTGCTGCACGCCGTCGCCTGGGTGCAGCAGCTCTGCGCGAGGCAGTTCGCGCAGGTCGAGGTCGCGGTGATGGCGGCGCACGTTCCGCCGCCCGAGCTGCCCCCGCCCGAGGAGCAGCTCCCCGACGACGTCGAGCCGCCGCCGATGCCGCCGCCGATCCCTCCGCCGCCGCTCGACGAGCCGCAGCTGCTCTTGTTGCTGCTGGAAGAGGAGCACCCGATGACGCCCACGATTGCGCCCAGCGTGGCCACGACCGCGCACGTCCCCACCAGGCGCATGACTAGATTCATAGGCGACGCTCTCCCTGCTGGCTCTGCTCGGCCAACACGGCCGCGTAACACGCGAGAACGCGCCCCACAAGACGATGCCGTGATTTCCGTTGCGGTCCCGGAGTGCTCGTATAACGTGCGCACGATCGGCGGTTCCTTAACCCACGAGAGCCCGGACTCATGAAAGCCATCCTGCGAACCTCATTGCCGATTCTCCTCCTCGCCGCCGCCGCCACGACGGCCGGCGTCGCCAAGGCCGACCCGAACAACCCCACGGACAGCGACAAGGCGGCCGCCCGGCCCTTCGCCATCGAGGGCCTCCGGCTGGTGCAGGCGGGCAACTGCCGCGAGGCCATCGAGCAGCTCGAGAAGGCCGAGGCCCTCGTGCACGCCCCGACCACGGCTGTGCCCCTGGCCCAGTGCGACATCCAGCTGGGGAAGATCATCGCCGGGACGGAGCTACTGAACCGGGTGCTCAACGAGACGCTGGCGCCCAACGCGCCGCCGTCGTTCGCCGACGCGAAGAAGCAGGCACGCGGGATCCTCGACGCCGCGACGCCGAGGATCGCCAAGCTCCGGATCCACGTCGAGACGCCCGCGGGGGTCCCGCCGAACGCGGACGTGACGGTGGACGGCCAGCCCGTGCCGCGCGTGCTGCTCGACAACGACCGCCCGACGGACCCGGGCCCGCATCACATCCAGGCACGCCAGGCCGGCGTGGGCAGCGCGGAGGCCGAGGTGTCGCTTGCCGAAGGACAGACGACCCAGGTGTCCCTCCGCCTCGCGGGAGGAGGCGGCGGCGTGGTGACCGCGGCGGCGGGGACGCCGGATCCCTACGGTCAGGGCGTCGTGACGACGACGGCGACGACGCCGGCAGCGGCGGCGACCGACGCGGGCGCCTCGTGGATGGCGTTCGAGTTCGGCCTGCGACTGGCGTTCGGTCTGCCGCTGGGCTCCGCGAGCGGGGGAAATGGCAACGACCTCAACCACTTCGTCAGCAACATGTTCATTCCCCTGTGGCTGGATGCCGGGGTTCGCGTGGCTTCCAACTGGTATTTCGGCGCCTCTTTCACCTACGGCCTGACGTCACTCTCCAATCAGATCTTTCAGGGGCAGTGCAGCCAGCCGGGCTTCGGCTGTTCGAGCAACGACACGCGTCTCGGCGTGAACGCCGCCTATCACGTGCTTCCCGATGGGCATTACGATCCCTGGTTCGGCGCCGGCTTTGGCTATGAATGGGTGTCGTTCACGGAGACCCTCGACGCCGCGCACTCGGCCAGCGGATCGGCCGTCACCCAGAGCAGCGGGGCGGACGGTTGGGAGTACTTCAATCTTCAGGCGGGTCTCGATTTCCGACTGCTCAACGGAGCCCTCGGGATCGGACCCTTCCTCACGCTGACGTTCGACCAGTACAATCACGCGAGCTCACCGACGCCGGGCAGCACCACCGGCGCCACCACCGGTAGCTCGATCACCGACCAGGCGCTGCACGAGTGGCTCCTGATGGGCGTCAAGGGCGACTACGATCTGAAGTTCTAGCTCGCCGGGCTTGGCGCCTAGTGCCGGGTCTCTCCCCTCGCGCCCGCGTCCTCGGCGTCACGCTCATCGCGCTCGCCCTCGGGAGCTTCATCGTGGAGCGCGCCACCCGGCTTCACCGGCACGGGCGGGGCGCGGGTCACGGCGTCGCGCACCGGCACCCGCACTTCGTCGAGCGCGTGTCCGCCGACCGCTTCCAGCGTGGCAACGTCCACACGCACTCGCTCCGCAGCGACGGGAGAGCTCCCCTCGAGGCGATGGTCGAGTGGTACCGCAGCCACGGGTACCAGTTCCTGGCGATGACCGAACACGACCTCCGCGTCGATCCGGGCGAGGTCGCCGGCCTCACGGGGCCCGGGTTCGTGGTCATTCCCGGCGAAGAGGTGACCGATCGCTCGGAGGGCCGGCCGCTCCACGTGAACGCGCTCTGCGCGCGCGAGCGCATCGACGGCGCGCGCGACTTCGACCGCCCCGATACCGGGCTCGGCGTCATGTTCACGCAGATCCGCGCCGCGGGAGGGACGCCGCTCGTCAACCATCCGAACTTCCACGGGTCGCTCACCGCGGACGACATCGCGCGGGGCGCGAGCGGCCGCTACCTGCTGGAGATCTGGAGCGGGCACCCCGAGGTGGCCCCCGACGGCAACGAGTCGCGCCCGTCCGCAGAGGCGATCTGGGACGAGGTGCTCGCACGGGGCGGCGACGCCATCCCCGCCGCGGTGGACGACGCGCACGCGCTCCCGGACGATTCCGGCAGCCCCCGCGCGCTCCCCGGGCGGGCGTGGGTGGAGACCTTCGGCGACGAGACGACGTCGGACGCGATCTGCGCGGCGCTTGCCGGAGGACGCCTCTACGCGTCGAATGGACCGGTGCTCGCCGCGATCACCGTTCGAGACGACGTCTTCACCGTCACGACGGTCGATCCCCGCGCGCGCGTCGCGTTCATCGGCGACGGCGGCGCGACCCTCGCGGAGATGCGCGCGTCGGACGTCCCGGCGCAAGGAAACGCGCGCGCGATGACGTACCGGCTCACGGGCGAGGAGGGTCTCGTTCGCGCTCGCGTCTCCGATGCGGAGGGGCATCACGCCTGGACGGCGGCATACCGGGTCGAGGGCTCATGACCTCGATCGCCCAGCCCGTCCCGCTCGCGGAGTCGCGCGCCCGCGTGAAGGCCACGGCGGTGGCCGAGTTTCTCCTGGTCGGCGGGGCGACGCCGCTCCTCTTCCTGGTCTCCTGGCTCCTCCAGCGGACGATCGGCCTCTCCTCCGCCGATCTGGCGGTCGGCTTCCTCTTCTTCTACGGCGCGCACGTCATCAACGACCCTCACTTCTCGGTCACGTATCTCCTCTTCTACGAGAAGGCGCGGGCGCGGGCGTTCGGCGGGGAGTTCGCCCCGCTTCAGCGGGCGCGCTACCTGGTGGCCGGCTTGCTCGTCCCGTTGGCCCTCGTCGTCTGGGCGGGGACGGCGCTCGCGACGCGCTCGGCCTACTCGCTCGGCCTGCTCATCCAGTCGATGTTCCTCCTCGTCGGCTGGCACTACGTGAAGCAGGGCTTCGGCGTCATGACGGTGCTCGCCGCGCGGCGCGGCGTGCGATTCTCGGCGCGCGAACGGCTGGCCATCCTCGCGCACTGCTACGCCGGGTGGGCGTACGCCTGGGCGAGCCCGTACGATCCGGGCAAGGAAGTCGAAGAGAAGGGCGTCGTCTACACGACGATCGCGCACCCCCACGGCCTCGAGCGACTCACGCTGCTCGTGTTCCTGGCGAGCGCCGTGTGGCTCTTCGGCGTGCTCGCCCGGAAGTGGCGGCGCGAGCGACACCTGCCGATCCTCACTCCGCTGGTGGCGCTGCTCAGCAGCATCTGGATCTGGTCCGTCTACTCCAGCATCGATCCGCTCGTCGTGTACGCCGTCCCGGCGCTGCACTCGGTGCAGTACCTCTACTTCGTGTGGCTGCTGAAGGGGAACGAGGCGCGCGAGCGGGAGGGCCCCCCATGGTTCGAGCGCGCCGCGCGCGTGCGGATCGGAATCCTCGCGGTCTCGGCCCTCGGCCTCGGCTGGCTGCTCTTTCATGGAGCCCCCGCGGCGCTCGACGACTTCCTCGTCCCGCGGCGCTCCCGTTTCACGGCGCTCGGAGCCACTCCCTACTTCGCGGCGCTCTTCGCCGTGGTCAACATCCACCACTACTTCATGGATTACGTCATCTGGCGTCGCGACAACCGCCAGACGCGCTATCTCCTGGAGACAGGCCGGGCTGACTCATGAGGCGTGTCCTTTCTCATTACGTCGTCGTCATCCCGCTCGCCGTCGCTGCCTGCGGAACGGCAAGCTCCGGCGGGAACGGCGACCACTCGACCGACGGTGGCGACGACGGCCCGACCGTCCCGGTCGACGCTGCATCCGAGATGGATTCGTCCGCCGACGCGGGAGGCCTCGCGGAGATCGCGCTGACGGCGTGTGTCCCGAATGTCTACTCCGCCGACATGACGATCGGCGGGTCCCAGGATTTCCAGCTCCTGTTCGACACCGGCTCGACGACGCTCGCGGTGGCGGCCCTGGGGTGCGCGTCGTGCACGGCCGCGGACGTCGCGACCCTGTACGCGCCCGGTCCGACCGCAGTCGACGAGAAGGCCATGGCGACGTCCATGTACGGCGCGGTCGACCCATCCGGCTGGACCGGCGAGATCTACGAGGACTGGGTCGGCGCCGGCGCGTCGCCGCACATGGCGCGCGTGAAGCTCGTCGGCATCAATCTGGAGAGCCAGTTTCTCGTCGGCAAGTGCGGGATCGAAGGAACCCCCGCGGGCGTCCTCGGCTTTGCCACGAGCGCGATCGAGACGACCGGAACGAACGGTTTCTTCGACGAGGTCGTCGCCGGGGGCGCGGTCGCCAACGTGTTCGCCACCCGGCTGTGCCCCGCCGGAGGGACGCTCTGGCTCGGCGGCTACGATCCGTCGTTCACCACGGCGCCGCCCGTGTACACGCCGATGGTGCCGCCGGGAGGGTGGTACACGGTCGACCTCGCCTCCATCGGCGTCCTCGGGACCTCCGTCCCCGTGCCGACCGGCTCCTACACCGCCACGATGCTCGACACCGGCAGCTCGGGCTCGTCGCTGCCGCCGGCCGCCTTCTCCGCGCTCACGTCCGCCATCGCGGCCAGCCCCGCGTTCTCGCAGATCTTCGGCACCGCGGCGCCGTCGTTCTTCACCGGCACCAGCTGCGTGACGCTGAAGCAGACCAAGGCCGAGCTCGACGCGGCGCTCCCGCCGCTGACCCTGACCTTCGGTCCGGGCGCGGGGGTATCGGCGCAGGCGGCGGCGACGGAGTCGTACCTCCTCACGTACGGCGGCGGTCAGTGGTGCTCCTCCATCACGTCCCGCGCTCCCGATTCCGACTTCGCAGGGATCGCCGCGATCCTGGGCGCGCCGATGCTGACGTCGAACGTCGTCATCTTCGACCGGGCGAACAAGCGCGTCGGATTCGCTCCGCACACGGCCTGTCCGTGAGGTCGAGCCGTCACGGGATCGCGCAGGTGACGTGCGTGACCACGAGCTGGAAGCCGGCGCCATTCGACTCGATGAAGGCGACGACGCCGTTGCCGGCGCGCGTGACGGCGACCGCGGGCTGGCCGACGGCGCTTCCCTCGTAGCCGAAGTCGACCGGAGCGTCCGACGACCCGTCGGCGCCGACGGTCGCGACGCGCGTGCGCCACCCCATCTCGACCGAGCCCTCGGTCCAGGCGACGAGGCGGCGGTGGCCGGTCAGCTCGACCTGGACCGGCCCGCGCGAGGCGCCCGGCGCGGTCTCGACCGGGGGGGTCTCGCCGCCGAGGATCTGCAGGGTGCCCGGGTCGAGCGCCAGCGCGACGCGCGGGTTCGTGGTCGTCGCGAATCGCAGGCCGATGCGGTCGCCCGCGGCGACGGCGCGGATCCCCGCCGCGGGGACGACGTGGGTCGCGATCACCTGCGTCCCGTCCGGCGTGCAGCTCTGCGCGACGTCGGTGGCGCTGGCGGCGAACGCCAGGGCGGGCGAATGGGGAGCGACCGAGGCCGTGCCGGCGGTGGAGGAGCAGCCGAGGGCGCCGAACGAGAAACAGCTGGCGAGGAGGGCGGTGAGCGCGATGCGGTTCATGGCCACCCTTAGTGCAACGGCGGGGCCATCGTCGTTGCGCGAGAAAATGGCTATCTTTCGTCGCGACAGAGGTGACGAACCTTCGTCACCGACGACGAACCTTCGTCAGCCGGGTGCCGCGAGTATCCTCGACGCGTGCCCGCCGGGTCCGCGACCGAGCCGCGCATGAGCGCGCGCCGCATGACGCTCCTGCCGCTGGTCGGCGCGCTCTACTTCATGGTCTCCGGGGGTCCGTACGGCCTCGAAGAGCTCGCGCACAAGGTCGGCTTCGCGGCGGGGATGGTCGTCCTCGTGGCGACCCCGATCGTGTGGAGCCTGCCGACGGCGCTGATGGTCGGCGAGCTCGCCGCCGCGCTGCCCGAGGAGGGCGGCTACTACGCGTGGGTGCGCCGCGCGCTGGGGCCCTTCTGGGGCTACCAGGAGGCGTGGCTGTCGCTCGCGGCGAGCGTCTTCGACATGGGCATTTACCCGACGCTCTTCGTGCTCTACCTCGGGCGCCTCTCGCCGGCGCTCGGCGCCTCGCCGCTCGCGATCGGCGTCCTCGTCGTCGCGGCCGGGGCCGCGTACAACCTCGCCGGAGCGCGCGCGGTGGGAGCGGGCTCGGCGCTGATGACCGCCCTGCTCCTCGGTCCGTTCGCCGTCCTCGCGGCGCTCGCGTTCTTCGTGCACGCGCCCGCGGTCGTCGCCCCGGTCGCCCGCGTCCAGGAGGCGCCGGACCTCGCCGGCGGTGTGCTGATCGCGATGTGGAACTACATGGGATGGGACAACGCCTCGACGGTCGCCGGCGAGGTCGAGCGCCCGCAGCGAACCTACCCGCGCGCCGTCCTGCTCGCCCTCGCGCTCATCGCGCTCGCCTACGTCGTGCCCTTCGCCGCGATGCGCGCGGCCGGCGTCGACCCCTCGGGCTGGGACACCGGCGCTTGGGTGGACGTCGCCCGGACGTTCGGCGGTGCGCCGCTCGGCGTCGCGGTGGTCGTCGGCGGCATGGTCAGCGCCTTCGGCATGTTCAACGCGCTCTGCATGTCGTACTCGCGTCTGCCCGCGGTGCTCGCGGAAGACGGCTACCTGCCGCGCGTCTTCACGCGTCGCCTCGCGGACGGGGCGCCGTGGGTCGCGGTGCTCGCGTGCTCGGCGATCTGGACGCTGTCGCTGGGGCTGTCGTTCGAGCGGCTGGTGTCGCTCGACATACTGCTCTACGGCACGAGCCTCGTGCTCGAGCTCGTCGCGCTCGTGGTGCTGCGCGTGCGGGAGCCGGACTTGCCGCGGCCGTTCCGTGTGCCGGGAGGGACGGCCGGGGCGGTGCTCGTGTGCGTCGGGCCGGTGCTGCTGCTGGTGCTGGCGCTCGTGAAGAACCTGCATGAGGAGATCGCGGGGATGAACGCGCTCGTCTTCGGGGTCGGGATCATGCTGCTGGGGCCCGTCGCCTACCTCGTGTCGCGCCGACGGGCGGGGGTCGCACGTTGAGGGCTCGATTCGGCCCGAGTACGGCGCGGGCGCTATGCGCGGACGCTCGCGCGGACGCGGACGCGGGCGCAGGCGCGGGCGCGAGCGCGGAAGGCGAGAAGCCGCACAAACGGCCCTCGCCTTCCGCCCCTGCTTCTCAGAGCACGTTCTTCACGAGCACCGCCCGCACGTGATCCAGCCCATCGAGCAGCGACGGATCCACCGCGTCCACGTACCCGAGCGCCAGTGCCGCATCGAGACACGCGCCCGTCTCTCGCGCGGAACCCAGCGCGTTGCGATACCGCTCCCTCCGCGTCCCGCCGCTCGACCCGCTCCCCTCCCCCGTGTTCAGCGCGACGCTCGTCGCGGCTCTCCGGAGCTGCCGTCCCAGATCCCTGTCGTGCGTCTCGATCTCCGCGATCACCGGACGCAGCTTCCGCAGCACTTCGAGAATCACCGTGTAGATGCGCAGCATGCTCTCTTCTCCTTCGCCCCGCGGACTCTCGCTGGGCGACCCGCCGACGGCGCCGCGCGCAGGCGGTGTCAAGGATGCGGAGCGGCCGCAGGCCGCGGAGCACCGCTGCGCCAGCAGCGGCGCGAGCTCCTGCGAGCGTCCTTGATACCGCCGAGCACGGCGCCACACTGGGAAAGCCGAGCGAGACCACGCCGTCTTCGTCGCTTGAGGCTCGAACGCCGCGTCAGCGCAGGCGTCCGCGTCCGGGAGCGGGAGCGGAAGCGGGAGCGGGAGCGGGAGCGGGAGCGGGAGCGGGAGCGGGAGCGGGAGCGGAGGCAGATCAACACATCGTCTAAACTAAGGCGGGGCTAAGTAATCCCCAGGATCGACGCCTGCGCAGCCGAGGCATTGCCCGCGTGTTAGGTACGCACAGTGGCAGGTGGAGCGCTCTCGCGGGACAGACGCTACTTCGCGAGCTTCATCACGGCGCCGGCGTCCCCCTGATCGGTCCAGTAGACGGCCACCGAGTCCGTCGCGATGCCAGCGGCTG
>Ga0209415_10008740_pt1 | contig 17518 bp, 17 predicted proteins | sample PeaSoiSIISIP2007_FD_187696 | JGI IMG/M metagenome (GOLD analysis project Ga0209415, IMG submission 187696) | Peat soil microbial communities from Weissenstadt, Germany - SII-SIP-2007 (SPAdes) (version 2) | ecosystem: Environmental > Terrestrial > Soil > Wetlands > Peat | place: Germany... | reverse complement strand
CACTGGAATTCGTCACTCGGTGAAAACTGAATCTCAGAAAGGCAAAGTGTCACTAATCTACTGGACGAGTACACCTCTTTGCAATCTTTCGGATTTGATGAGACTATCTGGCCAAATTTGACGTGGGGGTGGGGGAGCTTGGTGTGTCCTTTACCTTCGAATTTGATTTGACGAACGACATTCTACGTTGCCGCCTCAATGGACAAGTTACCGACGAAGCGCTGAAAGATTTCTTCCGGAGCGGAGCTCAACTGGCCATCCGCACTCACCCCGGTGCAGGAGTCGTGGATCTCTCGGGAGTCACGTCATTCGAGGCTTCCGCCGAGACGGTCCAACAAGTGGCCAATTCCACGCCGGTATTGCGTGATCCGAACCTCCGCCGAATAATTATCGCTCCGTCTCCCGAGAGCTACGGAATGATGCGTATGTTTGAGATTCACGGAGAGCAGACGCGCCCCAACCTTCACGTAGTTCACAGCGAAGGGGAGGCCTGGGCGATCTTAGGAGTGCAGAACCCGCGATTTGATCCGATCGAGACGACGTAATTTGCGGCTGCCTGCTGTGCGGTGAGACGAAGCGTGAAATCCGGCAGATGCCGTGCCCGGAAGCTGCGCGACAACCAACTGCGCGGGGCCTATCGAGTGCTTGGTTTTTCGGTCTTGTCGCTCGGCACGGCCAGCTGAGCGACTGAGGACTGTGCCGACGTGTAATCGCCCTTCCCTGCCGCGGGATATTTCAGCGCGACCCACTTGTACCATCCGCCGTCCATCACTTTGACGTTGAAGTAGCCGTACTCCGCAAGCTGGCGGATCGTGTCGTCGGTGTCGTGCGGGCAGGAGCCGTAAAAGATCAGGGTCTTGTTGCGCGGGAGGGTGATCGGGAAATGCTTGATCTGCATCACCCATGGATAGTTGATCGCGCCGGGGATGTGTCCTTCGGCAAAGCCTTCCGCGGGCTGCGTGTCCACGACCACCACGCTGGAATCTTTGTCTTGCACGATCTTCAGGACGGCGTCGGGTGCGACGGTCTGCGGCGCAGGCGCTGGCGTTGCTGCAAGCGTGGGATCGACAGCCGCGAGATCGTCCTGCGCGCGAACCGCCGGAGCGCTCAGAATTAGCGCGGACATCAGCGCGATTGCCGCGAGCGACGCCTTTGCAACGTTCATAACGACCTCCCGCGCGTCCACTTCCCCGCCCATCGCCTAACCATTGGCGATGTTACGCCGACCAGCGGGAATGCGTCAACGTGGCAGGTGCGTCAAAAGTGTTGTATCGTTGGTGCATGGGAAACAAAGACGCAAAGAAACGCGAAACCAAGAAGCCGAAAAAGAAGCAGCCGACCGCACATGAACTTCGGGTGGCCAGCCGTCCGATTTTCACACAGCCGAAGTAACCCTCGCTCTTCGCCTCGGCGCCAAGAACGTAACGCATTTGTAGGGGCGTAGCACTGCTACGCCCGGTGCGGCATTCCCCGCGTTCGCCGCGTGCGCGATCGAGCACTCGCGCCGACAGAGTTTTCAAATGGATATTACGTGCCAAGCACGTTCGCCGGGCGTAGTCCGCCGCGACGGACTACGCCCCTACAACACCGGTGACGGGTCGGAAACGTGAAGCCAAGCATGTGCGCCGGGCACGGCATGCCGTGCCCCTACAACGGCAAAACCGGCCTGCGCTCTCCCCTTTTCCTGATGTGCCGCTCGGGGTAGACTCTTGCCGTCATGAACAAACCAAACTTGGGGTCATGCACGTTCCGATTCGTTTTTTGTGCCGCTCTGCTTAGCGCCACCGCATGTGCTGGCACTTCTGCATCGTCCGCCGGAGCCGCACCTCCTAATGGCGCGCAAGCGCAGACGATTCAAGATAAGGCCGACCCGAACCAGGTCATCTACGAAGTCGCGCCGAACGAAGCCGATCCGCAACTCAAGCGCTACCTGAAACCCAACTACGCGCTCTTCAATCGCGACGTGGCGGCGAGTGCGAACCTGCTTGTGTTCTTCCCCGGCACGGGCGGCGAGCCGAATGGCTCGTGGCCGTTTCTCGAGGCGGGCGCGAAAGCCGGATACCGCGTGATCGGCCTCATGTACGACAACGGGACTGCGGTGCCGACGGTTTGCGGGCCGCAGGCGGATCCGGCGTGCTCGGACCGATTTCGCGAGAAGCGCATTTTCGGAGACGGCGTCTCGAACGACATTGACGATCTGCCTGAAGAATCCGTGGTCAACCGGCTGGTGAAATTTCTGCAGTATCTCGACGCGCATCATCCCGGCGAAGGTTGGGGCCAGTATCTCGCGAACGGGCAGCCGAATTGGGCGCGTATCGCGGTGTCCGGTCATTCGCAGGGCGGCGGAGTCGCGGCGTACATCGCGAAGAAGAAATCGGTCTATCGGGTAATCAATCTTTCCGGCGCGTGGGATCGCGTCGAGGCAACGAAACAGTGGGCGCCGTGGGTGACGTCGCCCAGCGCGACGCCGATGGATCGCTGGTACGCCGCGTATCACCAGAAGGAAAGCCGCGCCGATGCGATGAAGGCCGCCTACGCCGTGCTGCAGATTCCTCCCGATCACGTTCGCGTGCTCACGCTCGAGCCGAATCCGGCTAACAAGATGCCGGCGCGCGCCGATGCGTACCACGTGAGCATGTCCGCCACGGACGTCACGCCGCGCGATGCGAACGGCCAGCCAGCGTATGCGGCCGATTGGGCGTTTCTGCTGGGCCCCGCGAAGTAGACCATTCTCCGCCGGGTGGAAAATACCGCAACTTTCTCGGAGGGGCCGGGTTTAATCTTTTGGATAAGGCAGGGCCAGTTTTGTGCCCACCAAAGTCCGGATCGCTATCATACTTACCATATTCAGTCCGAGTCCCGATCTGCCGTAACGGGTGCGGCAGCGGGGCCAAATCTAGGAGGAATTCATACATGCGCATGCTGCTGAAGGCTCGTCATCTTGTGTTTTTCGCGTTGCTTTTCACCATCGCCGCCGCGATTCCTGTCGCGTCGTCCGCCCAGGTCGCGGTCGGTGTTTCGATCAGGGTTGCTCCGCCAGCCATCCCGGTATACGAGCAGCCGCCGTGCCCGACGGAAGGATTTCTTTGGACGCCCGGCTATTGGGCCTACGGTCCCGCGGGCTACTATTGGGTTCCGGGAGTGTGGGTTGCGCCTCCGCGGGTGGGGTTGCTGTGGACACCCGGCTACTGGGGATTTGTAGGCGGTCTGTACGGATGGCATGCCGGCTATTGGGGCCCCCACGTGGGATTCTACGGCGGAATTAACTATGGGTTCGGCTACGGCGGCGTGGGATTTGTCGGCGGCGAATGGCGCGGAGGAGTATTCGCGTACAACACCGCAGTCCTGCACGTCGGCGGCGGCTTCCACAACGTGTATGAGAATCGCACGGTAATTAATAACACGACCATCAACCGCGTGAGCTTCAACGGCGAGGGTGGTGTCCGCGCCGAACCCTCAGCTGAAGAGCGTGGCTATATGCACGAGCAGCATATCGGGCGAACTCAGGACCAGATTTCGCACCAAGGTGCCGCCCGGGTCGACCGCAGCAATTATGTGTCGGTAAACCACGGTACTCCGGCTCACCCCGAAGGAATGGGCGTGAACGCGCGTCAGGATCGGCAGCAGAATCGGATCAACCAGGGAGTTCATTCCGGGCAGCTGACGCGGGGTGAAACTTCGCACATCGAACACAACGAAACCGCTATCCACAACGAAGTTCACAACGATCGCGCGGCGAATGGCGGTCGTCTGACGCCTCAGGAGCATCGCCAGGTCGAACATCAGCAGAACAAGGAAAGCCGCCAGATCTACAACGACAAGCACAACGCCAAAACCGCCGCCCATCCGCACCCACAACAGGAAAAGAAGCCGGAACATCACTAAAGATCGGCGCTAATCGCCGGCATCACGCACGACGATGCGGCACCGCAATACGATTCAGACGAGAGGGGCGGCTGAAAAGTCGCCCTTTTTGTTTTTGCCAGCGTAGTAAGGAGCCTTCAGGCCGTGCGCACGCGCAGCGATGAAACGAGGCTGATCAGAAGAAGGGCCAGGGGGACCGCGATCGCGACGTCTTCCACCGTATAGCCGATCGCGCCCTTCAGGTGTTCACCGATCAATGTTGCGCCGGTATAGACGAAGAACGGCGCCGACAGCAAAGTGCCAATTAGCGCGGCGATCCAGAGCTTCCGGAAGACGAGCAAAAGCACGACCGCGCCGAGAAGCGACGCCGCTTCGGGATAGAGGAACAGCCACGTCGTACTCTGCCAGCCGATTTTGGGAACGCTCCACGCCGCAAGTCCGGCCAGCACCACGATGCTCGTGACGACGTACTCAGTGAACCGGCGGGATCCGCCGATGACGATCGCGACCCCGGCCAAAACGAGTAGCGAAGGCCCGAGGCAGATCGCGGGAGTCCTGAGAAATCCCGCCAGGGAATACATGGGCGTAACAACGCCCAGCATTGCGCCCACCATAACTGCAAACACGAAGTCGCACACCAGACCCGTCGCGACGTACAACAGACCGCTCGTTTGTTTCATGGCCCGTACTTTACTGCAAGTGCCGCCGAGCGGCCGCTTTTTTTCTTGGCGCAGGCGTGTGGCCGGATACGTCCGTTGTCGGGGCTTCCGGTTTCCGGCGCCGCCGCGACACCGCTGCTTGATGGGCGGCGCGTCGCCGACAATGTGCGCCGGGCACGATATGTCGTGCCCCTACGAGACAAACCGGGAGCGGTTTGTAGCGCCAGCGTCTCGCTGGCGTTTCTATTCGATCGCACAACCGGGAAAGGAGCCGGCGGGACGCCGGCGCTACAACTGCTGCGGCCGGGGGCGGCGAGCTGCGTTATTGCGGCTTGTGGGTTGTCGCCCGCTTGGGCGGAGTTGAGTTGGCAGGTGCGGCCGCGTTCGCCGGAGCGGGATCGCCGGGCGCGGGCGGTTCATACGTCCAATCAGTGTCCACCGTCTGCTTGCCCTGCAGAGCGTCCTTCTGATCGCGAATCGTGCTTTGCACGTTGAAAATCGTGTCGCCGTTTTTGCACGTAACGGTGCCCTTGTACGCGTACTTCTGCGTCAGGAATTTGGCAAATGCGGTGGACCATGCGGTGCTGGACGGCGAGTCAGCTGTGTCGAAAGCATCGCTGAAATAGACGGTCGGCTTTTTATCGTCGGAGTAACAATAAGAGGTGCGCGGCTGCGGACCCGGATCGGCTGGCGGCGGAGCGGCCTGAGCGTCAGCGGGGGGCGCGTCTTTGGGCGCGGGGCCCGCGGGCGGTTGCGCCGTCGCATAGGGATTGGTGTTGGCCCTCGGAGCGGAATTGCCGGATTGTCCCGGACTCCAATTCACTTGCACGACGTTCATGCCGCCCTTCTGCCAGCCGTTTTGTTCAGCAGCGAGGACTCGCTGCTGAGTCGCGGGGTCCGTGCCGAGCGGCTGGCAGACGGACGACGCGACAGTGTCGAGGCGATAGGCGGCCTTGATGAACGCGCCCCATGCGCCGGTGAGCGTGGCGCGCTGGCTCATGTCACCCGGCATCAGATGGCTGACGTAGATGGTGACCTGCCGCGTGCCGGGGACGACGGAGGTGGCGATGCATTCGAAGGACGTCGCCTGAGCCGGTGCGGATGGAGCCGGGAGCGCGAGAACGCCCAGGATCGCCGCTGCCGCGAATGAAGTCTTCATGCTGACGAGCCTCCGCGCGTTGGTTCGCGTGCCAAGGCCCGGAATGTTATCGCCGGAGACGCGTGCGGGTCAACATGCAGGCAAAGATGAGGTTTAGTAGGGGACGGCATGCCGTGCCCGGCAAATGTGCTTGGCGATGCTGAGCCATTCGAGCGTACCGAGAATCCCGATTGCTGGATGGCTTACATCGCGCCAAGCATCTGCGCCGGGCACCATGTATCGTGCCCCTACGAAGAAACTGCAATATCAATACCCCGTGGGGATGGCGAGGTTGTCGATGAAGGCGCCGGAGCGCGGCGACTCGTTCCACACCTGGAATCCCCCGACGAAGTAGAAGATATACGCCGACGCGAGACCTCCGCTTGCGCCGTAGATCGGGAACACGGTTTGGCGGCCGACATCGTAGAAGTCGATGTCCTGCATGACGGCGCGTCCCCAGTGTGATAGGTCGAGGAAATCCACGCGCGACTGATTCGCGTTGATGCTCGACTTGATGGGCACGCCGGCCATGGACTTCTCGCCGGTGAAGAGCAGATCGAGATCGCTCGCGCGCCCGCCTGCTCCCTCCTTGATGATCTGCGAGATGGTGACGCCGAGCTGCTCCCACTGGTGCTCCTGCTCGAGCGAGGTGTAGGCGATCAGCTTGCTCACCTGACTGGAACCGAGGGATTTCCGCACCTTGTTGATCGCCAGGCGTACCGCGCCCGGAGTGAGCGCGGAATTGTTGCCGTTGACGCGCGGAGTGGCGAGTTCCACCGGATACGTGGCGCGATTGAGATTGAGCCACGTGCCGGTGGTCGCGTTCGTCTAGTGATAGAGGATGCCGAAGAGCGAAGTAGGCTGCGCGCCGGTGAGGCCGTCGTGAACGACGACGTCGGTCGCCGTGGTGCCGCTCGGCAGAGCGTCCACCTGGATCAGCGAGTTGAACGGATCCACGAGCAGGACGTTGGCCGAGCCGCGATTGGTGGTGAGCGTCGAGTCGTACACCTCGACGGTTTGGTTGTAGTAGAAAAGCTGCGCGCCGGGCGGCTTGGCCATGGTGAACTGCGCGGCGACGCCGGAAGGCAGGCCGCTGGTGGTGACCGTGCCGATGGTGCCGAGCACGCCGTTGCCGTTGGTCTGCATCACCTTGTCGAGAAACGCTCGAAATTGCACCATCGCGTTTTTCACTTCGCGCTTGGCGGCGTTCTCGACGGATTTGTCGGGCGCGTTGCTGGCGTATTCGACGAGCTTGGTGATTTCGACGGCGTGGCGGAAAAATACTGGCGTCACCTGCGCGACGTCGTAGATGGTTCCGGAGCCGCGGCCGAGGTCGCCGCCGTCCATGTTCGCGAGGCCAGACTTCCCTCCCGGACGAATTTGCAGCGGCAGGCGCATGTTGCGAGAGCTGACGCGTTCCACGTCGCCGCGCTGCTGGATCATAGTCAGCAGGATGTCGTCCCGCTCGTAAAGCAGCGGCAGTTTGTCGCGGACCTTTTCCAGTTGCAATGCGACGGATTGGGCGTTCTGCATTTGTGCCATGTGATTGGGTCCCCTTTGGATGGAAATGCGTGAGTGGCATGCCGCGCCGAAGTGCGGAGCACATAGGCGGGTGATTCGTAGTTCGTGAATCGTGACTCGTGGTGATGCTAGCGATGTCCTTTACGGACGAATGCGAGAAGGGTTTGTAGGGGCTGCGGCTGCGGAAATCAACCGTAGCGCCGTCGCTTGCCGGGTGCCGCTGGCAATGTTAGCGTATGCGTCATCGAATGCGTCGCATACTCAAAGCCATCATCATGATCGCGCTTGTGGCCATCGCCTTCCCCGCTGCGGCGCAATCCCTGCCTTCGAGCGTGGAGGCGGCTGAAATTCTTACGAAGGCTCAGGCGCGGATGTCGTTGACTCCGCCCGGCGCTCCTCAATTCCGACTCTTCGCGAAATTGCGATTCACATTAGGCAAGGATACCCTCGAAGGAACCTACGAGTTCCTTTGGGCGGCCGCGGACCATTACCGAGAAGAATTTCGGCTCGGTGGAATGACCGCCGCGTACGTCGTTGTGCAGGACAAACTTTGCGTGTCGCGAAACCCTTCGGTCCTAACGTACGCGCAGTGGAGGGTACGCTCGCTCGTGGGAATCGCCGCGAGCGGACCGGCGCCGACGCAGATCCGAGTCGGGAAAGTGTACACAAGCCCGAACGGGCCAGAAAACGTCGTGTGCGCGGACCTAAAGGGAACGGGTAAGAAACACACCGAATGTTTCAAGTCGGCGACGGGGGAACTCGTGTCCATCGTGCAGCCCGCCACTTCCGGGCAACTCGGCTTAACCGAAGACAGCTTCCTCGACCTCGCGAACACTCGCTACCCAGGTCACATAATTTCGACGGTCGGCCACGAAACACTTGAAGTAAACGTCGAGAAGCTCGAAGTCGCGCCTCGATTCGGAGACGACGTCTTCGCACCGCCCGGCCGCGCTATTGTTCGCGACTGGTGCGCCCAGCCGGAAGTGAGCGACGAGAAATCAGGTTCGCCTCTTATGGCACTCATTTCAGCTGATTCGCTCCACAACTTGGGAGGGTTTCACGGCTTTTATGCGGCGGTGGCACCCGATGGCCATCCCGAGAGGGTTGCGAGAATCAATCTGGATGGTTCGACCCAGGACCTTTCCGGGAAGGACATTCCCCCGGGCCGTTTTCCGATTCATCGTTGCGGGAACAGGGCGATCGCTTACGAAACGATCGATTTCGCTCGCCCGATAAACTGACAACGGCGTACGCCCCACGGCTTTAAAACGCCGAACCTCGATTTCTTTACAGATTCAAAATATCCGAATCGGACATGCGGCGGTAGTCAATGTCGCGCGGAGTCATCGAACGCTGGCCGTCGCTGCCGGTGCCACCGGAACCTGCGATGTCCACGCGGCGTTCGGCGGTCTGCTGGCGCGCGCGGCGATCGTGATTGGCGGCGACGATTGTCGACGTCCATTCGCCCAGGACGCGCTTGGCGACTCCAGGCAGCGCCTGGCGCGCGCGGCCGGTGACGAGCGAGACGAGCGCGCGCTGATGGTCGGCATCCAGTGCACCGGAGCGGAATCCTTCGCGCATCTGCTGCGCGAGCTGGCGATTCGATCGCAGGGTGGTATCCAGCTCGCGATAGATTTCGCCGACCACGCGATTACGCGCGGATTTCGAGACGCCTTCCGGCAGTAGGCGCTCGACTTGCGATTCGATCGCTTCGAGGACGCCTTCGACTGCTGCGGCGTTTGTCGCGTGGAAGAATTCGGTTTGGGCTTGCGTGGGTTGCGGGGGGAGTGCGGTTTGCGGGGATTGTTGGGATTGTAGGGGCGTAGCACCGCTACGCCCGGCGAATGTGCTTGGCGGGGTTTCTCCATTTTCCGGAAAAGCTCCGCGCGAGACGTTGTGCTCGTGGTTGACGGATGTTAACGCCGCACCGGGCGCAGCATGCTGCGCCCCTACGGGAGAAGCCGTCAATCCCTGCATCGCCTGGGCTAGCGAAGCAAACGCGGTGGGATCGAGGCCGGCGACGGCGCGCGCGAGCTCGGCGTGGTCTTCGGGGCGGCGCGAAAAGAAGAGCGCGTCCATGCGGTCGAGATCCGCGAGGAGCGCTGTCGCGGTACGAGCCTCCTCCGGCGTTGCGAATGTTGTGCGGTAGGCCTGCACTTCGTCCCATGCGCGACGGAGTTCGGGATTGGCGTCGAGCGTGGCTCGAAGGGCTTCGGGTTCAGGAGCCTGCGTATCGCCAGCATCTTGCTCGCGATTTTCCGGCGAAGTAGCCGGGGGGGGGCATCAGCCCGAGCATCGTCGCGAACGCCTACAGCAGATCCCTCGTCGGACCAAACATCGGCCCTCTGTCGGGATGACAACGTAGAAGAATTGGGCGCGAGTGCCGGATGCGCAACTTCGAGGCCGAGAATTTCGTCGTCGGTTGCAGTGCGCGAAGGGCGCGCGGCGATTGGCCGGCCTGTGTTGTGCGTGGAGTCTGGCGCTGACGCGTGCCCGCGGTCGTTCGCCGATGCCGGGGTGTGCACCGGATTGGCACGCCGGGACGATACTGGAGTTTCGCGCGATGCGGTGGACGTGACTGCCATGACGGAAAAGCTCCTTTCGCGATGGACGGTGAAGAGGCGTGGTGCAGGTTTCGTGCATTACACCTGACGTATGTGCTTCTAACATGCTGTACATAAGCCACTTACGGATGCGCGCCGAGTGACTAAAGTTCCCAAATTGAACCTAACGTACTATTTCGCCTGCGTGCCTCTCTCGGTAAATTGGTTACAGCGGGGGAAGCCAACAGGCTGTCCTAGAGCACGAAGAAAGGCCCGCAACAGACACTGAGGGATTGGGATGAACACGACAATCGCAGAAGTGGAAGAAAAAGCAAAGAGCGGAGCGGCCTCCGCACAGGGTGGCGCTAGCGCCATCGAGCGCCGCCGCCGGCGCCGCGCGAAAATCTCCGCGCAGGTGCATGTCAAGGCGGTCAATGCTCCCGAGCCATTCGAAGAAGTCTGCATGAGCATTGACGTCTCGCGCGACGGCCTGCTCTTCACGGCCAAGCACGCCGGCTATTGGAAGGGCCAGCAGCTCGACGTCACATTTCCCTATTCGACCGCTGCGGCGGCCCTGAACACGGCGGCCATCGCCGAGATCGTTCGGGTCGCGGAACAGCCGGGTGGAAAATTCAGCGTGGCGGTGCAATTTCAGGCCGCGAAGGCGGATGCCAAGGCCGATCGCAAGGGCGCTGCGGGTCCCGCGATGGATGCGGGCGTATCCGGCGCCGGACTTCCGACGATGGCAAAGCATCAGGCCATCGTGCTGGCGGTTGAACCGGACACGCGAACCGCGGAAATCATGCGCAACATGCTCACGCAGGACGGCTACACCGTGGTGATCGTGCCGACCGCGCAGGAAGCTCTCGAAGTGCTGCGGACCACCGTCCCGGCCGTGTTCATCGCCGAAGTCGAAGCGGTGGATATGTCCGGCCACGACCTTTGCCTGATCATCAAACGCAACGAACGCCTATCGCGCGTTCCCGTGATTCTGCTGACGCGCTCGGCGCAGCCGGCGGATTATTCGGCGAGCCATCAACTGGGCGCCGTCGTCTGCATGGCCAAGCCGTTCCAGCCCGAACGCCTGCAGCACGTGGTGCGGTTAGTCGCGCCGCCGCCGACGCTGAAGAGCGTGTATGGCGCGTCGCGCAGCGGCGTCAACAGCAACATCGAACGCTCGCTGTAAACCAAGTTCCCCTCTCAGCATCAAGGCAGGCCGAAAGGGCGTCCGCCATGGACGCCCTTTTCCGTTGTCGTTCGCCGAAGAAAGATTGCGTTGAGCTAAACTAATCATTCCGGATTCTTGCCCCCAAACTTTTCCTCAGCTTCTTTCACCTCAATCCATGTATCGATGTCGGCCAGGTCCTCATCCGTTGCTTTCCTACCGAGGGTTTTCTTGATTTCCCGGCGCATGCGAACTCCGATGATGAAGCTCGTGACCGCCGTGAAGATTAGGACCGCGAAAACAACCGCCGCTTTGAACTCGACGAACAGATTCCACGCATAGACGAAAGGCTGCAGCCAGCGAGAGCTCATAAGTGCGACAAATGTACCGCGCCCGCTGCTCGCGTTCAACGCAAGGGTTCTGAGGATTGTCCGCGCATGGTACGATGTCGCAGATGAGCGACAAATTCGTAATCGGCCTCATACAAATGAAGTCGAGCAAGGATGCAGCGGACAATCTCGCGCGGGCGGTCGAGAAAATCCGCGAGGCGGCGAAGCGGGGCGCGCAAATCGTTTGCATGGATGAGCTGTTTCACGGCGAATATTTCTGCCGCACGGAAAACGCAGAGCTCTTCAATCTGGCCGAGAATTTCCCGGGGCCGACCACCGATGTGCTGACGAAAGTCGCGCGCGAAAACAAAGTCGCGATCGTCGCTTCGCTCTTTGAACGCCGCGCGGCGGGGCTTTACCACAATACCTGCGCTGTGATTGACGCCGATGGCGGATTCCTCGGCAAATACCGCAAGATGCATATTCCGGACGATCCGCTCTACTACGAGAAATTCTATTTCACGCCCGGCGACCTCGGCTTTCCGACGTTCGATACGCAATTCGGCCGCATCGGCGTGCAGATCTGCTGGGACCAATGGTACCCGGAAGGCTCGCGCGCGGTGGCGCTGGGCGGCGCGCAGGTAATTTTTTATCCCACGAGCATAGGATGGCATCCGGCGGAGAAAGCGGAATTCGGCGCGGCGCAGCTCGATGCCTGGAAGACGATCCAGCGCGGGCACGCGATCGCCAACGGCGTGTACGTCGCGGTGGTGAATCGCGTCGGTTACGAAGGCAATGCGGCGGCCGGTGACGCCGGGCTCGAGTTCTGGGGAAATTCGTTTGTGGCCGATCCGTTTGGGCAGATGGTCGCCGAGGCGGCGCAGGACAAAGAGGAAATCCTAGTCGTAGAATGTGATCCCGCGAAGAGCGAAGACACGCGCCGCAATTGGCCGTTCTTGCGCGACCGCCGCGTGGATGCCTACGAGCCGATTCTCAGCCGCTGGCTTGGTAAGTGACGATCCGACAAGGATCGCTCTTCGTGTGAGTGCGTCGCTGGTGTTATGTGGAGTGCGGCGGCTTGCCGCCGCTGTTTGCCGCACGGGCTTGCCCGCGCGTGCACGACGCATTTGCGGTCGCCCCGGATCGGGCGAGGCAAGCCTCGCCCGAATACAGCGGGAGCAAGCTCCCGCACTCCACATGCGTTGAGGCGATGCGGAGGCCGGATTTATGGCAGCGGGTTGCCAAGCATCTGCGCCGGGCACGATATATCGTGCCCCTACGAAAACCGCGCCATTGATCTCCGTGCGCGAAGGGATTTCAAGCGACCTTGCCGATTAAGATGAATTTCCGCATGCCCGCCGAATGGGAACCGCACGAAGCAACCTGGCTCGGCTGGCCGCACGAACTTACCGACTGGCCGGGAAAATTCGCGCCGATTCCGTGGGCGTTCGCGGAAATCGTGCGGCATCTGGCGCGCGTGGAGCGCGTCAATCTGCTCGTTGAGAACCGCGCCACGGAATCGCGCGTGAAGGCGATCCTGCGAAAGTCCGGCGCCGCGCTCGAAGCGGTCACGTTTTTTCACGTTCCCACCGACCGTGGATGGATGCGCGATTCGGGACCGATTAGCGTCGTCGAAACGTCCACGCCACGTGTCATTCCGAGGAGCGAAGCGACGAGGAATCTCTCTTCCGGCGCCGCAAGAGAGATCCCTCGCTCCGCTCGGGATGACAGTGCGCATAATGGCGGAGTGCTGCTGAATTTCGCGTTCAATGGTTGGGCGAAATACGACGATTACAGGAAGGATGCAAACGTCGTCACGCGCGCGAACGCGAAGCTGAAGCGCCGCGTCGTGTTGCCGGAGCACAAGGGGCGCCGCGTGGTGCTCGAGGGCGGCTCGATTGATGTGAACGGCTGCGGTACGCTGCTGACCACCGAAGAGTGTCTGCTGAGCGACGTGCAGGAGCGCAATCCCGGATTTACGCGCGAGGATTATGCGGAAATATTTCACCGTTACCTCGGCGTCACGAATGTGATCTGGCTCGGCCGCGGAATCGCGGGCGACGACACGCACGGGCATGTGGACGATCTCGCTCGATTCGTCGATCCGACGACCGTGGTGACGGTGGTTGAGGAGGATCCGGCGGAGGCGAATTACGCGCCGCTACAGGAAAATCTCGCGCTGCTCAAGGCTGTGAGGGATGAGGCGGGCGAGCCGCTGCGCATCGAGACGCTGCCGATGCCGGCGCCAGTCATTTTCGACGGGCAGCGTCTGCCCGCGAGCTACGCGAATTTCTACATTGCGAACAATATCGTGCTCGTGCCCACATTCAACGACCCGGCCGACCGCATCGCGCTCGATAAGCTCGCGGCGCTGTTCTCTTCCCGCGAGATCGTGCCGATCTATTGCCGCGATCTCGTCCTCGGCCTCGGAACGATTCATTGCATGACGCAGCAGCTGCCTCTCGTTGGCTGACCTTCGCGCGCCAGGTCACTCCTTTTGTGCTCCGCTGTTACCCTACTAAGTATATGTTGCTCTTAAGCTTACATTAGTACCTCTAACCTATTGAAACCGACGCTTCCGGGCGACACGATAGAGGTCGAATCGCCGCCCAGCGGGCATAGACGCCTGCCCATGGGATGGTTCTTTATCGGGGGACCGGACGCAGATGTCGCAAATTTCAGCGAGCGGAACGAAAAGCCATGCCTGACGCTGCGCGGATTGCTCAAGCACAGGCCCTGGAGGTTCCGGTAATCCTCCAAGGGGCGAAGACCGCCGACGAGACGGGGAAACGCGAACTATTCACCGAAAACGCGACGACGACGCTCGTATTCGAAAATGGCGCCGTGCTGAATCTACGGTCCAAACTGGTGGTTGGACAGGCCATTTTTATCCACAACAAACAGAACGGCAGAGAAATCCTGTGCAAGGTCCTCGAGGCGCCCGCCGAGGGCCAGGCGGGATACACGGATCTAGAATTCACCACCGCCGACCCTGAGTTCTGGCACGTCAACGCTCAGCAGCCTGAGACAAGCGCGCAGAATCCTCAAACTGCCGCCGACAAGCCCGATACAAACGAACAGCCTGCAGCTCCCGCCGAGGACACGCTGGCGATGATGAGCGAATCCGCGCCCAACGTCGTGATGCCGGCGACAGCCTCGCTACGTGAAGAACTCGTTCCGGCGCATGAGATGATTCCGGAAACTGCCGCCGCGGCGCTCGTGCCGGCCCCGACGATGGAGCCGACCGAGGCAACCGAACCAACCGGCGAGCAGATTGACGCTGTCCTACGACAAATGTCCGGGGCGCTCCACTCGCCTTCGACGGAAGCAGCAGACGCGTCACCTCATCAGGACAACGACACGGGGCATGATCACCCAGAGGATGAAAAACATCTCAGCGCGCTGATCGCGAGGGACGCCAGACTCGCCAAGCACGCGGCGATAAAAGAAAAACAAGTTGAAAAGATCCAACGGGACGCGGCGGCGAAGGACGCTCCGGGCGGTGCACCGGTTGCTGAGGCCGTAAGCGAACAAGAAGTCGTTCTCGCACAACCGCCCCTGATGGACAGGCTCACGACCGGGAAAAACGCGATTATCATCCAGGTTGTCGCGTGGATGGCGATCGCCGTGGCCATCGGCTTCATATGGCACGCCATGCGCGGCGTGTTTGTGCACGATAGCTACCGGCCCGTCGCGGCCGCAGTGCAACCAAAACCGAAGGCGTTGCCCACTCCCAAGCCGATCTCGCCGGCACCAGCGCATGCTGTTGCCGCGACGACTCCGGCGACGACAGCAGCATCGTCGAAAGTACCACAATCAGCTGTCACACAGGCGATGGCTGCCCCAGCTGCGAAAGTTGCGCCTGCGAAAGCAGCCTCGGCCGGTACCGGGCGGGTCGGCGATGCCCGAGACGCGCGCATTGGTTCTGCCGGACCCCGAATTGTGGAGCACCCCGATGCTCCCGTTTCCGATACAGATGCTGCGCAGCCAATGCATCGAAGATCGGCGGAGGCAAGTTCTGGCGAAATCGTTCCCGCCAGAATTCTGTCGCAGCCTCAGCCGTCGTTTCCGTCCTGGGCAAACGGCCTCGACCTCGATGGAGTCGTGACGCTCGACGCCGTGATCGACGAAAAAGGAAACGTGACAACAGCAAAGCCATTATCTGGTCCGCGTCCGCTGCAACGTGCCGCCGAGCAGGCGGTCGGGCTCTGGGAATTTGAGCCGGCGCGATCGGGTGGAAAGCCCATCGCGTCGCACATGACCCTGACGGTCGAATTCAAGAGATAGCAGTTCCCGCGTTCACTCGCCTCTCCCATTGCGTCTCGCACGGCGCATCATTCCGCGCAGGTTTCGTAGGGGCGTAGGCCGCCGCGGCGGCCTACGCCCGGTGCGGCATTGGCACGATTGAGCCACGTGCAAATCCTACTGAGCGATCCGCCTCGCCAATGGCTGAAGCTTCGCCAAGGTCCATCGCCGGGCGTAGCGGTGCTACGCCCCTACGAAGAACGATGAACGGCGCCGGGCGCGAGCTGTTAGAATCGCGGCGGCCATGAATCGGGATATGCGCTTCCGAGGCGATGGTCGGTTCGATTGCCCGAGTACGATTATTCTCAGCAGGGCGCGTACTTCCTCACCATCTGCTGCCACGAAAAGTACCGACTATTGGGAACGATCGCCGAGGACGCAGTTCATCTAAGCGCCGCCGGGAAAATCGTCGACGAATGCTGGCGCCAGATCCTCATCCATTTCCCAAATGTTGAGGCGCCTTCCTTCACCGTCATGCCCAATCACGTTCACGGGATCGTGGTCGTGCGCCGCCGGAGTGCGCCTGATGCGAGGACCCGCGTGAATGAATCGACCGGAGTTTCGCGACGGCTGGGCGCGCATCCTTCAGGCTCGATACCCGTGATTGTGCGGTCATTCAAATCCATCACCACGCGGCAGATTCGGGAGAGTTTGAGGGATTCCAATGTCGTCGTTTGGCAGCGCGGATATTACGAGCGCGTCATTCGGGATGAGAAGGAATTCTGGGATACATGCGAGTACATCCGGATGAATCCCGCAAACTGGGCGACGGACGAGGAGAATTCGTAGGGGCGTAGCACCGCTACGCCCGGTGCGGTATTAGCATTCCTTTGCCACGCGCACCGCCGCCCGCCGGGCTATTCGAATTGCCAGATGGTTGAGGCGCCGCCAAGGATCTCTGCCGGGCGTAGCGGTGCTACGCCCCTACGGCCGAACAGCGCCGCTCGGCGGGGCGGAGGCTTGCGCGGCTTGGCGTTGCTGCTTCAGCAGGTACTCACGGTGGAACATGGCATGGGCGCGGACGTTCGCGTAACCGGCAGGCGACTCGATTTTGGCGACCTGGCCGGCGTCGGAGGAGAACCAGCGCATGCAGATCTCGAGCTCGGTGGCGTGATTGTCCGCGAATTCGTCGGGCATGATACTGGGGAGCATCAGCTCGACGCCGGAAGCGTCGTGGCGCTTCACCACGGGCGATTCGGCGACGAGCTGCGCGATTTCGCGATACTGCTTGGTGCGCGATTCCTCGTCGGGGATCACGAACTCCTCGAGGCCGATCATGCGCTTCACCAGCGCCATATTTTCCGGGTGCGCGAGCACGGACTGAATTTGCGGATCGGGATTGTTCATCAGCTGCAGCAGGACAGCGCGCTGCTGCGACCATAGCGTCGGATACTGCTCGTCGGTTTCGGGATAGCTGAAGAGATTGCCCTTAAGGTCCGCCAGGCGAATCCATTTCGATTCGAACGCGGCGCCGGCGCCGAGCAGCGTCACTTCCACGTCGTTCGGGCGATTCCGCCGGAAGCAATCCACCGCGAGCAGCATGATATCGGCGTGAAAGAATTTCATGCGCCGCCAGACGAGGCCAATGCGCCCCATGGCCTGATCGCCGGCCATGGAATATCCGGCCGCCGTGTCGGTGTTGGTCATCGCGCCGCCGAAGAGCGCTGGAAACGCTCCGGTAAGAAATTGCGCGATCGGCCCCATCAGATTGGCGGCGTGCTGCGCGAGATCGGGCGGAACTTGCGCGGGCTCGGGCTGAAAAAATCCCGCGGCGAGGGATTGTCCCGGCTTGGCGCGCGCGGGATAGTGCGCGCCCGGCTCGGCGGTCTGGCTTTGGAGCGAATCGAAATCGAGGACTTCGCTATCGGCGTAGATCGGCGGGATGCCGTATTCGTACGTCTCGATCTGCAAATTCGAGAGCGTGTTGAAACGCTCCTGCACGCTGATCAGCGAATCGCCGAGCGCGGGACGCCCGCTCGATCCGTCGCCGGGCA
>Ga0209415_10008739_pt1 | contig 17519 bp, 11 predicted proteins | sample PeaSoiSIISIP2007_FD_187696 | JGI IMG/M metagenome (GOLD analysis project Ga0209415, IMG submission 187696) | Peat soil microbial communities from Weissenstadt, Germany - SII-SIP-2007 (SPAdes) (version 2) | ecosystem: Environmental > Terrestrial > Soil > Wetlands > Peat | place: Germany... | reverse complement strand
ACGAGGACTTTGTCCCTCGCGGCAGTCCCCCCGGTCGATTCTGTACTCACGCCCGGTCGAGTTCTGAGACGGCCTCCAGGGGAGAGGGTGGACCGAGACGGCGCTGTCATCAGCCGTCGCGGGCCGGGTGAGGGATTGGTTCCGTTCCCCACCGGCTTTGTGCCGCCAACTCTTCTCAATCGAGCCATACATTCACCGTGCCTCTCGAGCCCGTCGCGAATTGCGGCGTGGTTGAGTGAAGCTTGGTCCGCCAGACGATCGCGGCAAGGTGGTGCCGGGTCGCGATGAACTGACCCCTCACCCGTCACGCTCCGGCTGATGAAAGCGCCGGAGCCTGACACCCTCTCCCCTCGGGAGAGGGTTGCCGGTTCATGGGCGGCTGCGGGCCTCTGTAGCCGTAGGACCCCAACCGGGACGCGCGTGGCTTCAAAAAGCTCGAATTCTGTGTTTAAGGCGCGCATTGAGCACTCAATTTGAAGCTCGTTTTGAGTTCGTTTTGGGTTAGTTTTCAAAACGCACCATGTGTTTTCAATAACATACTGGCTTCGTTCGTAATATTTTGTGTTTTTTTTCGGAGTCTTGCCCCCCGACTCGTTCGCCAAGTTCCGGCGCCGGCAAATCGACGAGCCGGAAAGTCCAGGAATGCCCCCACCGTCTCCCCAAGCTGCAACCCGAAAGATGCGGTCGACGGTTGGCTTCCCAACTCCTCGACTCCTTGACTCCTCGACTTCTTGACTGCACTTTGGAGGCAGAAACCACGGGCAGGAACTACGGATGAAAACAAAAAAGGACTTTCTGGCATAACCTAGCCGGCAGGGCCTGACCCCTGCCCAACCCCGCCAAACAACTCTAGCCTATGTCGTTCCGTTTGTCAAGCGAAAAATGCGGAAAATGCAAAAAAAGTGAGCGGACCGCCCCGATGGACCCGCGCCGAGCCGGGCGAGTTCCCGGAATGTGGCGGGGATTACGGCGCCGTCGGCGGCGCAATTAGGGTTGGAAAACACGATGGGGAATCGGGGACGTCCTGGAAAAGGCGTACCTCACACCATTTTCGCACACCATTTTCGCCCCAAGTTCACACTTTTCTCCCGCTTGCCGTCAACGGCTTGCACCTGATCGAGGTCTGTCTCCCTGCCCCGGCGGCTTGGCCAGCAGCTCCGGCTCACTTGGCCACGCTTCCCGGCGCCAGTTTTCCAATTGCCTGAGCGACGTAATTGGAGATGGCTTCTTCCTGGTTGTTCCCGGGGTCGCCACAGCGGTCCGGCCTGCTGCATTCCACTCCACCCGGCACGAAAGAAAACCAGTATTGGTGGCCCGTTACCTTCATGCCGAACGACCAGCAACCCCTCCCACCGAAAACCTTATGGGACTTCACGGACGAAAGCTCCGCAGGTGCTGCGGAGAAGATTTTTCCCCCGCCGGGTCCAACAAAGGAAGCTTCCTTAGCACTAAAATAGAAGGTCCCCCTGTCGAGGTGAGTGCCCGCCCAATGCCAAACGGGAAGAATCAGCGTACCACCAAGGCCCAATGCCTTATCCCACATCGCTATGCCTTCCTGATATTGGCCCGTAGCCACGTAGACGCGACCGAGTTCTGTCCAGGCGTCAGGCTGCGAAGGGTCGAGCGAAGACGCCTTCTGGAGGTACCCGACAGACTGGTCCCATTGTGAGGAATTTAGCGAGTCCCTTCCACTGCTGAGACAAGAAGCGTAGTTACCGCAAGCAGGGGACAATGGGGCTTCCGGCGCTGTTGGCGGGGGAGGGAGATTCCCCCCGCCCATGTTCTGGAGCCCTGTGCCGCCGAAAACGGTTCCCGCGGATTGCCCCTCCAAAACCCACGTCTGTCCGCTGCTGTTAATGAGGTTGTTGCCCTGGAGCGTGGCGGTGGTTTTGGGGATGTTCGGTTCGCCGAAGCTGAGCTCCAAAGTGTTGCCAACAACGACAAAGCTACCGTGATAAGCCTGACCTGCTTCTTGCAGCGAGAACGAATGATCGGCGTTCAGTTGGAGTCGGTCCCCCTGAGCCTGAGCACTGGCGTAGGTCGAGGGAAATCTCAGAGGTGGCGTCGGAATAACCAAGGGGTTTCCCGGGGCCTGCCCCTGCTCCGCCATCTGCCCTGTCTGGTCGGTCTGAGCCTGCTGGGTCTCGCCACTGCTGTCAATGGCAAAGACCTGACTGATCGTGTCTTCTACCTGCGAGAGGCTGGCACTCTCCAGGTAGCCCTTTGGAAACTGGAATTCGACGGTGGACTCGTACGGTGAACCTTCGGTTACGCCGTTGCAAGCATTACATTCGACGATGCCGAACTGGATCCGTTCCCTCTTCACACTGGCGTCGATCCTCAAGACGTAGACCTTATCCCCGACCGGCAGGGGTCGCCTGTCAAGCGGCTCTTGCCCCACGCTCTGTATACTGGCGTCCATAATAGCGAGCTCAATCTTACCGGGCGCATGCAACACGCCACCACGGTACATGGTTGCTATGCCGAATCGCGACCCACCGAGGATGCCGGGCTTTTCAATGCTCAATACCGTTCCTCCCTCAGCCGTGTCGAGTGAGTCTCCACTCAACTGAGCCAGCTTGTACTGCGCTTTTAGCTGTTCCCTTAACGACGCGTCTTCGGCCTTCTCCTTCGCTGCTACGGGCGCTGCAAGAACCCCGGCGACCATCAAGCCGAGTACTTGTGCCATGCGGAGTTTGTGGTGCATTGTGGGACCCTCCTTTCAGATGTCTTTCCTGAACTTCCTCGGAAGCCCGGAAGAGCGCTTCTCGAGCCGAAAACGGCAACGCCAAATGCTTTATCCCTGAGGCTCCCGCGCAGGGTTAATTCTGCAATCCATCAAGCAACCTTGGAGGAGGGGGAACGTTGCCGTTACGATTTACATCCCTCCTTGTGTCACCTGACCTTCCAGCCCGGCGGCGTCATCGTCTTGCGTTTTGAGTTGCGATTGCGCGTCTGGAACGGGCTCCGCCGTTCCTTCCGCCACCGGACGCGCCCCGGTCCCCGCCACGGTTGGTTGGCCTTTCGCCTGGTTATTGGCTAACAGATTGAGGCCGGAATCGAGCGTTTCCTGGAATTGGTTGTGCATTTCCTGCAATTGAGCAAGGTCAACCGCAGTCGCGGATTCGGCTGCGCAATCTCCCGCCTTGCTGCTGACGACGTCGACCGCGACTGTGCCGTCCTGGGCCACTTCTTTACCCCTACGTTCGATAATGTCACCTCCCGTCAATGTGCACGCCTGACCTGCCGAGATGACATCAAGAGTTGAAGATACGACGAAGAACCTCTGGTTGAGCGCCGGTGGCACTACGTCGCTGGGAGACGCGGAATCCGGAAGACCGGGTGAGGTGGGCTGCGCGGCGGCGTCCGCCGCTGCTGCAAGCTGCTGCCGGAGTTCGTCCGTGATTAACGCCTTCACCTCTGGCGTGAGAGTCGCAGCGGTCGGTTGTGACTCCGGAGGAGGTGGCGGGGCTTGGCTTTCGTACCCTGCCTGCTCGTAAGCGAGTCGCAAGTTATCCGCAAGTAGGTAGTCGGTCAGCCACAAATCCGGGGAACTATAGACCGCATACGGAGTGAAGTAGCCCGGATAGAAGACGCCCCAAGGCGCTGGGTTGGCGAACCCATAACGTAATTGGACGCCCCAGGGGCTGACGGCCCACGCATAGAACCGAGGGCTATAGTAGACGCTCGGCACGTAACGGTAGTAGGCCACATTGTGATAGCGATATTCACGGTACACGTGTGCAGAGGAACGCCCACCGCTCACGTACGTCCGTGAAATGTACCCGGGCCGCAACCGGCGTTCGACGAATCCTCGATTTGGCCCGTAGCTGACGACGCGAGCGCCAGGATGGCCGGTTTCCACGACCCTTCCTCCGCGGGGTCCCCGATTGATCACCATCTTGTCAGCGCCGGCCAAGCCGCGAGGAGCTTCAATCCGCTGTATATTCCCGTGCGCGTCCGTGGTGACTGTCTGATGGGTCGCAGGGTTGCGGTATATTTTTCCCCCTCCTGGTCGGTCCGTCGGTTGCTCGCCGGGACGCCCCTGGTAAGAAATGCGACTCGCGCCCGACCCAGCGCCCCCAGGCTTAACCCCTCCAACTCCGCCGCCCGTGACTCCTCTACCGCCCCCGACCTTGGCTCCTCCCCCTCCACTTGCCTTGGCTCCTCCGCTCCCACCACTTCCGCCCCGGGCCTTAAGCCCTTGACCGGCCCCACCGGCCGGCCTGGCTTCAGCATTGCCCGACTTTACGCCCGTTGACGGCGCCGGTCTAGCTGCCGGAGCGGGTTTCGGAGGAGGGGGCGGATTGTTGTTCTTCTTTTGATCCGCCCTCGCCAATACAGAAACCGGCATTACGACTAAAAGCAACAATAACGATTGCGTGATTTTGGTTTTTGACATGTTCCAGTTCCTCGCGATCTCCTAATTTTCGGCGGCAACTCTGCCGCTTCACTGCTGTTGAGAACGTCTGAAAATGAAGAATTCCATAAGAGCTTGCTTGCCGGAGTGAACTTTCATTTCTGAGACTCCGGCTGCGTGGCTGTTTCGGGTGCCTTCTTGTAAATCGAAGGGGAGGCGCGCCGCACCCATCCCGATATGAAGTGTGGGGATGTGTGCGCCACGCGCCGTCTTGCTTTAGCTAACTTACGTTCAGCGTGAGCGTCACGCTCTGACTCAAGGCAGAAGAGCCCGAACCCGTGCTGCCCGTCACCGTCAGCGTATAGGTTCCAGCGGGTGTTCCGGGGTTACGCGTTGTACCGCCACCACCGCCACATCCTGCCAGCGCCAGAGTCAGCAACAATCCCGAGGCGAGCGAGAGCATTGTGGACTGCCATCGGCTCAGACCGGGTTGGTTCCGGCGCATGATGGCCCATGCTATCGCCGCAAGGGCTAATGCGAGCATCAACAGACCTCTTAAGCCCGGCGATAAGGGCGGGAGCGGGGGAAGCGGTCGAGAGTGCGGTGCGCTTGCCGAAGGTGCGGTCGTCGTGACGCTGACCGTTATACTCGTCGCAGAAGTGCCCGGAGTCACCGGGCTTGGCGAAACCGTGCAGGTGGCCTCGGAGGGGGCCCCGGTACAGGTGAAGCTCACACTTTGGTTGAATCCCCCTTCACCGCCCACAGTTAAAGTGTAGCTTGCGGGTGAACCGGGCGCGACGGTCACTGAGGTGGGGGAACCCGAAGCTGTAGCCACCGTGAAGTCCTGGCCCGTTCCGCTGAGGGCGACACTTTGCGGACTATCGGAAGCGTCGTCAGATATGCTGAGCGTGCCAGTTCTCGTCCCCCCGGCGACCGGTTTGAAAGTCACCGAGATTGTGCAGTTAGCGCCCGCTGCCACCGAACTACCGCAGGTGTTGGTAGGGGAGAAATCCCCGCTTGCCGTGATGCTGGAGACGGTCAACGAGGCGTTGCCCGTGTTGGTCAGCGTGACGGTTTGCGCGGCGCTGTTGGTTCCTGACATTTGAGCTGAAAAGGTGAGTGAAGTGGCCGACAAGCTCACCATTGGCCCCGTCCCGGTTCCGGTCAAGGTCACGGTCTGCGGGCTGTTGGGAGCGTCGTCGGTGACGGTGAGGGTGCCGTTCAGCAGCCCTGTCGCCGTAGGTTTGAAGGTGACACTTATGGTGCAGGTGGCGCTCAGGCCGAGGGTTGCGGCGCAGGTGTTGGTTTGGGCGAAGTCAGCACTTGCAGTGATGCTCGAGATGTTGAGGGTAGCGCTGCCGGTGTTGGAGAGGGTTACGGATTGTGCCGGGCTGGTGGTGTTCACGGCTTGATTGCCAAAGGTGAGAGCTGTAGGCGAAACCGCTGCTGCGATCGCGCTGGCGGCGAGAATTAAGGCATCGTCTCCTCCGCCTCCCGTGTCTTCTACCCCCGTGGGCGCGCTCGTGGTCCCCACGACATTGGTCGGGGTAAGTGAAATGGATACGCTGCTCACGGATTGAAGGGTAGTGGTGGTCGGACCTGTACCGAGAGTTCCCGAGAATGTTTGCCAGGAGCCGGCGTTGTTGGATGCGTCGCCAGCCAAGAAAATCGCACCGAGTGCGCCTACGGCTGAAAGCGCCCTGGAATCGCCATCCCCGCGCCGAATGTTCGACTCAAGGAGGTTTCCCGAGGCATCGTATTTCAAAAGCAGCATGTCCTCTTGGGTGCCGTCCAGACCATTTGTAAGCCCGGCTAAGAAGACGTTACCATTGGTATCGGTAACCACTCGCGCCACTCCGTCGTTGCGGCCGGTGCCCCATGTGTTGGCCCATTGCAGAACTCCGTTTGGGTCAAACTTCAGCAAGTAGGCGTCGTGCTGCCCCGAACTCGCCCATTCCCCGCTGTACCCTGCAACATAGACATTTCCGCTAGCGTCGGATGTGCACGAGTACGCCGCGTCGTTGACGTCGCGGTTCCATGTCTTCACCCACTGGAGATTTCCGGTTGAATCGTATCGCGCAAGGTACGCGTCAATACCGTTACTCGCCGGTGGTATGGTCGAACTACAGGAGTAAATACCGCCGCTCACCCCGAAGAAGAAATCACTTACGCTTGTGTAGTAAAGGTCCCAACTGGTGGCCCAGACAGGGGCCTGCGGTGGCGTGGAGCCCGGGTCGGCCACCTTCATCAGCAGGGCAGCCGACTGGCTGGCGCTGTTGCCTCCGGTAAAGCCGCCCAGAACTATACTGCCGTCGCTCGGGTCCACCTTCACCCTCAATGCTACGTCGCCCGGTTCGAAATCCCAACTCTGGGCCCAGACGAAGTTGCAGTTGCTCTCGAATTTAACGAGCAGTACATCTTGGTTTCCGCTGGGTGCGCTCTGGGTCCAGCCTGCAACGTAAACAAAACTGCCGGAGGGATCCACGGCGACGTCTATGCCCATGTCGTTATTACTCCCGCCCCAAGTCTGCCGGCAGAGAAGTGTCCCGCTTGGGCTGTATTTGAGGAGCAGAACATCATACCCGCCAGCACCGAAGCTCGTTGTGTAACCGGCGACGTAGACATTGCCGTTACGATCAGCGGCTACCCCGGATGTAGCGTCATCTGCGCTCCCGCCCCATGAATGCGCCCAGTTCTCTGAGAACGTGCTACCCTGCGCCCGTGCAATCCCTGAACAAGCCACAAGGGTTGCCGCGCAAAGCCACAAGCAAGCGATCCACGCGCCCAGTCTTTTCTCTGAGTGGGTTACCGACATATGTCACCTCTCTTATGAAGATCAAAAATTGAATAAGGGGCCGGTCAATCAATTCGTCTCCCCGCGCACGCCTTATTGCGCTCTGTTATGCTTCGGGTGTATATTGCGGCGCAACACGTTTTAAGAGGTATTAACGTGTTTTAGAGTGTATTTGCCTCCGAACCTGCACCAAACCTCTTTCGCGGTCACGAAGGGGGAACAAGATGTCTGAAGTTCACGACCGGCTCGATTCCTGGAAGGCCATTGCGGAGTACCTCGACCGCGATCCTACCACCGTGATGCGCTGGGCCAAGGAAAGAGGTTTGCCTGTCCACGTGGTGCAGGGAGAGGGGCATCGCCGGCGGGCGGTGTACGCCTACAAGGAGGAGATTGACGCTTGGTTGAAAAAACCGACCCCTCAGGGCTTGCACGCGGATGATGGGAAGAATCAGAGCGAGATTCCTCCCCTTCGCTCCTCTCAGGGTCGGAATGACAATCGGCCCGCTGACGAATCGCCACCAGCGGTGCAAGGCGACGCAGGGTCTGCCAACGGCGCGACTTCCAGAGCGAGATTCCTCGCTCCGCTCGGAATGACAGCATATGAAGTCGGAATGACAACGGCTACCAACGGTTCGCTTTCGTCCCGGCTGGCGAGGCGCTGGAGTCTGTGGCCGGTCTTTGTGGGTGGGGCTCTTCTGGCCGCTGTAGCGGCTGGGGCTTGGTTGAGGTTGCCAGGACCGGAGCCAAAGGTCTTGGGGATTGAACAACTGACCAACGACGGTTTTGAAAAGCAGCCGGATGTCGTCACCGACGGCGCCCGGATTTACTTCATCGAAAATAGTCGCGATGGCTGGGTTATCGCCCAGATTCCCATTAGTGGGGGCAGCCCTGTGGCAATCGCCAAGGTAAACGCTGATTCGGCCATCCAAGGCATCAGCCCGGACGGCGCGGAATTGCTGCTGATCCAGGAAGCACGATTCAGGCCGGGGTCTGTTTGGATTCAGCCCGTGCTGGCGGGCTCGACACGACGCTTGGGCAGCATCCAGGCGTTTTCCGCCGCTTGGTCGCCCGATGGGGCGGCGCTGGCTTACACGACGGACGACGGCCTCTACCTTTGTGACTCAGAGGGCTCGAACTCGCGAAGGATAGTGGCCATGGCCGGAAAACTGGAGGGGGTGCATTGGTCGCCGGACGGCCGGCAGTTGTGCGTGGCACGGGCCACTTCCAACGAAACAACGCTGTGGGTAGTTGACCGCGATGGCAAGGGGCTGCGCCGTCTGTTTTCCGGTGAGGAGATGTTTTGCAGGGCATCATCCGGTTTCTGGACGCCGGACGCCAAATACTTCATTTTTCAAGCACGCCGTGCAGACCGTGAAGAATCCTGGGTCCTGCGGCTATCCTCCGGATTGTTGAAGCGCAATGCGCAGGCGACCTGCCTGGGTCCTGCCGTTGCAGACCTTGCCATTGCAGCCATAAGCCCGGACTGTTCGCGGCTCTATGGTGTTGCGACGGCAATGCCGCGTTTCCAGATCGAGCGCTTCGATGCCCGGTCCAAGAAGCTTGAGCGGTTTCTTCCAGATCTTCCGACAAGCACATTGGACTTCACGAAGGACGGACAATGGATTGCCTATGTGGACGAACATGCTTGGCTGTGGAAGTGTCGATACGACGGCGCCGAGAAGGTCCAGCTCACCTCGAGGCCTCTCGAGGTCCAGTTGCCTCGCTGGTCGCCCGATGGGAAACGGATCGCCTTTATGGGCAGGGACCCAGGCCGGCCATGGAAAGTCCGCTTGGTCTCGGCTGAGGGCGGGCCCTACGACCCGGTAGACTCGACCGGCGCTGCGGAAGGAGCCCCTACCTGGTCACCCGATGGTTCGCGCCTTGCCTTTGGAGGACTGGTTAGTGCTGTCGATAGGGCGCCTGGGCCGCTGGTCATCCGCGTCTTCGACTTGAAGGAACACCGGCTTTCTGTGGTGCCCGGGTCTGAAGGACTGTGGACGGCACGCTGGTCCCCGGACGGCCGTTATATCGCCGCGTTAACTGAAGACTCGCTCAGCTTGATGCTCTTCGACTTTCCCGACGGGAAATGGACAAAAGTCCTCACCATGGGCCAAATTTTGGATCTCCGCTGGTCGCGGCAGGGAAAGTCCATCTATCTGGTTGCTACAGCCCTGGGGGGAGAACTCGCGTTGTTTCAAGTGAGAATCCCGGGTCAGCAGGCGGAGCGATTAATCGAGATGGTAGGCGGGGGCCTTTCTGTTCCGCTGGGACTCGCGCCGGATGACTCTCCGCTGATCGCTCGTCGCGTCGACGGTGCGGAGATTTACGCTTTGCAATGCCAGTTTCCGAAGTGATGCGGCGCGGCGGCGCGATTCACAATTCCAAATTCAAGATTCCAGATCCAAGAGAACGCTACCGCCGCAGGTAATCGTCTTTGCCGGTCAGCCAATCGATTCGGATGGGGCTGAAGACGTCGAGCGCCTGGGAATCCTCCAGGGCCGTCACGCGATGCGGAACGTTGGACGGGATGACGAGGACGTCGCCGGCGCGGAGCACGATCTCTTTACCCTCGATTTCAAACTTCATGGCTCCTGTCACACCGGTGCTGATCTGTTCGTTCTCGTGCTGGTGAAGCGGCACCACGCCGTCCTTGGCGAGGAAGATCTGCGCCATAGTAATTTTCTCGCCCGAGATGACCTTGCGGGCCAGCTTCTCATTGAGCACTTCCTTCTTCACAGTTTCCCAGGAAAAAAGTTCCATGCTTCTCCCTTCGTCGAACTTTGACGATTGTTCTTATTCTACCGCAGGATTCGGGATTCAGAGCAGTGTGAACCACAGAGGCACAGAGGCACTGAGAATGCCGGCTCTTATCAGTTCTCTGTGTCTCAGTGCCTCAGTGGTTTAAGGCCTGTCATTTTTCGCTGGCAATTCTCCGCGTCTTGATGTATCAAATTCTTGCACACACCGGGATTTCGTATTCGACGGGAGGATTCCATGCGCAAGACATCTGTTTCCCTGGTTATTCTGGGCCTGCTGCTTTTTGCCGGTCTTCTTCAAGCCCAACAAGTCTGTCCTGGTCTGCCCTATGTGGCGAACACGCCGGAAGATGAGCTTATGCAGGCGGTGAATGGCGCGGAGAAGCCAGAAGAACAGATCGCGGCCCTGGATAAGTATGCCCAGGCGCACGCGGATGCCAAATTCATGCCATGCGTCGATGAATATTACACGATGGCATACCTGAAGCTGAACAATTATGACAAAGTTGTGGAATACGGGGAGAAGGGTTTGGCCACGAAATACAAAGACGTGATGCTGGTGATCAACACGTTGAAGGGTTACGTGGCCTCCGGCAAGGTGGCCGATTCCGCCTTCGAGATCATCAGTACTGCTCCCGCGCTGATCACCGAGGAAAGCAAGCCTTCCCGGCCCCCCAGCGTCAGCGACGCGGACTGGCAAAAAGCCCTCGAAGAGAACGCCACACAGGCCAAGGACGAGCTCGCCTACGTGGTCTACGCGAATCTCCAGCTTATCCCGCGGGTGACCGATCCCAGCAAGCGCATCGAGCTATTTGACCAGTTCGCGAAAGCCTTCCCCGACGACGCCGCCAAGAATGCGGGGCAGATCAATTTCGAGTACTTCAAGGCCTACCAGATGTTGAATAAGCCGGACAAGGCCATCGAGTACGGAGAAAAGACCGTCGCGGCAGATCCTAACAACTTGGATGCTTACAATTTTCTCGCTTACGCCTACTCCATCGGCCGCACCAACCCCGATAAGGCAGTCGAGGATGCGAAGAAATCCATTGCACTGGCGCAGCAATTGAAGAAGCCGGACTCCCTTACGGACGCTCAGTTCAAGCAAGCGCAGAATAACGAACTTGGCATGGCCCACCTCTCGCTGGGATATGTTGAATTCACGCGCGCGGCCACGTCGAAGTCAAAGAAGCTGGGGCCGGCGATCGAGGACCTCAAGACGGCGGCGGATTTGCTCGACGCGAATCCCGAATTGCAGGCACAGTCCTTGTATTACCTGGGATACGCCTATGAATCCGGTTACCCGGCCAACCACCGCGGCGCCATCGAAGTGCTGAGCAAAGCGGCGGCCTTGCAAAGTTCGTGGAAATCGCAGGCGGATGATCTCCTGGGGAAGGTAAAGAAAGCCGCCAAGGATGCGAGTGAGTGAGGCATAGGTAGCGCGGGCGTCGCGGCCGCTGCGCCGCTGCGCGGGAAGGACGCTCGCGTCTCGGCACCTTGCATTCCAGTTTGCACAACTCTGCAACAATCGGGCTATCCCGCATTTAGCGGCTCTGCCGCCCTGTCTTGCGGAAAGGCTTCGCCTTTCTGAGAGGGCAAGCCTTGTTTACGGATTGAGGCTGCGCCTCAACCCGGCGAGGCGCAGCCTCGCAGAGAAACCGGGGACTGGGTTGCGTGCGGCCGGAAAGGCAGAGCCTTTCCGCAAGGCAGGGCGGCAGAGCCGCAGGTAGCAGAAGACCAAGTGCAGAAATTCCAAGCGCGGGCATGATGCCCGCGCGACAGCGGGCGAGACGCCCGCACCACAACTGAAGCCGCACGTCAGGCCCGTTGACTCCGCAAGTGGTACTCGTAACGCTGACCTTCAGGTCAGCACAGTGATTGCCGACCCTTCTCTTCGCTCAGGGCAGGTTCTAAAGGTCGGCGCTACTTTTTCCCCTTTCTCCAAATCAAGTAGGCCGGAATCCCCAGAGCGACAATGCCGGCGCCGATGCCTGACTCGAACGGGCGAGCGAGAATGGTGTTCAAGATAAAAACCGCAGCGGCCAGCACGAAAATCGCAGGAACCAGGGGATAGCCGGAGACGCGGTAGGGGCGCGGCAGGTCTGGCCGGGTGTGGCGCAGGATGATAACCCCCAGCGCGGCCAGGGCGTAGAAGATCCAACCTGCAAAGATTACGAAGGTGAAGAGCTGCTCGTAAGTTCCCAGAAGCACGAGGAGGATTGCCCAGGCAGCCTGGAAGAGCAAAGAGAGATGCGGAGTGTGAAATCTCGGGTGAACGTTGCCGCACCAGCGGAAAAAGAGGCCGTCGCGCGCCATGGCATAATAAACTCGAGCGCCTGCCAGGATCATTCCATTGACGCAGCCCAACATCGCCACGATGATGGCGAGCGACACCCAATGGGCGCCGCTTCGCCCGAAAAGGCGCGTTCCGGCCTCCGCGGCAACGCGCGGCGATTGAGCCACGGTCACGAGCGGCAGCACGTGGTAGTAAACGAGGTTCACGAGAATGTAAATCACCACGACTGCGCCGGTGCCCAGGATCAGGCCCAAGGGGATGTTGCGTTCGGGGTTCTTGACTTCGTCGGCGGCAAACGTGCCATTGTTCCAGCCGTCGTAAGCCCAGAGGGCTGCGACCATGGCGACTCCGAAGGAAGAGAGAAACCCCCAACCGGCCGGCGTGGGCAGTTTCACGACGCCGCCCACGGGTCCGTGCACCAGCGCGAAGCCCAGCGCCACCAGGGCCACCATCGCACCGACCTTGGCTCCGGTCAGGACGGACTGGAGCCAACCCGCCTCGCGCACACCGCGATAGTTAATGGCGGTCAGAACCACGATGGCGAGGCTTCCCGCGAGCTTCTGCTGCACAGGACTGATCGGAAAGAAGTCGGCAAGATATTGCGCGAATCCCACGGCGACGGTCGATATGCCGCCCGACTGCACCGCCAGGAAAAACGTCCAGCCGCAGAGGAAGCTCACCAGATGCCCGTAAGCCTCGCGAAGATAGACGTACTGGCCACCGGCCTGGGGAAACATCGAGGCCAGTTCCGCAAACGATAGCGCCCCGAACAGGCTCAGGATTCCGGAGATGATCCAAACGCCCAGGGCAGCGCGTTCGCTGCCGACTTCCCGAGTCACTTCCGCCGGAACGATAAAGATGGCGGACCCAATCATGATCCCCATGACAATCGCCGTGGTTTCCCATAGCCCCAGGGCACGAAGCAATTGAGGCTGCTCCGCGACGGCGACGGGCGGCGCTGTTCCAGGTTTGACGAGGTTCATAGAGCCATTCCCACGTGGCTGGGAATCCCTAATATGTTGCCTGATTTTGCGCTTGCGAGACAAGAGAGGAATTGCGACCCGGACCCTTACAGTGTAGGGGTAGGGCTTGCCCTACCCTCGTTGGGTTAGTGGCCCAACCGCGAGGGGACGGCAAGCCGTCCCCCTACACTGGCGGTGTGCGACGCGGATGGAGGGGCGGTTCGCGAACCGCCCCTACCAACGCGCGCGAACATGTATAATTGAGAGTTGAATAGAAGTGCCGATGAGGAGCTACTGTGCCTAAAGACCTAAGCCCGCAGGACGTTCTGAACGCCTTGAAGGCGGTTGACGATCCGCACCTGCAGAAGGATGTCGTGTCGCTCGGGTACATCAAGGACATCGAAGTGGGGGATCGGCGAGTAAGCATATTAATGCAGACGGCCAGCCCCGCCAGGAGCCAACTGCTGGCCAGCATGAAGGAAATCGTTCACGGGCTGGGTGTGGCGGACGTGGAAGTGCGCGTGATCGATCCGCCCCCGTCCGTCCAGCCGGGGAAGTCGAACCTGATCCCGATGGTTAAAAGCACGGTGGCGGTGGCGAGCGGCAAAGGCGGCGTGGGCAAGTCGACGGTAGCGGCCAACCTGGCTGTGGCGCTGGAGCGCGCGGGCGCCCGGGTGGGCCTGATGGACACGGACGTTTACGGGCCGAGTGTCCCCGCCTTGATGGGCGGCGGGGAGCAGCCGCACGTTGTGGAAGGCAAGATCGAACCTCCCATCGCCTATGGCGTCAAGCTCATTTCGATGGCGTATTTCCTTCCCAAGGATGAAGCCGTGATCTGGCGCGGCCCGATGCTCCACAAGACCATCCAACAATTCCTGGGCGACGTGCGCTGGGGTGAGCTGGATTATCTCCTCATGGACCTTCCGCCGGGGACGGGAGACATTCAGTTGAGCTTGTCGCAAACCATCCCGTTGACTGGAGCAGTAATTGTTTCCACGCCGCAGGATCTGGCGCTGACGGTGGCGTCGAAAGCCATCGCCATGTTCCAAAAGCTGAACGTCCCTATTCTAGGGATTGTTGAGAACATGAGCTACTTTGTCTGCCCGCACTGCGGCCAGCGAGAGGATATCTTTGGCCACGGCGGCGCCCGGGAAGCGGCCCACAAGCTTGGCTTGCCTTTTCTGGGTGAGATCCCTCTCGACCCGGTCATTCGAGTGCAAAGCGACAAGGGCAGACCTATCGCATTGGACGGAGAGACAGCGAACGGAAAAGCCTTCCAAAAGGTAGCGGCAGCCCTCGCGGAACAGGTGAGCTTGGCCCAACAACAGGCGATCAGTATCGAGTAGTCAGTAGTCCGTGGTCCGTTGTCCGTTGTGAGTTACCCTTGCATGACAGAAAAGTGCAACGGACAACTGACAACGGACAAGAGACGTCTTACTTTTATGCCCCACGTCCCCACGAAAATCAAACTCGACGCCGGGAACGACACGCTTTCTATCCTCTGGGCGGACGGTCATGCCAGCGTGTATTCGTACCGCAGCCTCCGCGACCGTTGTCCATGCGCAACTTGCACCGAGGGAGGCGAGACGAATGGCCAGCCGGCGGGCCTTCTACCCATGCTCGGCGTCAAGCCGTTGAAACCAGAGCGCGCCGAACTGGTCGGCCGTTACGCCCTACAGATCTATTGGAACGATGGCCACTCCACAGGGATCTATTCCTTCGATTACCTGCGCAACCTTTGTTCGTGCCCGCAGTGCGATCTTGCCCGGCAGATCAGCCAGACCTCCGACGTGTAGGGGCGGTTCGCGAACCGCCCCTACGGAAAAATGTGGTACCATCTCGGAAGGGCTTGACTGCATATTTCGAGGAGCTGGAGGGTGCTATGGGCTGGCCTGTTTTGAAGGTGCTGGGCTTAGTTTGCATTGGTCTCCTGGCGTCGTTGCTGGTTTCATCGGAAACTGAAACGCCGCCCTCTCGCGGCCTTCTCTTGGTGGCCAACAAAGGCAATCAGACGCTGGGGATTATCGATCCGGAGGCAGGCCGAGAGGTGGCGGAAGTTCCTGAAGGAGGAATCACCGGCCATGAAGTTGCCGCTTCGGCCGACGGGCAGACGGCTTATGTGCCGATTTACGGCAACTCCGGCGTGGGCAGGCCCGGCACGGACGGCCGGACCATGGCCGTGATCGACCTCGCCAGTCGCCGCGTGGTCAGGACGCTGGACTTCGACAAGCCTCTGCGCCCGCACTGCGCGGTTTTCGGTCCCAAGAACGGCCTGCTTTACATCACGACGGAGCTTGCCAATTCCATAACCGTCATCGACCCGAAGAGCCTGCGAATCGTCTCCTCCATTCCGACCGGGCAGCGCGAATCGCACATGCTGGCCATTACGCAGGATGGACAGCGCGGCTACACGGCCAACGTGGGGCCGGGAACGGTTTCCGCCATTGACCTGGTGGCCAAGAAAACCCTGGCCATTATTCCCATCTCGCCCCAGACTCAGCGGATTGCGCTATCCCCCGACGACCGCTGGGTTTTCACCGCGGACCAGACCGCGCCCCGCCTGGCAGTGATTGACACTTCGACAAACACGCTAAAGACCTGGGTGAGCCTTCCCACCGTGGCTTACGGCACGGCTGCCACCCCGGACGGACGCTGGCTTCTCATCACTCTTCCGGACGCCAACAAGATCGGCGTACTCGATATCAAGACGATGAAAATTGCCAGAACCGTTGCGGTGGGCAAGATGCCCCAGGAAATCCTGGTGAGACCCGATGGAGAGGTGGCTTACGTGTCCTGCCAGGCCGCCGGGAAGATCGCGGCGGTCAATTTGAAAACGTGGGCCGTGGATAAGTTGATTGCTGCGGGACCGGATGCCGATGGACTTGCCTGGGCGCCGCAGAACCCTTGACCGCCCACCGTGGCGCGGGCGTGCCGCCCGCGGTCGCGCAGGCATTCCTTCGCTACGCTCAGGACAGGCTCTGCGTGCGCCGCCGTTCGTGGTTGGAACGGAATTCTCTGGCCAGGTACAGCGGTCCTTCCGGCGTGCGGAAGCGGGACGCTCCCGCCACAGCGGGCGAGACGCCCGCTCCACATCCCTCTAAATAATCTCCACCTGGCAGTTCTTCACCAGAGATTTGAATCGCTGGGCATCCGCGTCGCTGCCCACGATCGCGGCGTAATGCATGGGGACAGCGATTTTCGGCTTGATCGCCTTGGCCGCCTCGGCCGCTTCCTCTGCCGTCATCACATAGGTGCCGGAGACGGGGAGAAGTGCAATATCACACTGAATGGATTTCATTTCCGGTATGAAGTCGGTGTCGCCGGCGAAATAGACGCGCGTCCCGTCCATCGTGATTATGAATCCTAGCTTCTTATCTTCTTTGGGGTGGAAGGGCTTTCCCGGTTCGCGGAACTTATTCACGTTGTAAGCGGGGACAGCTTCGATTTCGACCTTATCGACGCTGACCTTTCCTCCCGGCTCGAGAAATTTCGTTTCCTTCGCCTTCACCTGCTTCAGCCCACCTTTGCAACTTAAGCTGGCCACAAGAGTCGTTTTGGCGGAGGTCACCTTTTGAAGGTCTTCCAGACTGAGGTGGTCGAAATGCTCGTGGCTTATCAAAACGATATCAGCCTCATCCCCTTTCGTGACCTTGAAGGGATCGGTATAGATAACCTTCGAGCCTTGGATGCGGAACGTATCATGCGCAATGCGGCTGAACTCGAGGTTCATCAGTTTCATCTCGAAGCCTCCAATCGTCGGATCAGATCATTCAAGGCGGTAGAGTCTGTGCGAGATTCCTCGTCGCCTTCGTTTCCTCGGAATGACAAGAAAACCGAGTTCTGAGACAGACACGGTTGCCGTCGCACGGCCCGCCACAAACAAGAATATCATTAACCAGCATCCTGGCAACCTTGTGCGATTTTCAATATTCGTTATATATTGAAAGGTTCAGCTTATGCTCATGGACTGGCCGGAGCGGTGCTCCGGCAAAGGGGGGCTGCTGCGCCACCCCTACTTCAGGAAGGATCTTCTATGATTGAAGTCGAAAATCTGACGAAGCGTTACGGGCCGACTTTGGCCGTCTCCGACGTGACTTTCCAGGCTCAGAAGGGCGAAGTTCTGGGCTTTCTGGGACCGAACGGGGCGGGGAAAACAACCACTATGCGCGTGATTACAGGCTACCTGCCGCCCAGCGCGGGACGGGTGCGCGTGGCCGGATACGATGTGGCGGAAGAACCGCTGGAGGCCAAGCGCCGCACGGGATACATGCCGGAAGCCCCTCCCGTTTATCCGGACATGACGGTGACCGAGTACCTCGCTTTTGTGGGGCGAATCAAAGGTATATCGCGCCGC
>Ga0209415_10008738_pt1 | contig 17519 bp, 16 predicted proteins | sample PeaSoiSIISIP2007_FD_187696 | JGI IMG/M metagenome (GOLD analysis project Ga0209415, IMG submission 187696) | Peat soil microbial communities from Weissenstadt, Germany - SII-SIP-2007 (SPAdes) (version 2) | ecosystem: Environmental > Terrestrial > Soil > Wetlands > Peat | place: Germany... | reverse complement strand
GCGGGCAAAGGCGCGATCGCGCGGATCGATGCTCCCGATCGCGGATGATCGAACTCTAGCGCGAAGGCATGCAGCGCCTGGCGATTGAATGGGCCGGCATCGCCGTCCGCCGCCCGCCCATAGAGCCGATCGCCGAGACATGGATGGCCGATCGAGGCGAGATGTACGCGAATCTGATGGGTCCGGCCCGTCGCCGGCATCGCTCGGACCAGCGTGGACGCGGCGTCTGCTGAGCCGGCCGGTTCGAAACGTCGCAGAACCGAGAGCCGCGTGACGGCCTCGCGCGGCGCGCGCGAACGCGTCGAGATGCGCGTGCGCTCGGTCGGATGGCGCCCCAGCGGACGCGAGACGACAAGCTCGTCCCGCGCGACGATCCCCCGCACCGCCGCCAGATAGACCTTGCGCACGGTGCGATCCTTGAATTGCCGCGACAGCGACATCCGGGCGTAGGGCGTGCGTGCGACCACCATCACGCCCGAGGTGTCCTTGTCCAGCCGATGGACGATTCCGGGGCGCATGACGCCGTCCGGCTCGGCCATCGCGGCCAATTCGGGAAACCGGGCCAGCAGCCTGTCGACCAGTGTCGGCGCGTGACTTCCCGGCGCGGCATGCACGACCATCCCGATCGGCTTGTCGACCACGATCACCTCTTCATCGGCATGGAGAATTGTGATGTCCGGGATCTCGATGAGGGTGTTGTCTGCGGCGACCTTCGGTTCGGGGGCCGATGGCGCCGCCACCTCGACCCGATCGCCGGGCCGTAGCGGATGCGCCGGGTCGCCGGCCGGCGCGCCATTTATCGTCACGGCGCCGGCCCGAATCATCCGCGCGATTCGCGAGCGCGAGTACTCCGGCGCCATCTCGGCGGTCAGGAAGACGTCGAGCCGGATGCGATGCGCGGTGGTCCTGGCGATGAAGCTTTGAGCGGTCACGAAGGCGTCGAAAGCCGGATGCTCACCCAGGTCGATAATACCATCGATCGGGGTCTGCTCGAGGAGTAATCGCAAATGGGGTGGGCGGGCGTCTTCGTCGTTGCGACGATGCAACGGCGGGGTTGCAGGCCCGCCGGCATCGTCGGCTGCCAATCGTGATGGCCGCTCTTATCGATTGCCAAAATCGGCTTGGCATAGCGCATGCCTAACCAAGACCGCCGTTTTTTAGACGGCGTGAGAGTACGGCTGTTTTGCGGTGGCTGAGGGACCGGCGATCAGCGCAACGCCGAGGGGTGCTAAAAGCAACCCCGTTGAGTCGAAGCGTATCGAGGACTAAATTGGCTAGCGATGCGGAGAGCGATGGGTGGGGCGGCTCAAGCGATGACCGATTTATGTCCTCATCCCGCCAAACCTGATTGGCGCGGCCGGCCCGAATTTCCGCTTCGAACATAGGCTACGGGATCGGTAGGAGGGGAGGAATCCGTGGAAGTAGAACGCTCGACATATATCATGATCATCCTGGCGGCGCTGTTCCTGATGCTGGGGACGCTCACCGCCCATGCGCAGACCGCCACGCCGACGCCGGGCGTCTGTTCGATCAACACTTTGCCAAGCCCGCCGAATCCGCCCAACCGACGGATTGCGGGACTGGCGCCGAACCGCCACCCTCACTCCTGGGCGTTTCGGGCGGCAACTTCAACAGCGTGCAGGCCGTGAAGAAGACCGGGGCTATCTCTTGTTGTACAGGCACGCTCGGTGCCTTGGTGACGAAAGGTGCAGTTCAGATGGTGCTGAGTTCCGGCCACGTCTTTGCGCGCAACAGAGGCACCACCAAATCGGTCGGGGCTAACGAGCCTATCGTGCAGCCGGGCCTGGTTGATCTTGGATGCTTTCAGGAGACGGAAGACCAGGTCGCCAAGTTGACCAACTGGTCGAAGATCAATTTCGCCGGCGGCCCCAACACGCTGGACGCCGCAGTCGCGACGGTAATACAGCAAGTCCAGTCACCTGGCGGGACAAAAGTTGACGGGGTCGATCCCTCGGGCACAATTCTGAACATCGGTCAGATCAGCAACGTCCCATTGCCATATACGAGCATCTCTGACGGCTTGCCGGTTGTGAAGATGGGACGAACGACTTGCCTGACCTCGGGCGGGATCGACGCGTTCGACGCGACAGGCAAGGTAGTCTATCCGACTGGTGTGTGCAACGTGGTCGCAGGGGGCACAGCCATCTTCCAACATCAAATCCTCGTAATCGGCGAGGCGTTCAATAGCACGTCGGGTCAGACTTGCACGTTCGCCCAAAGCGGAGATGCGGGCGCGCTGGTCGTCACAGCCACGGATTTTTCATGTCCCCAGGCGGTCGGCATCCTTTTCGCCGGCACTCCTGCTGCGGGCACCCCGTTCGGCCCCGAGATTTCGAGCACGATAGTTGCGGTTAACCCGATCGGGACGATTCTAACCAAGTTCGGAGTTACCCTGGTGGGTCAGACATGCACTCCGAGCGCCTTCGCCGCTGAAGCCAGCGTTCCGATGCCTCAAGTGAGCGCGGCGAAGCGCGAGTCGATCGAAGTGGTGCGCAAAGTGAAGAATCGCCACGCCGCGCGGTTGATGAAAATGGACGAGGTTACGGCGGTCGGTATCGGCGCGGGCGACGATGCTGACCACGCCGCCCTCAATGTCTATCTCTCGAAAGACACGCCTGAGATCAGGGCCAAGATTCCCGCCCAGATCGACGGCGTCGCCGTGCATATCAAGCACGCACCGAAATTCCAGATTCTGTGACCAGTAAGCCGCGGCCTATAGCGGCGCGAATTAGAAATCGAGCGGGAGCGTATGCACGCTCCCGCTTTTGTTTGTGGCTAGAAGCGGTAGGGCGCCGGATGGGCCGCCTCGTAGGCGGCGATCTCTTTGTCGTGCATCAGCGTGAGTCCGACGTCGTCGAGGCCCTCGAGCAGGCATTTCTTCTGGAACTCGCCGATCTCGAAGCGCGCCGACCATCCCGCGCCGTCGGAAACCGTCTGCTTGGTCAGGTCGATCGTCAGCTCGTAGGGTTCCTCGTGGCTTTCGATCGCCCGGAAAATCGCCTCGACCTCTTCCTCTTTCAGGATCACCGGCAGGAAGCCGTTTTTGAGCGAGTTGTTGCGGAAGATATCGGCGAACGAGGGCGCGATCACGGCGCGAAAGCCGAAGTCCGCCAGCGCCCACGGCGCATGCTCGCGCGAGCTGCCGCATCCGAAGTTCGCCCGCGCGACCAGGATCTTCGCCTCGCGATAGCGCGGCCGGTTGATGACGAAATCCGGGTCCTTGCGCCAATCGAAGAACAGCCCCTTGCTGAGTCCAGTGCGCACCACCGCCTTCAGGAACTGCTTGGGGATGATCTGGTCGGTATCGACGTTCACCCGATCGAGCGGGGCGACGACGCCGTTGACTTTCACGAATGGTTGCATCGGCCTCTCCTCAATTGCGCGCCCAGTCGCGGATGTCGACGAAATGGCCAGCGACGGCCGCCGCCGCCGCCATCGCCGGGCTCACCAGATGGGTCCGGCCGCCGGCGCCCTGGCGCCCTTCGAAGTTGCGGTTCGAGGTGCTGGCGCAGCGCTCGCCCGGCTGCAGCATGTCGCCGTTCATCGCGAGACACATTGAACATCCCGCCTCGCGCCATTCGAAGCCCGCGTCCTTGAAGAGCTTGTCGATGCCGAGCTTCTCGGCCTCGTCCTTGACCTGCCACGATCCCGGCACGACCATCGCGCTGACGCTCTTGGCGACCTTCCGTCCGCGGATAGTCTCGGCGGCGAGCTTCAGGTCGGTCAGGCGCGAATTGGTGCAGGAGCCGATAAAGACCCGGTCGATCGGAATCTCGACGATCGGCGTGCCCGGCTTGAGCGCCATGTACTTGAGCGCGCGCTCGGCCGATTCGCGCTGCGCGGCATCCGTGAAGCTGGCCGGATCGGGCACCCGCCCGGTCACGTCGGTCACCATCCCGGGGTTGGTGCCCCAGGTCACCTGCGGAGCGAACGAGGCGCCGTCGAAGGCCACGCGGCGATCGAAACGCGCGCCCTCGTCGGTGCGATAGCGGCTGAGCCATCGCTCGGCCGCGCGATCGAAGTCCTTGCCCGCCGGCGCATAGCGGCGTCCGCGCAGGTAATCGACGGTCTTCTGATCCGCCGCGACCATCCCGGCCCGCGCGCCACCCTCGATCGACATGTTGCACAGCGTCAGGCGCTCCTCGATCGAGAGCGCCTCGATCGCCGAGCCGCGATACTCGATCACCGTGCCGGTGCCGCCGCTGATGCCGATCCGGCCGATAATTCCGAGAATGAGGTCCTTGGACGCCACGCCCGGGCCGAGCCGCCCCTCGATCCGGACCTCGAACGAGGTCGGTTTGTTCTGCCACAGGCATTGCGTGCCGAGTACATGCTCGACCTCGCTGGTGCCGATGCCGAAGGCCAGCGCGCCGAGCGCGCCGTGGGTCGCGGTATGGCTGTCACCGCATACGATCGTGAGGCCGGGCTGGGTGATACCGAGCTGCGGTCCGATGACGTGCACAATTCCCTGCTCATGCGAGCCCAGATCGAACAGGCGCAGGCCGAAGTCGCGGCAGTTCTTGCGCATCGCTTCGACCTGCAAGCGCGCGTCGGGGTCGGCGATCGGACCGAGCTGGTTGATCGTCGGCACGTCGTGGTCGAGGGTCGAGAAGGTGCGGTCGGGCGAGCGCACTTTGCGGCCGGCGTCGCGGAGCGCCTCGAAGGCCTGCGGCGAGGTGACCTCGTGGACCAGGTGGAGATCGATATAGAGCAGCGCCGGGCCGTCGGGCTGCTGGTAAACGACGTGCTCGTTCCAGATCTTCTCGAAAAGCGTCTCGGCTGCCATCGCTAGGGACAATCCTCCCGAAAATCCTGCAATCAATTATCGTACTGGATCAAGCGCCGCGGCGCCAAACCGCGTCGCTAGCGACAATTCTGGATCGCCGACTCTCGTTCAGGATGGAAACTGCGCATCGCCGGGCGCACAATCGAATCATCCGACGGAGGACAACGCCCCGATGGCGGAGAGTGACCGAGCGCAACCTCGCGAGCCCGACACGATCGATTCCGAGCCCAGCCCTGCGAGCGATTCTTCGACCGCTTGCGATGCGTGCGGCGCGCCGATGCGTCCGATGGGGCATTGCAAGTACTGGTGCCTCCGGTGCGGCTTTATGCGCACCTGCAACGACGTGATTTAATGATCCGGGATTCCTTGCTGCGCAGACTTCGCTCGGAATGACAAATCGGTGCGAGAAGCCACCTCGCCCCCGATGTTAAGCGGCAACGCGGGCGATGCAGATCAGCATCAAAGCCGGGATTACCTGTCGTTAAACGTGCCCAGACCTCGCGACTTGGGCATTTTTACGGGCCTGTCTCTTGCATCTCCTAAAGCAAGCCGACGCGTCGGCGGCGCGCCGGTGAGGATGGGGAGAGGAGAGACGGGTATGTCGAAGCAGATGGCGCCCGTGACGCGGGCGGGGATCCTGGGGGTGGCTGCGACCACGCTGTTCATCGGCGCGTTCGCGCAGGAGGCGCTGATCACCGCGATCGGCGCCGGACTCTCGATCGGCGGCGTAGTCCTGGCTTTCAGGCCGACGCTCAGGAATTTCCTGCTGAGCTTCTATCGCTAGCCGCGCGGGCGATCGCCAAAGTCATTTGATACGGCGGGTCGGCGCGGCGCGGTCCGCATGCGCGAGTCCGCGCGTGACCGCATCCTCGCCGAAGCGGCGGGTGACCTCGTCGAGCGCGCGATTGAGGCGGCTGCGGCGGCCGGCCTCGCGAATCGCCGCGGGATCGAACAGGCCGAGCTGGCGCGCGTCGGCGCGCTCCAGGTTATGGACCTGTACGCCCGCCAGCCGCACCTTATCGGTCACCTTTACCCGCTCGATCAACTGAATCGCGATCCGCGTGATGGCGGCGCCGTCGTCGGTCGCCGAATCGATCGAGAGGCTTCGCGTCAATAGCGGATAGCGTCCGCCGCCGAGCGGACGCGCAAGCTTCAGCTTGAGCGTGATGGTGCGGGCGCGCACGCCGTCGGCGCGGAGCCGGCGCGCCAGCGCCTCGCCGTGGGCGGTCAGCACGCGGCGCAGATCGAGCGATGCGAGCGTGTAATCGTGCTCGAAGGTCGATTCCTCACCGTACGATTTCCGTTCCCAATCGCCGACCACCGCGCGCGGGTCGTGGCCATTGGCAAGCTCATGAAGATGCGCGCCGAAGGAGCCGAAGCGGCTTCTGAGGCCCGCCAGGTCGAAGCGCGCGAGATCGCCGATGGTGCTGATGCCGGCCTGGTTGAGACGCGCGAGCGTCACGCGGCCCACGCCCCACAATCGCTCGACCGGCAGCGGCTCGAGAAATTCGAGCAAGTGTTCGGGACCGAGCACCAGCAGGCCGTCGGGCTTGGACATATCGCTCAGAATCTTCGCGGCCATCTTGATCGGCGCGACGCCGACCGAAACCGTGAGCCCGGTCGCTTCGCGCACGCGCCGCTTGAGCGCGCGCGCCACTTCGATAGGCGGACCAAGCAGGCGCTGGGTGCCGGTCAGATCGAGAAAGGCCTCGTCGAGCGAGAGCGGTTCGACGACCGGGCTGAACTGCTCGAAGACCGCCCGCACGGCGCGCGAAAGCTCGCCGTAGCGTTCCATCCGGCCGCGCAGGAAAATTCCGTCGGGGCAGAGCTTCTTCGCCTGTGCCGTCGGCATCGCGGAATGGACGCCGAAGCGCCGCGCCTCGTAGGAGGCCGACGTCACCACCCCGCGCATGCTACTGCCGCCGACGATTACCGGCTTGCCGCGCAGCTCCGGATTATCGAGCACCTCGACCGAGGCGTAAAAGGCGTCCATGTCGGCATGGGCGATGACGCGCGGCCATCCGGCCGAGTCGTCGCTTGCGCGCAAGCCCCGCGGATCCATCGATGGTTCCCTCGGGCGCCACTGGGACGCCGCTCGGCTACCCATGCTAATCCCGCGGCGCGAGCGCAGAGAAGACCGTCTCGGCGGCGAGATTTCCGCTGTGGACGCAATCCGGGATGCCGACGCCGCGGTAGGCGGCGCCTGCGATCGCAAAGCCCGCGAGCTCCCCCGCCTGGCGCTCGATCGCGGCGACCCGCTCCAGATGGCCGAGCTTGTACTGCGGCATCGAGTCGAGCCATCGCCAGACATGGGAAAGGAGCGGCGCGCTCCGGATGCCGAGCAGATCGCGAAGCTCCTCGCGCACCACGTTGACCATCGCGGCCGCCTCCAGGCGCATCACCTCGGGGTTGAGCGCGCCGCCCAGAAAAGCGCGCATCAGGACTTTTCCGGCCGGCGCGCGATTCAGAAACTTGAGGCTCGAAAAGCTGAGCGCGATGATCCGGCGGCGCTCTGCCGCCGGAATAACCACCCCGAAACCATCGGGAAGATTGCCCACCGCCGCGGCGTCGTAGGCGACGTTGACGGTCGCGCTCGAGACGTACGCGATGTCCGCGAGCGCCCGGGACAGCGCCGGCGCCGCCTCCTTCACGATCCGGGCCGCGGCGTAGGCGGGCGCCGCGCAGATCACGCCGTCGGCCTCGAGGCTCTGGCCGTTGCGCGTCGCGACCGTCCATCCGGCGCCGCGCCGGGCGATCTGGGCAACCTCGGCGCCGAAGCTGATCGACTCGCCGAGGCTCCGTTCCAGGGCATGAACCAGCATCGCCATCCCGTCGCGAAAGCTCAGGAACAGGTTCCAGCGCACGCCGCTCGAGCCGCCGGCGGGATTTTTTCGGAGCCGCCGCAGACCGCGCGTCAGGCTCCCGTGCTCGCGCTCCATCGCGACGAAGCGCGCGAAGCAGGCCTGCATGCTGAGCGTCTCGGGATCGGCGACGTAGATTCCGCCGGCCAGCGGCTGCACCAGGCGATCGAGCGCCTCGGCGCCGAAGCGGCGGCGCACGAACGCGGCGAGGCTTTCATCGCCTGCGTCGGTGCGCGCACGGATCATCGGCTCGGCCAACATCCGGAGCTTGCCCGGAATCGAAAACAGCTCGCTTTCGATGATCGGGAAGACGGCAGAGGGAGCGAGCAGGCTGAAACCGCGCGGGACCTCGACCAGCTTGCCGCGGTGGACCACAAAGGCGCGGCGATGGGCCTCGAGCGTGCCGACGATCTCGGTTTCGAGCCCGAGCCGGCCCGCGAGGTCGAGCGCGTCAGTCTTGTCCGAGATGAACGCATCGGCGCCGGCCTCGGCCACGAAGCCCTCGCGCACGATGGTGTGGAGCGCGCCGCCGGCCCGCGAGCCGGCCTCCAGCACGATCACTTCGAGCGGAGTTTCGCGCGCGGCCGCCAGCTCGCGCAGATGGAAGGCCGCAGCGAGCCCGCTGATTCCGCCCCCAACCACTACCACCCGCTGCGCCATCTGAGCAGTGAGATATCAGCCGGCGATCGGGCCCTCAAGATGGCGTCGGACGCGCCCGGCCATCATCCGGATGAACGCCGGATGGTCGCCGACGGTCGCCGCGCGGAGCATCCGCAGACCCGAGCCGCGGGCAACCGCAGCCGCCTCGACATCGAGATCGTAGAGCACCTCGACGTGATCGCAGAGGAACCCGAGCGGCATCACGATGATGTCGCGGGCGCGGCTGGTGCGGAGCGCATCGCGGAGGTCGGGTTCGAGCCAGGGCTCGCGCGGCGCGCCGCTGCGGCTCTGAAAGGCGAGCGCCCAGTTGTCGATCGCGAGCGCGTCGGTGATCCGGCGCGCAGCGCTGGTAAACTGCTCGACGTAAGGGCTCTCCGCGGCCATCGCGAGCGGGATACTGTGCGCCGTGAAGATCAGATGGGCCGCGCGGCGCGCATCGGGCGTGAGCGCGCGAGCGGCATCGCGGATGCGGTCGGTGGCCGCCTCGATGAACAGCGGATCGTCGGACCACGGCGCGATAGCTTCGACTTCGGGAGCGGTCGGGCCGATTTTTGCTCGCGCTTCGGCCACCGCAACCTCGTAACGATCCCAACTCGCCTCGCATTGAAACGCCGACATGATGAAGCCCGCGATGTGCCGCGCGCCGCCGCGGGCGAGCGCCGCCAGCGCCTCACTGATTAGCGGCGGCCAGTTGCGCATCCCGATCGCGACCGGCATCGCGATGCCTTCGCGTTCAAGCTCGCGCTCGAGCGCGGCGGCCTGGCGAAGCGTGAGCTCATTGTAAGGGGAGCGCCCGCCGATCCGTTCGTAATGTGCGGCGACCTCGTCGATCCGCGCCGGATTGGCGCTGCGACCGCGCAGGACGTTCTCCAGAAACGGGCGAATCTCGTCGGGCCGGGTCGGACCGCCGAACCCAATCAGCATCACCGCGTCGAAAGGTTGCTTCATCGCACGAGCGCGTGGACTAACGCCGGCTCATCTCGTGAACCATCTCGACCATCGCGATCGCGTCATCGACCGGGGTCTCGGGAAGGACGCCGTGGCCGAGGTTAAAGATATGGCCGGGGCGGCCCGCGACGCGATCGAGAATCGCTCGCACCTGGCGGCGGATTTCCTCGCGGCCGGCGAGCAGGACCATCGGATCGAGATTGCCTTGGACGGCGACCTCGGGGCCGAGCCGCTCCCAGGCCGCGCGCAGATCGACGCGCCAATCGAGCCCGATGACCTCGCCGCCCGCCTCGCGCATCGCTTCGAGCAGTCCAGCCGTGCCGGTGCCGAAGTGGATCGCCGGGACGCGGCCCCTGATCGAGGCGAGCGCGGCGCGCGTATGCGGCATCACGAAACTCCGATAGTCCGCGGGTGCGAGCGCGCCGACCCAGCTATCGAAAAGCTGGATCAGGTCGGCGCCCGCCGCCACCTGCATCGCGAGGTAATCGGCGGTGATCCGAGCGAGCGCCGTCATCAGGCGCTCCCAGGCCGTCGGCTCGCGATACATCAGGGACTTCGTATGCCGAAAATCGCGCGAGGCGCCGCCCTCGATCAGGTAGGAAGCGAGCGTGAAGGGCGCACCGGCGAAGCCGATTAGCGGAAGGTCGGGCAGCTCGCGCCGGACGATTCGGATGGAGTCGGCGACGAAGCCGAGCGATGCTGCGGGATCGACCGGCGCGAGCCGCGCGAGGTCGGCGGCGGCGCGAATCGGCCGTTCGATCGCCGGACCGTCGCCCGCTTCGTAACTGAGCCCGACCTTCATTGGGATCAGCGGCAGCAGGATATCGGCGAAGATTATCGCCGCGTCGACGCCGAGCCGCCGGACCGCGGTCACCGTCACTTCGGCGGCAAGCTCGGGATTGGTGCAGAGCGCGAGGAAGCCGTGGCGCTCGCGCATCGCGCGATACTCGGGCATGTAGCGGCCCGCCTGGCGCATCAGCCAGACGGGCGTGTACGGCGCCGCCTCGCGGCGGCAGGCTTTGAGTAGCGGATGGTCGCGGAGGCTCGCGCTGTCGGCGGTCGGCAAGCGATCAGGAACCCCAGACTTCGCGCGCGACATCGACGACCAGGCGCAGCTTGGCCTCCTGGATGTCGCCCGGAATCGGATTACCGGCGTAGGCGCTCGCAAAGCCGCACTGCGGGCTGAGCGCGAGCTGATCGAGCGGGCAGTACTTCGCCGCCTCGTCGATCCGGCGCTTGAGTTCATCTTTGGATTCGAGCTCGGGAAACTTGGTCGAGACCAGTCCCAGCACGACGGTCTTGTTGTTCGGCACGAAGCGCAGCGGCTCGAAGGTGCCGGCGCGCGGCGTATCGTACTCGAGGAAGTACGAGTCCGCGTCGATGCGATTGAAAAGCGTGTCGGCGACGATATCGTAGCCGCCCTCGGACGACCAATGGCCTTGGTTGTTGCCGCGGCACAAATGCATCGCGAGATGCATCGAAGCGGGCCGTCCGGCGAAGCATCGGTTCATGATCGCCGGGTAGGTTTCGAGCAAGAGCTTGCGCCAGTCCTCGCGCCGCTGCGCCATCAGCGAGCGCGCGTGCGGATCGGTCAGGCAAGGCAGCGTGGTCTCATCGATCTGCACGTAGCGGCATCCGGCCGCGCCGAGCGCCTTGAGTTCCTTCTGGAACGCATCGACGATATCGTCCCAGAAGCGATCGAGATCGGGATAGACGTCGGCGCTGATGTTCGCGCGGCCGGCGCGGCAATGAATATGCGTCGGCGAGGGGAGCGTGATCTTCACCGCCCGATCCGTGAGCGAGCTCAGGAACTTGAAATCCTCCACGTGGACCGGATTTCGCCATTGGAGCCGCGAGCTCACCTTGATATTGAGCATCGGGATGCGATGGCCCTTGCGATCGACGAAGAACCAGTCGCTGGGAGTCTCGAAATCGTACTGCAGGCCGCCCAGCCCCTGGACATAGAAGGCGCTGAAAAAAGTTTCACGGCGGAATTCGCCGTCGGTGATCGATTGCAGGCCAAGCCGCTCCTGGAAGGCGACCACGTCGCGAATCGCGCAGTCCTCGATCTGATGCAACTGCGCGGGGTTGAGCTTGCCGGCCTTCAAATCCTCGCGCCCCTGCAACAACTCGGGCGGCCGCAGGAAGCTGCCGATCTGCTCGGCGCGAAACGGCGGATTATGGGGCGCTGCGCTGGCCATCGTGACCTCCCGACCCGGGCGTGGCCCGAGAAATTCGTTCGCTTCAGGATGCCATCCAACTCTAGTCCTCCGGCCTCCGGCTTGGAAAGCAGCTTCAGGCGCGCGCAAAATCTGGAATGGTGAGAGCGATGAGATTCCGACATGCGATCGCGATGGGGACGCTCGGATGGATTCTGATGATTCCGCCGGGCCGCCTGCCGCCGCATCACGCGCCTCGCGACAAGCACGCCGTGCTGGTGCCCGATGCCGGCGCGCCGCTCAGCGGATGGTACCCGCTGGAGACGTTCTCCACCGAGGTGTTGTGCCGCGAGGCGCTGAGCGAGCGGAGCGCGCCCTTGCGCGGCCGCGACGCCTTCATGATGCGCTACCACGATCCGCGCGAGCGAAAGTTTCTGACCAAGGCGCTGCCGATGGGCCAATGCATTGCGTCCGACGATCCGCGCATCAAGGTCGCGCAATGACCTGGGCGGGGAAGAAACAGAACCCCCATCCTCGCCTTCCCCCGCAAAAGAGCGCGGGGAAGGGACAAGAATAGGATCGCGCTCCTTTCTGATTCCTTCCCCCGCGTTTAGTTGCGGGGGAAGGTTAGGATGGGGGAAGCTGAGGAGGCATCCAACGATCACGACTACTAGCGCCCGGGAGGAATCTTCATGAGGAAACAATGGCGGACGATTCCGGTGACGATTGCGATCGCTGTCGCGATGTTCGTGGCGATACCAGCGGCGGCACGCGCGGATGAGTTCCTGGCGAAGGACGAGGCCGCGCCGATCGCCGACTCCGCGATCCCGCCCTATATCACCGCGGCGGTGAACTCGCCCGATCGCCCGGCGGCTGACAAGGCGCTCGATGCGGGCCGCAAGCCGGCGCAGATGCTCGCCTTCTTCGGCATCAAACCCGGGATGAAGGTCGTCGACCTGTCGGCGGGAGGCGGCTACACCACCGAGCTGCTCTCACTGGTGGTGGGATCGGACGGCAAGGTCTACTCGCAGAATCCCAACCTGGCGCGGTTCGCCAAGATGCTCGCGGCGTGGCACGCGCGCATCAAGAAGATTTCAAACGTGGTGGCGATCGAGAAGAGCCCCGACGATCCGAACCTGCTGCCGGTCGCGCCCGATTCGATCGACGCGGCGATCATCAACATGAACTATCACGACCTGGTTCACGCCGGACTCAAGATGGACCAGATGAACAAGTCGATTTTCAGGGCGCTGAAGAAGGGTGGTGTCTACGGCGTCATCGATAACAGCGCGCAGGCCGGCTCCGGCGCGCGCGATGCCGGCACGCTCCATCGCATCGACGAGGACTACGTGGTCAAGCAGGTCGAGGCGGCGGGCTTCAAGCTCGACGCGGCCTCGAGCGCGCTGCGCAATCCGAAGGACGATCGCACCTGGATAATCTTCAAGCATCGCGGCGAGCAGGACCGCTTCATGCTCAGGTTCGTGAAGCCGTGAACGATTAGTTCATTCGTTGTGATGCCGCGAATATGACGATCGTTGGTCCGAGATTCTTCGCTCCGCTCAGAATGACAAACCGTGCGGCTTCGATAGTCGCGGATAATTGTAAGAGGGCGCGCTAGGCGAGAATTTCGCGGGCGCGCTTCAAGTCGGCGGCGATCTGCTTCGCCAGCGCGTCGCCCGATTCGAACTTGCGCTCGCCGCGAATCCGCTCGACGAATTCGAGCTTGATGCGCTGGCCATAGAGGTCGCGATCGAAGTCGAAAATATGGGCTTCGACCGAGCGCGCCGACTCGTTGAAGGTCGGGTTCATCCCGATGTTCGAAACCGAAGGCCACGCGCCGTCGGCGAGCATCACGCGCGTCGCGTAAACGCCGTCGGGCGGGATGCATTCGGTTTCGCTCGCCAGGTTGGCGGTCGGAAAGCCGAGCTTGCGGCCGCGCTCGCGTCCTCGCACCACCGTGCCGCTCAGGAAATGATGGCGGCCCAGCAGTCGCGCCGCAGTCCTGACGTCGCCGGCGACAATCAGCTCACGAATCTTGGTCGAGCTCACTGCGAGGCCCTCGGCCGTGACCGGGCCGACCACGAAGGTCTCGAAGCCGAACTCGCGCCCCATCGCGACCATCGCCTCCGCGTTGCCGGCGCGTTTGTGGCCGAAGCTGACGCTATGGCCGACGACTACGGCGCGCGCGCCGAGCTTGCGCAGGAGATAGTCCTGGACGAAATCGCGGGCGCTGACCCGGCTTAGCTCGAGCGTGAAATCGATCACGACTACGCAATCGATCCCGGCCGCGCGCAGCAGTTCGAGCTTATCCTCCAGCGTGACCAGGGCCGGCGGCGCGCGATCGGGAAACAGGCGCCGGGCCGGCAGCGGATCGAAGGTCAAGGCGAAGGCGGTTCCGCCGACAGCGCGGGCGCGGTTAAGCGCTTCGGCCAGGATCGCGCGATGGCCGATATGGACACCGTCGAAATTGCCGAGTGCGACCACCGGATGAGGCCGCGGCGCAAGGCTCTTGAGCTCGCGAATTATCTCCATGCCGGGCGCGCGGACTAGTCGCTGGCGAGATTCTTCATCATCGCGCTGGCCACTGACGATTCGGGGCATTCGCTGTGATCGTTGACCAGCTTCTGCAGCGTGAGCCGCGCATCGATACGGTCATTGATCTGCATGAAGGCCTGGCCTTCGCGCAACAACGCGGCGCAGGTAAAGCGGCCCTTGGGGAAGCGCATCGCGAGATCGTTGAACTGCAGGATGGACTGGTCGTACTTGTTCAGTTCATAGAGCGCGTTGCCCGAGAAATATTCCGCGGGCTCGGAGAGCGGCGACTTCGGGAAGCGGCGCATCAGGGTGGAGAAGCGCGCGGCGGCATCCTGATATTGGCCGGCCTTCATCTGCTGAAGGCCCTTTAGGTAGAGCGGCGCGCCGGGGTCGCTGCTGCTCTGCGCCGAGCTGATTTCGTGATCGATCGTGGCATGCCAATCGGGGCCTTCAGCTGAGGCCGACGCTTCGGGAGTGCCCTCCTCTTCGCCGCCCGATTCCTCGCCCGGGGCGGTGGCCACCGGCGGCGTGCCGGTTGCGAATTCAGGCGGCGGCGTTCCGCCGCTCGTGTCCGGCGCCGCGCCACCGATTTCGGCGCTCGCACCTGGCATCGATGCGCCGCCCGGTGGCGATGCGGCCACTCCCGGCGCGCCCGGAGGCCCGCCCGCCGCGCCGCCCTGCGTATTCAGGGCGCTTTCGAGCTTGCTGACGCGCGCATCGAGCGCCGCGATCTGCGATTTGCCGCCACCAGCAATGCTGCCGCCCGCGCCGCCGCCGTGGCGCAGCTCATCGACCTGATCCTGGAGCTGGCTCACCTGCTGCTTGAGCGCATCGATCTCCTGCCGATCGCTCGCGATTATCCCGCGCATCGCGAACTGATTGTTGCTCACCTGCTGGACGTCGTTCTCGGTCGGGCCGCATCCAGCGGCGAGCGCGAGCGCCGCCGCGAGGGCGAGCGCGCGCCAGGCAGACTTACCCAGGCTTGTGGCGCGCGTCAGCTCTGCGAGCCTTGGATCACGAAGTGATCGCGGCGGTTCTGAGCCCAGCAATCTTCGTTGTGGTCGGTGCAAAGCGGCAGCTCCTTACCATAGCTGATAGTCGACATGCGGTCGGCCTGGATGCCGAGTGTTTGGAGGTAGTCCTTGGCGGCCTGGGCGCGCCGGGCACCGAGCGCGATATTGTACTCCTCGGAACCGCGCTCATCGCAATGTCCCTCGATCTGGACGCGCGCGCTCGCATGGTCCTGCAGCCACTGGGCATTTTTCTTCAGCACTTCACCATCCTGAGTCGAGACGGTGTAGTCGTTGTAGCCGAAGTGGATATCGGCGAGCGGACCTTCTCCACCCAGCGAGCCGCCTTTACCGAACTTGTCGAGCGAGCTACCGCCGTTGGCATCGTAATTTTCCGTGCCCAGCCCGCTGCCGTTCGGATTCGCGCCCGCGCCGTTCTGCGGTTTTTTAGACGAGCAGCCTGCGATCACGAGTGCGACCGTCACGGACAGCAGCACCGCCGCACGGCGCAGACGCTCCCCATTAATCCCCAAGCCACCACGACCACGCTGGCGATGTATCATTGCCGTCATCCTCCGTAAGCGCCGAGACAATTGTAGGGTTGTTGGCCTGCATAATATAGATGCGCGCGCGGCCACCGCGTGTAGAACTGAACGCGATATAACGCCCGTCGGGCGACCACGAGGGCGAGGTATTGCTGCCGTCGTTGGTGAGCCGCATCGGGTTACCGCCCGCGGTCAGAATCACATAGATGTCGAAGCGGCCGTTTTCACGGCTTTCGTACGCGATACGGCTGGCGTCGGGCGAGAACGACGGCGCGGAGTTGTATCTGCCCTCGTAGGTGACGCGCCGCGCCGCGCCGCCGTCGAGCGGCATCACGTAGATCTGCGGCCGTCCCGAACGATCCGAGCAGAAGACGATCTGCGAGCCATCGGAGGAGACCGACGGATTGACGTTGATCGCGTTGTCGTGCGTGAGCGTGCGGATGCGCGCGCCCGAATCGTCGAGCAGGTAGAGGTTGGTGAAGCCGCCCTCCTCGATCGCGGCGACGACCCGATCGCCCGCGGGCGTGAGCGCGCCGCCCACCATCCGGCCCCGGTCGCTCTCGATTTTGACCTCGCGCTTCGCGCCGAGATCGACCAGGTAGAGCGCCGGTTCTTCGCTCTTGTAGGAAAGATAGACCAGATGCCGAACGCCCTTGTCGAAGTGCGGGAACAGGTTGATAGTCGGGTTGTTGGTGATCTGGAACAGGTCGTCGCCGTCGAGATAGGAGACGTAAACCTCCTTGAAGCGGCCGGTGCCGGTCGAGACGAAGGCGAGCTTGGTATCGAACGGGCCGCGCGTGCCGGTGACCGCCTTCATCACGGCGTCGGCGAAGCGCCGCGCCATCTCGGGCACGTCGGCGGGCGAGCCGACGAAACGCTTGCCCATCATGCGCTGCTGAGTGCCGACGTCGAACAGCATCGCGACCAGCTCGACCTGCGCGCCATCGACCTTGACGCCGCCCTTGACCAGGAACAGGGCGTTGATCGAGCTCCAATCGGCGAAGTTGATCTGGCCGGCGTCATAGCCGGAGCTCTGCGGCTTCTCGATATAGGAGTCGGGGTCGAGCACCTTGAAATCGCCCGAGAGCCCGAGGTTGCGCGAGAGGGTGCGGACGAAACGGGCCGAGACCCGGCCCTGATCGTCGCCGCTTAAGTTCTTGAGCTGCGAGACCGCGATGTTCGCGACCTGGCTGGGGCCCTCGATAGTCATCCTGAGCGGCTGGGCCGAAGCCGGCGCGCCCGCGTATGCGATTACGATCAGAGCCAGGAGAGGAATAAGCCGTTTCATGTCTGCTAAGCACCTGTGCTGGAAATCGAGCCGCCGCCTCGCCACCGCGTCCATCCTCTACCGCCCGGCAAGCCTAGGATTGCAGCTCACCGGGTTTGAACTCCGCCTCCACACCCTGCTCGAATTGCGAGCGGTACTTCTCGGGCGGCGGCGGGAACGGCTGTGTGGCGTTCCGCCGTGAGAAATTCGTGCCGCGCGGTGGACAGCTTTGGACAACGCCGGAGAGGCTTTCGGGCGGGCACGCCAACGCCTGGCGGCGGCTGGAAACGGATCTGTTCGAGATCCATACCCAACCGGGTTTCGGTATCGGCCAGCGCGCGCTGCTGGTGCGGACCCCCGCGGGGAATGTGCTGTGGGATTGTATCGCGCTGCTGGACGGCGCGACCGAAGCGCTGGTTCGCGCGCTGGGCGGCCTCGTCGCGATCTCGATCTCACATCCGCATTACTATGCCTGCATGCAGGATTGGGCGCGTGCCTTTGACTGTCCTGTCCACCTGCACGTTGCCGACGCCGATTGGGTCATGCGTCCCGATCCCGCGATCCGCCATTGGGATGGCGAGACGCTGGAGATCGCGCAAGGAGTGACGTTGCTGCGGCTGGGCGGCCATTTTCCGGGCGGCACGGTGCTGCACTGGGCTGACGGCGCCGACGGGCGCGGCGCGATCTTGAGCGGCGACATTGTGCAGGTGGCGGCGGACCTCAGCCG
>Ga0209415_10008737_pt1 | contig 17521 bp, 15 predicted proteins | sample PeaSoiSIISIP2007_FD_187696 | JGI IMG/M metagenome (GOLD analysis project Ga0209415, IMG submission 187696) | Peat soil microbial communities from Weissenstadt, Germany - SII-SIP-2007 (SPAdes) (version 2) | ecosystem: Environmental > Terrestrial > Soil > Wetlands > Peat | place: Germany... | reverse complement strand
ATGGGAGTACCAGGCAGTTTGGCATGTTGGGAATCATGACATTCGACGGCGCGGGCAATGTGACAGGCTCGTATAGCTCCGTCTCATGGGATACGGTCCAGACCGGAACGTTCAGCGGGACTTACACCGTAAGCTCCGATGGCGTCGGCACAATCACCCTTACAACCGGCTTGACGGCTCAGTTCGCAATCACTATCAACTCGACTGTCTCCGGCATAGCTCACGGCGTGCAACTGCTGCAGACCAACGACAGCAACAACGAAATCATCAGCGGCACCGCCGTGCTGCAGTCCACCGCCGCCGCCACTTACAGCCTGGCAAGCCTGAAAGGGAATTTCAGCGTGCTGTGGAACACCTGGACCGCCGACGCCAGTTTGGCTCAGGACGCCGGTGCCGGATTGATCAGTTCTGACGGCAAAGGGAATATCACCGGGTCAGGGACCAGCATGTACCAGGGAGTGGCTTATCCGACGACCCTCACCGGGACCTACACAATGAACTCGAACGGCACTGGCATAATGACCCTGAAAACAAATAACGGCGACACTTCGGAGTGGGGGTTTGCGTTGAACGCGGTGAAAGTAGGTAAAGCCAAGGGACTGCAGATTCTGGCACCCGGATCGAGCAGCGGCAATTCCGTGGCGACCGGGACCATGTTAGGCCAGTAAAGCCGACCGGCGAGCTGCGTTTCTTGCGAGTGGACAGGATGACAATGCGCGCGCGTTGCAGCAGACCGGCTGCGGTTCTGCAGTTGGCTCTTTCCATTGCGTTGTTTGCCGTGCCAACTTGCCTATTCGGCCAGGGATTCAGCCGTGTTAGTGTCCCTATTCCGGTGGAGATCGATGGTCACCAGGTGCACTGCCCACTTTACTTAAAGTTCGAAATGAAGAGTTACAACATTCCCTTTGACCAGTTTGCCGCAGGCTCTCTGGACAAAGCGCAAACGATGTTTGTGACGGCGGTGCAGGCAATTCGCAAAGCGGATGCGGCAAAGTTTGCAAACGTCTGGACATCCCCGAGTCAGATGAAGGGTCTCGGCACGACAATCATAACCATGGTGGATGACAGTCCTGAGAATTGGATAAATCAGGCCAGAAGCCTCCTCGATTTCGACCATCTCAAGGTTGTCGCTCAAGTCCAGATTGGGTCCAAAACCATGTTTGTTTGGGACTCGATGGTGAAGGACCGCACCTTGCGCGATTCGTTCTATGTCGGGCTAGACAGGAACGACCGGTTGCGGCTGAGCATGGTAAGCAGCTCCACTCCAGTTGAAGTCATGGTGTTGAATGCTTTCCGGGCGGCTCAGGCCGAGCCCGACGTCTACCAGCCCTCGCCGAACATCAAGCCGCGATATGAGTACCCGATCCCTGTCGACGGCAAGGCAGAGACCGGCGCGCATCCCGTTTTCCTCGAATTTGATGGTTCACCAATGGACTTCCCGCTTGGAAACGAAAAGGTTAAGGCTCCCACGTCGTTGCTGGAGTTCTTCCGGAATGCATCGCTCGCCCATCAGAGGGGCAAGAATGAAGTATACGCGAGCAGTTTCACTCCCAAAAGTGCGGCCAAGGTAAGAGAATGGCTCGCCTCAATGGAAAGCCGAAGAAAACTCACAAAACAACCGCCGCAAATCTCATCCTCGCTGGGCAGCGTCAAGTTCGTGCTCAACGCCGACCCGGTCTTTCTTGTGTTTGAGGCTCCGACTCCGGGGAACGGCTGGACATCAGAAAATTTGACGTATTCCTATGTTTTGCACGAACGCAGCGCTTACAAAATTGGAAACTTCGCTTATGTAACTGAACTCGACGACTTTCTGCAAGACCCGAAGCTCTTTGACAAACAGTTTTTGAAAGCGGCTCCGACGAGACCTCGAATCCCCTAAGCGAAGGTGCTTCGATCGGCTTCACTCCGGTTCGACTTCCCGCGAAGACGGGTTCGTGGGAGTTAGGGGCTTCGATGATGGTCGCGTTGGGTTCTGGGTGGATGACGGGCTAACCGGAAGTTGTCAGTGTCAACTGACGTAAAAAGACGATTACACTCAGGAATGTGATCAGAGGGAACTTCATTTCTTTCCCGTTCAGACGCTTGAGATAGATTGCGTCTTTCGCTAAACGAAACTCAATAGGATCCTTCACCTTCCACTCAAGCTTAAAATCGGGGTTTTCGGCGAGGCGAACTGAAAAGGTGTGATCTCCTTGCTGGATGTAGATTGCGGAATCGGAACAATACGTTCTGAGTGAAAACGCCTGTTAACAACAGTCATGCGGGGGCAGAACAAAATGGCACAGAAGAGCGCCCCGAAATTCCGTGGAGTGACTCTACTTCGGGTTCTGTATTTCTGCCAAATGCTCCTTCAGAATATCTGAACCCTCTGAATCCGGTGCAAGTTCCAGATATTCGCGAAGGTGAGAAGCAGCATCAGTTGGGTTGTGCTTTGCTTCGTAAATCTGAGCAAGTAAGAACTGGACCATCGGTTCGGAGTGATTCCTGTCGATCTCTTCGGCTTTCAATGCCCTCTTTTCCGCTTCGAGCAATTGGTTCAGATTGAAATAGGCGATCGCACTGAAAAAATAGGCATAGGGGTCATGGAGCGGGTCGAGTTCGAGTGCCCGGGTTGTGTGGCGCAACACCTCATCCCATCTTTCCTCCCGTCCGGCGATTTCAGCCAAGCAGAGATATGACGGTAAGTAATTGGGATCGGCCTCAGATGCCTGCGAACAGGCCCTGCGGGCTTGGTCTGGTTGTTGCTGCGCTTCCAGGGTTTGGCCGAGCATGACCCATCCCGCAACATATTTAGGGTAGATTTGGATCGCCTTGCGCAGATGCTGCTCCGACGCACCAAGGCGATGGCTCTTCAGAGCCGAACAGGCGGCGCCGTACTCCTTCTGCGCCTTAGGAGGAAGCTCTAGACTGTCGACGCTGGTAAAACCGGCAAGTCCGGGAAAGGGCTGGATGGAACAGAGCTTTTGAGCGCCGTTACGCTTCGTTGACAGCCCGTCGTCCACAACAATGCGGTCATCGGGAACTCTCGGCAAGATCGCGGTTTGGGCAGAGTTCAGGGCCGGGCAACCATGGCAAGAGGCCGATTTTTGCGCTACCGCGAACACAGTGCAAGACAGGACTATCAATAGGGCGCCAAGACCCACGCAATTCAAGTTCAGGATTACTCCCAACGGGGAGTTGTGCTGTGTGGGATGACTGGTTTCCATAGGCACACCCCGATCCCAAGCGATGGAAATGATTCTGTACCTGTGGCGAGCCAGACGCAAGCACGTTAATAGTTGGCCATAAATCGCGATTGCACTCATTGACCAGATCGGCCAGTTCTCAATGAGTGACAACGCCTGATTTCAACAATTACTTCCGGCTTGCCCGTTACTCTGGCAGGACGGTGACGGGGTCGTTCGCGCTACATTCCGCAAGCCGATTCTACAGATCGGTTGATTTGCCAGTCGTCGGCAGCGGTTCGGCTCCAGCCCCAAGATTACGGGTCCGTCGGCGAATAGAGCGTCGGATGAAGAGATGTAGATGAGATCTACATACGCAGTTGTGCCGTCGGCCCGGCACAACGAGAGCCGCGATGTCATACATAGGTGTCAATATCGGCGCATTGACGGTGAGGGTGGTGGCGGTGCGAGCCGATGCCACAACTGCCAAAGTGATGGCCCATCAGGGACGCCCCTTGGAGGTTCTTCAGGAACTCCTCGCGACAGCAGAGTTTGCCAACGGCGAATATTTCGGCGTGACTGGTCATCTGGGCCATATTCCAAACATGAGCCCGGGGCCTCTGGCTTCGCTGCAGTCCGTGCTCGACATGTTGCATCAGAACACCCGCCGAAACTGATCACGTAATCTCTTGGATCCCCCGGTCACGGAGATCCGGTTGATGCCGCCATGGGTTGCCGAATATCGAATCGGTTCCGGGTGGTCGGCAAACCGGAAACTATCCGAGACGCCAACTGGCAGGCTATCGTCTCGATTGGTGATAAATCCCGATTACTCTCACTGAGGGGTTTTGAGCGTAATCGCCTGGTTTCGACAGGAATCGGCCTTCTACTTCCCTCACGTTCTGCGACCGACTAAGCTGGCACTCTCGGCTTCGTATGGATGAAAGCACCATCGCTGTCCTATTGGCGTGATCTTAAAGATCGTACCGGCGTTGTTCCGCCCGCCATTATGATCCACCGCCGGGAATGTTGTCGTGTCTCACCTTGTTCTCAACCGCAGCACCTGTGCGGTGGAAGAACGCGGTGAAACGTGCTAGCTTTCGTATCCGGAGGTAATCAACAAATGAGAGTGCTTGTATCTTGTCTGTTGTTGTTCTGCCTTTCCGTGCCCGCCTTCGCGGGTGAATGCGTGCTCAAAACGACGCGAACAGCCTGCCCCGGTAAGGAGAAGGAATCCTTCTCCAAGTGCAATGGACAGGCAAGCTGCGATGAAAAAGTTGCTGCCGAATCGGAGAAAGACTGCGCGGAGAAAGCGGCAAAGTCTTGCGATAACAGCCGTCCCAACATAACGAAAAACAAAACGGTGTCCGCTACTTTTGACGGAAAGCCTGTCTCAGGCGGCAAGAATGTTTGCGCCGCCGAACGACCAGACTACAACAAGTGCGAGTAGTAGCTTGAGTGCGGGAGCGTGAGCCCTGAAGGTGAGCCCGCTCCTCACCTTTCCTGTAACTGCCTTAATATGCCGATTACACTCATTGACCTTGTTCTGACCTCATCGTTCGCAGTCTTGCAGAGCTCGAACTGATGCTGCCTGAACCAGGGCTTGCGGGTGCATACGATGTTGGGGAAGATTATGCGTTTTACCGAACGTGAAAACAATTGTCGGCTTTGCCACAAGGGACCTGTTATCGATACTCAACTGTTCGATGTATATGTGGAGAAAGTTGACATCGCTCTGTTCCTGGGCGGTAAGACCGAGGCTAAAGCAAGTGTCGTAGTGAGTCACAACGTCGGCTAGTGTCGCGAGTCGACCATCGTGATAGAAGCCGCCTTTGGTAGGGGTCCACAGACCGTTCAAAGGCGCAGTTCTGTAAGCATGATCGGGCGCTCGATTCGCTTGGAAATTATCCACACAGACCTCTGAAGCTTTATGCATGTTCCAGCCTGGTTCCGTGAAAATAGGGTCGGCGTGACAGGTGTTGCACTTCGCCTTACCACTGAAGAGTTCTCGGCCTCGATCTGCAGCAGCGTGGTCGAAACCGCTTGCGGGCGGCGCCGGAGCAGGAATTGAGAGCTGATAAACGTGAAGAGCGGGCAATTTGGCGGTGATCAAATCCGGATTGTTCTGGACGTGGCCGAAATGGTTAGCGGCTGCAATTGGAAACTGCGCAGCATTGTCCAGGCGCGAATCATAGAAGTTGCCCTTGCCGCGCATTTCGAGATTCGCGACCAGAGCGTTCCAGTGTGGTACCGATCCCCATCCCGTCCAGGTATGCAAATTGATGCCTGCCAATCCGAACGCGGGCGGAATCAGAGTTGCCGCCGGCTTGCCATCCGGACGGAATGCCTTCCCGTCCAATAGCAATTCCGCATCGAATTTCCCCGGTCCCCAGCTGTCTGTCCGAACGGTTGTCTGATCCGTGCTGAGCAGATCCGCAATCGGCTGCAGATTGGGAGCGGCGGCAATGATCGCGCCAACATTCAGGTCGCGGTTGGCCCAGCCGTCCAGTCGGTGACCGATTCCGGGAACGAGCGCGTTATCGACTGTGGAATGACACAAAGCACACTGGATTCCGACTGATTTCAAGCTCCCATCAGGATTGAAATGCCCGGTCACGCCCACCACTGCGTTGAGCTTCAGCAGAGCCAGCGTCACGGCCGGATCGTTCAGATTTACTTTACCCAATTTGATCTGTTGCACGAGCGATTCAGGCAACGCGTCCAGATCCACTTTAAGACCCAATGACAGTGCTGTGGCTGGGCTGATCCCTGGACCGATACCACCGAATTTGGCTCCTTCGATTGCTTCATGGAGATGCAATGTATCGCCCCACCAGGCTTCATCTCCGAAAGTATCGAAGCGGAATGTCCCTTCTCCTTCCTTCAGCATCCGTTTCGAGCTGTCAGAAACCGCGGCGGCGAATCCTGAGGGTGATGCGCCAGTTTCCTCCGTTTGTGCTGAGGCTCTTTGTGCTCCAATTAAGCGATATGAGCCGACGACCAAGCCTGCGAAAAGAACGAGACCGAGTGCGATGTTTAGGCTTCTCATGAAATTGCCTCAAATGGAATTGCCCAGCGTCGCTCACTCTCTCAGGGTAGGAAAGGATACGAGGCGTTTGATGAATATCACCTGAGAGCGCCGCTGTCAGTTACGCGGGTAACAGTGTTCTATATTGAACACTATTGAACATTGAGAAAGACGAGCGAGCTTAATCGGCGTAATTCTGGAGAGCCTTCAAATCCAGAACCAGATAACCCCGATGGGAGTAATCGACCATCCCGCGATTACGGAGGAAGTTCATAGCCGTTGAAACGTAAGTGTCAGAGCAAACACCTGGTTGACAAATTGCATCCCCAACCAGCGGTTCGTCCAGGGCGGATTACTACCGGCGAAAGCTTCCCCTAAGAGTGGGAGATTTCCTCGGGAGGAGATCGCGATCAAGGCCTTTCTTGGTATGGCTTCAACCGGGAGTACCTTGAATTCCCGACGTCGCCGTCGCCCCTCATTACTTCCTGAAGAGTTTCGCAGTTGCAAGGTCATTTCACTTCTGAGGTTATGAGTAACGGTCAATCGGAGCAGAACGATTCTTGCCTGATTTTGGAACATTCCGTTGTCAATCGTGTGCCAACTGTCCTGTCGTAGGGCGTTGGAATGCACGATTCGTTGCACTCGTGTCACGATTACTGCAGCCAGCCTCCGCCGAGTGCCTTATAGAGTTGGACAAGGCTTCTGTATTCGTCGCCGCGGGCAGAAGCAAGTGTCAGTTCGGCCGAATAGAGTGACCGTTGTCCATCCAAAACCTCAAGGTAGGTCGTGGTTCCACCCTTGTAACGAAGCGTGGAGATGCGAACCGTTTCCTCCAGGTCGGATACCGTGTCCTGCTGGCGCATTCGGACTTGATGCAGCTTCTCATAGCCGATCAGTGCATCGGAAACGTCACCGAAAGCACGTTGGATCGTTTGCCGATAAGCGATCAGAGATTGTTGGTTTTCGGATTTGGCCAGTCGTAGATTCCCGCGAAGGGCCCCACCCGTAAAAATCGGCTGGCTCACCTGTGTACCATAAGACCAGATACCAATCTGCGAAGCCATGAGGCTGGAGAAGACGCTGCTCCGCCCAAAAGAGCCTCCGCCTGATCCGGTCAGAGCGATTTGCGGAAAAAACTGAGCTTTGGCGACGCCAATCTGTGCGTTCGACGTGATCAGGATTTGCTCGGCCTCGCGAATATCAGGTCGGCGCTCAATGATGGACGACGGAAGGCCGGGTGGAACTTCAGGAGGAAGAGTCTGTTCGACGAGAGGAAGTCCTCGGGCGATATCATGTGGGTAGTCTCCGAGCAAAATGCTGATGGCGTTTTCTTCCTGAGCAATTTCCCGCTCAAGGTCTGGTATTTGAGCATTTGCCGTGTCGAGAACTTGCTGGGCCTGCAGCACGTCAAGCTTTGTGGCCACGCCGCGATCCAGACGGAGATTGGTCAATTTGACCGAATCGGTCTGTGTATTGACCGTCTGGCGCGTGATCTGGAGTTGAAGGTCAAGTTGCAGAAGAGTGAAGTAGTCACTCGCAAGATCGCTGACCAGCGTCAGGATTACCGTTTGCCGTGCATCTTCGGTAGCCAGCAGTTCCGCGCGTGCAGCCTCGGTAGCCCGCCGCAAGCGGCCAAACAAATCGAGTTGAAAAGCCGCGTCTCCTGTGAGCGTCAAAAAGTTGAACTTGGATTGGATGACATTTTCCTTGCCACCGTTGAAATTAGCGTTAGCCGAGACCTGAGGAAACAAGCTGGAGCGGGTGATTGCAACCTGGAAGCGGGCAGCATTGATGCGCTCCGTAGCCAATTGCAGGTCGTAGTTTTGTTTGAGCGCGGTACGAATGAGTTCCTGCAATTTCGGGTCCTGGAAGACCTGCCACCAGGGAAGATCGGCATACGAAGCCGCTTGAGCCTGCTGCTGGGAATCCGTTGTAACGTCACGGAACGCGTTTGGAGTCTGCACTGCCGGCCGATGATACTTCGGACCCACCGCGCAACTGACAAGCAGGCCGGAACTCAAGACGGCACTCAAGAATCTGACAATCTTCATAATCTGCAACTCCGCCCGTCGCTGTACAAAAGTTCTTCAATCTCCCGGCGCTGGTGAAGGTGTAACCGGTAATATTCCAGCCTCAGGTTCCTTGCCCGCGGCAGACCACTTCTCGACCATATAAAAGATTCCCGGCACGAAGAAAATTCCGACTGCACTGGCGGCAATCATTCCACCGATCACAGTGGTGCCCATAATCTGGCGTGCTACGGCGCCGGCTCCGGTCGCAGTCCACAAGGGAACGCAACCGAGAATAAAGGCGAAACTCGTCATCAAAATCGGCCGCAGGCGTAGCCGGGCGCCTTCAAGGGCAGCATTCGCCAAGGGCTCGCCTTTCTCGTATGCATCTTTGGCAAACTCGACGATCAGAATGGCATTTTTGGCGGCCAGGCCGATGAGCATCACCAGCCCAATTTGCGAATAGACGTCGCTTTCGATCTGGACCAGGTAAGGCGGCAGAAAATATCCGAGCACCACACGACGGAGCCAAAGGATGGCGAACGCTCCAAACACGGCTACGGGCGTGCTAAGCAGGACGCTGAAGGGCAGAGACCAGCTTTCGTAAAGCGCCGCGAGAATCAGGAACACAAACAATAGTGAAAGGCCAAAGATGACCGAAGGCGGGACACCCTCCCGTGCCTTTTGCTCCTGAAATGATATGCCGGAGTAATCAAAGCCCATTTCTCGCGGCATGGTTTCCCTGAAAACCTCTTCGAGGGCGGCGGTCGCCTGATCGGCGCTGTATCCGGGCGCCGCGCTCCCATTGAGTTGAGCGGAACGGTATTCATTGAAGCGCTGTGTGAATTCCGGACCGACGCGTGAGTTGATCGTCGTAAGCGTCGAGAGCGGCACGCTCTCTCCCTTATTGTTGAGGACGTAGAACCTGCCTACGTTGTTTATGTCAGCGCGGTCCTGGTCTTCGGCTTCTATGTATACCTGCCATTGACGGCCAAAACGATTGAAGTAGTTGATAAAAGAGCCGCCCATGAAGGCTTGAATTGTGCGATACACGTCGGTCAGATTGACCCCCTGTTTCAGGACCTTGTCCCGATCGACATCGATGAATTTCTGCGGGACGCTGGGCAAGAAAGTCGTATTGATCGTGCCAATCTCAGGACGCTTCCGCGCGGCCTCAAGAAACGTGTTGAGGTTTTTGGCAAGAAACTGAATATCGGACCCGGAACGATCTTCGAGCAGGAACGTGAATCCCCCGGCGGTACCGACACCCGGAATCGCCGGGGGAGCAAAGCCGAATACAATTCCCTGGGGCAATTTGCTGAATTCATGATTCAAATTGGCTTTCAGGGATTCAAATTGCTCGGCTCGAGATGTGCGCTCGTCCCAGGGCTTGAATGTCACAAAAAAGGTGGCGTTGTAGCTGGTACGAACGAAACTGAGCAAACTAAAACCCACAAAGCACGTCGAGTATTGGACCCCCGGCGTATCCATGATGATTTTTTCTACGTCAGCAGCGGCCACCTTTGTGCGTTCCAGCGAGGCTCCGTTCGGCAGTTGAAGGGACACATAGGCATACCCTTGATCTTCTTCGGGGAGAAAACTGCTGGGCACCCGATGAGCAAAGAACCCTGCAGCCAGGCCAAATATCGCAAGGAACACGACGACAACAACGGTCTTCTGGACTAATACTCCGCTCCAATGTACGTAACCATCAGTAGCGCGCTGGAACACGCGGTTGAACCAGTCGAAGAATCTCTGCAGCAATCCGCGGCTCGGTTGGCGAGGACGAAGCAGGAGCGCAGCGAGGGCTGGACTGAGAGTGAGTGCATTAAAAGCCGACAGAAGAACGGAAATCGCAATCGTGACGGCGAATTGCTGATAGAGCCGTCCGGTGATGCCAGGAATGAAGGCGGTCGGCACGAATACCGCGGACAAGACAAGAGCAATTCCAACTACCGGGCCAGAGAGTTCCTCCATCGCCTTCAACGCAGCGTTCTTCGGTGTCAATCCTTCCTCGATGTGGCGTTCGACTCCTTCGACCACAACGATTGCGTCATCGACCACCAGACCGATCGCCAGCACCAGTCCGAACAGAGAAAGTGTGTTGATGGAAAAACCGAACAACGGAAACAGAACGAACGTGCCTACCAGCGACACAGGTACTGCAAGAAGCGGAATTAATGTGGAGCGCCAGCCCTGCAGAAAAAGATAAACAACGAAGATAACGAGGACGAGCGCGATGAACAGCGTTTTAACGATTTCTTTGATTCCTTCAGTGACAGATCGTGTGGTGTCGAGCGCGACCACGAAATCCAAGTCCTCTGGGAAGCGCTGCTTCAATTGCGCCATCAGTTTCCTGATCCCGGCCGCAGCCTCGACTGCATTGGATCCCGGCAACTGATACGCAGCGATCACCGCACTCGGCTTTCCGTTAAAGCGTCCGGCAACGCTGTAGTCCTGCGCGCCCAGTTCGATTCGTGCCACGTCTCTGACGCGGACGATACCTCCATCGGGTGTTTCGCGCAGGACGATCTGGCCGAATTGTTCGGGCGAAACCAAGCGCCCTTGCGCCAGAACAGTGTAAGTAAATTCCTGACCTTTGGGCGCTGGCTCTCCTCCCGCCTTTCCGGCAGGGTTGACTGTGTTCTGGGCTTGAATAGCGCTGATGATTTGCGGGACCGTGATGCCGAGCTTCGCCAGTCGGTCAGGATTCACCCACATTCGCATTGCATACTGCCCTGCTCCAAACACCTGCACGTTGCCGATTCCAGGCGACCGGAGAAGGGGATCAGCAAGATTGATGTAGGCGTAGTTCGCCAGAAACGTTGCGTCATAGGTCCCATGCGGCGAATAGACGGCAACCAGCAAGAGGGGGGCGGTCACTGATTTTCGAACCGTGACTCCGTAATTGTTCACCTCGGAGGGAAGCTGAGAAGCAGCCTGTGTCTCGCGCGATTGCGCGAGGATGAAATCCGTGTTCGGGTCGGTCTTTTCGCTAAAGTCCACGATCAAACTGGTACTTGAGTTTGCCGTGGCATTGAGGGAGTACATGTAATTCATGTTGTCCACACCGTTCATCTGCTGCTCGAGCGGAGTGGCAACCGCTTGTTCCAGTGTCTGAGCATCGGCCCCGACATACGTAGCCAGGATTTGGATCTCTGGCGGCGCGATGTTGGGAAATTGGGCGATAGGGAGGTTGAGCACCGTCAACGAACCCACCAGCACCAGGACGATGGAGATCACGATCGCAACGATAGGCCGATTGATGAAGAACTTTGACATGACATCACCTGCTCGTCGTTTCCATGGCGAATGGTTTCGGATTGACCCGAACCCCGGTGCGCACTTTCTGGACTCCTTCGACGACAACCCGCTCACCTGGATTGAGCCCGCTTGCGATCACCCAGCGTCGATCCACCTGTGGCCCGACTGTGACCGGCCGGATCGTGACCTTGTTGTCGGCGTCAAGGATCGCCACCTGATAGCCACCTTGGAGTTCCGAGACGGCGCGTTGAGGAACAAGCAGGGCTCGCTCTTCTGTCCGGATTACCGCACGAACTCTGGCGTAGCCACCGGGTCTGAGAACGTTATTGGGATTGGGGAAGAGTCCAGCAATCCGAATCGCACCGGTGCTTTCATTGACTTGGCGGTCGGCAAAATAGAAGGACCCGTCGTGTGGGTAGGTGGAACCGTCTGCCAGAATCATTTGAAGCCGCAGTTTCTTGTCAGCTTCTAGCCGGCTAGCTTCTGTCGGAAAGCGTTTGCGCCATGCAAGATACTGGGGTTCACTGACGGTGAAATAGGCCTTGATAGGATCCACCGTCGAAACGGACGTGACCACGCCGCTGTTTGGGGTGACAAGGGCCCCTACTTGCAGTTGCGCCTGGCCAGCGATGCCATCGATTGGTGCAACTAGCCGCGTGAACTCAAGGTTGATCTTTGCTGTCTCAACGGACGCCTCGTAAGTCTCGATTTGGGCCTTTGCCGTCTCTACTGTCGCTATCGCCGCAAGGTTATTCTGGACAGCATTGTCGAGATCTTGTTGGCTGGCCGCTTGCTCCTTCGCTAGCGGAGTGTAGCGCTCCACATCGAGCTGCGTGCGGCGTTGCACCGCCTGGGCGTTGGCGAGCATGGCTTTGGCTTGAGCCAATTGACCTTGGGCCTGGTCAAGCACTGCCTGGAAAGGGCGCGGGTCGATCTGAAACAAGAGTTGGCCTTGTCTGACAAACGCACCTTCTTGATAGCCCTGCTTCAGCAGGTAGCCTGTCACCTGTGCCCTGACGTCGGCGTTAACCAGCCCATCCAGGGTTCCGATCCATTCCCCGTAGATCGGAACATCTTCCTGCTGAGCCTGGACAACTTCGACAGTAGGAGACTGGACGGACGGCGCTCCTAAGGCATGCTTGTATGGGCGAATTGCTCCGACGATCAGTCCGACACCGATTAAAGCGAGGACTCCGCCGATAAGAAGATAGCGTTTGGTGATGCGGCTCATATTTGTCTCCCGTAGGTTCCTCTCGAGAGGTTGGAAGCAGCATGAAAGGTGCAACAGCGCCTCACCCCACTCGATCCCCTTGGCACCGCCCCATTGGATTACTGGTCTTCCCAAAAAGATTCGGAGCTGACAAGCAATTGTGATTAGGCCAGAAATCTGTTGTCACCTAGATTCGGTTCCTCAAAACCCCTACTGAGGCCGCCGTCGCGGCGCAAAGTCGCTGAGGACTTTACGCCGCCGCCGCGGCTTTTTGAACTGCTTTTGCGGCGGTACGGATTACATCGATCACCAAGTTCGGGTTGGACAGCATGGGGACGTGACTACTGGCGACTTCCGTCGTAGCGGCGCCCATACGCTTCGCCACGAAGCGTTCGAGTTCGGGATGGACGGTGCGGTCCTTGGTGGCCACGATATACGAGCTCGGCTTCGACCTCCAGGCAACACCGTCAAGCTTCTGTGTGAACAGGTCCGCGGCCGGGGCAAAGTGAGTTGCCCAGACGAACTTCTTCTCCTGCTCAGACAAGTCGCCTGCGAAGCACTCAACACCGTCCGGCAGCAACCAGACACGCCCGTCCGCGACTTCGATGTGGGAGAAAACGTCGGTGACGGGAAATTTCGCCTGCTGGCTCTGCGATGTCTCGTCCGCGTCCGGGGCGAGTGCGGCGATGTAGACCAGCCCGGCGACTCGGTCATCAGTTCCCGCAGCCGTAATGACGCTTCCGCCGTAAGAGTGCCCGACAAGAATGGCCGGGCTGCTGACCCGCCCCAGCGTACGTCTCACTGTGGCGACGTCGCCCGCGAGTGTGTCTAGGCCATACTGAGCGGCGATTACCTGGTGCCCATCCGCCTGAAGCGTGGGAATCACCTTGTTGAAGCACGAGCCGTCAGCCCAAATCCCGTGGCAGAACACGATGGTTGGTTTGTTTTGCGTCGATTTCATTTTTGCTCTCCTTTGCTTTTGCTTTCACGCATTTCGGTTTCGAAGTCGCCCATCGCGCGCGGCGACATCAACGCGTCTCTCCGCTCGGAGCGGCCAAACCCAGGAAGATCGATCGCGACCAGGTGGGCCCGTCTCCGCCAGTTGCGACCACATTGGTTCGTAGGCAAACACGCTCTCGGGCCAAGGACTGAGTAACAGCGCATCAGCACCTCGCCGGTCGCTTTCAGCGAAGCGTATAGACAGGCCGTCAACGGTGAGAAATGCCGCCTTGACCGCGATCTCACTCAGACGTTGGTTTTCTGGACGGGTTGTCATGACAGGGTTCTCCTCCGGCTCCGCTTACCAGCTTGATCGCGGGCCATCGGCGGCCTTACCATCCAGCACGCGTAGCAGGACTTCGGCTCAAGAGGACGCGGCTTACGACCACGACCCACACAACGCAGATGATGGGCGAGACAAACCGCGAATAGGCGCCGTACGGTGACCAGAATCCATCGCTCAGCCACGTGGTGCCGCCCAGCAAGACAAGCACGACGGCAGCGACCCCGGCTGCGAAGAGCGCGTTCGAGATCAGCCGGGCGCGCCAGAGCCCGAACGCTCCGGACATGATCAGCATCGCCCGCAGGAACGAGGTCAAGACGATGCCCGCCCACGCGAAGTCGTTCAGTCCCGATGTGAGCGTCTGATTTCCCGAGGCAGCGATCGAGTACGCGAGGACTGCGACCACCGTGATGAGCAGGAGGAAAAGCGCTCCCACCGCTGCGCTAGAGGCGGTTGCCGCCGCCGCCCCAGCCGTCTTGCCCCGCATCCGCCAAGGTCGTCCGGAGCGCCGCCGCAAACCACATCAGGTTGAGGATCGCGAAGCCACAGACCACCGCGGCGATCAGGATCCGCGTGCGCTCGCCGTCGTAGAAAGCGGCTAGTGCGTCGGGTGATGCGCCGACCTGCGGCTGATGGCCGTAGACGAGGTACGCGATGACGAAGCAGAAAATGGATTGGATGACCACACCTACGCCTAGCGGGTTGATCGCACTCTCAATTGTTTCGGCAATCTGTGTTGTGAGACGTTCCTGCACCTGTAATCGACGCGCAAATGCGTCCACCAGGCGAGGCACTTTACTGAGCCCAATCACTTTCCCACGCGGAATGTAAGCGACGTGGACCTTGCCGAAAAACGGCAGAAGATGATGTTCGCAGAGACTGAACATCTCAATGTCCTTGACGATTACCATCTCGTCGTAAGCCACATCGAACATCGCGCCCAGCAGAATTTCCTCTGGGTTCTCCTGGTAGCCTTTGGTCAAATACTGCATGGATCGTTCCATGCGCTCTGGTGTATCCCGCAGGCCATCACGCTCGGGGTCCTCGCCGAGACGAGCCAACATTTCCCGCATGAGTTCCTGCAGACCGGTACCGGCTAACGACGGGGATTCAAGGATCGCTCGCATGTCTTCTCACAATCCAAAAACACCGCCTCTGGAAATCGGTGATAGTGTTAACAACGGCGCCAGATATGACCTGCGCTCTTTCCCATCAAGCAGCGACAGGCCCTATTGCACTCCCTTCGTGCGGAACGTCGCTCTGTAGCGCATCGCTGCGAACCTCAGTTATGCGCGCAAGCACAAAAGCCGCCAAGGCCATCTCTGCATCCCGCACTGCGATATCAAAGAACATTCCCGTCGAGACGAGGTTGATGGCGATAAGTACCAGCCAGACTGAAGCCACATACGCTCCCAGGCGCGTCCACTTGGTCACGATCGCCAAGCCCACGATCATTTCAATGACGCCGACGATGTGCATGAAGGTTTGTCCGCTGAACGGTAGTATTTTCAGTGCCAACGGACTGATGTATCCGGGCCAGTTGGTTAAGAGGTTGAAATACTTGTCCAGGCCTGCCAGAAACGGTCCGACCCCAAGTCCGATCCGCAGCACCCACCAACCCTGGTCTAATCGTGAGTCAAATCCCTTGCTCATGTGTGCGTCCTCCAACAGAATGGAGTGGCCAGGAGCGAATCGGTTACAAGCCGGACGCATCCATTTCTTTCCTGAACCGCAGCGATTTGACCTGTAACCTTTATTGCTGTCGCGACTCCATCCTACGGAGGGTTTGTATGGTCAGCCCAACGGAAGTGACCACTTCGCAAGAGCCCTTGAGTGATGAAGAAGTTGTGACCCGAGTGCTGGCCGGCGAGACGGCGATGTTTGAAATCGTCATGCGCCGTCACAACCAGCGCCTCTACCGTGTGGCTCGGGCTATTCTGCGCAATGATGGCGAAGCTGAGGACGTAATGCAGGACGCTTACGTGCGCGCGTATGAGCATCTGGACCAGTTTGCCGGAAGGGCAAAGTTTTCCACCTGGCTGACACGCATTGCGGTGCACGAAGCCCTGGCGCGACAGCATCGCGGAAACCGATACCAGGAGTTAGAACCAATGTCAGAACGGGAGGGAGACCCCATGGATAGGTTTGCCTCTTTGGCGCCGGATCCAGAACAGCAAGCGTCAAACTCGGAGATTCGTACGTTGCTGGAGGAAGCGGTCGAAAAGCTGCCGGACGCTTACCGAACGATTTTCATGCTGCGCGACGTAGAAGACATGAGCACGACCGATGCCGCGGAGGTCCTCGAAATCACCGAGGACAGCGTCAAAGTCCGCCTCCATCGAGCGAGGGCGTTATTACGCAAGAGTCTTTACGCGCGTGCTGGCATGGAACGCAAAGAAGCATTCAACTTTCATGCCGTGCGATGTGATCGAGTGGTTAAGACTGTCTTTGAAAGAATTCAGAAGCAAGTCCCGAAAACGGGGACCTCCGCGTCGAAGACTCAGTGACAGTCTGCTTTGGATAGAGATCAATCAAGGGACTGTGCAATGTTGACCAGTTTTGCCTCAACATATCGTCGATCATCGTGTTCTGGGGCCTCCCGAGGCTTGAGAGATGGGTTGCGCCTGCTGTAGTTGAGCTCAGTAGTCAGCACGTAATCAAGACGAAGATGCACAGTCTCACAGGCGAAAGGTATTCACTAATGGCTACAAATCTCAGCACCTGCCATCCCGCTGATGGCATTGAGGCATTGAATCGATTGCCCGGATTAGCGGAACCTCTGTTGCAAATCGACTTGGAACGAGAACTGCAGCAACTCCGGCAAGAAGACTCCTGGCAGCGGGAGACGGGGCGAAGCTCCAAAACGCTCGCGAAATATCCAGATTTGCGAATCGTTCTGATTCTGATGAAGAGCGGCACACGAATGCGCCAGCACAGAGCAGAGGGAAGGGTCTCCATTCAACTGTTGGAGGGACAGATCTGTATCCATCTAGCCGATCGAAAGGTGGATATGTCGGCCGGTGATTTGTTGGTTCTAGACTGCGGTGTACTCCACGACGTCGAAACGCTGGAAGAGAGCGCCTTGTTGCTGACTATCTCTTGGCAAAGGGAGAAGAGTGATGCGTCGGAGTCGCTTTCACTCACTCAGCGGCATTTAGACGAAGAGGCTTTGTCGCGAATGGATGATGAAGGTGGTGCCCCTGACGCTGTGGTGAGCCCGTCCGGTGCGGGGAAAGAAGGCCGATCCTAGCATTCTAGTCAGAAGGTTGCTGTACGAGTTGTTTGTTGTGGCCTTGTCTTTGGCGAGAGCAAACGATTGGGCGCGACCCCGGTCGTTGTAACCGGACAGGCTTCACACACTCTGTAAGGAGGTAGCCATGGCTACCGAATCGGTTTTAATGGCAGATCAGAAGTCCAAGTTGATACGTCGGGAAGAAGTTGCGGAAGGGACGATGGCCTTTCACTTCGAGAAGCCGTCCGGGTTCGCCTTCAAAGCGGGGCAGTCCGCCGATGTGACACTCACTAACCCACCGGAAACTGACGCCGAGGGAAACACACGCACCT